>Ga0123337_10002309_pt1 | contig 22003 bp, 14 predicted proteins | sample frozenSSSSmetaG_FD_89792 | JGI IMG/M metagenome (GOLD analysis project Ga0123337, IMG submission 89792) | Glacier valley bacterial and archeal communities from Borup Fiord, Nunavut, Canada, to study Microbial Dark Matter (Phase II) -... | ecosystem: Environmental > Aquatic > Freshwater > Ice >...
AGCACCACGCCGACCAGGCCCAGCCCTTCGCGCCAGGCCACGATGCGGCTGCGCTGCGCCTCGTTGCCGCCCAGCATCGCGCCCCAGGACTGGTGCGACACGCTGAGCGCGCTGTAGCCGGCGTAGGTCAGCACCAGCATCGCGCCGGCCCAGGCGGTGAGCGCGGCGGGCGCCGCCTGCACCGGGCCGGGCGGGAAAAACAGCAGCGTGAAACCGAGCGCCAGCACCAGCGCGGCGACGCCGCCCAGCGCCAGCACGGCGCGCGCCGAACGCGCAAACAGCCGGTCAATCAGCCGGCCCAGCAGCGGGTCAATCAGCGCATCGAACAGCCGGGCGCCCAGCAGCAGCGCGCCCAGCGTGGCCAGCGGCACGCCAAACTCGCGCGCGTAGTGGTTGGGCAAGATCACATACAGCGGCAGGGCGACAAAGGCCAGCGGCAGGCCGAGCAGGCCGTAGGCCAGGCCCTGGCGCGTGGTAAGCGCGGCCAGGCGCGCGTCCTGGCCGCGCAACAGCGTCACTCGCCGACTCCGGCCAGCAGGGCCTGGCGCAGGCCGGGCTCGGAGGTGTTGGGCGACAGCCAGATGCCAAAAAACAGGCGGGCGAATTCGGCGTCGAGGATTTCGCCGCTGGCCCGGCCGTTGACCCAGAACGCCGCGCCCACGCCGGGCCGGTGCACGCCCGTGATGCGGTCACCCTGGCGGATATCGGGAATCACGCGCAGCAGATCGGCCGTCCATTGCGCCGCCTGGGCTTCGTTGATGGCGGCGCTGCGGCCCATTTCCTGCAGTGAGCGCCTGGCCACATCGACCGCCTCGAAAGCGCGCAGGTAAGCCAGTTCCAGCGCCAGCGGCTGGCTGGCGTAGCCACCCGCGCCAAAGCTGGCCGCCGCCCAGAGGCGCGCGTCATAGACCTGAAACCCCCAGACCGTGAGCCGGCCCTGGCCGATGAGCCGGCCGTGCGGCAGGGCGGTGCTGATTTCGGGCCGCGCCTGTGGCGTGGTCGGCAGCGGCGCTTGCGCCAGGGCGGCACCGGCGCACAGCAGGCCCGCCGCAACGGCCAGCAGCCCGCGTTTCAGCGCGTACCTTAACGCTTGCGCAGCGTGAATTGCATCACGCTGGTGTTGGCCTGCGCAAAGGCGGCTTCGCAGTAAGCCATGTAGAACTCCCATATGCGGATAAACCTTTTGTCAAACCCGAGTTGAAGCACCCGTGACTCCTGGGCCATGAAGTCATCGCGCCACAGCCGGAGGGTGCGCGCGTAGTCCTGGCCAAACGAAAATTCGTCCACCACGTCAAACCCGGCGGCCTCTGCCTGCTTGCGGAACTCGCGCGGGCAGGGCAGGCAGCCGCCCGGAAAGATGTACTGCTGGATAAAGTCGGTCGAGCCGATGTAGCGCTCAAACAGTTCGTCGGCAATCACGATGCTCTGGATGCAGGCGTGGCCGCCGGGCTTGAGCAGGCGCGCCACGGTCTGGAAGTACTCGGGCCAGTATTCGCGGCCCACGGCCTCGACCATTTCAATCGAGCAGATCGCGTCAAAGGGCGCATCGGGTGTCGTCTTTCCAATGTCTCGGTAGTCCTGCAATCGCAGGTCTATGGCCCCCACGCTCCCCACTGCGTGTGGTTCGCTGCCCCCCGAGGGGGCCGCTACGCCTGCGGCCCGGCAAAGCCGGTTCCGCGGCCCCTGCTGGCTTGAAGAGGGTACGCCCAGGCGGTCCATGCGCTGTTTCGCCCAGTCGAGTTGCTCGGTGCTCAGCGTCACGCCGACCACGCTGGCCTGGAACTCGGTGGTGGCCATTTCGGCCAGCGCGCCCCAGCCGCAGCCGATTTCAAGCACGCGCTCGCCGGGCTGCACGCGCGCCATGCTGAGCGCGCGCCGCACCTTGGCGTGCTGGCCTTGCGTCATGGTGCTGTCGGGCGATTCAAATATCGCCGAGGAATAGTTCATCGTGTCGTCCAGCCACAGCGCATAAAAAGCGTTGCCCAGGTCGTAATGCGCGTGGATGTTTTTCTGGCTGTTGGCCTTGGTGTTGCGGTTGAGCAGGTGCTTGACGCGGTAGGCCAGCCGGCCCAGCCAGCTGCCGTAGATCACGTCTTCGACTTCCTTGCGGTTGACGATGAAGACCTGCAGCAGGTCGGTCAGGTGCGCGGTGCTCCAGTCGCCGGCGATGTAGCTTTCGGCAAACCCGATGTCGCCCGACCGCAGCGCGGCACTGCAGGGCTTCCAGTTGTGCAGGTGCAGGCTGGCCGTCGGCGCCTTGCCGTCGCCAAAGCGCTGCAGCGAACCATCGGGAAACTGCACCGTCAGCGTGCCATGGCGCAGCCGTTGCAGCAGCTTGAGGGCGGTGCGGCCGGCACGCGGGGCACCGTCTGGAATGGCAAACGCCTGCGGCACGGTAGAGGATCGGAGGGTATTCATCGCGTCACAAAAGGTTTGGGGGGAGCTGGTTTACGGACAAAGGGAACATGCTTGCGCCAGAGCTTGAAAGCCTGCCAGTGAATGCGTGCCATCACGCCCAGCGTCATGGCTGGATAGCGCCACACCGCCTTGCGCAGGCTGGCGGCAGTGACGGGCGCCAGCGTGCCGCTGACGCTGGTTTGCAGTAGCGGTCCGCTGTCGCTGTCGTTGTCGTTGTCGTCGTAGTAGTCGATGCGGGCCACGGTCCGGTCCAGGCCGTTCTGCCGGCTTTGCAGGAAACGAAAGCGGTAGCCGCCCGCCAGCGTGCAAAACGGCGAGACATGAAACACCTTGTCGGCGCGCAGTTCCGCGCCTTCGGTGATGCCTTGCGGCGGGTCTATCAGGTAGCAGTGGCGCTCGCCAAAGGTGTTGTTGACTTCCACCACCATGGCGCGCAGCGTGCCGTCGGCCCGGTGGCAATACCAGAAGCTCACCGGCTTGAAGGTGTAGCCGAGCACGCGCGGGTAGGTGTGCAGCCAGACTTCACCGTGGGCATCCATCACGCCTTCGCGCAGCAGCAGCGCATCGAGCCAGGCCAGCGCGTTGTCGCCGCCTTCGCCGTGGTCGCGGTCGTGAAAGCTCAGCAGCCCGCGCCGGTTGTGCGCCAGCGCGCCGCCGCCGTGCTGGTGCAGGTGGCGCATCGGCAGCATCAGGAAATAGGTGGGGTAATTGAAGGCGTTGCGGGCCGGGCGCAGCCGCGTGTGCCGTACCTCGCCAAAGCCGATCAGCGGCTGGGTCGGCCAGTCGCTGCAGCTCATGCGGCCGCCTCCGCGTGCTGCAACAGCAGCCGTGCCGCCTGCAGCCCCGACTTTAGGCCGTCCTCGTGAAAGCCGTAGCCGGTCCAGGCACCGCAGAAATAGCTGTGCTGCAGACCCTGCAGGCCGGCCAGCTCTTTTTGCGCCCGGATGGCGGCAGTGTCAAACACCGGGTGTGTGTAGTCGTATTCGCCCATGATGTGTTTACGCGCAATCTCGTGCACTGGATTCAGCGACACCACCACGGGCTGGGTAAAGGGCAGCGGTTGCAGCCTGTTGAGCAGGTAGTGCAGGCACACCCCTGACGCCTGGCGCCCTGATGCCGGGGTCCGCTGGTAGTTCCAGGCGGCCCAGGCCAGCTTTCTTTGCGGCAGCACCGAGGCATCGGTGTGCAGCACGGCGCGGTTGGGCTGGTAGCGGATGGCGCCCAGCACCGCCTGCTCGGCCGGGCTGGCCGTGCGCAGCATGGCCAGCGACTGGTCGGAGTGCGCGGCCAGCACCACCTTGTCAAAGCGCTGGACCTGGCCGTCGGTGACCACGCGCACGCCGTCGCCATCGCGCTCAATCAGGCGCACCCGGGTATTCAGGCGCTTGTCGCCAATCTGGCTGATGATTTTGTCCACGTAATGGCGGGCGCCGCCCTGGACCGTCCACCATTGCGGCCGGTTGGTGATCTGCAGCAGGCCGTGGTTGTGGCAGAAGCGGATCATGGTGGACACCGGAAACTGCAGCATCTGCTCGGTCGGGCAGGACCAGATGCAGCCCATCATGGGCAGGAAATACCAGTCGCGAAACTCGTCTGAAAATTTCCGGGCCCGCAAGAAATCACCGAGCGGCTGCAGCATGGCGGGCGCGGAGTCGGCGCCCGACGCCGCCAGCCCGGTGGTGATGCGGTTGAAGCGAACAATGTCCGCCAGCATGCGCAGGAATTTCCAGTTGCCGAGGTTGCCGCGCTGGGCAAACACGCTGTTCAGGCTGGAGCCGCTCCATTCCAGGGCCTGGCCGTTCAGCACGTGGGGCACCTGGACCGAAAACGACATGTCCGACTTGGCGGTTTCCACGCCAAGCTCGGCAAACAGTGCCATCAGTTGCGGGTAGGTGCGCTCGTTGAAGACCAGAAAGCCGGTGTCCACGCCGTGCGTCACCAGGCCCTGGGGCCCCGGCAGGGTGACCTCTACCGTGTGGGTGTGGCCGCCAAAGTAGTCGCCGGCTTCATATAGCGTGACCTCGGCCAGGCCGTGCAGCGCATGCGCCGCTGCCAGGCCCGAAATACCCGAACCCACAATCGCCACACGCAAGGGTGCGCCGCTCATGAGAACACCGGCCCAATAAAAATGCTGCGAAGCGTCCCGGAACGAACTAAGGGAGGAGGGAGGAGGAGGACCGCCCCGGGCTGGCATCCGAACCGAATCGGTTCAGAAGGCTTCGCAGCAATGAAACTGATTTTTCGCGGGCGCCGCGTGTGAACACCGACGGCGCCTGGCTTTTTTGGAGGGTGACACGGTGACCATAGTTCCCCGCATGGGCGGGATTGACACGGTAAAGTTTTGTGAAGGCTGCAACGGCGCAGTCCTGTCACGGGCACGGTGAAGGCTTTTTTCAGGGGCGTGGCGGGCGTGTCATGGCGACGGCAAGGTGGGCGCATGCCCGCATCATACGGGCTAAATTACCATTTAGTCAATAAAGTGACTGTTCGGTAATTAAATTTTGATGTGGATTATTGGCGGGTCAGCTGCTTTTCAATCTCGGCGACAAATGAAGGGCTGGCCGGGTCGACACTGGCGTTGAAGCTGCGCACGCCGACGCCGTCGCGGGCCACCAGGTATTTGTGAAAGTTCCAGCCTGGTGCCTTGCCGGTGCTGGCCGCCAGCTGCTTGAACAGCGGGCTGGCGTCCTTGCCGCGCACGCTGGTTTTGGTGAACATCGGGAATTTCACGCCAAAGGTGTTCTCGCAGAAATCGGCAATCTCCTTGTTGCTGCCCGACTCCTGCGAAAAGTCGTTGCTGGGGAAACCCAGCACGACCAACCCGCGGTCCTTGTAGCGGGCATGGAGTGCTTCCAGTCCCTTGTACTGCGACGTGAAACCGCAAAAACTGGCGGTATTGACCACCAGCACGACCTTGCCGCTGTACTGGCACAGCGACTGCGGTTTTTCGTCCTGCAGGCGCAAGACGTTTTGTCGCAGCAGCGCGGGGCACGGCACGGGCCCAGCCACCGGCGTGGCCGACCGGACCGGTGGCGCAGACAGCAGGGCGCTGCCCAGCAGCAGGGTCAAGAGCAGGGGTTGCAGGGTCCGGGTGTTCATGGCGGCGCTCGCTTGAAAATAAGGGGCGCTGTGATTCTGGCATGCGGGGCGAAACAGGCGCCGTTTGTAGGGCAATAGCCTGCCAGTGGCCCAGGGTCACATTCGCCGCCTAAAATAAGGGGGTTACCCAGGATGGGCCTGGCGGGACATCCAAGGCAGATTTCTCTGCGTATCCCTTGCAAGGAGTTTCCATGCTTTACCCCGAATTGTTTAAACAGCTTGAATCCGTCCGTTGGGACATGGACAAAGACATTCCCTGGGACAGTTTTGACGCTTCCAAACTGACCGATGAGCAGGCCCAGACCATCAAGATGAACGCCATCACCGAATGGGCGGCCTTGCCGGCCACCGAAATGTTCTTGCGCGACAACCGCGACGACAGCGATTTTTCGGCCTTCATGTCGATCTGGTTTTTTGAAGAGCAAAAGCACTCGCTGGTGCTGATGGAGTACCTGCGGCGCTTCAAGCCCGAGTTTGTGCCCACCGAAGCGGAGCTGCACGAGATCCGCTTCGAGTTCGAGCCGGCCCCGCCGCTCGAAACGCTGATGCTGCATTTTTGCGGCGAGATCCGCCTGAACCACTGGTACCGCTGCGCCAGCGAATGGCACACCGAGCCGGTCATCAAGCAGATCTACACCCAGCTCAGCCAGGACGAAGCGCGCCACGGCGGCGCCTACCTGCGCTACATGAAGCGCGCCATCAACAAGTCCGGCATCGAGGCCAAGATCGCCTTTGCCAAGGTCGGCGTGCTGATGGCCAGCGCCCGCCGCACCTCGCAGGCGCTGCACCCGACCAACCTGCATGTGAACAAAGACCTGTTCCCGCGCGACACCATCCAGAGCCGGCTGCCCGACCCTGCGTGGCTGGAGCAATGGCTGGACACCCAGATCAAGTTCGATACGGCCTGGGAAACCAAGGTCGTCGACCGGCTGCTGCACAACATGAGCCTGCTGCTGGGCCAGAGCTTCAAGACCGTGCAGGACCTGAACCGCTACCGCAAGGAGCTGAACCGCGAGGCCGCCGCGCTGACCGCTGCGCCCGCCGACGCCACGCCGCACGCAGTGTGAGCGCGCCAGCGTTTCTGGCCAAGCTGGCCGCGCGTGAAGACGCCCCCGCGCGCGTCGCCGCGCTGCCGCACCCGGTGGTGTTCACCAACGGCGTGTTTGACGTGCTGCACCGCGGCCACGCCAGCTACCTGGCGCAGGCCCGCGCCCTGGGCGCCAGCCTGGTGGTGGCGCTCAACACCGACGCCTCGGCCAAGCGGCTGGGCAAAGGCCCGGACCGCCCGCTGAACAACGAGCAAGACCGCGCCGCGTTGATGGCCGCGCTGGAGTCGGTCAGCCTGGTGACCTGGTTTGACGAAGACACGCCGCTGGAACTGATCAGCGAGCTCAAGCCCGAGGTGCTGGTCAAGGGCGGCGACTACGACATGGACAAGCTGGCCGAGACGGCGGTGGTGAAGGCCTACGGCGGCCGGGCGCTGGTGATCCCGTTTGTCGACGGCTATTCGACGACGGCGCTGGTGCAGAAGATCCGCGGGGATTCTGCGGCGGACTGAGATTTGCTATTGCATTGATAGCTGGTAGTGCTCGTCCTGATTGCGCCGGAGGCTGATTTCATTGGAAATTTGTAATGGTGCGGGTGTTCTGACATGGCGTGAGTTCGCGCAAGCTTCTTCACGGTAGTTCGAGCGTACCGTGGAACAACCCACTGTTCCCATTGAATTATTGTGGGTACAATAATTCAATGCGCTTTACCTACGATCCAGCCAAGAGCGAGCGCAACATCGCCGAACGCGGCATGGCCTTCGACCTGGCTGAGGACTTTGACTGGAGCACGGCACTGATCGCTGAAGACATGCGGCAGGATTATCTGGAGCGCCGCTATCAAGCCCTTGGCCTGATCGACGGGCACCTGCACATGCTGGTGTTCACCCCGCGCGATGGCGCCGTTCATGTGATCAGCCTTCGCCGTGCCAACAAGCGTGAAAGGAGCCGATATGCCGCGCAAGCCCAACCCTGAACTGATTGATCAAACCGCTCCGGAAGCCACTGATGAGTGGTTTGCCAAGGCGCGCCCCGCCAGGGACGTTCTGCCCGGCCTGCTGGGTGACGCTGCGGCCCAGGAAATGCTCAAGCCAAAACGGGGGCGCCCCCCTTCAACAGCGCCCAAAGAGCATGTGAACATTCGACTGGACGCCGACGTCGTTCAGTCCTTCAGGCGCACCGGCGATGGCTGGCAAACCCGCTTGAACAATGCCCTTCGGGAGTGGTTGAGTGCGCATGAATCTTGATCAGGAACCGCACAGGGACCAGAGGCTGGAAACCTCTGGCTACCGGACTAGCCGGCACTCTTGAGACGCAGGCCGGTGTCGCATGCAACTGAAGCCCGAGCGCCCCGACCACGCGCAGAATGGTCGCTAACTCGGGGTTCCACGTGACAAGCGCCGGATTGGTACGTCCACGCGGACACGTCCTGTTCGATCCCTCACGGCCCCACATCCCCAGCCCGCACCGCCTCCGCCTCAACCGGCTTGCCGCTCACCTTCCCCGCCATGCGCTTGATGAAATGCTCCAAGTCGTCCATGTAGGTAAACACCGCCGGCACCACCAGCAAACTCAGCACCGTCGAGGTGATCAGTCCGCCAATCACGGCGACCGCCATCGGGGAGCGAAAGCTGGAGTCGGCGGCGCCTAAGCCGAAGGCAATCGGCAGCATGCCGGCGCCCATGGCCAGCGTGGTCATGATGATGGGGCGGGCGCGCTTGTGGCAGGCGTCCAGCAGCGCATCCAACCGGCTCAGCTGGTGTTCGCGCCTGGCCACAATGGCGTATTCGACCAGCAGGATCGAGTTCTTGGTGGCAATGCCCATCAGCATGATGAGGCCGATCAGCGAGGGCATGGAAAAACTCTTTTGCGCGATCAGCAGGCCGACGAAGGCGCCGCCCAGCGCCAGCGGCAGCGCCGCCAGAATCGTGACCGGGTGCAAAAAATCCTTGAACAGCAGCACCAGCACGATGTAGATGCACAGCACGCCGGTCAGCATCGCCAGGCCGAAGCTGGCGAAAAGTTCGCCCATGACTTCGGCGTCGCCAATTTCCACCACCTTCACGCCGGCCGGCAGGTTTTTGACGGCGGGCAGCGCCTGCACCGCTTTGGTCACATCGCCGAGCGGCTGGCCGGACAGCTCGATCTCGAAATTGACGTTGCGCGAGCGGTCGTAGCGGTCGATCACGGCGGGTCCGCCGGCCATCTCCAGCGTGGCGACCTGGGCCAGCAGCACCGGGGCCACGCCGGGCTTGACGCTGGGCACGGCCAGCCGCTCCAGCACGCTCAGGTCCTGCCGCGCCGCGTCGGCCAGCCGCACCACAATCGGCACCTGGCGTTCGGGCAGGTTGAGCTTGGGCAGCGACGCGTCGTAGTCGCCCAGCGTGGCAATGCGCAGGGTGTCGCCGATGGCGGCGCTGGTCACGCCCAGGTCGGCGGCGCGGGCAAAGTCGGGACGCACCGCGATTTCGGGGCGGATCAGGCTGGCGCTGGAACTCACGCTGCCCAGGCCGGGCACGGTGCGCAAGTCCTTCTCCACTGCCTGCGCGGCGGCGGCAAGCGCGACCGGGTCTTCGCCGGTCAGCACCAGCACGTATTTTTCGCCCGAGCCGCCCAGGCCGACCTTGCTGCGCACGCCGGGCAGCGCTTCAAGCGCGGTGCGCATGTGGTTTTCAATGCCCTGCTTGCGCGGCCGCTCGCTGCGTTCGGTCAGCAGCACGGTCAGCGTGGCCTTGCGCGTTTCGGCCGCGCCGGTCATGGCCATCGGGTCGCCGCCGGCGCTGCCGCCGCCTATCGTGGTGTAGATGCTGCGCACATGCGCGACCTGGCTGACCAGGCGCCGCGCCTGCTCGGCCGCCATTTTGGTCTGCGCCAGCGTGGCGCCGGGCGGCAGTTCCAGGTAGACCTGGGTTTGCGAGTTGTCGTCGGGCGGGATGAAGCCGGTCGGCAGCAGCGGGATCAGCAGCAGCGAGCCGATGAAAAACAGCGTGGCCAGGGCCATGGTGGTGACGCGGTGCTTCAGGGCCCAGGTGGCGGCGCGCATGTACAGCCTGAGCCAGCCCGGCTCCTTGTGTTCACCGACGATGGGCTGCAGGAGGTAGGCCGCCATCATGGGCGTGAGCACGCGTGCCACCACCAGCGAGGCAAACACGGCGAGCGACGCGGTCCAGCCGAACTGCTTGAAGAATTTGCCGGCTACGCCGCTCATAAACGCGGTTGGCAAAAACACCGCGATCAGCGTGAAGGTGGTGGCGACCACCGCCAGGCCGATCTCGTCGGCCGCTTCCATCGCCGCCTGGTAAGGCGTCTTGCCCATGCGCAGATGGCGCACGATGTTTTCAACCTCGACAATCGCGTCATCCACCAAAATGCCGATGACCAGCGACAGCGCCAGCAGCGTCACCACGTTGATCGAAAAGCCCAGCAACTGCATGCCGATGAAGGCCGGAATCACGGACAGCGGCAGCGCCACGGCCGAGACAAAGGTGGCGCGCCAGTCGCGCAAGAACAGCCACACCACCAGCACCGCCAGAATCGCGCCTTCGTAGAGCAGCGCCATCGAGCCGTCGTACTCTTCCTCGACCGGCTTGACGAAGTTGAAGGCCTCGGTGAGCACCAGGTCGGGGTGCTGCAGCTTGAGTTCGGCCAGGGCCGCCTGCACGGCGGCGCCCACCGTGACTTCGCTCTCGCCCCGGCTGCGCGCCACCTCAAACCCGACCACCGGCTGGCCGTCCAGCAGCGCCGCCGAGCGAGGCTCGGCCGTGGTGTCGCTGACGCTGGCCACCTGGTCGAGCCGGATGCGCCGGCCGTCGCTGAGCGACAGTTCGAGCCGGCCCAGCGCTTGGGCCGAGTTGACGGTGGCCAGCGTGCGCACGGGCTGCTCGCTGCCGCCCAGGTCGGTGCGGCCGCCAGCGCTTTCCAGCTGCACCTGCTTGAGCTGGCGCGAGATGTCGGCGGCGGTGGCGCCCAGCGCCTGCAGCCGTGACGGGTCCAGCGCCACGCGCACTTCGCGCGTCACGCCGCCCACGCGGTTGACGGCGCCTACGCCGCGCACCGCCAGCAGCTTGCGCGACACGTCGTTGTCGACAAACCAGGACAGCGCCTCGGCGTCCAGCCGGCTCGACGCAATCGTGAAGGCCAGCACCGGCTGGCCCGCCAGGTCGACCTTGCTGACAATCGGGTCGCGCAGGTCGCCGGGCAGGTCGGCGCGCACGCGCGACACGGCCAGGCGCACGTCGTCAACGGCTTCCTGCACCGGCTTTTCAAGCCGGAACTCGGCGTTGAGCGTGACGCCGCCGTCCTGCACCTTGGTGTAGATGTGTTTCAGGCCCTGCACCGTGGCGATGGCGTTTTCGAGCTTGCGCGCGACCTCGGTCTCTAACTGCGCCGGCGCCGCGCCCGGCAGCGAAGCCGAGACGCTGACCGTGGGCAGGTCGATGTCGGGAAAGTTCTGCACCTTCATGGCATTGAACGACAGCATGCCGCCAAAGGTCAGCAGCACAAACAGCATCACGGCCGGGATCGGGTTCTTGATCGACCAGGACGATACGTTCATGGTGTCGCTCCTTATTTGCTAGCTGCTGATGCAGGTAGCGCGGGCGCTGGAGGCTGATTTTGCTTGAATTCCTGAACCACCCGGACCAGATCGCCATGGTTCAGGAAACCGGCGCCATTGACCACGATGGTGGCATCGGGTGCCAGCCCCGAGACCACCTCGACGCGCTCGCCGACACGCCGCCCGGTCTGCACCTTGACCTGGCTGACGCGGTGGTCGGCGCCCAGCACGAACACAAAATGAAAGCCGTCACGCACGATGAGCGCCTGCTGCGGCACGGTCAGCGCGTCGGACAGGCCGAGCTGGAATTCGCCCCGCGCAAACATCCCCGGTAAGGCGCGCCCCCCGCTTGCCACTTCGTGTGCTGCGCTGCCCCCCGAGGGGGCTGTGCTTGCTTGGGGCGGCCCGGCGCGGCGCACCGCGGCGCCCGCCTGTGACATGGGCGGCAAATCCACATACACCAGCGCCGCGCGGGTTTGCGGGTCCACCGTGGGCGCGACCATGCGCACCCGGCCCTGCAGCGCGCCGCCGCTGGACGCTTGCACCGTGGCCCGCGTACCGGCCGTGATGCGGCCCAGCTCGGCCGAGGTGACTTCGGCGCGCCATTCGAGCCGGCCCTGGCGGATCATGCGAAACAGCTCGGTGCCGGCGCCCACCACCGCGCCCACGGTAGCGCTGCGCGCGGAGATTACGCCGCTGTCGGGCGCCAGCACCTGGGTTTGTTGGCTGCGCAGTTGCTGCGCGTCCAGCAGCGCCTGGGCGGCTTCGACGCGGGCCTGGGCGGATTTTTCGGCGGTGAAGTATTGGTTGATTTGCTGGGTGCTGAGTGCGCCCGTGTTTTGCAAGGCCCGTGCCCGGTCGCCATTGGCCACGGCATCGAGCGCGTTGGCGCGCGCTTCCATCAGGCTGGCGCGCGCCTGTGCCACGTCGGCCTGTACGCTGTCGCCGGCAAAGATGGCCAGCACCTGTCCGGCCTTGACGTTGTCGCCCACATTGACGCGCACCTCGGTCAGGCGCAGGCCGTTCGATTCGGAGCCGATGAGGGCTTCCTGCCAGGCGGTGATGTTGCCGTTGGCGGCCAGCGTGATCGGCAGGCGCGCCGACTGCGGCAGTGCCACGCTGACGGTCAGGGCCGGCTTGGGCGCGGCCAGCACGGCATTTTCAGGCGGGGGCGGGCGTGACGAAAAGAAAAAGAAGGCGGCTGCGGCCCCGGCAATGACCACGATCAGGCTGATCAGGAGGGCGGGCTTGAAGTTGATTTTTTGCATGGTGCGGGGCTGCTTGGGACGAGGGTAAAGCCGGGGCGGCAAGGCGTCAACCAGAAGCGCTGCCCTGCTGCCTGAAAGAACAAGGCGCACATCCTGGGGACCAGGCGGCGCCAGCCCCACTCAGGCGACCGGGTTGAAGGTGCTGGCCCACAGCGCCTGGATGGCCTCGCGTTCGGCCGCCAGCGCCGGCGGGCTGACCTGGGTCGGCTCTTCGTTCAGGCGCGCCTGGTGCTGCACGCGGCGCAAGGTGCGGTAGGCGCTGGCGGCGCGCTGGCCCACGCCCTGGGGCAGCAGGCCGGCCAGTTCCGCGCGCTGCAGCAGGGCGATGTTGCCCACGTTGTCGGCCAGTTCGGGGTGCCGGGCCGACTCGGACAACACGAGCAACTGCACTGCAAACTCGGCGTCGACCATGCCGCCCGTGCTGTGTTTGACATCGAACTGGTCGCCCTTGACCGGATGGGCCTTGCGCACCTTGTCGCGCATCGCCACGATTTCGCTGCGCAGCGCCGACACGTCGCGCGGCGCCGTGATCACGCTGCAGCGGACCTCGTCAAAGCGTTGCCGCAGCGACGCACTGCCGAGCACAAAGCGCGCGCGCGTCATGGCCTGGTGCTCCCAGGTCCAGGCGGTGTTGCTGCCGCGCCGCTGCTGGTAGCGGGCGTAGGCGTCAAAGCTGGTGACCAGCAGGCCGGAGTTGCCGTTGGGCCGCAGGGCGGTGTCAATTTCAAACAGGTCGCCCTCGCCGGTCTTGATGGTCAGCCAGTTGATCAGTTTGCGCACAAACGCGGCATAGACTTCTGACGCGCGCTCGTCCTCGTCTTCGTAGACGAACACGATGTCCAGGTCGCTGCCATAGCCGAGTTCCTTGCCGCCCAGCTTGCCGTAGGCAATGATGGCGAACTGCGGTGTTTCCCGGTGTTTGTTTTTCAGGCGCTGCCAGCACCAGTCGGCGGTGATGTTGAGCACCGCCTCGGCCAGGGCGCTCACGTCGTCGGCCACCTGCTCGACCGTCAGCACGCCTTCCACATCGCGCGCCAGCGTGCGGAAGATCTCGGCGTGGTGGGCGCGGCGCAGCAGGTTCAGGCAGGTTTCCTCGTCGTCTTCCCCGGTGCGCTTGAGCGCGGCCAGCCGCTGCTGCAACTCGCGCGTGAAGGCGGCGTCGTCAAAGCGCTCGTGCATCAGCGCGTCGCTGGCCAGCTCGTCAATCACGCCGGGGTGCTGGAACAGGTAGCGTGCCGGCCATTTGGCCGCGCCCAGCAGCCGCAGCAGGCGCTCGTGCACCGCCGGGCGTTCGAGCAGCAAGGCCAGGTAGCTTTCGCGCCGCAGCAGGGGCTCGATCCAGTCAATCAGCCGCAGGGCGGCCTCTTCGGTCACCGTGCCCTCCATCAGCCACAGCGCGGTGCGCTGCAGCAGCCGGCTCAAGCGGGCGCACGAGTCGTCGCGCAGGGCGAGCACCCGGGGGTGTTGGCGCCACAGCGCCAGCCTGGCCCTGAATTGCGCCGGCCATTGCGCGGGCAACTGGTCGAGCAACTCCTCAAGCTGCGGCGCCGCCGTGCCGTTGCCCCCTTTGCTGCTGCCATTCCCATTCCCGCAGCCCTTGCATTCGGGTTTGCCGCCCAGCAGCCGGTCAAATTCGCCCGCCACCAGCTCGCGGTGGGTGTCGAGTTCGCACAGAAACTCGCCGCAGTTGCGGTAGCCCATGGTCTGCGCAATCCAGCCGAGGTCGTCGTCGCGGGTCGGCAGCACATGGGTTTGCTGGTCGTCCAGGTACTGGATGCGGTGCTCGACACGGCGCAAAAAATCGTAGGCCCGCGCCATCGCATCGGCGGTGTCCTGGGGCATCAGGCCGGCGCTGGCCACGCGCTGCAGCGCGTCCACCGTGGGGCGGGTGCGCAGTTCGGGAAACTGCCCGCCGCGCACCACCTGCAGCAGCTGCACGGTGAATTCGATCTCGCGGATGCCGCCGCGCGACATTTTGACGTCGTTGGCGCGCTCGGGGTGACCGGCGCAGCGCTTGGCCGCGTGCTCGCGGATTTGCCGGTGCAAGATGCGCAGCGCGTCAAACACGCTGTAGTCGAGGTAGCGCCTGAACACGAAAGGCAGCACCGAGCCGCGCATGGCCTGGGCCGAGCCGCTGCGTATGCTGTCCAGCGGCGACACCACCCGGCTTTTGAGCCAGGCAAAACGTTCCCATTCACGCCCCTGGGCCTGGAAATAGTCTTCGAGTGCGCTCAGCGAAACGGCGGCGGGGCCGGAGTTGCCATTGGGCCGCAGCGCCAGGTCCACGCGAAACACAAAGCCGTGTTCGGTGACGTCGCCAATCAGGTTGAACACCGCCCTGACTTGCCGCGCAAAATACTCGTGGTTGGAGATCTGGCCACGGCCGTCGCCATCGCTGCGGCCCGCGGTTTCGCCGTCGTGGTCATACACATAGATCAGGTCGATGTCGCTGGAGACATTGAGCTCGCGCGCGCCCAGCTTGCCCATGCCGACCACCCACATCTGGGCCCGCCCGCCGCCGTCGGTCTGCGGTGCGCCATGTGCGGCATCGAGCTGGTCGCTGGAATGCTGCATGGCGACATCGAGTGCCAGTTCGGCCAGCTCGGTCATGGCCTGGGTCACGACCTGCAGCGCAACGCCCACGGCCGGCACGCCAGCGGACAGCGCCGGTTCGGCAGCCTCGGGGGGCATGGGGGCTACACCACTTTGCGCCGCACCGCCAGCAGGGGCCGCGGAACCGGCTTCGCCGGGCCGCAGGCGCATCGCCCCCTCGGGGGGCAGCGAACCACACGCAGTGGGGAGTGTGGGGGCCACATCTCCACAGTCCAGCGTCACCAGCCGCTCCAGCACCAGCTGGCGCAGCACCCGCAGCGCCGCACCGGTTTCCAGTCCGCTTGCCAGCAGCGCATCGAGGGCGGTCTGCATGCCGGGGCGCAGTGGCGCGCCGGGGGGCAACAGGGGCATCTGGTCGGCATAGCGGCGGCGAATGCGCTGCACAAAACGGGAGTAGGCCGAAGCTTGCGGCGGGGCGGGGGTGTCCGGGCTAACAGTTAAGAGGGCGGTCATCACACTACTTCACAAACTTCATGGTTCTACCTCAAGCCGGCAGGTTGGCCGACAGTCATAATTCTCCAGTCAATGCAGCCCACGATCTTTACCCCGCCCGCCTTGCCGTCCCGCCGTTTGCGCTGGATGGCGCGAGGCATGGGCTGGCTGCTGTGGCTGGTGGCGGCGGCCTGGTTGCTCTTTGGCCTGAGCTGGGCTGTGCTTCACGGCTGGATTGTGCCGCGAATCGGCGAATTCCGTCCGCGGCTTGAATTAGTGGCCAGCCAGGCGCTGGGGGTGCCGGTTCGCATTGGCCGCATCAGCGCCCGTTCGCAGGGGCTGATTCCCTCATTCGAGCTGAATGACGTGCGGCTGCTGGACGCCCAGGGGCGGGAAGCGCTGCGGCTGCCGCGCGTGGTGGGCGCGCTGTCGCCTGCTTCGCTTTGGGGGCTGGGCTTTGAGCAGTTGCTGATTGACAAGCCCGAACTGGACATCCGGCGTACCGCCGACGGCAAAATCTTTGTCGGCGGCCTCGATGTGTCAAAAGGCCAGGACGCTGGCCATGGCGCCGTGGCCGACTGGTTTTTTTCGCAGACCGAGTTCGTGCTGCGCGGCGGCGCCGTGCGCTGGACTGACGAGTTGCTGCAGGTGCCGCCGCTGGCCTTGCACCAGGTTGACGGGGTGATGCGCAATGCCAGGCACCGCCATCTGCTGCGGCTCGATGCCACGCCGCCGGCTGAATGGGGTGAGCGCTTCAGCCTGCGGGGCATCTTCAGGCAGTCGCTGCTGTCGGGCAACGCCGGGAATTTTCAAGCCTGGACGGGCCAGCTGTATGCCGAGTTTGGCCGCGTCGACGTGTCGCGCGTGCGGCAGTACGTCAGTGTGGATACGCTGGGTGTGGACCTGATACGGGGCAACGGCGCGCTGCGGGCCTGGGCCGATGTCCGCAAGGGGCAGCTCACGGGCGGCACGGCCGACTTGGCGCTGCAAGACGTCGATGCCCGGCTGGGCGCCCAGCTGGAGCCCCTGGCCTTCGAGTCGGTGGCGGGCCGGATTGGCGGCGGGCGGCGCGCCACTGGCTTTGACTTCAGCACCAAAGGCCTGCACTTTCGCACGCGGGACGGCCTGCAGTGGCCGGGCGGCAACGTCGCGCTGGTGCATACCCGGGCTGAAGGAAAGCTGGCCCCGCACAGCGAACTCCAGGCGGACAAGCTGGACTTGGCGGCCCTGGCCCAGATCGCCAATCGCCTGCCGCTGGGCACAAGCGCGCACGCGCTGATCGCCTCGTTTGCGCCCAAGGGTCTGGTGGAGACGCTGGAGGCGCGCTGGCAGGGCCCGCTCGACGCCCCCACCGGCTACGCCGCAAAAGGCCGTGTGGCCGGCTTGAGTGTGGCGGCGCTGCCGAGTGCTGCCGCAGCCCCGCATGCAAGCCCCGGCCGGCCCGGCGTCAGCGGCGCCACCCTTGATTTTGACCTGACCGAGGGCGGCGGCCAGGCCAGCGTGAACATCCTCAAGGGGTCAATCGATTTGCCGGGTGTTTTCGAGGATTCGCTGATTCCGCTCGATCAACTGTCGGTGCAGGCCGGATGGAAATTGTCGGGCCGCAACATCGAAGCGCAGTTGCGCAACCTGCAGTTTGCCAACGCCGACGCCCAGGGGCAGGCACAGGTCAGCTGGCATACCGAAGACGTGGCGCCGGGCAGGCCTGCAGATGCGGCGTCGCCCGACCACCGCTTTCCTGGCGTGCTGGACCTGCAGGGCAGCCTGAGCCGGGGCGACGGCGCCCAGGCGCACCGCTACTTGCCGCTGGTGCTGCCCGCCGAGGCGCGTCACTATGTGCGCGATGCCGTGCTGCAGGGCCAGCTCAGCGACGTGAAGTTCAAGGTGCTGGGGCCGGTCCGGGAATTGCCTTTTGCCAACCCGGCCCACGGCGAATTCCGGGTGTCGGCCAAAGTGCGCAACGGGCAATTGGCCTATGTACCGAAATCCCTGCAGCCGTCGGGCGCCGCGCCCTGGCCGGCCCTGACCGACCTCAAAGGGGCGCTGGTTTTCAACCGCGCCGCGCTCGAAGTCAACGGCGTTTCCGGAAAAGTCGCCGGTTCGCCGGGTCTGCAGCTGGTCAAGGGCAGTGCGCGAATTCCTGATCTGCTGCACGATGCAACGGTGGTGGTGGATCTGGACATCAAAGGCCCGCTTTCCGATGCGCTGGGTTTTGTCAATACCTCACCGGTGGGCGACATGACCAGCCAGGTGCTGGCCAAGGCGGTTGCCAGCGGCAACAGTGAGCACCGCTTTCGCCTGACGCTGCCCATCCATGCGATTGACAAGTCCCAAGTGGCGGGCAGCATCACCCTGCCCGGCAACAACGTGCAGTTTGCCCCGGGCACGCCCGAGCTGACCCAGCTCAAGGGAGTGGTGACGGTTACTGAGCGGGGCTTTCAGGTCGCCGCTGCCCAGGCGCGTCTGCTCGGGGGCGATGTTCGCTTTGACGGCGGCATGCGCGAGCCGGCCCGTTTGGCGGCGGGCGCTCCGGCGCCCGAGTCCGTGGTGGCCTTCACCGCGCAGGGCACGCTGTCGGCGGAGGGGCTGCGCCAGGCCAAGGATATGGGCATGGACTTTGTGTCGCGCATGGCGCAAAACGCCAGCGGCAGCGCGGCCTACTCGGCGTCGCTGGGCTTTCGGCGCGGGCTTCCCGAGGTCATGGTTTCCAGCAGCCTGCAAGGCATGGCGCTTGGGTTGCCGGCACCCCTGGGAAAAGCAACGGAAGCGGCCCTGCCGATCCGATTTGAGAGCGTGTTGCTGCCGGACTCGCTCAAGCCGGGGCAGAGGCTGCAGGATCAACTGTCGCTCAGCATCGGGCGCGTGGCGACCATCCGCTATGTGCGCGACGTGAGCGGTACCGAAGCCCGCGTCATCCGGGGCGGCATCGGCGTGGGGCTGGAGGCCGATGAAACCGTGCAGCTGCCTGAAGCCGGCGTGGCGGCCAACATCAACCTGGCGCGGGTCGACCTCGACGCCTGGATGCGCCTCCTGGGCGACGCGCCAGGCGGCGCCGCGCCGCAGGCGGCACCCGCTGGCGGCACGGCGGCCCTGGGCTACCTGCCCACGGTCATGGCGATACGTGCCAAGGAGCTGCTGGTGCAAGGACGCAGGCTGAACAACGTGGTGGTGGGCGGCTCGCGCGAGGGCTTGAACTGGCGCGCCAATATCGATGCGTCCGAGCTCAATGGCTATGTGGAATACCGCCAGCCCGGCAGCCAGGGTGCGGGCCGCGTGTACGCGCGGCTGGCACGGTTGAGTCTGGCGGCGAGCACGGCCAGCGAGGTCGAGGCCCTGCTGGACGAGCAGCCCGCCAGCATTCCGGCGCTGGACATTGTGGTGGAGGAGATGGAGCTGCGCGGCAAGAAGCTGGGGCGCATTGAAATTGAAGCTGTCAATCGGAGCGCCTCGGTGGGCGAGTCGCCTCGCGAATGGCGCCTGAACAAGTTCAACATGATCCTGCCCGAAGCCGTGCTGACCGCCACCGGTAACTGGGTCGCCGTCAACGCGCAGCCCGCCGCGCGGCGCCGCAGCCTGCTGAACTTCAAGCTGGACATTGCCGATTCGGGCCAGTTGCTCACACGCTTTGGCATGGCCGATGTGATACGCCGCGGCAAGGGCAAGCTCGAAGGCCAGGTGGCCTGGAACGGCTCGCCCCTGAGCCTGGACTATCCGAGCATGAGCGGGCAGTTCAACGTGAATGTCGAGTCGGGGCAGTTCATGAAGGCCGACCCGGGCATTGCCAAACTGCTGGGCGTGCTGAGCCTGCAGTCCCTGCCCCGACGCCTGACGCTGGATTTTCGCGATGTGTTTTCTGAAGGCTTTGCGTTTGATTTTGTGCGCGGCGATGTCACCATCAAGCAAGGGCTGGCGCACACCAACAACCTGCAGATGAGCGGTGTCAATGCCGCTGTGCTGATGGAAGGCAGTGCCGACATCGCCCGTGAAACGCAAGACCTCAAGGTGGTGGTGGTGCCTGAAATCAACGCCGGCACGGCCTCGCTGATTGCCACGGTCATCAACCCCGCCCTTGGCCTGGGCAGTTTTCTGGCGCAGATGTTTTTTCGCAAACCGCTGATGGAGGCGGCGACCCAGGAGTTCCATATCAACGGCACCTGGTCGGACCCCCGAATCACCAAGATAGACCGCAAGGCCCAGGCGGGCGGCGCCCCTGCGGGGACACGCTGACCATGAAAATAGCCGCCATCCAAATGGTGTCAGGCACTGACTTGCGGCGCAATCTGGACGTGGCTCGGCACTGGTTGGCGCAGGCCGCTGCCCAAGGCGCCGAGTTGGCCGTGCTGCCTGAGTACTTTTGCGTCATGGGCTTGAAGGACACCGACAAACTGCAGCTCCAGGAGACCGCTGGCAGCGGGCTGATCCAGGATTTTCTGAGCCAGTCGGCGCGCGAACTGGGCCTCTGGATTGTCGGCGGCACGCTGCCGATGGCGACGCCCGACCCCGACCGCGCGCGCAACTGCTCGCTCGCTTATGCGCCTTCGGGCCAGTGCGTGGCGCGTTACGACAAGATCCACCTGTTCAGGTTTGCGCAGGGCCAGGAAGACTACGACGAAACCCGGGTGCTGGCGCCTGGCACGCAGCCGGTCAGCTTTGCGCTGGCCTCAAAAGACGGCCATGTGTACACCATTGGCATGAGCGTGTGCTACGACCTGCGCTTTCCCGAGTTGTACCGCGCCCTGAAAGCCGATGTGCTGCTGGTGCCCAGTGCGTTTACCACCACCACGGGCCAGGCCCACTGGGAGGTGCTGTTGCGCGCCCGCGCGATTGAAAATCTGGCCTATCTGGTGGCCGCAGCGCAGGGTGGGACCCATGACAACGGGCGCAGCACCTGGGGCCACAGCATGCTGGTCGATCCGTGGGGCCAGATTCTGGCGCAGCAGCCACAGGGCGCGGGCCTGGTGCTGGGCGAGGTACTGGGTGCCCGGCTGCAGGAGGTGCGTCATCGCCTTCCCGCGCTGGCGCATCGGGTGTTGTGAGGCGGGGCGCATGAACTTCTCTCTTGCTGGCGTGCTCCGCTGGGCCAGCCGGCGCTGGTCGCTCTGGGTCTTGCTGGTGGCGCTGCTGGTGGCGCTGCTGGGCTTGCTGGTCTGGCTGGCTGGACGCTACGAGTCCAGCCTGGTGCAAGACCGGCTGGAACACAACGCGGCGGAAGCCGTGACCGACATCCGTTCGGGGCTGACCCGCAATATCCAGACGTTTCAGGCCCTGCAGTCGAGCGAGCGCATGCCCGAGTCCTGGCATTTGTCTGCGGCCAGCCTGCTGCGCGAGCGCCGCGAGGTCCTGCGGCTGGAATGGCGCAATGTGGCGATGGAGACCCTGGGATTTGTCGAGACGCCCTACCGCAGCGCGGTGTTTGAACGGCTGGGGCGCAGCAGCCTGGAGGCCGATGTCGGCCTGGCCTGCACCACGGCGGCCCGGCTGAGCGGGGCGGCCTATTCCCGCAGTTACTTCATGCCTCAATTCGACGGCATGGGCATGGAGGTTCTGGACCTGTGCCTGCCGATCGTGGTGGCCGGCCGACTGAGCGGCTACACGGTGGTGACTTATGCCCTGCAGGATATCCTGGCCGAACTGGTGGGCAAGCAGCTGGCCCGTGGCGTCGGCCTGTCGTTCACCGAGGCGGATGGCACACGGCTGGCGCTGCATGGCGCGCCGCCGCGTGGGCGCCAGGTGTATGTGGCGCAGCAATTGCTGGACCTGCCGGGTAACACGCTGGTGCTGCGCATGGAAAGCCGGCTGGGCACCCCGGCGCTGTTTCCCAATGTGCTGACGGCGCTGGTCAGCGCCATGGCGCTGGCCTTGCTGGCGGTGCTGTTTCTGCTGGCCCGCGACATGCGGCGGCGTCTGAAGGTGGAGGAGGATCTGGGCGAAGCCCTGGCTTTTCGCAAAGCCATGGAAAACTCGGTGTTGACCGGCTTGCGTGCCCGCGACCTGCAAGGCCGCATCACCTACGTCAATCCGGCCTTTTGCAACATGGTGGGCGTGGAGGCCCAAGAGCTGCTGAATCAGAGCCTGCCCTCGCCCTATTGGCCGCCCGAGCTGGCCCGTGACTACCAGCAGCGCCAGGAAATCCGCCTGGCGGGCAATACGCTGCCGCGTGAGGGCCATGAATCGGTATTCATGCGGCGCGATGGCACCCGGTTTCCGGTGCTGATCATGGAGGCGCCGCTGATCAATGCGGTGGGCAAGCACACTGGCTGGATGAGCGCCATTCTGGATGTGAGCGAGCAGCGCCGGATTGAAGAAGTCTCACGCGCCAGCCAGGACCGTTTGCAGGCTACGGCGCGGCTGGCCCTGGTGGGCGAGATGGCGTCGCTGCTCAGCCACGAACTCAACCAGCCGCTGGCCGCCATTTCAAGCTACGCCACGGGCTCGCTCAACTTGCTGCAGGACGCCCTGGGCAGCACTGCAGCGCGGCCCGGCGTGCCACCCGAGCCCCACCTGTCCGAAGAGCTGCAGCTGGCGATGCGCCGCATCGCCGAGCAGGCCGAGCGCGCCGGCAAGGTCATCAA
>Ga0123337_10002314_pt1 | contig 21982 bp, 21 predicted proteins | sample frozenSSSSmetaG_FD_89792 | JGI IMG/M metagenome (GOLD analysis project Ga0123337, IMG submission 89792) | Glacier valley bacterial and archeal communities from Borup Fiord, Nunavut, Canada, to study Microbial Dark Matter (Phase II) -... | ecosystem: Environmental > Aquatic > Freshwater > Ice >...
AAATATCTATAAAGTGCAATCCTACTTTCCAGGAGTCACTTTACTATATAGTACAGTTTCGACATCGTGGTATGGAAGACAGAAAGCATCAGCCACTCCTTCATACACAACTTTTCCTTTTACAACATTCAATCCTTTTCTCAAAGATTCGTTGACCGTACATGCTTTCTTCCAGCCCATGTTGGCAATTTGTATGGCATAAGGCAATGTCGCATTGGTCAATGCAAGAGTCGAAGTGCGTGGAACGGCTCCGGGCATATTGGCCACGCAATAATGAATCACATGATCGATCACAAAAGTTGGATGATCGTGGGTCGTGGGCACAGTTGTTTCAAAGCAACCGCCCTGATCAACTGCCACATCAACCAACACAGTACCCGGACGCATGGTTTGAAGCATATCACGGGTAACAAGTTTAGGGGCTACTGCTCCCGGAATCAATACTGCACCAATGATTACATCGTGGGTACGAACCATTTCACGGATGTTGTATTCATTGCTCATCATGGTTTTCACATTGGCAGGCATGATATCATCCAGATAACGCAGACGTTTCAAGCTTATATCAACAATGGTTACATCGGCACCTAACCCTGCGCCCATTTTAGCGGCTTCGGTTCCTACAATTCCACCTCCGATAATCAGTACTTTTGCCGGTGGTACTCCGGGAACGCCTCCCAGCAATACACCATATCCACCATAAGTTTTCTCAAGATACTTGGCTCCTTCCTGAATCGACATACGACCTGCCACTTCCGACATTGGAATAAGCAAAGGCAATGAGCGATCGGCCATTTCTACAGTCTCATAAGCCAGACAGATGGATTCGCTTGCGATCATGGCATCGGTCAATGGCTCGTTGGATGCAAAATGAAAATAGGTAAATAAAATCTGGTCTTTTTTAATCAGATTATATTCCATCTCAATGGGCTCTTTCACCTTGATAATCATTTCAGCAATGGCATACACATCTGTAATAGTGGGAAGAATGCTTGCACCTGCATGCATGTAATCTTCATCACTAAATCCACTTCCCATACCAGCAGTTGACTGGATGTAAATAATATGACCATTTTTAACCATCTCGGCTGCACCAGCCGGAGTTAAAGCAACTCGGTTCTCGTTGTTCTTAATTTCTTTAGGTACTCCAATAATCATGAGCGTAGGATTTTATAGTTTTATAAGTGACAAATTTAAACTATACGAACTTCGGAAAACATGATAAAAATTAATATTATAGATTGTTTGAATTATATTTTTTGATTTTTTTTATACTATTCGTATTAATCACTCACCTTGCCCCTTGCGTAACCATTTTTAAAATGGTTCCCCTGCTTCACCTCAATTAGTTAATATGATTCTCAATACTACAAATTTCAATTGTCTCATTGGATTTCAACTAAAAAAAATGCTCCTTTCAGAGCATTTTAACCAAATAAATTCTGTCATGAGTAAAATTTTCAGAAGAGACTTTACTAAAATGTGTAATTTGATTTAGTAGCCTTCCGTTAATACTTATGGTCTCTTCTATTAATTGCCCGCTTATTTCATCATTAATTGTCCTCTTATTTCACCATCAGGAAAAGCCGCTGTGTGTAAATTCACATAGTACATATTGGCCAACAGATCGGCTCTTTGAGTAGCATCCAATGGGGGAGAGGTGAAATTAACGGGTGAAGTAAGCGGTGCAGCGCCAACCAGCGGGAAAATAACACCCCCGGAAGTACCTACAGCTCCTTTGTGAATATGTCCCGCAGCTGGTGTGATGCCAGTGAATGTTACAGTGCCACTCAAAATATAGGTGGTCTTATCATACGTAAAATTACCCAACCCAGTTGCCATAGAAGCATTTGCAGGAACTTGACTGGCACCATTAAGTGTCGCTGTAAAAGTGACAGTATTGCCAGTTGTAGTTTCCTCATCATCTTTACAGGATGCAATGCTGATTACTGTTAATAACAGTAATGCATAAAAAAAGAGTTTTGTCTTCATTTTTATTCTTTTTAAATTAAACAATATAAACCGAAATAAATTAAACCATTGATTTTTACTCAACAATGATTTCAATAGAAGGTTTAAAAAAAAATGGTACTTTTTTTTATTTTTCTAAGCCATCTTATCATTACCTGATCATTTTGCTATCGTCAACCACAATCGTTGTAAGCTGCCAAGTGTGGATCAATATCATACGATCCATGTCTCCGTTCTTTTAAATTGAAAGTTATTGTGCTGTTAAGATTTCACATTAATCTAAAATCTAAATTTTTTATTTGAAATTGATAATCGTATATTTGCCGCCTCATTTGATAATATTTTATACAAGATGCCAAATACATCGGAACGAGGTAATTTGATGCCGGATTCGCCTATCCGGAAGTTGGTTCCTTTGGCTGACAAAGCAAAGGAAAAGGGAAGAAAAGTGTATCACCTGAACATTGGGCAGCCTGATCTGCCAACCCCTGAAAACGCGATCCAGGCGATCAGGAATATTGACCGCAAGATACTGGAGTATTCTCCAAGTGAGGGAATCAAATCTTTTAGGGAAAAGCTGGCAACGTATTATCATACTTTTAACATTGATGTTACTGCTGACGATATCATCATTACTACCGGAGGTTCGGAAGCGGTTACCTTCGCTTTTTTGGCTTGCCTGGACCCGGGGGATGAAATCATTGTCCCTGAACCGGCTTATGCCAATTATACAGCCTTCGCCATCTTGGCAGGGGCGGTCATCAAATCCATTCCTTCCAAGATTGAAGAAGGATTTGCATTGCCACCGATCAAGGAATTCGAAAAGCTGATCACCCCGCGTACCAAGGGGATCATGATTTGCAACCCGAATAACCCGACCGGCTATTTGTACAACCGCAAGGAGATGAACCAGATTCGGGACATGGTGAAAAAATACGATTTGTATTTGTTCTCCGATGAAGTATACCGCGAGTTCTGTTATACCGGTGCTCCCTACATTTCAGCTTTTCATCTTGAAGGAATTGAACAGAACGTGGTGCTGATTGATTCTGTATCGAAAAGATACAGCGAATGTGGCCTGCGTATTGGCGCACTGATTACCAAAAATTTAGCACTGAGGAAAAATGTAATGAAGTTCTGCCAGGCACGTTTAAGTCCACCTCTTATCGGACAAATTGCCGCGGAAGCTTCACTGGAAAATAACCAGGAATACATGCACGATATTTATGATGAATATGTTGCGCGACGCAAATTCCTGGTGGATGGACTGAACCGCATCAACGGAGTTTATTCTCCTATCCCCATGGGGGCCTTTTACACTGTTGCCCGACTTCCGGTTGATGATGCCGATAAGTTTTGCGCCTGGTTACTAAGTGATTTTGAATATGAAAATCAAACCATTTTCATGGCGCCTGCCTCAGGCTTTTACACCACCCCTGGTTACGGTAAAGATGAAGTAAGGATTGCCTACGTTTTGAAAATAGAAGATTTGGCTATCTCACTTAAAATTCTGGAAGAAGCATTGAAAGTTTATCCAGGAAGTAAGGTGCGGCAAGCGGCAGCTGCTATCGCAGAATAAAAGTGAAGCAAAATAAAATAGTAAGAAGCGTTCGGGACAGTAGTCCGGACGTTTTTTTTTGTGGAACATAGAGGCTTATAAGTATTTTTGAAATATTTCCTCCACCTTTTGTCCGGGCTGGAGCCAATATCCTTTCAATCCGCAGGCGATGGCGCCTTCCACGTTTGTATTTGAATCGTCAATGAATAAAGACTCATGAGGACGTATTCCGGATAACTGAATGATTTTTTTAAACGATTCAGGGGTTGGTTTGCGGTAGCCTATCTCGTTCGAATGGAAGAGTTTATCGAACAGAGAAGAAACTTCAAAGCCATGCTGATTTCTGAAGATGGATTGGTATTTTGCTACATGAATGGCATTGGTATTGCTGAAAAGATAGATGCCAAATTCATTCCTGAACTTTTGAAGCAGTTCAACTCTTATGGTTGGAAAATCGATTAGCATGGCAGTCCAGGCTATATCAATCTGATCATTGGTGACTTCTCCCGGAAGCAATTTCCGTATTCCGTTTCTGAATTCATCGGACGACACTTTCCCTTGCTCCATGAGGTAAAAAATCTCATGCTCATAGGTACGGCCATTGTTGTCAATAAGCTGTCTCATACCCAGTTGGTCGAATGCTTCAATTGTTTTATTAGGGTCGATGTTGAGTAAAACGCCGCCCAAATCAAATACAATGTTCCTGATGCCTTTTAATATTTCCATAAAGTTGATTTTTGATATTACAAAAATCAGAAAAATTATGGAATTAAATAGGCATATTTGAAAGATCAAAAAGAAATAGTACTATGGGAAATCAACAGTCGATCTGGTTTAATCCGGAAAAGAACATCATAGAAGCAATTGATCAGCGTTTGCTGCCTTTTGAGAATGTGACCATCGTCATTGGAACGCTGGAAGAGGCCATAAATGCGATCAGTGAAATGGTTGTAAGGGGCGCTCCACTTATTGGAGTAACTGCTGCTTACGGAATGTACTTTGCTGCCCGCAGCTATTTGGGAAATAACTTCCAGGCGGAAATGAACTGGGCAGGGGAGAGGTTAAAATTATCGAGACCAACAGCTGTAAATTTGGCTTTTGCTGTTGATGGGGCGCTTTCGGTAATTTCAGATCAACTTTCCGATTCAGAAAATGTAGAGTTACTCTTTGGATATGCTGAAAATCTCAGGCAGCGCGAAATTGATTTCAGCAAGAAAATTGGAATGTTTGGATTGAAATTGATAAGAGCGATTAGTGAAACAAAGGGCGGTGAATCTGTGCAAATACTCACTCACTGCAATGCCGGACGATTGGCTTGCGTTGAGTTGGGAACCGCTACGGCACCCATTTACCTGGCCCATGAAGCTGGTATTGCGGTTCATGTTTGGGTAGATGAAACACGGCCACGCAACCAGGGTGCCCGCCTCACTGCATGGGAGTTGAGCGAAGCAGGAATTCCACATACCATCATTCCTGACAATACAGGAGGTCACCTGATGCAACATCAGATGGTTGACATGGTCATTGTGGGCAGCGACCGAACTACCATCAACGGTGATGTAGCCAATAAAATAGGCACCTACCTGAAGGCACTTGCCGCTTTCGACAATGGAATTCCGTTTTATGTGGCACTTCCATCCACCACTTTTGATTGGAATTTGAAGGATGGTATTCTTGAAATCCCCATTGAGCAGCGCGATGGAAGCGAGGTTTCTATGATGGAGGGAATGCTTGATAACGAAATCAGGCAATTCCGAATCATTTCAGAGAAAAGTGCAGTTGCCAATTATGGGTTTGACGTGACCCCAGCCAGACTGGTTACCGGGCTGATTACTGAAAGGGGAGAGTGTAAAGCTACCCGCGAGGGGATTTTAAACTTATTTCCGGAAAAAAGACCTTCCAATGAATGAAGGAGCCATTAAGTTTAACTGCATCTGGGAAAAAGGTGAAATACACCTTTGGAAGGAAACATATTCTTACATCGAATCTGCACGAGCTAAGATTTATGCCTTGGGTCTATTAGGAATGTACCCCAATGGAATTGGCTTTGGAAACATATCGGTCAGAGGTGACGATGAGGGAACTTTTATTATCAGCGGCAGTGGAACAGGCGGATTGGTGACCTTGAAGCAATCGGATTACGCCCTGGTAACTGACTATAATATTAGTGAAAATACCATTGAATGTACCGGATTAACCCAGGCTTCATCAGAAAGCCTGACCCATGCAGCGATATACCAATCGCGTCCCGAAGTGGGTGCAGTGGCGCATATTCATTGCCTGTGGTTGTGGAAAAAACTATTGACGCTTTATCCGGTAACTTCATCGGATATTGAATACGGAACTCCTGCAATGGCTGATGCTGTTGGGAAACTTGCTGCAGAAATAAATAGCCAAGATGAAAAAATCATTGTAATGGGCGGACATCAGGAAGGAATCCTGGTATTTGGAACTACTCTGGTGGAAGCAACTGTTCAAGTTTTCAACATCTATAACCGATACAAAATATGATTAAGATAGCCATCATCGGTGGTTCGGGCCTTGAAAGCCCTGCCATCCTTAAGAATGCCACCGACCTAAAAATGGAAACTCCCTACGGTGCTACATCTTCTGATTTTAAATGTGGGTTTATTAATGGGAGGGAAGTTGTTATACTTTCCCGGCATGGCCGCCAGCATACCATTTCTCCCTCGCAGGTGAATAATCGAGCCAATATTTGGGCCATCCGTGAATTAGGTTGTACCCATATACTGGCTACCACGGCTTGCGGAAGTCTGCGTCAGGAAATTGGCAGGGGTGATTTTGTGGTTCTCGACCAGTTCATTGACTTCACGAGACATCGACCCATTACTTTCTTTGAATCGTTTGAGCCCCACCAGATGAAACATACCCCCATGGCCGATCCGTTTGATCCTTTTCTTCGCTCTAAATTGATCGAAACTGCATACGAGTTAAAAATGAAACTATTTGAAACAGGAACCGTTGTGACCATCGAAGGGCCACGCTTCTCGACAAGGGCAGAGTCAAACATGTTTCGATCATGGGGAGCGGATGTGATCAACATGTCTACGGCTCCCGAGGCAATTTTGGCCAATGAACTGGGAATTCCATACGCTGCCATTGCCATGAGTACCGACTACGACTGTTGGAAAACTGATGAGGCGCCTGTTACCTGGGGCGATGTGCTGAAAGTGTTCAATCAGAATGTTAGTTATGTGATTGATTTGTTGGTTGCTGTGGTTGGGAAAATTTAGAAGTTTAATTTGGAGCTGTCTAACGTGAATTCAACTTGGTGTAAATCAAACGACTACTTTCATAAACAAATTTTAATCATAAGCAACGACTAGAAGGCTCACGAAATTCTTACAAACCGACAATATTGACAATATCGACATCTGTCAATTTCACCTCCTACGCACTGTCATTGGGATTTTCAATGCTAATTCTTTGTACTATAATGATTTGTAATCCGATTTATCAACATCCACACCCTACGACTCTCAGTACTTTAAACTAACAGGTATGAATTATCTCTTTACTTGTGAATTTCTTAAATTTCCCCAATAAATACAAGGATGAGTATGTTATGCAAAGTCCAGTATTATATCTGCATCAATCTGCAAACATTTGCGGAGGCTTTTTGCCAACCTCATACCGATAGGTTTTTTCCCGCGCAGAATTTCGCTCATTCTTGCTTCATCAATACCAAGAAGACGGGCTGTATCTCTTTGTTTTAGATTACGCTCTGCCATCCGTTCTTGAATTTGTGCTATTAAGGGGTTGATGGGTATGGGATATGGGTAATGCACTTTTTCCCATTGGCGCACCATTGCCGATAATCGAATATATTCATTTTTTTCATCGTTAGTCAATAATTCCATATCGCCCAATTTTGTACCCTTTTCTATGAGGATATCCATTGCTGCACAAATGCTTCTGTACTCCTTTTCAGTTTTAATATTGGTTGTTTTCATCTTTTTTAACAAATTCATCCAATATATACCTTTGTGTTATTTCCATTTTTAGGTCCTTGTCCTGAACTTGCTAAAATAAGCAAGTATTTATAAATAAGCAAGTAATTTCATGTTAATCTTTATACATTTTGATTGATTGATTTTTATTTTTCTAGACCTATCAGCGATTCAGGGAATAGAATAATTTAAGTTGAATTCGTAATCCGGATCAATAAAGGGCAAAGCAGGAGCTATTCCAGGAATTGCTACTTCCTGTCTTTAAGCATGGACGATTTATTAACTACAGGCAGCTGAGAAAATACAAGATTCTAATGCTGTACCAACTTGATCATTGAAAGGAGCCTCTGGGAATCGCTGTCCAGACAATCCGACAATCCGACAATCCGACAGTTGAGTATTTTTAGTTTTCAAGGTTGAGATCGCAATTAAGACCCTGACTCGTATGAAAAATTAACTTTTTTAAGATTTAAAGATAGTTCTGCCATATTCCTGTTAATTGTAAATATGTAATTTGTCAGATCTCTTAAGCCTTGACAGTCAGCCTTTACATACGATTATTTAAATGTTTTTTATTCATAGAGTTCCAGTGATAAACAAGAAATTAAACTGTAAGCCCACTCCTAAAAATCTATTTTGGCTTATGGTTACATAGAGTCCACGGAGACACAAATAAAATATACAATAAAATGTTAATATTTTCTATTCCTTGGTATCTTACTGTCTTTGTGATTAATAGCTTTTCGGAGTAGCCTCAACTGTATTTTAAATAAAATATGCAACTGTCGGATTGTCGGATTGTCGGAAGTGCGTTTCAAGTATAAGATGCGAAGAACCCAATTTACCCAATTTACATACTATACTTTTTTAGTCAATTCAGTTCAATTCCAATTTTAAAACATGCAAGTATGATTAAATTACAGGATCAATTATTTATACAACCAGAAAACTTCAAACGGTGAATCACCAAGTCTTTAATGTGATTGCCGGAATCTTATGGATCAGGCAAAAAAAAATCAATTACTTCTTATAAAAAGGTTGTGGGGGAAACTATCATCAAGGTTGAAATAGCAGGATATGTAAATTGGGTAAATTGAGTAAATTGGTGCCTGCTCCTTCGGATATGCAAAATGCTGTCAATACCTGGCCCCTTGGAACGCTAAGGGCATCAGTGGCTTTGCATATACGGATCTAAATCAGGGTATGGGTTATTAATGAGTGCAGATTGCAAAATCTGCAACAGCAGCTTTGAATAATAGGTGATAAATCCGGAGTAGCCAGTGTAAATAAATCATACTTCGTTATAAATCAATGGCCAATGAATTTGTTTCCTGATGGGGTGGATAAAATAGGATAATCCAATATATATTTGCCAAAAATAATTGCCAAAAACAATTGCAAAAAATAATTGATTATGCAAGACCCAGAGATATGGCATCTACTATCAAGACATTTGGCAGAAGATGAGTCCGATGAAGAAAAAGAAGTGTTCTTAATTTGGTTCAATCAAAGTGAAAAGAACAAAGAGTATTTCTATAAAGTGCAAGGCATCTGGAATCATTCAGAACTCATAGATGAAGAGTTTTTAAAAATTAAAGCATCCTGGACTTTTCGTGAGAAATTTTCCTTTCCCAGAATCAAGAATTTTATCCTTCAACAAGCTCTTGGGAACCTGGTTGGTTTTACGGTTGGTATGTGGGTAACCACTACCTTCTCCCACCACGTTTTAGAAAGAAGAAATATTAAGAATCTTTTTGGAATAGTGAGGAGAAAAAATGTTCAAGTCGATGATATTCCTCATTGGCTGCAAGTGGGGATATCTATTTTAATTGGCTTTATTGTGCTTGAATTAATTAATTATTTCTTTCAGACAAAAAAGTATTTGCTCTTGTGGAACTATTTCAAGAAGCCAACGAAATTGTAATTTTAAGAATTTCAACTATAAATTTAAAAAGCCCTTCCGGAATTCCAGAAGGGCTTTTTTATAGGTATATGGCTTTAAATAACTTAAAGCCGTTATTGTAATTATCAGTAATTATTCATTTTCAGCAATCCAGACTCCTGATTGTGGATTTTCATTCAGCAGTATGTTCAATTCTTTCTGTGCTTCCCCGATGGTTGAAAATCCTTCGATTGCAATTCGGTGCAGGCCTAGAAAAACACCCAGGTTTTGTCCTGCGATGCCTTGTTTTTTAAGTTGGTGAATGTATTTATTGGCATTTTCTTCGCTTTTAAAACTTCCACCGATTATATAATATTCAAATGGTTTTGCTTCTGGGGTAATCAAATTCGCAGTATACTCTGCCGTTGTGGGTTGAGAGCTTTGCACAGAAACGGAAGGCGTGTTATGAATAAGTGTTTCCCACATTCCCATATCTGATTTCGAAAGATATTCCTTGTTGTTTTTAAGTGGGATGAGCGCCAGGGCCAACAATAAAGGAACAACAACGACCAGCTTTTTCAGTTTGCGACGCTGAAAAATGATGGGTATTGCTTCCTGATGCTGCATGGTTTTAAAGGCCGGTTTTGATATTTGCCGTTGGTAAAGCTTTTCATAAGAAAAGTTCTGAAGCCCATAGCTTTCGATTAGCAGATTTTGTTTCATCTGAGGTTCGAAAAGCAGGTTCTCACGCGAATCATAGTGCAAATAACCAATGCCCTCAAAATAAACATTCCTGTTCTGTTCAAGGTTCAGAATGGTTTCCTGTACGAAACTATCAAGTAGTTGCTTGGCACCAAAATAGTCGAGCCTTTCAGTTTCAGAAATAAAATTGATCAGCAGCCCATCATTGGAAACCAACTTGTTGTTGAAGGCAATCTCCTTAGTTGGCGCCGTAAACTGGTTGTTTACGATTGTTGCTGGTTTATAATTGGCAACAAATCCGCCGAACTCGGGAATGATCACGCAATCATTCAGTAATAAAAGCTCTTTTATGTATTGATTTATTTCCACGGGTCTCTTGTTTGAATAGCCAAAAATAAGAAAAATAAGCATTGCATCAAGTTTAAGTTTTCAACAATGCGGGTAATTTTACAAAAATGCAAACTTATAGTAGGCATAAGGGGTAAAGCAAACCGGATTATTACTAAATTTGGAGTTCTACTTATATAGAGGTTCAAACATGAAACAAATATTGGTTACCGGAGGCACCGGATACATTGGCTCACATACTACGGTTGAATTACAAAAGGCAGGTTATGAAGTGGTTATTGTTGATAATCTCTCGAATTCGAGCAGGGATGTCCTGGATGGCATTGAGAAAATTACAGGAAGACGACCCTTTTTTGAACAGTTCGATTTGACAGATATGGATAAAGTGGATGATTTTTTTGGCCGATATCCAATGATTGAAGCCATTATTCACTTTGCGGCTTCAAAAGCAGTGGGAGAGTCGGTTGATAAACCATTGTTATATTACCGCAATAATTTGGTTTCACTGATGAACGTTTTGGAATGTCAATTAAAATACGAGGTTCCAAGCATTGTTTTTTCATCCTCATGTACTGTTTACGGCCAGCCTGACCAATTGCCGGTTACTGAAAATACGCCAAGGAAAGATGCTGAATCACCCTACGGAAATACAAAAAAGGTAAATGAAGATATTTTACGGGATACCATTGCCGCCAATCCACAAATTAAAGGGATTGCCCTGCGGTATTTCAATCCCGTTGGAGCACACCCCTCGGCACTGATTGGTGAACTTCCATTGGGAGTGCCAGCCAACCTGGTCCCATTCATCACTCAAACGGCTGCCGGTTTGCGCGATGAGCTGAAGGTTTTTGGCAACAATTACGATACCATTGACGGCTCGGCAGTGCGTGACTATATCAACGTAGTGGATCTGGCTAAAGCGCATGTAATTGCGGTAGACCGTTTGCTGGAAAATAAGAATAAAGGGGGATACGAAATTTTCAACCTTGGAACTGGTACTGGCGTTTCTGTTCTTGAAGCAGTCAATGCTTTTGAAGTGGCCACAGGAGTCAAGCTGAATTATAAAATTGTGGATCGAAGAGCTGGTGACATCGAAAAGATATGGGCTGACACAACCCTGGCCAATGAAGAATTGGGCTGGAAAGCTGAAACGGGCATTGAAGAAACTATGCTATCAGCCTGGAAATGGGAGAAGAAGATTCGTGGAATTAAATAACTGAAAGAAAAGTACACTCCGAAATAAAATAAGAATTAACTGTATATTTGACATGCACTCAAAAAAACCGATGATATGAAGACTATTTTGATTACCGGAGGAGCCGGATTTATTGGTTCACACGTGGTACGATTGTTTGTGAATAAGTATCCTGAATATAAAATTGTTAATCTGGATAAGTTAACATACGCTGGAAATCTGGCCAATCTGACAGATGTAGAAGACAAGCCAAATTATGAATTTATTAAAGGGGATATCGTTGATAGCGAGTTTATCATGAAGCTGTTTATCGAAAGGCAATTTGATGGAGTGATCCATCTGGCAGCCGAATCGCATGTTGACCGGTCAATTACCAACCCTACCGAATTCGTATTTACCAACGTAATTGGTACTGTGAATTTGCTCAATGCGCTACGTCTTATCTGGAAAAACAACACAGAAGGGAAACGTTTTTACCATATTTCGACTGATGAAGTGTATGGAAGTTTGGGTAGCGAAGGCATGTTTACCGAAGAAACCGGATACGATCCTCACAGTCCATATTCTGCATCGAAAGCCAGTTCCGATCATTTTGTAAGGGCCTATCATGATACTTTCGGATTGCCTGCAGTGGTATCTAATTGTTCAAATAACTATGGTTCTTTTCAATTTCCAGAAAAGCTAATACCCCTGTTTATCAACAATATAAAGCATAACAAGCCCCTGCCAGTTTACGGTGCAGGCCTTAACATTCGCGATTGGTTGTGGGTAGAAGATCATGCCAGGGCCATTGATGTTATTTTTCATCAGGGGAAAGATGGCCAAACCTATAACATTGGGGGACACAACGAATGGACCAATATTGATTTAATTAAATTGATGTGCTCCATCATGGATCGCAAGCTGAGGCGAGAACCGGGAACCTCTGAGAAGCTGATCAGCTATGTGAAAGACCGTGCAGGTCATGATTTACGCTATGCCATCGACTCTTCCAAATTACAAAAAGAACTCAATTGGATACCTACCCTTCAGTTTGAGGAAGGCCTGGAGAAAACCATCGATTGGTATCTTGACAATACCGAATGGATGGAAAACGTTACCAGCGGCGATTACCAGAGGTATTACGATAAACAATACCAAAACCGGTAATTCAATATAAAATAATGGCACTATATTAAAACAGACAGCCTATCAACGTAATATTGATAGGCTGTCTGTTTTAATGCTTTAGAGAAAAATAATTAAATTCTCATACTGTCAGATTATAGATTGTTGTATTCCTCATAGCTAACTTTACGATGGCCTGAGTAAATATAGGTTAGATTATCTGGATCATCAGAAAAGGTAACCTCAAAATAGATGCTGTCGTTCCCAATTATTTTCCCATTTGCATACGTTACCTGACTGTCATAATACTCATTTTGAGCATCCGTAGCAGAAAAGGTAAGATTAGTAATATCTATTTTGGCTTTCGTTTTCGTTTGCCAAAAAGTGGAATTGTCATCAATCCATACAGAATCCGTAGAAAAGGAAGTATTATAGATTTTCATGAAAAAAGGGCCACTTATAGCAGTGCCATCATTTACATTGATGGTCCAGTCGCCTGATATTGGGTATGTTGGGTTCAATCCTTTGTCGTAATCCACCTTCTGACAGGAAATGCCTAAGAAGACAAGTCCCAGTAATAACAGGTTATTTATATTTAATAATTTTTTCATATATGAGGTCTTTTTAGTTTTTATTTGAATAGGGATAGAAAATGAAGGGGGCTGTTAAAAAATATTTATAAATATAGCGCTAATGGTGGCAATAAATTTCCTGAGAATTCATTATAAGAGTTAAAAATATGATTTTGTCCTGAATTTAATGTTTTTCACCTGGGCATGTATTAACCCAGGCCAGCGCTGATAAATTGTCAAATAATTAAGTTCCTCAAGCCTTATAAATAAATTAATTGTTTTTGTTAAAACCGGCAATAGAAACTGATAACATTATGAAATATTCGATCGAAGTTGTTGTTCAATTGTTGAATAAGCATCCAAACCGGCAACTGTTTATCTACCTAAAGTACCGAAGTGTTGGTAGATCAAAAAGTATAAATTCAGGTATTAAACTATATAAATACAAATGCCTTCTATTTTTCCCAAAAAAGCGTAGGGCCTAATCTTTCTGTTACTTTTGTCATCTATGAGTAATTATTAAATAAGTACATATATAGTGACTAACTGATACCTTATAAGTACAAGTATTTATAACCTACTTAATATTTACTTATTATTTTCTTATTATCTTCTTATTATCCTATGAATTTTAGATTGGTTCACCATGAGTTTTGGATTTGTTCACCATGAGCCCACATACGAGTTAACTTAATTTCATTTAATAGGTATCTATAAAACAGGGCCGGGATTCACATTTCATATTTAAATTGAGGGAGCGAATAATTTTCAAATTCAATGATACAATATAATTTGACCCGATTTGTAAATACTATTTAATGACAATACCTAAGCCGTAACTGTATCAAAACAGAATAGGTTTAGTTGGTTTAAACATAAAAAAAGGCCGTCTCAAAATGAATTGAAACGGCCTTTTGAATGATACTTTCAAAATAATACACCGATCGTTTTATTCTATCAACTTAAGTGTAAAAGTGGAATACGATGCAATGTGTGTATAGTTATTACATAAAAAATAACATAAAAAAGACTGTCAATTGACAGTCTTTTTATTTTTATTTAAGTATAAATGCTATCGGGATTGTGAATTGTTGTTTTACTTTTGATCCTCTTTGCTTTGCAGGTTCCCATTTTGGTGAGGACCTAATTACCCTCACAGCTTCTGCATCAAGAGAAGCATCGACACCACGTACTACTTTGACGTCGACCACTTCACCTTTGGAATTGACTGCATATTGTACATACACCTTTCCCTGGATACCATTCTCGGCAGCAACCACTGGATAAAGGATGTTTTTGGTCACCCAATCGCTGAATGCTTTCACATCTCCACCTTGGAAAGTCGCTTGCTCTTCCACGATTATAAATGCTTCTTCTTCTACCACGATGGCCGCTTCTTCTTCCTTTACAACCTCTATTTTCTCAGGAACCGGTTCATTGGTAACCGTTTCTGTGGCATCGCTAACAGTTGCAAATTCAACTTCTACTTTCACGCTGTCTACTACCACAGGAGCAATATATTTTACCTGTTGTTCGACTGCTGCCGGTGGTGGTGGCGGTGGTGGCGGTGGTGGCGGTATATCATCAGCGGTCTTGATATTTTCCATACTCACGACCGTATTTTTCACCAATATAACACTTTTACCCCTGTTATTGTATGCTTGAATAAAAGGTACTAATACGGCGCTACTTACACTGAATAGAGAAATCAGAAAGGCAATGATTAAGAATTTTCTGAATTTTTTACGCAATACGTAAGCCCCGTATTCCTTATTCCTTTTTTCGAATACTATTTCTTCAAGGGTTACGGCTTGGTTTTTAAGCAATACATTATCCATGATTCAAATCCATTTATTATGGTTTATTAATGGCGTTAGCTGCCGATTTCTATTTTTTATGCGTTTTAACCATCGTTTCTTCCACGTGGTTAATATCGACAAGTGCATACCGGGCAACATTGGTAATAGCCATTTCATCGATAATGTCAACAATATTTCTATACTTAACACCATCGGCTGCCTTGATTAGAATGATTGGCCCCAATTTATCGGCCTTATTCATGCGCTTGGTCCTGGCTTCTATGGAGTCTCTGGGAATTTTAAGTTTACCGTCTATCACGTCTTTTTTCAACTTGTTAACTTGTGCATACAAGCTTTTGTTACGTTTTAAAAGCACCGTTCGAATTCCATCTTTTGAATAATCAGTCTCCGTCAAAACCGGTAGTGTTTTACCAGGATCTGCCAAACCATCATACCAAAGGATCCTGTCATTGTCGATCAGTAATATGTTTAAAGCTCTGTCTTTATCCAGCTCTGGAGGCTTTTCATTTTCCTTGGGCTTTTCTGGCAGAATGATCTCCATAACCTTTGGTTTATTGAAAGCCGTTGTAAGCATGAAAAAAGTGAGCAGCAAACAGGCAAGGTCAACCATTGGGGTCATGTCAATATGGGTGCCATGTTTCTTGGCCTTCCTTTTGCCTTTCCCTTTGTCTTCTTGAACTATTTCAGCCATTTTAAAATGTCTTTATAAATTATCTAATAATATTTGCTACATCAGCTGGTAACTCAACTGCTTTCAGGTTGGTGGTCAAGTTGAACTTACTAACACCATTGTCCTGCAAAACAGCGATCACTTTTTTAACTACCGGATAGTTTGCTGCACCATCGCCTTTAATGGCAAACTGCAAATTGTTATTGTAAGTACGGGCAAACCTGACCCACATATTGAGCTGATTGTCAAGTGAGTCAATTGGAATTCCTATCTGCATGGCTTCCCGGGTTTTTGAATCCGGTGCATTGAGAAAGTCTTTTAGTTTCACCGCCGGTACGCCAAAGGATGCCAATCCCTCGAATTTTTTAATCTCCTTGGGTGTAAATTTAATCCTGTAATTACTCCCTATCGCCTGAAGCACTTTTGCACGAATTCGTTCAGTTGAATCTGTTCCATTGTCCACATTAAAAAAGACTTTGTCATCCTTTGAAATTAGGATTGTAACAAGATGGCTATCAGGAATTGGTGTTTGCGAAGTGGAAGCGGGTGTATCAATTGGTGCAGCTTCCTCCGGACGAAATGTAGCCGTTAAAATAAAAAAGACCAGTAGAAGGAAAAACAAGTCCACCATCGGGGTCATATCGATTCGTGGTGTTTTTACAGCTAATTTAATTTTTCCCATTAGTTATATCAGTTTATTTTTCTTCACTGTCAGTTGGAAGCAATATTTAAAATATTACTTCAATGTTGAAGCAAATGTTTGTGCGACACTAAAACTGGCCTCATCCATTTTGTAAGTTACTCCATCGATACGGGCAGAAAAATAGTTATAGGCTATGATCGCCAGAGTTGATCCGGTAATACCAAATGCTGTATTAACAAGAGCTTCTGAAATACCATTGGCCAAAGCCAATGAATCGGGAGCGCCTGCGGTAGCCAAAGCGCCAAATGCACGGATCATACCCAGTACTGTTCCAATAAGGCCAATAAGCACAGATACGGAGGCGATGGTAGAGAGGATAATCAGGTTTTGAGAAAGTACAGGCAATTCAAGAGCAGTTGCTTCTTCAAGGTCTTTTTGAAGGGCAAGCACTTTTTGGTCGTTCATCAAAGTTTTGTCTGATTGCAAAAGCCGGTAACGGTGCAAACCTGCTTTCATTACATTGGCAATAGATCCTCTTTGTTTGTCGCACAGTTGAGCGGCTTCCTCAATTTTGTTTTCATTTAAAAATGATTGCAGCGTACGGACAAAAATGTTTAAATTTCCTTTACCTCCTGCAACTCCAAGCATGATCAAGCGCTCGATAACAAAAGTAAGAAGTATCAGGTTGACGGCGATAAGTAAAGGCACAATAAAACCGCCTTTGTAAATAATCGCTAAATAGTTGCCCGGAAGTGGATGACCTGCATTATTTCCACCTTCAAAGTTAACAGGGCTACCCATAATTTTAGAATAAATCAGGTAACCAGCCAATGCGCACAGCACGATAACCAACAATACGAAAGTTGATTTTAATGCTTCTTTTAAAGTTTGTCCTTTCATTTTCAGTTTTTATTTAAAGTAAAGTATCGAATAACAGATTTAATTAACTGGGGATAAAGTAAACAATATTTTTTGAAACCAACACTGTACAAGCATCGAATTTTTATATAAAAATTTTATGCATTGGTGTAAAATTAATATTAATGTTATGTTATTTCTTTTGAGCTGCTGCTGCTGCTATTGCCTTGTTTAAATCTTGTATGGCCTTCGCGGCATCAAGATCGGCTGGATTAAGTTTCTTGATTTCTACATAAAAATCTCTTGCATCGACATATTGTTTTTCTTTATAAGCAATCAATGCCTGAGATCTGAGAGATTGTACCTGCCATTGTTTGTTGGCCGGATCAAGATCGAATAATTTTTTATACCATGATTTTGCAGGCTCATAGTCGTTCTTTTGAAGGTTGTAATACCCAAGGTAGGTATAAGCTTCCTGCAATTCTTTGGCGTATTTAGTAGTTTCAGTACCAACTTTTTCAATCAGTGATTCAAATTTTGGTTGTGCCAAACCCAGTTCGCTGGTGGGGTCGATACTTGAGGCAGTACGTGCCAAATATAAATAGGCTTGCATATTCTCTGGTTGATTTGCAACAATGTTGGTAAATATACTATCTGCATTGTGAAATTCTCCCAGTTGATAATACGATTTGCCGATTAACATCAGGTCATCCTTATCCGATTTTCCTTTGCTGTTTTTTATATTCAGCCAGGCAATCGCGTTCTTATACCAACGTGAATAATAATAATTTGAAGCTATTTCTGATGCCAAAATAACATTGTTTGTATCCAGTGAATACGCTTTGTTATAGCTGTCAAAAGCCTTGACCAAGGTCAAAGAATCGTTTTTTGCTACTTTATATAGTATCCGGCCATAGTACAGGTAGTCTCTTGGAATAATAGCTTCAGGATTGGTATTTTTAAAGAATTCTTCCATGTATAGCCTTCCTTTGTCAAGTTCCGGTGGTTTTTTCTCATAACAACAATACCCTGCCAGACGGTTCAGATAATTACGCGATTTATCGACTACCAATATTTCTTCAATGGTTGCCAAAGCATTGGTATAATCTTTTGTTCTAAACAAGGCTTTGGCATATTGAATTTTGGCAGGAATATTATTGTCTGATAGATCAAGGAATTTACGAAAGTTTGACTTCGCCAGGTTGAATTGTCCTGCCATCATATATAACTCACCAAGTTCACGGTAAACAGGAGCAAAGGTAGAATCAATTTGACGGGCTTCATCCAGGTAAGGCCTGGCGGCATTTAAATTCGAGGCGCGTAGATAAATATTACCGATTTTAATTTTTGCCAACGGTGAAGTGGGGTCAAGGCTCAAGGCTTTATTAAAGCTTGCAAGCGCGTTTCTCATATCGTTTTTCCGTGTATAAACATCACCCAGGGATAGAAATAAAGATGCATTTTCGGGATCGATTTCTTTGGCCCTTAACAGAAAACTTAGCGCCTTATTATACCTGTTGACATTTCCTAAAAGTTGAGATGTCCCTAATTTTTTAAGTAGAAGGGCATCTCTGTGTGATAAATATTTTTGTTTTATTGGTATTGATGCTTCTGCTTTATTAAAGTACTTATCTGCAGCTATTGTATCATTTGTTAAAAGAAGGCTCACAGCGCCTAATCCAACATTGTTTAGCTCATTTGTAAGATCATTCTCAATTCCTTTGCGAAATAAGCCTTCAGCTTTAGTGGCCATTTCCTTCAATGAATTCGACAACGTATCCGACAGGTAATCTTTAATGACAGCTTCGCCGTAATAATAATATACATTGCCATTTGCCGGCTCTTTTTTCAATATATCCTCAAAAGCTTTTCCTGCATTTTCATATTGCTCTTTAGTAACAAGCTTTAACGCTGAATTTAATTCCTGGTCAGATGCAGAAACTATCGTGGTAGATCTCGAACCTGATTTTTTTTTCTGGCTAAAAGAAGTAACCGTAAGAAGCGATAACAGTATTAAAAGTATCAGTCTCATATTAATAATATTTAATTGCAAATATATAGTTAATTTTTCTTAATCTCTATAAGTCTTATAGGTAATGATGCCGGCAACATTCCCATTTTTAAGATAATTCGCTGACCCGCATCCCCTGCAATAAAAGATGTGAACCCAGTTCCGAGACCTGCAAAAGTTTCCCGGTTAATGGTATATACCTCCCTGATGAAGGGATATTCTTTATTGGCAATATAGGCAGGATGCGGCGAATAGAATTCTGGACCATCCGAATCTAGTTCAGAAGATACCCATACTACATTAATTTTACTTAAAAATGAATGGCTGATCGAATCACGTGGGTCACTTATCCAGTTCACACCTATAATTCCCAAAGCCTCAGGATTATTTTCTACATATTTTACAACCTCTGAATTTTTGGTGGCCGAAAAACAATTGGCAGGCAATGCTCCGGTGATTCCGAATTTATTCATAATGGTCTTTACATTGTTTGAACCCGGGTTGTCAAATACAACTTTTATTTCCCCTAATTTTGATTGGGGATTAATTTGTGTCCATTTGATAGTTGTACCACTGAAAATATCTTTCAGCATGTTATATCGGATGGAGGTATCAGGGTTCGATTTATTGACGATGAAAGCCAGGGCATCATAAGCAATTAGTGTAGTGCGGGGAACGAATGATTTACCTTTGAGATAGGCCACTTCGTTATCGGTTAATTTTCGGCTTGTAATGATAACTTTGACTGAGTCGTCCAAAAATAATTTCAATAAGCTGTCTTCCGGCAAATACACAGGGCTCACTTGTGCATCCTTATAAGTTGAAAGGAAGGTATGCAGCTCAGCTTCGGCCAACAATTGATAGGATTCATCAACGGCTATTTTAATATTGCCACGCGTAGGTGTTTCATCCGTAAATTTCTGCGGCTTCATGGTGCATGAATAAAATAAAACAGATGCCAATGCCAGGATTAATTGCAGGCCTGTAATTTTCTTAAAAAATCTCATAGCGTAGACTGCTCCTTTTTGAATTTATACAGTATAGTAATTAAACGAAATAACCCGTAGGCTATTATAATTATAGCAAATATCGTGCGAAAGTATTTTGGCAAATAGTCAAATGATGAAACCATTAAAACACAAATTCCTAAAATAATGATCAGCATTACTTTCATTATTCCTAGTATCAACGGCACTTGTGAGAGAACCTCTTTTTTCATTATCTTTGTTTTATCGCTCTATTTCACGACATTAAATTCTGTCTGTGTTTTTTTACGAGGGCTTAAAACTATTAAAATTAATTTAATAAAACCCTGATTAATTACAGAAGTTAGTTTTTTAAAAGTGATAAGATACAATATAGTCTTCAATTTGCATAATATTTTCAGATAAACTTATTAATTATTTTTATCAATTATTCGGCCTTCAAAACATTTCAAATATTTTAATAACTCACGTTACGCATGATCACGGATCCCGGATAGATAAGGTTTGGTTCTAGGGATCATTGCCGGATTACTAAGGTTTAAATATAAAAAGGTTGGTTTTTTAAAATCTATGATTATAACTACCTTTAATGGGTTACTTTACACCTTTCTGTCTGCTTTTCAAAATAAGCAATCTACACCGGATTTTGCCCTGGTCCCTATGTCTTATACCTGTATGTTGTTTCTATCATCTGATACCTTTCTGATACTCATCTGATACCTTTCTGTAATGTAGGGTTACAGAAAGGTATCAGATGAGTATCTAATGGGTATCAGATGATACAGACAACATGCGGATCGCAGTCATAGGAAAATCAGCTGAAGGGAATTGAGAAATTTATTTGCTTTTTGCGTAATGTGATTTAATCTCATGAAAAAAAGGCCGGCTCAAAATGAATTGAGACGGCCTTTAATATTTGTGATTAATTTTTAAACCTCTATGCAATTAATGAATTGCATTTAGTTCAATTAAACTTCATCATCTAACCAACGTGTACGGCGGAATCCTTCAACAGTAATTGTTTTGCCGGGTTTCCTTGAATCCGTGATGGTAAAGGTAATTTTATCAGATTTTCCACCTGTAGCAGTATTATAACCATCAGTGATTACTGTTCCACTGGTGATTGTAAAGGTTAAAGGTGTCGTCGCTTTGGAATAGGTATTGACTACACTTTCGCCGTTGAAAGTTTTACCAGTCACATCGCAATTGATCTTACCGTCAAAACGGCCTGGATAAGCCTGATTAGCATCAGCATTATCTGCATTTAATACTGATGTTGCCCTGATCCACATTTGGTTACTGCTGTTGTCAGCTGTATTAAATGTAGACATTACCCTTAATCCACTTGTACTTGGAGTTACGCTTGTATCAGTAAATCTGACCATCCATTCACCTGATAAGGGATAGACAGGAGTAAATTCCATCTCATAATCCTTGGCCGTTTCGCAACTTGCAGCAACTACCAGAAAGAGACACAGTATAAATAATTTTTTTATCATTCTCATTATGAATATTTTTGATTGTTAAACAATTCCTGAATAATTACTTATGCCACCAAAGTTTGGTTTGAATGGGAACCACAACCGGTGTATTGGTGTTGTAATCCGAAGAAGTTTTAGGATAGATTAACCTGCGTGGAAATTCGCCTGCGCCTAAAACCGAGTTAATCGATGGAGCAAAATTACCGA
>Ga0123337_10002315_pt1 | contig 21978 bp, 20 predicted proteins | sample frozenSSSSmetaG_FD_89792 | JGI IMG/M metagenome (GOLD analysis project Ga0123337, IMG submission 89792) | Glacier valley bacterial and archeal communities from Borup Fiord, Nunavut, Canada, to study Microbial Dark Matter (Phase II) -... | ecosystem: Environmental > Aquatic > Freshwater > Ice >...
CCTCTTATCCTTGTCCCACATCAAAGCTTCAAACAGCAGAGTCTTTTCATTGAATGAAAGTAATCTGGTCTGTATGGTAACGGTTTCCATTATGTCTGCCGGAACGATATAGGAAATAGTATTCTGGGCAACAACCCAGGTCAAACCCGATTCCTTAACCATTTTATGAATATCAATATCATAATATTTTAAGAGCTGATCCTCCCGGGCATTGATGATGTAGTCAATGTATTTTGAGTTGTTTAAATGATTGAAGGGGTCGCAATCTGGGAAGCGGACCAGGGTTTGACTCTCAACTTCTTTTTCTAATGTTAGAGTATCCATGAGTTCTTACTTATTAAAATTATATGCTGGTGTTTTTATTTATTTAAAATATACCGTTCGGTATGTTATTATTCAAAAAAAATTAGATTCTTAAGTTTTTAATCATTCCTTCCAGAAAATTCATACTGAAATTCAGTTCCGTTAATTGACCGGTAAGTTTTGCCTGCATAACCGCACCTTCAATCAGCGACATCAGAATGGCTGCAAATTCGGCTGGATTGGCGCAGGGATTAATTTCTTGTGTCTCGATCCCTTTTTTAATGAGCAATTCAACCGATGTTTTCCAAAGTTTAAGCGCTTTTAAAGCTTTTTCCCTGAGCAGGGGATGGGTATCATCGGCTTCAGCAGAAGTATTTAATAGCGGGCATCCGGCTTCAAGGAAGGGAAAAGTGAACAGGTTCCGGTAAGTTTCAGGATAAACTAAAAGCTTGTCAATACATCCTGTGCGAACTAAGCTTATTTGCCTGATATGGGCCATCACCTGCCCGAAATTATAATCAAAAGCAGCAAGGGCAACTTCATCCTTGTTCTCAAAATTGCCATAAATGCTCCCCTTAGAAAGCCCGGTTACATTCATCAGATCATTTATTGAAGTTCCAGAATAACCTTTTTTATTGAATACCGGCGCGGTTTTCACTACAATGTATTCTCTGGTCCTGTCGGATTTTGAATGTGCTTTATTCATGTTAGATACAAATATATAAAAAATACCGATTGGTATATTTTATATTTTGAAGGATTTAAATAATCGTACTAAAAAATTAACTATCGTCATTATTAATGGCTGATTTAATAGATTAATCATCTGCACATCCGATTTGTTGTGTATGCTGTTTGCAGTACGCTTATTGACCAGGATTTCCATCAGAAGCAGAAAGACTGTATTTACAGAATTCTCATGCCTTGGTAGAATATAAAAACAAGTAAAAATTCTTCGGATAAAAATCTAATTGTATAAAGTCTGACAAATTGTACAGATAAAACTTCTTCGCTTTTTGAGACCGGTATGTTTTTAATTATAGGGAAGTTGCAACGTAAACAGATTTTTTTGGTATGCGCAAACCATTTTTTTTTTTAACTTAATTTCTTTTCCAATCTAAAAATGGAAAGCTGTAAATACGGGCTTCATCAATAAGTTTATTGATTTTGGTATTTAAGGTTTTACTAACAATAGATTCAGGATGTACCTGTACACGATAAAATATCTCATTCTTTATTATATTGCCAACACCTGCAAAGATATCTTGCTCTAATAAAGCATTGCAGATAAAATTCTCGGGCCTTGCTTTTAATTTAGCCTTAGCATTTTTTTTGATCCATTGATCATTCATAACATCAGCGGTCCAATCGTAATGAGTGTTGATATCACCTTCAAGATATTTCAATGAGCAGGTATAGAAATTTATTTCGCCATTTTGAAAGGTGAGATTTACTCTGATAGCTCTTTTTGGTTTTCTTTCATCTACGGTATAACTGCCAAACATTAAGAAATGGACACGCAGGGTAATTCCTTCAAGACAAATGAGAAAATGTTTACCCTAACTTTTAAAATCAATTATTTTTTTATTCAATAAAATACTCTGATCAATTTTACTATTGCCGCTTACATCTATAATTTTCTTTCCTGCAAATTTTGCCAGCGCTTCTTTGACTAATAATATGGAAGGACCTTCAGGCATCGCATTATGCGGATTTGGTTTTCTTAACTGCTAAGCTTGCCTTTAGCATATCCATTAAATCATCACTTTGCTTGTGCATAACTTTGAGTTTTGGACTGTTAATTTTTTTGCCTTTTGATTTTTCCTTGATTCGTTTTAGGAGTTTGGCAGTGTAAGTATCTTTATATTCATCAATGTTGAATTTTTCTGTCAGCTGCTCAACCAATTTATTTGCCATATCCATTTCTTTGGATTTAGTTTTTGACAGTGGTGGCAATTTTAATTCAGATGGTTCTCTTATCTCCTGACTAAAGCGTATTCGGTTAAGCACTATCACATTTTTATAAGGCTTTAATATTGCAAGACCTTCCTTATTTCGTAAAACAAATGTGGTAACACCGACTTTTCCGGATGATTGTAAAGCATCCCGAAGTAATGCATAGGCATTCATTGCTGTAGTTTCGGGCTCAAGGTAATAGGGTTGCTCATAATAGAGACTGTCAATTTCCCGTTCGTCAACGAAACTTTTAATTTCAATCATTTTCGTTTTAATTGCATCCGCTGCATCAAAATCTTCGGCTTCTAAAATGACATAGCCACTATCTAATTTATAGCCCTTTACGATATCCGCAAAAGCGACTTCCTGACCGGTGGTTTCACTTACTCTCTTGAACTTTATATGAGAATGATCCTTACTGTCCAGCATGTCAAAATCAAGGGAACTTTCCTGCACTGCAGAAAATAGTTTTACCGGAATATTAATTAATCCGAAGCTGATTGTTCCTTTCCAGATTGGTCTCATATTTTCAATTTATTTATAAATTCAAGGCTTAATCTCTGATGTATACTTCACCTTTATAAGGATGAATGGAAGAATGATAGTGATAGTGTGCAATGTGAAGCAAATAATAGGTCATGACATCGCACCAGCATATTTCTTCTTTGAAAATTTTTATTTCAGGAAAAATACCCTTCTGGCAACTGTTTTCTTTATCGTATAAGTATTCTCCTTTGTTTTTTTTGCACCACTTTTCAAAAGCAAGTAATTCATCCGGATGGGAAAAAACAATTTTAAAATGTGTTTCTTCTTTAACTGATTTTAAATCATCATTGACATAGTGATGATGTTTGTGGCGATGACGAATGATTTTTGCTGTATACATATTTGTGTTTGTTATTTTATTCTCCTGTTTCTGAATCGGGTGCATCAACAGGTTTTGATTGAGGTGAACCTTTCTCTCTCAAGTAGATTGATAGAAAAATTATTGCGAAAACCGATAAAAATTCACTCTGCCAATTCTGAAATGATTCAAACCATAATCTGCTGCTTCTTAAATACTCGATCAGGCTTTGCGTGCTTTTGCCATCAAGTAATTGTGATTGATTAAAATCCTTATTACTGCTATACCAATGAAGAACAAAGGATATTATGAATAATAAAAACAAGGAAAATGTAAGGGAATGCTTGTACACTGACAGGATAACTCCTCCTTTTAAAACTGCCCATGGTGCATCATGACGATTTTTTGGTTCTCTGTCAACTTCTTCCCTGCCATTTAATATTTTTGATTCAGATGACCCTTTTTGACGCAGAAAAACAGTAAACCATACAAATAGCCCCATTTGCAAAAATTCGCTTTCCCAATTTTCAAATGTTGCTTCAATAAAATGACCAGTGTTTAAGTATTGAGTAATGCTCACTGAATTTTGATGGTGGTCATTTAAAAATATATTGTACTGGCTTAAACCTGTAAACGCCTGCCCAATGATTGTAATAATTGCCAGTGTAAGAAATGCGATGCTTAAACTATTATTGTACAAAAATGAATTAGTTTTTTTGTCGGTCATTTTAAATGCTCTTTTTTACTATTTCTTAAGTTCCCCTGTCTGATTCCATTACATTACAATTTTTGCACCAGATTTTATTATTTGCTAATATTTGGCCTGACAAATCCTTTTTAGGTCTTATTGTAGGTTTTAATTACTTTTTCCAGATTCACACCTTTGCCAAGTACCGGCTTAAAAATATCACCTGTGCTTTTTATTCTCTCCAATGCGTTGTAAATTGTAAAATCACTCATCTTTAGTCCATTTTTTACTTCTTCCCAATGTAAAGGCATGGAAACCGTTGCACCTGGTTTTGGTCTTAAAGAGTAGGGTGCTGCAACCGTTGCCTGTGGCCGGTTCTGTAAAAAATCGATGTACATTTTACCTTTTCTTGCTTTAACAACACGATCCAGGCTTGTAAATTTTGGAATTTCTCTTTGCACTAAGGTGGCAATGACTCGTGCAAATTCTTTCGATTGTTCGTAGGTGTATTTCGCGCCCATCGGTATGTAAATATGTATACCTGTTGAGCCGCTTGTTTTGGGATAGGAGCGAACTCCCATAATTTCTAAAATTTGCCTGGTAACATTCGCTGCTTCTATCACCTGTTGAAAGGTGTTTTCAGCGGGGTCCAAATCTATGATACACCAATCGGGATAATCTTCTGTTTGAACTTTACTGTGCCAGGGGTTCATTTCAATACAGCCCAATGTTGCCATATATAATAAGCTGGCTTCATCCTTTGCTACCAGGTAGTTTCTTAAGCGATCATCAGAATCGCTTTTATATTCAAAGGTTTCAATCCAATCTGGGGCTGTCCCTGTAACATCTTTATAATAAAAACTCTCTCCATTAATGCCATCCGGATGGCGATTCATAGATTGTGGCCGGTCTTTTAAATAAGGTAAAATGTACGGTGCAACCTGATAATAGTAATTAAGCATATCACGCTTGGTGATTTTTTCTTCGGGCCAATAGATCTTATTGAGATTGTTAAATTTAATTTCATGTCCCCTGATCCCACGCACCTGAGTTTCATCTGTAGGATTTAAAAAAGTTTTCCGGTCTTTTTTCCCGGTCGGTTTGGCTATTTTTTTTATTGCAGGCCGATCCTGCAAAATGAATTCATTTATTTCTACTGCTTCCTCATTAATTATTTCTTGGGCGTTTTTATCAATACGCATTGCTTTAAATGTAGGATGTCGCATAATTCCATCTTTTGTCATTTCTGTATAGCTCACCTCACAAACCAATTCAGGTTTCATCCATACTGCTTTTGCATTTGGATGACTATGCTGGAAGCGTGAGGGTTTATTTATTTCAGGCACTTCTTTGAAGGGCGGTGTTTCGACTATATGAGACTTAAATTGTTTGAGCAATTCAATCTGTTGCCTATCGCTGAAACCTGTTCCTGCCTTGCCTGTATAAATCAAATGGCCATTATCATATACCCCTAGTAATAATGAACTGAATGATTTTGTTGAACCTTCATTGATAGTATATCCTCCAATAACCATTTCCCGGGTATTGTTGGCTTTGATTTTCAGCCAATCCTTGGTCCGTGTTCCGGCTGTATAAGTACTGTCTGATCTTTTAGCAATTATTCCTTCCAGGCCAATCTTCTTTGCTGTTTCAAAAAACTCGATTCCATTTACCTCAAAATTTTCACTAATGCGAATGATGTCATTTTCTGGAATGATTTGTTTTAACATGATTCTTCTTTCAGATAAAGGGATTTTTGTCAGGTCTTTGCCATTTAGCCAGAGCAAATCAAACACATAATAGTATAATTCTCCATCTGCCTCGCTTCTCCAATTCTGCAAAGCACCAAAATTTGATTTGCCATCTTCATCCAGAACTACTACTTCGCCGTCAAGCACAGCATGAACATTCCATTCTTCCATAGCTTTTAAGACCGGATAGAATTTTTCGTTGAAGGATTTATCGTTTCTGGATTTAAGAAGTACTTTTTCTTTACTGCAGAAAGCAACAACCCGATAACCATCCCATTTAATTTCATATTGCCAGCCTTCTTTATCGAATGGTTTTTCAATCAGGGTAGCAAGCATTGGCGATACTTTACCCGGAAATTTCACCATTGTGCCGGGATATGGAATTTTAACAGGGGCAATTATATTTTCTTCTTTCCCATTATTGTTTTTAAAAGCATCTTTTACATCACTTTGTGTATTTAGGTTAGTAGCTTTTGTGCTTTTTACCAAAGATTCTTTTATCTGTGTTGTGCTGTAAAATTTAGCTGTGTTTTTTTCTATCTGTGCCAATGTTTTTTTAGAGAGTACAGATTTATCTTTCATTGTTATCTCTTCTTTGGAAGCATATTTATCTTTTACTTTAAACAATAGCCAGGCATTTTCTGCTTTACCCTGTGTTTTAACAAGAGCAAACTCACCTTTTAGTTTTTTGCCCTTCAGGATTATATGCAACTTGCCTGAATAAATTCCTTTTATTAATTCTTTCTCCTGGATTTTTTTATTCTTTCCATTGGCATCAGCAATTTCATATGTACCATTATCCCAAACGATAACCGTACCTGCACCATATCCACTTGGGATGATTCCTTCAAAATTTCTATAATCAAAGGGGTGATCCTCCACCATCATAGCCAGGCGTTTGACATCCGGGTCAGTAGAAGGACCTTTAGGCACCGCCCAGCTTGTCAAAACCCCATTCATCTCCAACCTGAAATCATAATGTAAATGTGAGGCATCATGCTTCTGAATGACAAAGCATAGTTGATCACTATCCGGTTTACCACCACTTGGTTCCGGACTTTCCTTAAAATTTCGCTTCTTTTTATATTCAAAAAGTGCCATACTTACAGATTAAAATTTTATGTCATAGCGAATTTTCATAAACTAAATCATTTAAGGTCTCTAAGTTGTTATAGGCGTCGCCCATGGTATTGTTAAAATACAGATGCACAGTTTTGCCATCTTCAATCCATTCGTTTAGGTAGCCAGCATATTCATTTAAAAAATCTTCGGAGTAGCTATCCCGGTAGTTTCCTGTGGGGCCATGAAATCTGATGTACAAGAAATCAGATTTATGATCTAAAAAAGGTGTTGCAGATTTCGGTATATCCTGGATAACAATAGCAACTTTATGAAAATTCAATAAGGTATAAACACTATCATGGTACCATGATTTATTTCGAAACTCAACAGCGATCTTCCATTCTTGTCTGGTATTTAAAATTTTAATAAAACTCAGAAGTTTGTCCAATTGAACGATGTGTTCTCTACCCAGACTTGGCGGAAACTGAATGAGTACGCATCCTTTTTTATTCATAACTGCATTGATAGAGTGAAAAAACTGTATCACATCTTCCTCATTAAAATTAAATCCTTTGCAATGAGTAATCCCCTTCCATAGTTTGAATGTGAACCTGAAATTTTCAGGGACGGATTCTGCCCATTTGGCAAGTGTTGCTGATTGAGGTATTTTATAAAATGAACTATTGATCTCTATACTATTGAATAAGGATGAGTAATAAGTTAAACTGCTTGTATTCATAAATTCAGAAGGATAGAGGGATTTAGGTACAGGTAGTTTGAGACCGCTTAGCCCTGAGTGAAAACGTGGCGGAAATTCAGGAGTAGAATTCATATGTTTTCAAATTTTATTATTTAAAAAAGCCAGCCTGGATTAATTAGTCCGGCTATAATATTGGGTTGTTTATAATTTATCTTAAAGAAAATATTTGGTTCTGAGTCTTCTTTGACTTGGTCAGTATTGCACAATTGTTAAACTTGTTTAAGCTCTATGGCAAAGTTCATACCATCTGATTGAAATAGAACTACATAATTTTGAAAAAGAGTTATATCATTCACACATAATTTTTAATAAATGATACAACCTCAATTTATTTTAAAATAATAGACAGAAGAAAGCTGAAATGAGAATGATTTCTAAACTAGGCGATTGCTATTTTGCCCCGAATGCTTTTTGGGATGTTCCACATGGTATCCCGAAAAGGTAGATAATATGGATTTTAAACCAGCATTATTTGATTGAATGGTATTTAAAACAAACCCCTTTAAATCACAATTGCTTTTTTATAAGAACTTTTACCTCAACCGGATTAAGAATAATCATGATCTTGAGATGAATAACAGATAGGTTTTTTGTTGATATTTGATTAGAAATCAAATAGATCCAGGTATTCGACATGCCCTGCGGAATATGTACAACAGCAAAAAGGCCCCGTCTCCGGAGCCTTTTTACATTATCGATTTTAATATTACTTCAGGTCTTTACTCCATGGCACTCCAGCCATCCCATTCAAATCCCATACGATTCTTCCTGCCCTAATCGTCATTTCAGCTTGAAACTTTTTAGTCCCATCCAGCTTAAAGCCAGCAGCATCCAGAAAACCGAATTTCCCATCCAGCACTTTGATCACAGCAATATCTGCCACAGCACCCACACTCAGGTTACCCAGATCAGGGCGTTTAATTGCAGTTGCTGCACCCCAGCTTGCACGCTGTAGTATCTCCTCAGTCTGCATCCCCATATTCAGGTATTTCGACATCAGGTTAAGCATATCTTTCATTCCCGAATTGACACTGTTATGGTGCATATCGGTTCCGAAAGTATCTGGAGCAAGGCCTTGCTTTACAGCGGGTACAGCCTGGTTGAACCAGAAACCAACACCACCATGACCCACATCAAATAATATCCCTTTCTTGTGAGCATCTAGCACAAATGGACGAACCTTTCCATTCTCATCAACTACCGGCATACGTTCTGAAACATTCTCATAGGCATGGGTAATAATATCACCGTCCTTCATATGGTTTAGCTGATCTTCGAGCGAAAATTCGGTAATATGACATTCAACGAAAAGAGGACGGTTATTATCATGAGCCAATGAAGCAGCAGCATCAAATGGCATCCAGTCCTTGCCTGAATAATGTCCTATTTTTACTCCGACAATATTATCCGAATATTTTTTAATCGTCTCATCGGCTTTTTCAATTTCAAGAGCCTTCATATCTTCCTGTTCAGCAGAAGTTCCTACCATCCCCGGAGCAAATGCATTCAGAAAGGCAAGCACCCGGGTTCGGGAACGGTCAATGATCTGCTCTTTAAATAGGGGGAAGGTCTTATAACCCGAAGTTCCGGCGTCTACAACCGTAGTAATACCGGCACGAAAAGTGAAATCATCGGGCTTTACGCTGGATGAGCCATGCCCAAAACCTGCATTCGGTCCTGTGAAGACGTGGGTATGGATATCGATTAAACCCGGACTCACATACATCCCGCTCACATCCACTACTTTTTTGGCACCTAAAACAGGAATGTTTGGCGCAACTTTCAGGATTTTGCCATTACTTATTGCAACATCCATTTTTGCACTGATCTTGTTTTTGGCGTCAATTACATGACCGCCTTTCAGTAAAATGTCGATTTCCTGCGCAATTACAAATTGGGCAGAAACAGACAGGCAGATCGCGAATAATACGGATCTGCCTGCTTGTATGAAGTAATTCATATTCATTATTATTTTGCTAATGGAGCACTCAGTGCATTCAGGTCCCAAACTACACGACCACTGCGTAAAGTTAATTCTGCTTCCAGTTTTTGTTTTCCTCTCAAGGCCATACCGCTGGCATCGATATATCCAAAGTCTCCTTCTCTGAGTCTGAATACCGCAATGTCAGCATCGCTGCCAACACTCAGGTTACCCAATTCGGTACGTTGAATTACTTTGGCAGGATTCCAGGTTGATGCTGCTATCACATCAGCCAAAGGCATACCTAAAACCAGAAATTTAGATGCCAGGTTAGCCATGTCTTTGAAACCGGCATTCATACTTCCGGTGTGCAGGTCAGAGCTTAATACATCCGGATGAAAACCCTGTTCCATCGCAGGAACAGCCTGACTCCAGTTGAAGCTTCCGCCACCATGACCAACGTCGAAAATCAAGCCTTTTTTGCGGGCTTCCCAAACAAAGGGTTTCACTTTTTTGGTTTTTACATCAACAATTGCTTGCTTATGCTCCAGCATTTTTCCGTTTTTATCAAATTCCTGATCGTATCGGTATGCATGGGTTAAAATATCGCCCGGGCGTAGATGCTTTAATAATAAATCTTCAAGTGGTAGGGGAGGAAGTGCTTTTCCAAAATCCACCATCACCGGAATACTGGCAATTCTGCCTGCTTCTACTGCTTTGTCTGTGGGTTCCCAATCGTGACCGATATAATGTGCCAGTTTAATTCCAACAACAATATCCTTATTCTTTTGTGCCATGGTACCAGTGAGTTTAGCATCCATGTCAGTTTCATCCTGCTCATAGCCCTCAACCCCACGCATTCCTCCTCCTACAATGTTCATGAATGAAAGTACGCGGGTTTTAGAATGCTCAACAATGTTCTTTCTAAATAAATCAATGTTTTTCCATCCCGCACCACCGGCATCTACAACAGTAGTTACTCCCGCACGGAAAGTGAATCCATCCGGTGGAAGGGCATCCAGACTATTGCTTAAGTAATTATTCTCGGTACCGTGAAATACGTGTCCGTGAATATCAAGTAGTCCCGGAGTTACATAAAGTCCGCTGACATTAACTGTTTTTTTAGCAGAACTCGCCGGAATATCCGCGGCTACGCGAAAAACTTTACCGTCTTTAACGGCCACATCCATTTTGCCATTAATTTTGTTTTTGGCATCAATTACATGTCCGCCTTTTAGTAGAAGGTCAATTTCCTGTGCTCTTACATTTGTTACTAAGAAGACAATTAATAAGAAAAGCGAGAGGCTTTTTAGTGGTTTAAAATAAGTTCGCATTGATTTAATATGGTTTGGTCTTAGAATAAATTATCTAGTAATTGCTTGTGGGGAATCCCATATTGGTCCGCTGACACCATTCAGATCCCAAACGATTTTACCCGCACGGATGGTTAATTCTGCATCCATTTTCTGTGTTCCTTTCAGAACATTTCTTCTAACATCAGTAAATCCAAATTCACCTTTCTTTACACTGAATACTGCAACATCTGCCTCAGCACCTACGCTCAGATTACCAAGGTCTGGTCTGTTGATTACCCTTGCCGGACTAGCAGTTGATTTCTCAATTACTTCCTCTAAGGTAAGGCCGATATTCAGGAATTTAGACATCACATTTGCCATGTCTTTCATTCCACCATTCATACTGTCTGAGTGAAGGTCGGTACTGATTACATCAGGTTTGAATCCCTGTTTGATTGCGGGAACTGCCTGGCGCCAGAAAAATGCACCACCACCATGACCAACATCAAACAATATTCCCCTTTTCTGAGCTTCGAAAATAAAAGGTTTAACTATTCCCTCGTCATCTACTACCGTCTCACGATCTTTTGGTCCGTAAGCAAAGGTATGCGTGAAAATATCGCCAGGGCGAAGATGTTCAAGGAACAATGATTTAATCGAATTGGTAGGCTGATGCTCGCCGAAATCAACCATTACAGGCACTTTTGCGAGTTTTCCTGCTTCTACAGCGCGATCAACCTGTGTGAAATCACCCCAATAGTGAGCTGCTTTGATACCAACGATGATTTTTGGAAAAAGCTTGGTGATCATGTAGGCTGTCATTTCAGGATTGAAATCTGCTTTGTCCTGCTCTTCAAAACGACCATACATTCCATTGCCAGTGATATTTAAAAGCGCAAGAATACGGGTTTGTGAACGATCGATACTTTGCTCTTTAAAGCGACGAAAGTTTCTCCAGCCTGATGATCCGGCATCTACCACAGTTGTAACCCCGGCTCTGAAGGTAAAGGCATCTGCAGGAACGGCGGTTTGTCCATCGGCAATGTATGATCCCAGATCATTCCCCTGAAATACATGGGCATGCATATCGATGATACCCGGAGTTACATATAAGCCACTTACATCAACAGTTTTTTTAGCCGAATTAGCCGGAATGTTGGCTGCTACCCTGACTATCTTTCCACCTGTAATAGCCACATCCATTTTGGCATTTATCTTGTTTTTTGGGTCAATTACCTGACCACCTTTCAGTAAAAGATCGATTTCCTGAGCACTCAGTGTCATGCTGCTGAATACTAATAGAAAACTCAGAATGCTTAATAAATTAAAATTTGTTTTGCTGTTTCTCATTGTTTATTTAATGTTAATTATCCTCCAATATAAATTAAGATTTTTAAGGACAGGCATGTCCCCTGAAAATTTCTTTCAAATAATCAGAAAAGGTTCTCAAATTGCCATTTGTTGAAGATTTTAATTCTATAACATGTTTATTACATTTAAATTTAGATAATAAATTAAACCTGCGCGCCTCATAGCTATGAAGTTTTTTCTTTCTTATTTTTTGCTTGCTTCAACAATTCTTAAAGCTCAGACACCTATCCAGGGTTCATTAAATGGTCTGCAGCAACTTGATCTTTTTAATGTGAAAATGAAAAACAATGTAGCCTGTTACCGAATTCCGGCTTTGGTGGTGGCGAGCAATGGTGATCTGATTGCTGCGATAGATGAAAGAGGCCCTTCGTGTGCAGATCTCAAAGCAAATGATAATATTAATATTGTGATGCGAAAGAGCAGGGACAATGGTAAAACCTGGACAGATATCCGTACCCTCGTCGATTATCCCTTGGGAAAATCAGCATCCGATCCTTCCTTTATAAATGATAGCAAAACAGGTACGATCTTCTTATTTTATAATTATATGGACCTGAATATTGAGAAAGATGTATACTACCTGCATGTCCTGAAAAGTACAGATAATGGAGAATCCTGGTCCAAGCCGGAAGATATTACAAATCAGGTCAGTAAGCCCGAATGGCATGGAGATTTTAAATTTATCACTTCCGGAAAAGGCACTCAGACTGCTTCAGGTGTTCTATTGCATACTCTGGTAAATCTGAAACAGGGTGTGTTTGTCTTTGGATCCAAAGATCACGGGAAGACCTGGTTTTTAAGTGATACTCCCTTAAAGCCAGCCGACGAATCCAAAATTATTGAGTTGAGTGATGGTTCCTGGATGGTAAATTCCAGAGTAAATTCACCAGGAATGCGGTATGTGCATATTTCAAAGGATAAGGGAAAAAGCTGGACGAGCAGAGCTGAGCTTGCTTTGACTGACCCGGCTTGTAATGCTGCCATAATCCGATACAAATTTAAAACCCTCAACTGTCTGTTATTTATGAATGCTGACAGTAAGGATAACCGAAAAAATCTGACTATTAAAATTAGTTATGATGAAGGAAAGACTTGGACCAAAGGAAAGACTATTTATGCTGGTTCTGCGGCATATTCTGATCTTGTTGTGATGAAGAATGGAGATATCGGACTTCTATTTGAGAAGAATGAATACACTGAAAATGTATTTCTGAGTTTTCCATTTCAATGGATAATTAGATAATGGCAAGGCTGTGTTTCTTAGGTCGGGTTCAATATAAAATCTTGCCGGACTCGGGTTTAATAGAATGATTATTTTTGGATTTAGAAAGATCTTGCAGAGTTTATTTTCGTGTTCTGCCTATATTTTTCGCAGAATTATTGATGTCCTGAACAATTTATAATTAAAGTAAATCAGGGTTGTCACAAGTTTTATTTCAACTGGCAAATTGTGCTTTTGCCAGGCTGCACGGTCCTATGAAATACAGTTCCGGGTAAAATAAACCTTGCCGCAGGAAGTAGCTTCCGGCTTACGTATTTTGAAAATTGAACGCCCTTTCTTGCCGGAACTACTCGGGAGGCAAAGGCTGAACTGGCCTGTATCAAACAGGAACTGCTTTCCAAAATCAGATTATATTGGCTGAATTGCCCAATCTAACTACAATACTGGTGTTAATTAATCTACCTAATAGCTGTCTCAGTTTATTGTCTGAAAATATATCTGAACCAGACTAATTTTAAATTTATTTATCCTGTTTATTTTAAAATCGTTTAAAATTTATGCTGAAAACTGGCAGCAGGCAACAAAAATATCACAATAGTATCTCTTGTTTAATTCTATCTTTTTTAATTAACTTTAGCTTTGAATCAAACTAATACTTATGGCAATTTACAAACTTCAGGTCAACGGAAAGACCCTGCAGGCTGATGTCGAGGCTGATACCCCATTATTGTGGGTATTGCGTGATCATTTGGGCCTGGTAGGAACCAAATATGGTTGCGGTATTGCACAATGCGGAGCATGTACAGTGCATGTGAATGGCTCTGCAACACGTTCTTGTGTATACCCTGTTTCGGCAGTCGGCACTTCACAGGTAATTACAATTGAAGGATTGTCCGAAAAAGGTGATCATCCTTTACAGCAGGCCTGGGATGAGATCGATGTGGCTCAGTGCGGATATTGCCAGGCTGGTCAGATCATGACCGCGGCAGCACTTTTGAAGCAAAACCCTAAGCCCAGTATGGATGAAATTGAAGTTACGATGAATGGTAATATTTGCCGTTGCGGCGCATATCACCGTATTCGGGATGCAGTGAAATTGGCCAGCTCTAAAATTTGATCATCATGACAAGTAAAACAACAAACAGCAGGCGCGATTTTTTAAAAATGACCGCAATAACAGGGGGTGGCCTGGTACTGGGATTCAATTGGTTCAGTGCTGAAGCTAATGCTCCGGTTAAGTTCTCAAGTATAGCTGCCGGAGATATCGGATTTAACAGTTATCTGTCCATAGCAACCGATGGTACCATCACCATCATGTCTCCGAACCCCGAATTGGGGCAAAATATTATTACATCTTTCCCGATGGTTGTTGCTGAAGAGCTTGAAGCCGACTGGAAAAAAGTGAAAGTACTTCAGGCAAATCTCGATAATAAGTTTGATCGTCAGCTTACCGGTGGTAGCGGCGCAGTTCCACATTCATGGAAATTATTGAGAAATGCAGGAGCTACGGCTAAATTCATGCTGATTGAAGCAGCGGCCAAAGTATGGTCTATTCCATCTTCTGAGTGTACCGCTGCCAATAGCTTTGTGACACATAGCAAAACCGGCAAGAAATTAAGTTACGGTGATCTTGCTGAAGCAGCATCTAAAATTCCTGTACCTGCAACTGTGAAGCTGAAAGACCGCAAGGACTTTAAACTAATTGGCAAATCAGTAAGGAATGTTGAGAATCGTAAAATAGTTACAGGTCAGCCCTTGTTTGGTTTGGACTTCTACCGTGAAGGGATGGTTTATGCAATGATTCAGCGACCTGAGCAGTTTGGTATGAAGCTGAAATCGTTTGATGGTTCCATTGCTAAATCAATGCCTGGAATTATCGATGTAGTTTCTTTTAAAAACAATGTTGCCGTTGTAGGTAAGTCTACCTGGCAGGTACTTAAGGCAAGGAAAATGCTGAAGATCGAATATGAAAAAGAATTCGATCTGGAAAGTACCGAAGATCATGATAAATTATTCCTGAACTTAATGGATAATGGGCAGGCCACTGTCAGACGTAAGGATGGTGATGTTTATGCTGCATTTAAAAATGCCGCCAAAGTAATAAAAGGCGAGTACCAATGTCCGTTTATTTCCCATAGTCCGATGGAGCCAATGAACTTTTTCGCTCATGTCCGTCCGGATGGTGTTGAACTTGTTGGACCTACTCAAACTCCGGGCAGAGCACGGACTGAGGTTTCTAAACTATTAAATATTCCTGAAGATAAGATCACTTTGCAGCTTACCCGTTTAGGCGGTGGCTTTGGCAGAAGATTGTATAATGATTTTACTGTTGAAGCAGCTGAATTATCCAGCATTATCAAAGCTCCGGTAAAACTGATCTGGACCAAAGAAGATGATATGACAGCCGGTACTTATCGCCCGGCTTGTCGCTATCGTTTTGAGGCTGCACTGGATGCATCGGGTAACCTTACGGGATATAAATTGAGAGGAGTTGGTATCAATTCAGGTAATCCAACAAGGGAGCATAATTTCCCTTCAGGTGCCGTAGATAATTTGTTAATTGATTCTGTAGAGCATAAATCACCTATCACAACCGGTGCATGGCGCGCTCCGATTACTAATTTCCTTGCTTTTGCAGAGCAGGCCTTTATTGATGAAGTCGCTCAGGCTGCAGGTAAAGATCCTGTTCAGTTCAGGCTTGATCTTCTTGCAAAAGCTAAGAAATCACCTGTTGGAGATATTCGCTATGATATCAGCAGAATGGAAGGTGTGATTAAAATGGCGGCCGAAAAATCTGGTTGGGGTAAGAAGAAGGATGTTTCACAAGGTTTCAGTGTTTATTTCTCCCACGCATCTTATGTTGCCCAGGTTGCTGATGTGATTATGCGAAATGGATTACCCGTAGTTAAAAAGATCTATGCGGTTTCTGATTGCGGTCAGGTCGTTAGTATGAATGGTGCCAGCCATCAGGTAATGGGGGGGATCGTCGACGGATTGGGACATGCCATGTACAGTAAGTTAAGTTTCAGAGATGGTGCAGCCGATCAGAATAATTATAATACCTACCGTCTGATTAAGATGAAGGAAGTACCTGAGATCGAAACACATTTTGTGGATAACGGAATCGATCCTACCGGTTTGGGTGAGCCTGCTCTTCCGCCAACAGGGGGTGCAGTGGCTAATGCAATATTCAAGGCTACAGGAAAACGTCTTAGAAATCAGCCTTTTATTGAGGAGGATGTCTTTAAAACTGTTTCTTAATATTCAACATAATTTGGAAAAGCCGGCTGATCAATCAGCCGGCTTTTTTTATGCTTAATCCACAGGAATGTCAATTTATTTTTTCCGTTTCCTGAAGATTTCTGCAATTGCTATTTTTAAGATAAAAATAAAATGAATTATGAAATGCCCAAGGTGTCAAACGACCTTGCTTAATAACGATAAAAAGGGAGTCGCTATTGATTTTTGTCCGGATTGCCGGGGGATCTGGCTTGACCCTGGTGAATTGGAAAAAATTCTTGAACGTACAGCAGAACATTATTCAAGCACCAGTAATTATGATTCCGATTATAAACAATACCAGTATGATCAGGATGATGATTATCATAAAAGTCATCCTCAGCGGAGGAAAAAATCGTTTTTGGATGATATTTTTGATTTCTAGTGTCGGGTAAAAACAAAATTTGCGACTAATACAAAATTAGTCCGCCTTTGCGGCGGAAGGGCACTTACTTTTCCCTGCAGCTGGAAAAGTAAGCAAAAGAGCCGCGGCTTCCCGGTATTTGTTGTAAATCCACACTTAATCCCATCGGTGTAATCCGAGCCGTATCAATGGTAATGAGCAAATGAATGGATCTGCACCACTTCTCCGGATTACTTAAATGAAGTGATTTATGAAAGATAGTGCAAGGATTAAGTGCGCCTTTCCGGCCAAATCCCGGAATGCCGGTCCCTGCAATCGGCAATACCAGGAATTTATGGTTGGTTGTAAGCCCAAGCACTATCCCAACCACCATTCATAGCCGATTAAAGAATCCGAAGTACGGTTCAATCCCCAGTGCCAGCAAAATCAAAAAAAAGAAGCAGATTCATTCAAATAGCACATCCGAGCATTAGATTTTGGGATCATATCCGGAATACTTTCATATACCTCTGTCCCCCAAAAGCAGCGATCACTGTTTTTTGATGCGCAGGGGCTTGTGACCAAGGCACCTAGGGATTGAAGAAGGCTTTTGTTTCTTTTGGCCCACAAAAGAAATTGGCCTTCCCGGCTATAGAGGGAGGCAAGGTTAAGCGAGGGCTGCTTTTTTCGAAATTAGCTAAAATCTTAATTTGGAAAGCCTAAATAAAGATATTCTATATTTTAACTAATTAATCGGACAGTAAAAATTTCCATTCTGAATCCTGTACTTGTTAAATTATCAAGCTTTTTACTATCAAAATTATCAAGGCTTTTCTTTTGTTCTTCATTTTCAAGGGATATAGCAGAACCTATTTTTAAAAGCATACCTTTGCAAAATTATTTTCCGGAAGGCCAGTCACCATGCACCTGTTATCTTTCGCAATTATTTAAACTTAAATTATGAGAAAGATCGTTGATTACAGAAAGATTTTAGGAGTTGACAAAAATGCTGAATTGCAGGAGTTGAAGACGGTTTACCGTACTTTAATGAAGAACTGGCACCCGGATAAGTTTACTGAATCTGCTGAAAGTAAGATTGAAGCAGAAGAAAAAAGCAAAAGCATTATTGAAGCCTATCATTTTTTGGTAAGCATCGCACCTGAAACTCGTTTGCAAACTCTGGATGATTATAATCTGACCACTTCCAGTGTTGGAATCGCTGACTTTGAATATCAGGGACAGGTGTTAACCGTAAAGTTTGGCGATGGTAATGAGTATGAATATTTCGATGTTCCCCGTGCTGTTTACATCAAACTGATCAATGCCGATTCTCCTGGCAGGTTTGCGCGCAGACATATTTACAATAACTATGTCTACAGAAGTACCAGCAAGCGTGTAGCCATGGCTTGATAATCCTGCCATTTGGGTTTCCATCGATTACTGAAATTGCTTTTTTTAGCACCGCATTAATTAGCTGTTGTACAGTTTAAGCAAGTGTATCCAGAGTGAACTTTTGGCTTTGAACTGAATGTGCAGGTAACTTAACTGAAAAGAAAATTTGAAAAGGCGATTGAAGAACATGGTTCTTCTAATCAGATCCCGGTAAGGGAGGATCGTTCTCCAAAACCCTCATGTCCACCATCTCTGCTATTAAAATTGGGGAAATAAAATTTGCCGGGTCTAAGCTTGCGGCTAGGTAAGCTTCACTAGAAAAAAATAGTGTAAAAACCGGGTTTTTTGTAAATTTAATTCAAGCCTTCGGTAGCTCAGAACTCCGGGGCTATTTTCCGATTTAAGGCTAAAATAAGGCTGCCAGAAATAAGATTTCAATCCTGGCAACATTGTTTTCAGGCAAAGTGCAAAATCTCAATAGAATTCTTTATTCAGGCCTTAAATTGAAACAATGCATTTCCAGCACGTTTCTTCGGAAGAATTTACATTTTGTTCATGCAATCTAGCTTAAAATGCATTTTTTCTTCTTTTTGTTCGGGAAAATGTTCAATTCCTTCGAGTCCGCTTCAACTGCTGTTCGACTGCTGTTCGACTGGCCTTCGACTCGGGTTCGACTCTGCTTCGAAACAGATTCCTAACAGATTCGTGACTGGTTCGACATGGCTTCGACTGGCTTTCTGCGGCAAGCTAAGGGCACCCGAAGAACTTCGGGAGAATTGCCGAATCAGGTAAGGATCTGTCACCTTTCTGTTATCCGGCAGGGAGGAAGGAGACAGTAAAATAAGGCAAAATGGCACAGGGATTTTCGTTTCAGTTAAATTTCGTGTTTCGATATAAGCATTACAATTTTAATCAGCTATGAGGTATCAGCTTTAAGCTGTAGAGAAGAATTGAGCGTTTAAATTTTACCTGATCGGGTTTCCATTTCCCCATTCCCTATTTCCCATTTCCTTTCCCCAATTTCTTAACGATTCATGATTTTTGATCGTATATAGTATTATTTAGAAATATTATTCATAAATTAATACTATGAAAGTCAACAGATTAGGAAAAGGATTTATCCTTTTGAGCCTACTGGCTCTGATCAGCCTCAGCGCTCTGGGTCAAAAAAATAAACTGGAAAAACAGGAACAAATCAAAAAACTGCTTGATAGCAGGGTTTTTGTTTTCAGTCCGCAATCGGCTACACCGAGTTCTGGAGGCATGATCCAGTTAACTTCCGAGTTCTTTCTTAAGATCAGCCAGGATACACTGGAGAGTAATTTGCCTTATTTTGGTGTAAACAACCAGCCTAGCTTTGGAATTGCCGATAGACCACTGGAGTTCACTTCTTACGATTTTGATTATGAAATGAAGACCATGAAAAATGGCAGTTATGATATCACAATCCGTATTAACGATCCAAGTGATCCTGATCAGCTCAATTTTTCTATTTCTACTTCTGGATATACCACTTTGCGGGTAAGCAGTAATCTGCGGCAACCCATATCATTTTATGGAGATATTGATGCTCCCCGGCCTCCCCGAAAGAGTAACAGATGATCACAGAGTCATTTTTTCGGGAGCTTGCACTTTCCTTTCCGGAATCAGCAGAAGCACCTCATTTTGAAAAGGCATCTTTTAGGGTTAAGAATAAAATATTTGCCACACTGGATCTGAAAAAAAGCATAGCCTGTATCAGATTAACCCCCATTGATCAGGATGTTTTTTCTTCTTTTGATAAGCAGATTGTTCATCCGGTTGCCAATAAATGGGGAAAACAAGGCTGGACATTGGTTGAACTGAACAAGGTCAGAGAAGATTTATTCAGGGATATTCTTAGATGTGGCTATTGCACCGTTGCCCCGCAGAAGCTTGCAGAACAGGTCGGACAGTCCGGAAATGAGTAAACGAAAAAAGGCCTGCAAAGCAGGCCTTTTTTCGTTTACAGGGAATGCAGATTAAATGTAGGAAGTTGCAACACTAACAATTTTCCATCCTTTGCCGGTATTCGACATGTTCAGGTAATTTATTCTGGAAAATCCGTCATATTTCATGGTTACTTTAACGACACTCTGAGTAGGAGTTGATTCAACAATCTTAAACTCAGTAATGCAGTTTTGCTCAACATTCTGAAGATTTTTCAATGAATTAAGAATCTGATTTCTGTCATGATTAACGATTTGCTGTCCACGTGTCGTAGTGAATTTCACGTCTTTGTCCATCACTTCACTCAGGCCATTTATCTTACCGTGTGCAACGGCATCGATGTAAGCTTTAAGAGCATAATTGATGTTTAATTTTTCACTTTTGGTATCATCTGATGCAAATGCACTTGTTGATAATACTACTAATAATGCGGCGGCGATAGTTTTTAAAGTTTTCATAATACTTGTTTTTTTAGTTTTAATTTTTTGTTTAAGGTGTGTGTTAATATTTTTTTTTGTTTGTTTTCTTGATCAAATGTATAATGGATTTCAAAACCGGCATATAGCAATTAGGCGGATGCTGGTAAGTTCTCGGTAAACGGCGGAAAATGGTAGGTGAAAGGTTGGGGAGGGATTTTTACCGAGGTAGGAGTTATAAGTTTTAGGTTATAAGTTGTAAGTTTTAACCTTGGCACACTGAAAAATTCTGCCTTTGAAGCTTAAAAAGAAATAAAATTTGAAAGCTAAAAGGCTAAAGCTTAAAGCTTAGGGTCGAAAACTATTGGCAGGTGATAAAAAACGAATGATAATATTGTGCCTCCAGTCACTAATTGCCTGCAAGGTGGCAGGGTTGGTGATTGTCGAGGGAATGACAGTTAATCGAGCCCTATCATTCCTTTGATCACAAATTTAATTTAACCAAGACATTTTAACAACTAATAACCAACAACTAACAACCATCTAACACCCGTGCCCTTCTCCTTCAAGCATATTTCGTGCATGAAAAACGCCGGGGAGGATAGCCTCCAGTGATTCCCGTGCTCCATTAGTACTTCCGGGAAGTGTAACAATTAATGTTTTACCGATTGAACCTGCGACTGAGCGGCTCATCATCGCAAGTGGGGTCCGCATTTGTCCGAAGCTGCGTATTGCTTCTGTAATACCGTCTGCGTCTCTTTCAAGGATTTCTTTCACAGCACTAACTGTGTTATCTCTTGGACCAAGTCCGGTGCCTCCAGTCGTAAATATGAAATGTATATCCTCTTTCACCCAATCCAAAATCTGTTTTTGAATTGCATCCTTATCGTCAGGTAATACTTTATAATGCCATACTTTGGCATTTGAAGTTTCGAGCATGTTGCAAATGAGTTTTCCGCTTTTATCTTCACGCTCACCTTTAGCAGTCGAATCTGAACAAACTAATACTGCACATGTAGATGAGCTTTCGGTGTACCTGCTCCGGTCACTTTTGCCACCTTTCTTTTCAAGTAGCCTGATATGCCCTATCTCCAGAGTCGTATCAACAGGTTTCAGCATATCGTATATTTCAAGTGCTGCAACTGAAACAGCCGTAAGTGTTTCCATTTCAATCCCGGTACGACCTATGGATTTGGCCTCACCCTGGATCACTATTCCAGTCCGGTTAAGAATATCATCATTGAACAAGTCGGAATGCAGTTTTCTGCCAAGGAATTCAAAAGTGAAATCCATGCCATCGATGGTAACCGGGTGACAATGGGGTAGGAGTTGCGGAGTAAGCTTGGCCCCTAAAAAGCCGGCTGCACGTGCCACATCAAACAGATTGCCTTTTGGGAGCTTATTTGA
>Ga0123337_10002317_pt1 | contig 21972 bp, 19 predicted proteins | sample frozenSSSSmetaG_FD_89792 | JGI IMG/M metagenome (GOLD analysis project Ga0123337, IMG submission 89792) | Glacier valley bacterial and archeal communities from Borup Fiord, Nunavut, Canada, to study Microbial Dark Matter (Phase II) -... | ecosystem: Environmental > Aquatic > Freshwater > Ice >...
TGCTAGAACTTGACCGACGGCGGGGTCTGCGCTCCGGGTTGCGATTTGAAATAGGATTTTTCATTGAAGCGAGCGCCGAACAGCCCGGCGACGATCACCGTCGGGAACGAGTCTCGCGTCGTATTGAACGCTTGCGCGGCTTCGTTAAAACGCATGCGTTCGACCGCGATCCGATTTTCGGTGCCTTCGAGTTGTGCCTGAAGGTCGGCAAAATTTTGCGTCGCCTTCAAGTCGGGATACCGCTCGGCTACAACAAGCAGTCGTGACAGCGCCGAGGAGAGCCCGTCTTGCGCGCTGGAGAATTTGGCGAAGGCGGCCGGATCGTTCGGTACGCTTGTGCCGCTAACGTTGACTTGACCGACCTTGGCGCGGGCTTCCGCGACGGCAAGGTAGGTGCTCTTCTCGAAGTTCGCCGCGCCCTTCACGGTTTCGACCAGGTTTGGAATGAGGTCGGCGCGACGTTGATAGCTACTCTCGACTTGCGCCCACTGCGATTGGACGGCCTGATCGAGCGTAATGAGGCCATTGTATCGTCCGACGAGCGCGAACGCTCCGATGACGAAAACGAGTACGATTGCGCCGATGACGGCAATCCCACGATTCATGCCTTTGACTTCCTTCGGTTAACCGCGCGGAACAGAATGGAAGACGTTCGGGACTGGCGTTCTCATTACATCGAACCCCGTGCCTCCGTCTACGCGCAGCACTGCGAACAGGCGGCAGAAAACCGCCCACCGACGCATCGAAGGCGCGCAATGGGATCACGGGTTGCACGCATTGCATTCTCCCGGGAATGCCTGGGTGCGTCCGTCGCTGCGGTCTCGTTCCTCGATCACCTCGCATCCGAGGCACCCATAGACGAGCTTGCGTGTCAGATCGGTTTGCGCACCGCATTCACGGCACGGAAGCCCCGGAAGACGGTCGACGATCTCATAGCCTGGCCGCTTGCAAAGGGGGCACAACGACTCGGCCGAGGCGATGAGGCGCAACGCCGCGCGTTCGATCGAGCGCATGCGCGTCGGGTTCATGTGCGCGCGCATGTCGCTTTGGATGCAGGCGGACCCGTGCGCGCGCAGCGTCTCGGCGACCGTTGCGCGCAAATCGTCTTCCGATTGAATCCCTTTCACCAAGACATCGTGCGCGTGCGTGACGACGGCGGCATGGTTTGGAAAGCCGAATCGACGAGCCGTATCACGTGCTTCATCGATCGTCGTTACGGTCACCTCGGTACAGTTCGTTTCCGTCGTGACATCGTGCCCAAACAAGGCCAGTTTGCCATCGCGGTCGGTGAGGGCGATCACCTCGTGGCCGGAGGTCACGAACGGCAGAACGGAATCGGGGTTGAAGCTCCCCTCGCTGCCAATGCCGTAGGTTGCCGCAGGGCATGCCTCAAGTGCCAGACGCGCCTTCGCGATCGCCGCGTCCTTTGCCGAACCGCGACGCGGTCGCTCACCCGTGAACGTGCCGAGCGCATCGGTGTCAATTCCGCGTGCGACCCACACGTCGATTTGGAGGCGCGCGAAGAAGAGCGGCGCGACGACGCGTTCTTTGCCGTGCATCGTTGCGAACGCCGCCCATCCCGCGCCGCCAAACCCGCTCGCTCTCACGCGACCGGCGGCTCGATTTCCGTCCAGCGCAAGGCACGCTCGTAGTGACGAACGACCTGCCCATCTTCCTCGATTGCGAAGAGCGAAAGCCAGCGGTTATCGAGGAGGTTGCGGACGCTCTCGTGTTTTGCGATAACGTCGTTCATCGCATTCACGGGGGCTGCGATGAAGACGCTCAGGCGCAGCGGCTCGTGAACGAATTTCGTTCCGTCGTGTACCGATTGCCACGGCAGACCCGCGCGCAGATCGCCGGCATTGCCTTCGATGACACCGAGCACGCCCGTAACGTTGTGCAGCACTTTGTTGCCCGAGCCGAAGACGCGATTGTTGACCGTTGAGCCGTAGTATTGCAGATTGATCCAACTGGCGACGACCATGGGTGCGGTCATGATGAGCTCCAAGATGCCGAAGCCGTCGTCTTTGCGCCAGTCGTAGTCGTGCAGAAACGCACGCCCGCCAAGATCGATCTCGCGCGTGCGTTCGCGCGGCGCGGCGATGAACGCGGCGTTGCCCGCAAGCCCCCACTCCGGCCGAACCTGCGACCAATCGCGGCTGCGCGCGACGATCGCCTCTTCGAGCGCGTCGTCGCTGGGGAGACCTAAGGCCGGCGCCCGCTCTGCACGCGCGAGCGACCCGGCCGCTTTCAACCAGGCGCGAAGCGTGTCACGTTCTTGCCGATGCGATTCCGGCACGCCCGCACCATCGTACATCGTGATGACGTCGATCGTCGTGTCGTGCAAGCAACCGATAAACCAGGTGTCTGCGGGGATGTCGATGCCGCGCGCACGCAAACCCAAGCGCACGTCCGTGTGATTGAGGATCATCGCGGCGAGTCGCGCATTCGCCTCGCCCGTATGACCGCCGCACGCGCCGCAATCGAGTCCGGTCGCATGCGGGTTGTTCACGGTCGTGCTGCCGTGACCGACCATCAGTACGATGCGCGCAAAATTCTCCGTCAGCGACATCGCGCGCAGCACGCCCTCAGCCATCATGAGTTTCTGCTCGGCGGTGAAACCCGTTTGGCGGCCGTCGAGTTCGCCCGCCTCGATGCGCGGTTCGAGCCGACCGATCGACGCTCGATCGAGACCGTCGGTATTGGGATCGTTTACCGTGCGCGTGAGGCGCAAGTTATCGCCGAGCAAATTACCCGCGTACAAGAGGCCCGCCGTCTCGACATAGATGAACGACGAGACCGCCGAAATTTTGAACGATTTCCATGCCTTGGCAACCCGTCGCCGCAGCCGCCGCAGCGTGAAAATGCGCTCTTCTTCATCGGGCGTATCGCCTTCGAGCGCCTCGCATACGGTGAACTTCGGGGTGAGCAGAACCGGGCACTGGGCCCCGCCGCGAACGTGACCGATCGGAACGTACTCGATCGGGTAGCCGAAAAATCCGGCAAAGCCGATCGTTGCAACCTCGGGTGTGACGCGTTCGAACGCACGTCGGAAGACCTCGGATCGCACATCGATGCAGAAAGCTGCCTGCACGGCCTTGCGCGTTTGCACGGGCGTTGGTGCGCGCGAGGCGAGCGAAAGTTTCGCGATCAAACGGCGCTGGTACGCGCGTTCGTAGGCCTCGTGCAAGACGAGTTTGAGACAGAGTTCGGGATCATCGCCGAGCCGATCGTCGAGTGGTATGACCGCCGCATCGCGCATCGCGACATCCCAAGCCGCGACGAATGTCGGGTCGTCGCGCTGCACGAAGAGCGCGTAGCCCCACGCAATGCGGATCGCCAAGAGTTCCCGCAGCGTCGCATCGGGCTTGCCGTAGAGTTCGCTGTTCCACACCTGATAGCGAGCGTACGACGCCCAACCGCTGACGTCGAGCAGCGCCTGATATAGATAGTCCGCAACGGCCCGGGGCGGCACGCGCAGCCGCTCGATGATGGCGTGAATCGTTTCGATCGGATCGCTTGGCAAGGTTGCAACGATCGCCCGGAAGCCGCGAATGCCCATGACTTCGGGATTACGATCGTGCCGCATGGCGGAGCGCCACGCCGCGTACGGGGCAAGGTCGCGCGCGGGCAGTCGCCACGCCGATGCACCATCGTCGAAGTATGCCGCACACCATTTGGAAATTTCGTCGACCATGAAGGCCACAAGCGAGGTATTTCGATCGCCGCCGGCGAGCTGGTCGAGCACCTCGGCGACGGTTGCGACGTGGGCGGCGTGTTTTGCTTGTTGGGGTTCGAGCGCATCGAGCGTCGAGCGAAGCGCCGCGACGGTGCGCGGCACGACCCAGTCCGCGGGAGACGCTGCAAGTGCGCGTTCGAGATCTCGATCCTCGATCTCACCGAGTGCGAGCGCGCGCGCGTAAAAATCACGCGGCATGAGCATGTCCACGCGGGCAACGCGATGCATCATCGCGCAGGTGGCGTGAAACGTGCGATCGGCAAAGCCGAGAAACGGGTTAACGGCGACGAAATGTTTGAGCGGCCAAAGCGGTGCGATACGCCCGCAGGCCTCGGCGATCGCCGTATCGAGCGCGGCGGTTGCGGGATCGGTATCGCGTGTTGGGGCGATCATCGTGTTTGCTCCGCGGTACGTTTTGCAGCGAACGCCTTGACGAGGCGATTGAGGAACGTGTTCACGTAGAAGCCGTTCGAGACGATGGCGTAGAGCGAAGACCACCGTTCCATCGCACGCGTCGGCAAGGTCGCTTGGAAGTAGGTGACCGCAGCGAACGCCAGCACGACGACGATGACGATGACCGCATCGAGCATACTGCGCAGCGGCTGCGCGGCGGGGAATGTGCCGATCATGAGGCGCTCCATGCCGATCTGCAGGCCGAAGAAGACGGCCGCGGTGATGGTTGCTAGTGCGAGCACGCGAACGACGACGTAGGCATTGGGCCGCTCGTCGATCCCCTTCGCGATCAGATCGATGAGCCCGAGAAGGACGATTGCGGAGAGAGCGAAGACGCCCGGTTTTTCGAGCAGCGATGCACCCGCGATTCGACTCACGCCGAACGTCACGGCCAGCACCGCGGCGATGGCAATTGCAAGCCGCGCCGGATGCGGTTTTCCGCCGGGACTCGGAATCCACGACGCGCGAGCCAGATCGATGACGCTGCCGGATGAGAGAAAGGCATGCGCCTTGTAGAGCGAGTGCGCGATGATATGCAGCAGCGCCGCCGGAAAGGCGGCCAGTCCGCATTCGAGCATCATGAATCCCATCTGCGCGATCGTGGAATACGCGAGCCGGACTTTGATCGAGGTTTGCGTGAGCATCACGATCGAGCCGAAGAGCGCCGTCAGCCCGCCCACAATGGCGAGCGTGTCGAGCGATCCGCCCGAAAGCGAGACGACGGGCGAGAGCCGCAGGATGAGAAATCCGCCGGCATTGATGATGCCCGCGTGGAGCAGCGCCGAGACCGGCGTGGGCGTTTCCATCACCTCGAGCAGCCAGCCGTGAACCGGAAATTGCGCCGACTTCAGGAGCGCGGCGATCACGAGTGCGATTGCGGCAAGCGGCAATTCGCCCGGGACCGGTGCCGCGCGCAAGGTTTGCGCGGCCGCGAAAATCGTCGCGATGTCGAGACTGTGAAACACGCGGTAGAGCAACACGAGCGCGACGATGAGCGAGAGGTCGCTGATGCGGCTAATGACCGCGTTTTTTCCGGCTGCCAACCGGGCTGCGGGGCGCTCCGGATAGATGAGCAAAAGTCGCTGCAGGCACCAGCCCGTGGCGATCCACGCAAGGGCGAGCGTAGCGAGATTTCCTGAAACGATGAGGACCAAGACGCACGCCAGCGCCGCACACAGCAACCGAAAGAAGCGCGCTTGCGCGGGGTCGCCCGCAAGATAGTTGCGGCTGAAGAGCACGATGTTGAGGCCGACGAACGCGACCAGGCACGACATCGCAGAGCTGAGTCCGTCGAGATACAGATCGACGCCGATTCCGGCGGTGCCGATGAGGTCGGTGTGCGATGGTCCGGCGAAGCCGACCACGCACGCGGCGCCGGCAGCGATCGCGAGCGCGACGAAGACGGCTCCCCTCGCTCGCGCGAAGGCGCGTATTCCCGGGTCGTTCCCGCCTGATGGCAAGAGGGCACTTGTGAGGAGTGCGAGTGGAGCCAGAAGCACAAGCCAGAGGAGGTTGGGGAGCACGTTCAATCCTCAAGATCGGGTGGCCGGCGCGAAGGATCGCCACGGCAATGCATGATTTCTAACGCATGAAGTATGGTTCATGTGTTATCATGCGTGTATGCCCGATGTCAAGCCGCTCTCGATCGATACACCGCACCGCGCCCGCTGGACGTTCCTCACCAACCACGCGCACGTGCTGCTCGGCCTCACGCGCGATCCCTCGGCTCGGGTCCGCGACCTTGCGGCGGCGGTCGGGATCACCGAGCGGTCCGTGCACCAGATCCTCAGCGATCTTGAAGACGGCGGCGTGATCCGACGCGTGCGGGACGGCCGCCGCAATCGCTACGAGGTCGACCCCGAGATTCGGCTGCGCCACCCGATGGAGGCGCACCACTGCGTCGGCGAGCTGCTCGCCTTCGCCCGAGAGAGCGCGTAGGGAACGACGCGCGCCTGGGCTTGCTGCGAACGCGTACTCCGGCGTCTGCGGTTAGCGGTCGCGCCGATCGCTCGACGGCAGAGCCGAGGGCGGAACCCAAAAAAGAAGTCCGGTTCACTCCGTGGCTTCTTTTTTACCTGGCGGCCTGCTGTGCGACTTGCTCCTCGAAGGCAAAGTGGCGTATAGTGGTGGCAAGTGGAGTCTAGTGGGAGCTAGTGGGGATTTCTTTTGGCCGCCGATCGACCGCTTTTTACGGGGTCCGTCGAACACAGCCTTGACGACAAGGGCCGCCTCGTCGTGCCCGCCCGCTTCCGCGAACGCCTTGGCGCCGGCTTCTTTTTAACGATCGCCGAGCCCGACCGGTGCCTGGCGCTCTACCCCGCTCCGACGTGGGCAGAGTTCTGTGCCAAGCTCGAAGCCGCACCCACGAAAGACGCGCGCTACCGCAGCTTCGTGCGCCACGTCTTTGCCAACACCGAAGAACTCTCGTGCGATAACCAAGGGCGGCTCGTCATCCCGAGCCACCTGCGCGAGCACGCCACCATCGAAAAAGACGTCGTCTCGGTCGGATCGCTCACGCGAATCGAAGTCTGGAGCCGCGAACGCTATAAGGAACAAGCCAAAGCAGCGGCGACGGAGTTGTTCGACTTCGCGACCGAGCTTGGGCTGTATTAGTGCGTGGAGCACGTCTCCGTACTGCCCGTCGAGTCAATCGGGGCATTGGCTATCGATCCGGCCGGCGTTTATGTCGATGCGACGTTCGGAGCGGGCGGGCACACGGCGCTGATGCTCGCGGAACTCTCGCCCGCGGGGCGGATCGTTGCCTTCGATGCGGATCCCGGCGCGCGCGAGCGCGTTCCGCTCGACGCGCGCGTGAGCTTGGTGCATGCGAACTTTCGCGCGCTGCGTTCGGAGTTGGCAGCGCTTGGGATCTCACAGATCGCTGGGATTCTCTACGACCTGGGGACGAGTTCGATGCAGCTCGATAATGCCGAGCGCGGGTTCTCGTTTCGCGAAGATGCGCCGCTCGATATGCGGCTCGACCCGACGCAAGGTGAGTCGGTTGCCGAGTTATTGGCCGAACGCGAAGAAAAAGAAATCGCGGACATCATCTTCGAATTCGGCGACGAACGCGCCGCGCGGCGCATCGCCCGCGCGATCGTGCAGCGGCGAACGAACGGTCGCGTGCCGACGACGACGAGCGAACTTGCCTCGCTCGTCTCCGGCGTCGTGCATCAGTCAGGCAAGCGCGAGCGCACGCATCCCGCGACGCGCACGTTTCAGGCCCTGCGGATCGCGGTGAACGACGAACTCGGCGCGCTACGCGAATCGCTCGACGCCGCGCTCGATCTCGTGCGGCCCGAAGGTCGTATCGCCGTCATCAGCTTTCATTCGCTCGAGGATCGGATCGTCAAGACGACCTTCCGCGACGATCCGCGCGCCGAGCGCATCACCCGCAAACCCATCGTTCCAACCGATGCCGAAACCGCCCTCAATCCTCGATCGCGCAGTGCGAAACTGCGCGTCGCCGCCGTCGCCCTCCAGGAGTCCGCCGAATGATTGCCCCGCAGCGCGTTCCCGCCTATGACATGCCGCGCACCCGCGAACGGGCGCAGACCGCAACGCGCCGTCGTTCGACGCGTGCGAAACGTCGCGGGTATACGAGTCTGGGCCGGATCGCGATTGCGATCGCGCTTATCGTCGTACCGCTCGTCGTCTACGTGATGCTCACGGCAAACCTTACCGGCATGCACTACGCCGTCGCGCGCGCCGAGACGCAACGCGCGACGCTTACCGATGAAACGCAGCGTCTGGATGACAAGATCGCACGGCTGGAATCACGCGAACGTCTCTCGGCAATCGCTGCGAAACTGCACATGCACGAGCCGCACGAATACGCCGTCGTCGGTCTGCCCGATCCCGCGAGCATCGCGCTCAAACCCAAAGGCGGGGTCGCGTTTCTCGGCAGCATGGGCACCTGGTTCAGCAAGCCGTAGGTGGCCGCACGATCGTTCTCGCACGTCGCGCCCGGGCGTGCGAAGTTCACGTTCTACGCGATCGTCGGGGTCGCGCTTTTTCTTTCTTGGCGTTTGTACGACGTGCAGATCCGCCAAGGTCCGCATCTCGCTCGTGAAGCGCAGAGCCAGCGTTCCGATACGGTCGAACTCTTCGCCAAGCGCGGAACGATCACCGACCGCGACGGCAACGTGCTCGTGCGTTCGATGCCCTCGGAGAGCGTATCGGCCGTGCCGACCAACATCGCCGATCCGGTAAGAACCGCAGCGGCACTCGCGCCGATTCTGGTGATGAAAGAGAGCGATCTCGAACTCGCGCTGCGCGACCGCTCGCAATTTCGCTGGCTCGCGCGCAAAGTTTCGCACGAGATCGCCTTACGCGTTGCCGCGCTAAACATCACCGGAATCTCCATCGTGCGCGAAGAGACGGGGACGCGCTTTACGCCCGCCGGTCATCTCGCATCGACCGTGATCGGCTTCGTCGGCGTCGACGAATCCGGCCTCGAGGGGCTGGAGTCGGCGTTCGATTCGTACCTCAAAGGGACGGCGGGCAAGATGAAAGTCGAGGCCGATCAGTTCGGTCGCGCGATCCCCTTTGCCGAAACGCGTATCATCGAGAAGGCCCACGCGGGGAAGAGTCTGCAGCTCACGCTCGACTCGTATCTGCAGTTCGAAACCGAGCGCGCACTGCGCGAGCGCGTTCACGAAGCGCATGCACGCAGCGGTACGGCGATCATCATGGATCCGAATACGGGCGAAATTCTCGCGCTTGCCAATTCGCCCGACTACGAGCCCGCCCACTTTTCACGGTATGTCGCCGACTCGCGTCGCGACCGCGCCGTGATGGACGCCTACGAACCCGGCTCGACCTTCAAACTCATCACGGCTGCAGCCGCGCTCGAATCGCACAAGATCGGACCCGAGGCGCAATTCCCGGCGCTCGATTCGCTCTTGGTCGGTGGACGCGTCATTCATAATGCTGAGGACGGCTTGATGGCCGGCGGCGGCGGTAGCGAATCGTTCGAACAAATCATCGCGCTCTCGCACAACGTCGGCGCCGCCGAAATCGGCATCGCGACCGGACCACGCGCGCTGTACAAGACGATCCGCGCGTTTGGATTCGGCGATCCGACCGACATCGAATTGCCTGGGGAGAACCCCGGCATCGTGCCGCCGCCCGATCAGTGGAGCGGAAGTTCGACCGCGACGATTTCATTCGGTCACGGCATCTCGACGACACCGATCGCGCTCGTACGTGCGTATGCCGCGATTGCAAACGGCGGCATGCTGCTCCGCCCGCGCATCGTGCACGCCCTCATCGGCGATGACGGCGCACCGATCTATACCTACGGTACCGAAGTCGAACATCGCGCGATCTCGCAGCAAACCGCCGCGACGCTGCGACGCTTTCTGCGCACGGTCGTGACGCGCGGTACCGGTAAAGAGTTCGCACAGATTCCCGGCTACACGACGGCGGGGAAAACCGGTACGGCGCAAGTGGTTGAGAATGGCCGCTACGAACCGGGCGAGTATATCGCCTCGTTCATCGGCTACGTTCCCGCCGAACATCCAAAATTCGTCATTCTGGTCAAGATCGAACGACCGCGTGGTGTCTATTATGGCGGCACGGTTGCCGCACCCGTGTTCTCGCACCTCGCGCGTGCAGCGATGCTGCATGCCGGTATTTTGCCGACGGCGGCGGCGAAAACACGCGTCGCGTCGAAGGGCCTCTGATGCTCGACATGGGGACGCTTGCCGCGTTCGTTCCCGACGGTCGTCTCCTCGGATCGTCCGCCGTCGTTATAACGGCGCTTGCTACGGATTCGCGGCGCGTCGTTCCCGGAACGCTTTTTATCGCTCTGCGCGGCGCACGTACGGACGCGCATGCATTCGTGCCCGAAGCGATCGCTCGTGGCGCTGCCGCCGTCGTCGTCGAAGGCGAGCAAGCCCTCGATGTTCCGCAGTTGGTCGTCAGCGATACGACGCGCGCGCTCTCGCTTCTCAGCGCAGCCTTTTTTGGAAATCCGTCCGCGTCGCTACGCGTCATCGGCATTACCGGGACGAATGGTAAGACGACGACGACGCATCTGGTGCGCGGAATCCTGGAGGCGGCGGGGCAGTCGTGCGGCGTGATCGGAACGCTCGGTGCGACGCTCGGCGGTCGCGCGTGGTCGCTCGAGAATACGACGCCGCTCGCGCTCGAACTGCAGAGTCTGCTCGCCACCATGCGCGATGGCGGTGCACGCGCGGTCGCGATGGAAGTCTCCTCGCACGCACTCGCCTTGCATCGTGTCGACGATGTGCGGTTCGCCGTGGCCGCGTTCACCAACCTCACCCGCGATCATTTGGATTTCCACCAAACCGCCGAAGCGTACGAAGCCGCAAAGCGACGGCTCTTCGACTTTGCACCGATCGCCGTGCTCAATGTGGATGATGCTGCGGGCGTGCGTTTCGCAAGCGATCTTCGCGCGCGTGGAACGCGCACGATCGCGTATGCCATCGACGGTGAGGCGGACCTCGTTGCGCGCGACGTCGTCGTGCGCGGTGACGGCTCGACATTTCGACTCGACGGGGCGCTCGTGACGCTCGCCGTTCCCGGACGTTTCAACGTGCACAATGCGCTCGGCGCGCTCGGCATTGCCGATGCGCTCGACATTCCGCGGTCGGTTTCGATCGCGGCGCTCGCGTCGATTGCCGCCCCGCCCGGTCGAATGGAGCGCATCTCGAGCGACGGAATCGATGCAATCGTCGACTACGCACATACGCCCGATGCGCTCGCCAACGTGTTGAGCGCAGCACGTGAGGGCACGCGCGGGAGGCTCGTCGTCGTCTTCGGATGCGGCGGGGATCGCGATCCGGGCAAGCGTCCGCAGATGGGCGCAATCGCCGCGCGCCTCGCCGACGTCACGATCGTTACCTCGGATAATCCGCGCGGCGAAGATCCGCAAGCGATCGCCGATGCGATCGTCGCGGGCGGTGCGGCCACGATCGAACTGGATCGTCGGGTAGCGATCCGTGAGGCGATCGCCTCCGCTAGCGTCGGCGACGTCATCGTGGTCGCGGGCAAAGGTCATGAAACCTACCAGATCGTCGGCGAGACGATGCGTCACTTCGATGACCGGGAAGAAGTGCGCGCAGCGTTCGCCGCGCGCGCGGGTGCGGCGTGCTGATTCGCTTTATCGAGGCGATCTCGGCGCTCGATGCGCGCGTCCTCGGTACCGGCGGCGCGCCGCGGGTCATCGATCTTACGACGGATACGCGCAGCGTTCGCGATGGTCAAACCTTTCTTGCCTTACGCGGCGAACGATTCGACGGCCATACCTTCGTCGCTGGCGCGTTTGCGGCGGGTGCCGACTGCGCGATCGTCGATGATGCGAGCGTCGTACCGCCGGATGCCTGCGGACTGCTGGTTCGCGACACGCTGCAGGCGTACATGACGCTCGCCGAAATGGCGCGCGGGCAGCGTTACGGTTCCGTTATTGCGATCACCGGCAGCACGGGGAAGACGACGACAAAAGCCTTTCTTCGCGATTTGATTGCCGCGACCGGGCGGGCCGTGGAGGCGACGCCGCAAAACGAAAATAATGAGATCGGCGTGAGCAAATTTTTGCTCGGCCTCTCCGGAGGCGATGAGGATTGCGTTACCATCGTCGAAATGGGTGCACGTCACGCCGGCGACATCGCGCCGCTCGCTCAAGTCGCGCGACCGCACGTCGGCGTCCTCACCAATATCGGCGACGCACATTTGGAGATCATGGGCTCGCGCGAGGCGATCGCGGAGACGAAGTGGGGACTGTTCGCGAGTGGTGCGCGTGCGGTGATCGGTCTTGCGGATGCCGCTTCGCGCGAACGCGCGCACTCGCTTCCGCAGGCCCCGCAATGGTTCGGAATCGATGCCGCCGATGTCCCCGCGCATGCGCATGCAGCCATCGTCAGCGGAATGCGCGAACTCGTCGTCCACGAGCACGGCCATGTTCGGCGCTTTCCGATCGAGGTTCGCGTGCCCGGCGATCACAATCGCGAAAATATCGCCGCCGCACTCGCCGGAGCGATCGCAATCGGCGTCGATCCCGAAACGCTCGCGCCGCACGTCGCCGCGCTCGAACTTCCCGCGGGCCGGTACGAGCGCACGACGGTTGGTGACCTAACGGTCATTTTCGATGCGTACAACGCCTCGATGAGTGGAACGCTCGCAACGCTTGCCGCTTTCGCGAGCGAGCGCGCCGCGCGTCGCGTTGCCGTGCTCGGCTCGATGGCCGAACTCGGGCCCGATGCCGACGCCATGCACGAACGCGTTGGCGAAGCGGCCGCGAGTAGCGAGCTTTCTTTGCTCTTCGTCGGCGGCGCGTTTGCCGATGCGCTTGCTCGAGGTGCACGCAAGGCGGGCTTTGCGGCGAGTGCGATTCACGCCTACGCCGATAACGCGCACGCCGCGACGCTGCTTCGCGAACATGCGCGCAGCGGCGATATCGTTTTACTCAAAGGGTCGCGCATGTATAAGATGGAGCAAATCGCGCAGGCCCTGGGAGTTTCCGCCACATGATGCCGCTCGCCGTTCACGAGCCGCCGCTCCCCGACGGCCTCATTGCAATTCCCGTGCGCACGCGCTTGGTCGGCGCGGGCGACGATCTTTTGGAACTCGTTCGTGCGGCGCTCGTGGGCATCGCCAAACCCGGCGACGTCGTCGCGATCGCCGAAACCGCGGTCGCCATCGCGCAGCGGCGCTTTGTGCCGGCCGAATTCGTGCGCCCGTCACGGCTTGCGTACGCACTCTCACGTCGTGCCGGCGCGCTCTCGACGGTCAATCAACCCGAATCGCTGCAAATCGTCATCGACCAGGTCGGATCGTGGCGCGTTGCCTATGCAGCCGCAGCGCACGTCGTGGGGCGACTCATCGGTAAGCGCGGGATGTTCTATGAGATTCTCGGTGAGGCGATCGCCGCCATCGACGGCTACACGGGCACGCTGCCGCCGTACGAGCGCGCGATCGTTTTTGGTCCCGCCGAGCCCGACCGCGTCTGTGCGGAATTTGCGGAAGCGCTGAATATGGGTGTCGCGATCGTCGATGCAAACGATCTGCGCAAAGCAAAGGCGCTCGGCGTTTCGCCGAATCTCGTGCGCGAACGCGTCGAAACGGCATTGCTCGGTAACCCGCACGGAAATTCCGACGAGCAAACGCCGCTCGTCGTGCTGACGTGGCGCGGCGCGGGAAAGAATCCGCTCTACGTATGAACGTGATCGCACTCGGCGCTTTCGCCCTCACCTTTACGATCGCGTATTTGCTCGCTCCGGCGCTGATCCAGCGTCTACATGCGCTCAAGTATGGCCAGCTCGCGTATGAAGATGCGCCGCAAACCCATCAAAAAAAGACCGGCACGCCGACGATGGGCGGGCTGCTGTTCCTCATCGCGCCGATCGTGTTGCTCGCCTTCGATCGCAGTCGCAGTGCGGTTGGGCTTGCCGTACTGATCGGCGGGATGGCGGCGATCGGTTTCTTCGATGACTATTCGTCGATTAAATCGGGTCGCAATCGCGGCTTGCGCGCACGCACCAAACTTCTCGCGTCCGCCGTCGTCGCTGCGGTCTTTCTTGCAATCGTTGGCGGGGAAGCGCTGAGCGGGGCGTGCGGCACGCAAGCGCTCTGGTCGAGCGGGCTCTACTGGTTCGGTCAGCCGTGCGGTCTTGCCGTACCGCTTTGGTTCTGGTGGGTGCTGGGCATTCTTGCGATCACCGGTTCCACGCACGCCGTGAATCTCACCGATGGACTCGACGGACTCGCGGCGGGAACCATCGTGCCTCCGCTGCTCGTACTCTTCGTGTTCGCGCAGCGGTTTTCGGGTACGATGACGGTCGCAACACTTTGCGCGGCAAGTCTTGGTGCGATCGGCGCGTTTCTGATCTTCAACCGCTATCCGGCGCGTGTGTTCATGGGTGATACGGGCTCGCTCGCCCTCGGCGGATTGCTCGCCGGCGCGGCGATCGTGAGCGGCGTAACGCTCCTCATTCCGATCATCGGCGCGGTCTTTGTCGCCGAAGCACTCTCCGTGATGATACAAGTGACATCGTTCAAAATGACCAAACGACGCGTTTTTCGCATGAGTCCTCTGCACCATCATTTCGAACTGGGCGGCTGGCCCGAGACCAAGGTCACGCGCCGCTTCTGGACTGCGTCGCTTGCCGTCTCGGCACTTGCGATCGTGCTTGCCTTCGTCGTGAGGGTTGCATGAACGATCGCGCAACCGGAAAATTCGATCGCGACGAACACGTGCTCGTGATCGGCCTTGGGCGCAGCGGCCGCGCGAGCGCCGAAGTGTTGCGCGAACGGGTCGGGTCGCTCATCATCACCGATGAAAAACCGGAATCCGAATTGCGCGAAGCGATCGCCGATCTTGCGGAGCTCGGCGTTCGCTTCGTCGTCCCAGCGGAGCTCGACGCGACGTTCTCCGGGCTCACGGCGGCCGTTCTCTCGCCGGGCATTCCGCTCAACGGCGAGCTCGTGCGCCGCGTCCAATCGGCGGGAATTCCGGTGTTCAGCGAAGTCGAAGTCGCCTACCGCATCTGCAAGGCACCGATCGTCGCGGTTACCGGGACAAAAGGCAAGACGACCACCACCACGTTAATCGGCGAGATTTTCAAACGCGCGGGCAAGAACACGCTCGTCGGCGGGAACATCGGCAACGCGTTGATCCACGAAACGGCGATCGCCAAGCCTGAAGACTGGGTCATTGCCGAGGTGAGTTCGTTCCAACTCGAAACGATTCGATCGTTCAAACCCAAGATTTCGGCGATCACGAACATCTCGCCCGATCACCTCGATCGCTATCATTCGATGGATGAGTATGCGGAAGCGAAATTCCGCATCTTCGCAAACCAGGGTCCGGGCGACACGTTCGTCGGCAACTTCGATGACGAGCGAATCGCCGCGCTTCTCGGCGGCGCGGACGACGACGGCTCGCGTATCCACACCCAAGCCCGCTGGTTCGCGCGCGAACCGCACCGGCAGACGGCGCTCTACCTGCGCAACGAAAAGACGATCGTGTACGCGCCGCCGACGGGCGATCCGCGGCCGGTGGAGATCATGGGCATCGATGAGATTCCACTACTCGGCAATCACAACGTCGAGAACGTGATGGCGGCGATCCTCGTCGCGCTCTCCGCGGAACTCGATCGTGAAGCGATCGCCGATGCCGTGCGGAATTTCCACGCGCTCTCGCATCGGCTCGAAACGGTCGCCGATGTCGCCGGCGTGCTCTACGTCGATGATTCGAAAGCGACCAACCCGGGCAGCGTGATCGCCGCACTGCGTTCGTTCGCGCGGCCGATCGTGCTGATCGCGGGCGGCAAAGCCAAAGGCACGGAATTCGCAGAACTCGGACGGGTCGCAAGTTCGCGCACGAAAGCCGTCGTGCTCATCGGCGAGGCCGCACCGGAGATCGCAAAGACGATCAAGCGCGCGAGCGTCGCGATGGCGCGCTCGATGGACGATGCGGTCGAACAAGCGATGAAACTGACCGAGCCCGGCGATGTCGTGCTGCTCTCACCGGGCTGCGCGTCGTTCGATATGTTCCGCTCGGCGGAAGATCGCGGCGAACAGTTCGCTGCGGCCGTCCGCGATCGACTCGGTGTCCGTGTACCCTAGCGCACGCGCGGCGCGCGTTGCCGGCCGCGATCGCAGCCCCGTTCCGAAATTGCATCGCAGTGCGCTCGCACCGCCCGATGCGCTGCTCTTTGCCGTCGTTGCTGCGCTGATCGGCATCGGCCTCGTCATGATCTTTAGCGCATCGAGTGCAACCGCATATGCCGACTTCCACGATTCGGCGCATTATCTCAAACGGCAATCGATCTGGCTCGTCGTCGGGCTAGGTGCGGCGTTCGCGGCGTACCGCTGCGACTACCGCAAACTCAAGACGATCGCTCCCTATGCCGTCGGCCTCACCGTGCTCGCGCTCCTCGTCACGCTCATTCCGCATATCGGGAGTTCTGCGGGCGGCGCGCGGCGCTGGCTTGGGGCTGGCCCGATCAGTTTTCAACCGTCCGAATTTGCAAAACTCGCCCTCGTGCTCTATCTTGCGACGGCGCTTGCGAATTGGGGCGAACGCGTTCGCTCGCTCTCGCGCGGTGTGTGGCCGATTCTCGTCGTCACGCTCGCGCTCGCGCTTCCCGTGCTGCTCGAACCCGACATGGGAACGGCGTCGCTGCTGATCTTTACCGCGTTTACGATGCTGTTCGTTGCGGGCGCGCGCGTCGAGCATTTGGTTCTGGTCGTGCTCGCCATGCTGCCGGCCGTTGCGGTCACGGTCGGGTCGAGTTCGTACAAGCGTGCGCGTATCCTCGCGTTTCTCGATCCGTGGAAAGACGCGCAAAACACCGGCTTCCATATCGTTCAATCGTTGTTAGCGCTCGGGAGCGGCGGCGCAATCGGTCTCGGTCTCGGTGCATCGCGACAGAAATTTTTCTATCTGCCCGAGCAGTACACCGACTTCATCTTCGCAATCATCGGTGAGGAACTCGGACTACTCGGGGCGATCTGCGTCGTCACGCTCTTCGTAATTTTCGCCTATCGAGCGGTGCGGATCGCGCTCGGTGCGCCGGATCGCTTCGGGTTTTTCCTCGCCATCGGTTGCACGTGCATCATCATCATTCAAGCGTTCATCAATATCGGGGTCGTCACATCATCGTGGCCGGTGACGGGCGTGCCGCTGCCGTTCGTCTCGTTCGGCGGAACCTCGCTCGTCGTCTCGATGGTCGCAGCGGCTCTCATCATCAACGTCGGCCGGCACCGCTCGCTGCGATGAAATTGCGCGTAGCTTTCGCCGGCGGCGGAACGGGTGGGCACATCTATCCCGCGCTCGGCATCGACGAGGCGATTCGCGCGGAATTCGCCCCGGATGCCTACGAAGCGCGCTTCTTCGGCAACGCCGGCGGCCTCGAGCGCGATCTCGTGCCTAGGCACATCCCGCTGACGTTCGTCCCGAGCGCGCCGTTGCAGCGAAAATTTTCGTTCGGAACGCTGCGCACGCTTGCTATGAATGCGGTCGGCGTGCTCGTCGCACTCGCGCAACTCGCGCGCTATAAGCCGCTGATGGTGATCGCCACGGGCGGCTACGTCTGCTTCCCGGTCGTCGTTGCCGCCCGTATTTTGCGCACGCTGCGTGTGCTACGCTGCGGTATCGCGCTGCTCGAAATCAACGTCACACCCGGCTTGACGAATCGCCTGTTGGCGCCGCTCGTCGACGAAGTGTGGATCACGTATGCGGCGTCCGCCGCGCTCTTCGGAAAGAAAGCGCGGCTCACCGGAACTCCGACGCGCGCTTCACTGCGTCGACGTCACGTTGCGGCCGATGCTCGCGCGCGACTGGGCTTGAGTCCGACGAAGACGACGATCGTTGCGATGGGCGGCAGCCAGGGCGCGCGTTCGATCAACGAGGCGATCGCCGCGCTCGTGACACGTCGCAGCCTCCAGCCGAACTGGCAAGTCTTGCATGTTAGCGGTTCGCGCGATTATGCATACATGCAGGCTGAAGAACGCGAGCTTGCCGAGGGCAACACGGTGCGCCTCGTCGAGTACTTGCCGGATCCGACCGACGCGTATGCCGCAGCCGACGTCGTGATCGCACGCGCGGGCGCATCGACGCTCGCGGAGCTTGCGGTCACGGGTACGCCCGCGCTCTTGATCCCCTATCCGTTCGCTGCCGAGGCACACCAGCAAAAAAACGCCGAACTTTTTGCGGCCGTTGGCGCAGCAACGATCATCGGTGATGACGAACTCGACGGCGATCGCCTCTGGTGGGCGCTGCTTGATATGCTCGCACCCGACGCACAGCGCACGATGCGCGCGGCGATGCGTTCGCTTGCACCGGTCGATGCCGGCGCGGCTATTGTGAGTCGGATTCAATCCTTGATTCCCGCGCGGGTGATCGAGAGCACGTCTTCGAACGAAGCATCCCGTGGTTAACGGAGGGGTTCATCTCGTCGGAATCGGCGGGATTGGAATGAGTGCGATTGCACGCTTGCTGCTTGCCTCTGGCGAGCGGGTCAACGGATCCGATATACGCCGCACGGCGCTGATCGAGGCACTCGAAACCGAAGGTGCGACGATTACGATCGGGCACCGCGCGGAGAACGTCGGTGACGCACGACTGCTCGTCGTCAGTTCGGCGATCCGGCGTGACAATCCGGAATATGTCGCCGCGCAAGAACGCGGCATCCCGATCGTGGTACGCGGCGAAATGCTCGCGCGCATCATCGGCAAGCGCCAAACCGTAGCCATCGCCGGCACGCACGGCAAGACGACGACGACCGCCATGGCGGCCTCGATTTTTGAAGCGGCGGGGTTGGATCCGACCGTCGCTGTCGGCGGCGAACGCATCGACACGCACAACAACGCGCGCTCGGGCTCGGGACCGTGGTTCATCACTGAGGCGGATGAGAGCGACGGCACGTTCCTTGCGCTCTCGCCAACCATCGCCGTCGTCACCAATATCGAAAACGATCACATCGCAAACGACGAGCAGATGGCCGGTCTCATCGGTCAGTTCGTCACGTTCCTCGGCAAAGTGCCCGTGAACGGAGCCGCGGTCATCGGGATCGACAACCGCCATTCTGCGGCGCTCGCGGCGCGCTTAGAAGCGCCGAACGTACGGACGTTTGCAACCCGCAACGAAACCGCAACGTACTTCGCGGCAAACATGCGCTACGACGGACTCTGCACGCGGTTCGATCTGGTCGAGCGCGGTCATTCGCTTGGCGAAATTGCGCTCCGCGTTCCCGGTGAAATCAATATCATGAACGCGCTCGCCGCCAGCGCCGTCGCGCGCGCGGCGAACGTCGACATCCGCAGCATCGTGCAGGCACTGGGCTCGTTCGGCGGCGTGCGCCGCCGGTTTGAAATCGTCGGTCGCTCCAATCGTATGACGGTCGTCGATGATTACGCGCACCACCCGACGGCCGTAGCACAAACGATCGCGGCGGCACGTCGGACGACGAGCGCAAAGATCGTCGTCGCCTTTCAACCGCATCGCTACACGCGCACGCAATATCTCGCTGCCGATTTTGCAAGCGCGCTTGCGGGCGCCGATTGCGTGTATCTCGCGCCCGTGTACGCCGCCGCCGAAGATCCGATTCCGGGTGTGAGTTCGCGCTCGATCGGCGATCCGCTCGCAAAATCCGGCACGGACGTGCGCTACGTCGGCGACGTGGAAGAGCTGATCGCAACGATCGCGGCGGAAGCGCCGGTCGGAGCGCTCGTACTCATGCTCGGCGCGGGTTCGATATCAGGTGTCGCTCATCGCTTGGGTGAGGCGATCGATGCACCGCCGGTCGGCGCGCAATGACGGCCGCCTCGAGCGCAACGCCGAGCGTGCTCGAAGCACGCGACCGCGAAGAATTGCGCGCGCAGTTCGGCGAACGCGTTCGCTTCGACGAATTGCTTGCGCCCTACACGTGGTGGAAGATCGGCGGACCGGCCGACGCGTTCATCGTCGTCGAGACGAGCGATGACATCGCGTTTCTCATGCGCATGTGTCTGCGGCGCAAGCTGCCCTGGTTCGTACTCGGCAACGGCTCGAACGTACTCGTGGGCGATGGCGGCATGCGAGGCCTCGTCTTGCGGCTAGGTGGCGCGTTCGGCGCGATCGGGTTTGATGAAACCGATGCGACGCACGTGAATGTGAACGCGGGCGCATCGGCATCGCTCGCGCTGCTCGTCGCGCAAGCCGCAACGCGCGGCGCGATCGGCATCGACGGCCTCGCCGGTGTGCCGGGCACGGTCGGCGGTTCGCTCTTCATGAACGCCGGCACCGATCGCGAAATCGGCGAGTTCGTGCGCGAGGTCTACGTTCACACGCTGAACAAGCCCGACGCCCATCCGGTGAGCGTTCAGTACTACTATCGCCATACGACGCTCGATCGGGATGCGATCGTCTCGCGCGTGGTCCTCGCCTTCGAACGCGGCGAACCGACGGTCGTGCGTGAGCGGCTGCAAGAGCGGCTCGTCCGCCGCAAAGCCACGCAGCCGCTCCAGTGGCCCAACGCCGGCTCGTGTTTTCGCAATCCGCCAGGTGATAAAGCCGGACGCCTGATCGAAGCGGTCGGCGCGAAGGGCTGGCGCGTCGGCGGGGCGGAAGTTTCCGGCGTGCACGCAAACTTCATCGTGAACACCGATGGCGCTCGCGCTTTAGACGTCACCACGCTCCTGGCTCGCGTGCGACGTGCCGTCGGCGATACGTTCGGAGTCGACTTGCAACTCGAAGTGCACCTCGTCGGAGAATTCGTTGCCGAAATGTAAGATCGCGGTGGTCATGGGCGGCCCGAGTGCCGAGCGTGAAGTGTCGATTGCAACCGGCAACGGCGTCATGCGCGCGCTCGAGAAGCTCGGCTACGAAGCCCGATCGCTCGATTTCGACGCTCGCTTCATCGACGCACTGCGCGAACTCGAACCCGAGGTCGTCTTCAACGCGCTGCACGGCAAAGGCGGCGAAGACGGCCAACTCCAAGGCATTCTCGACTGGATGGGCCTCGCGTACACGGGCAGCGATCTCGCGGGCTGCGCGCTCGCAATGGACAAGCACAATACGAAGAAGCTGCTTGCAGCCGAAGGGCTCCCGACCCCCGCTTGGGACACCTATGACCTACGCGGCGGAACGCTGCCGCTGCTCCCGGGATCGCTGAATTTACCGCTCGTCGTCAAACCGCGCGCCGACGGCTCGAGTGTCGGCGTGCAACTGGTAAAAACGCACGAACAGTGGTCGGCGGCAATGATTAGCGCCGCCGCGCGAACCAACGACGTGCTCGCCGAAGAATACATCCCCGGCCGCGAATTCTCGGTCGGCATTCTCGGCGAAGAAGCGCTCCCAGTCGTCGAGATCGCAGCAAGCGACGAATTCTACACCTACGACGCAAAATACAAACCGGGCGGAAGCCGACACTACGTCCCCGCCCCAATCGACGCCGACCTTACCTCACGTCTGCAAATGCTCGCGCTCTCGGTCCACCGCTTAATCGGCCTACGCGATTATTCGCGAACAGATTTCATCGTAACAAAAGAAGGCCGCCCATACATCCTAGAAATCAACGCACTCCCGGGCCTCACACCATCAAGTCTGTTACCCGATGAATGCAACGCCATGGGAATCTCGTACGAAGCACTCATCGAGCGACTAGTCGGCTACGCAAACGGCCGCAGAACCGCATCCCTAATAACCGACGTCGTCGCGTAGTAACGCTCGCGCGGTAAGACGCGCAGCCGACCGAACACGGGGTGTGCCCAGCGAGTCGCCCTCGCAGCAATCGCGTTTCTCACAACCGCCGCGCCGCCAACAACAGCGAAGCACACCATCCGCCCGCCCGCCCTCGTCGAAGATGGGACCTGGGCCAGCCCCATAAAAATGAATTTCGCACCAGACGCGATCTTCGAAACGCCAGAAAAGCCCAGTTCGTCCGAAATCAAAGTCCCACAGCGTGCCAATCCCCCTGACCTCCTACCAAAATCCATCCAAAAAAGACCCCAACGCCTGCCATAGTCGTGCCAGGGAGGGTGAGGCTACATGGTGCCGGCGGGGCCTGCGAACATTTTGCGGAGCCAGGATGGCGGGAGCAAAATGTCGCGGAGTAGGCTTTTTCCAAGGATGGAAAAAGCCGAACGTCCCCACCGGCACCATGTAGCCTCACCCTCCAAGCCACCAACCTATTTGGCAGGCCACACAAGAGAAATTGGATGGATTCCCCCCTCCATCGAGAATTTTCAAAAAGCTATGCCAGGTACAATTGTCGATCGCGGACTCGAAGGCGTCATCGTCGGGAGCACGGAGCTCTCCAATGTTGAGGGAA
>Ga0123337_10002318_pt1 | contig 21972 bp, 25 predicted proteins | sample frozenSSSSmetaG_FD_89792 | JGI IMG/M metagenome (GOLD analysis project Ga0123337, IMG submission 89792) | Glacier valley bacterial and archeal communities from Borup Fiord, Nunavut, Canada, to study Microbial Dark Matter (Phase II) -... | ecosystem: Environmental > Aquatic > Freshwater > Ice >...
CCGATTGAGAAATTCTGGGCTAATATGAAAAGGTGGATTAAAGGTAACATTACTCAATTTACTGAATTATATAAGGCCTTAGTTGAATTCTTTCAAATCCCATCTTCAAGCTAAATTACTATATAACTTTATTTAATAATACAACAATTTCACTAAATGCTTATCTTCAATGGGTTTAAAGATGATAAGCATTTAAAGGTTCTAAAAAAATTTAAATTTAATTAAATTGCTCTTTAATAACGCGGTCTTTTAGGCTATGGTTTTTATCAAATAATAGCCTAATTAATTTATCTTCTCGTGATTTAACTATAATAGATTTAACATCCTGAACTTCGTGAAAATCTGCCACCGAATTTACGGGTCGTTTATCGACTTCCAACATATCAAATTTAATTACTGCAGATGAGGGAAGGAGAGCGCCTTGCCAGCGCCTTGGCCTAAATGGGCAAATAGGGGTTAAACATAAGACATTTGATCCTAAAGGTACAATAGGACCCCCAGCTGATAAATTATAAGCGCTGCTTCCAGCTGGAGTAGATATTAACGCGCCATCAGCAATCAGCTCAGGCATTCGTTCAATATTATCTACCTCTATCCGAAATTTTGCTGCTTGATTGGTTTGTCTAAATATTGATACTTCATTTATGGCAAGAGCCGTATGAATAACTCCTTTTACAGTTTCTACTTTCATTTCTAATGGATGAAGATGTGCGCCAATTGAGGTATTTAGATATTGGTCAAGTTTTAGTACGTTTGGAACATTCATCAGAAAACCGATACTGCCAGAATTTATCCCGTAAAATGGAATATCTAGCTCCATGTACTTATGCAGAGCATGAAGCAATTCCCCGTCCCCGCCAATAACTATGATAGCATCTGCTTTCTCAGGAACTACAAACTTATATAGGCTTTTTAGTTTGTCAATAATTTTAAGTGATCTAATTGAATCATTATGGACTAGAGCGAGCTTTTCTATACTTATTTTATTTTTTTCCAACATTCATATAATAAATGATTGACTATTAACACTATAGCACAAGACGCAGCAACGTCACTTAAGAAATGTTTACCCATTAGTATACGGCTTAAACCCACAAGTGTGCCAAATAATATTCCGGTTGAATATAGCAAAGTAAAGTCTCGGCTAAAATTATTATTTTGCAATGAATCTTTCCTTGCAATAACTAAAGCGTAAGCGATAGCTGTAAAATAATATGCCATTGCAGCATGCCCAGAAGAGAAGGAACAGTTTGTATCACATTGGTCAGAAATCACGAATGCTTGCGAAAAAACCTTTGAACCTTTGAAATATTCGATTTGCGACGGCCGTGCTCTATAAAAATTTTCTTTAAGGACATAATTCACTATAAATCCAGGTCCAATTGCCGCTGTAATCAATAAATATACCACGCAGGACTTTATAATTTTCTTGAAATTCCTATAGAGAAAAATTTGGTAACTTAAAGTTAGACCAATAATAATCAGGAAATATTTCGTCAAAATAGGTACTGATATAAATAAGAATTCTACAAGTTCGTTTTTACGATAAATAAATCTATATTTTTGATCGTAAAAAAGTTCGCTAAATCCTATATCAACTTGTGGAAAAAATGTAAGAATCCCCGTAATTAAGCAGCTAACTGTGATACAGAAAAAAGTTAAATTTCGATTTATCATAGTATTAAGTCAGCTTTAAAAAAACGTTAAAAATTAATCTTGTAAAGCCTTACGTTTAGCTATTATTGATTATTGATAGACGCAAGGCACAGAATAGGTTATAAATATTTGAAAATTAATAATATACAAATAAATATGGCGTTCAACCTCAAAGATCATAAAAATAAACTGCTATTTCTACCTTTAGGGGGATGCAACGAGATCGGCATCAATGTAAATCTTTATCATTATAAGGGTAAATGGATAATGGTAGATTGCGGCAGTGGCTTTGCTGATGACTATCTACCAGGTGTGGATATGGTTATCGCTGATTTAAGCTTTATTGAGCGTCATAAGAAAGACTTGTTATGTATAATTCTAACTCATGCTCATGAGGATCATTTAGGTGCTATCCAGTATCTATGGAACAGTTTAGAGTGTCCTATATATGCAACGACTTTTACAGCAAATTTTTTAAAAATTAGATTAAAAGAATATGATTTTGCAAAAAAAATCAAAATCAACGAAATAAGACCAGGTGGAAAGATTGAGCTTGAGCCATTTTCAGTTGAAATGGTTCCGTTAACTCATTCTGCACCTGAAATGCAAGCCCTGATGATCCGTACTGATGCGGGCAATGTGCTTCATACGGGAGACTGGAAATTCGATCCGGATCCTGTAGTTGGTAATAAAGCCGATGAAGAGGCTTTAAGAGCTTATGGAGATGAAGGTATACTTGCGCTAGTATGTGATTCAACAAATGTATTTAATTCAGGAGCTTCGGGTTCTGAAGGGGAATTACGTAAGAGTTTAGTAGACATTATAGCAGGCTGTCCGAAAATGGTTGTAACTACGACTTTTGCATCAAACCTTGCAAGAATCGATACTCTTATTCACGCAGGTCAAAAAGCTGGTAGAAAAGTAGTGCTAACTGGGCGCAGTCTCCACAGGATACTTGCAGCTGCTCAAGAAAGTGGTTATTTAAATGATATCGCACCATTGATTGATGAGCGTGATGTTGCACGTTTTAAACGTGAAGAACTTTTAGTTATTGCAACAGGTTGTCAAGGTGAGCCGATGGCTGCAACCGCTAAGATGGCAAGCGGTAGTCACCAAACAATTAGGCTTGCTCCCAAAGATACGGTGATTTTCTCTTCTAAAATCATTCCTGGTAATGATAAGAAAATTTATCGCTTGTTTAATATTTTTGTAAAAGCTGGGGTTGAAGTTATAACTGAGCGTGATCATTTTGTGCATGTATCTGGTCACCCGTCTGTTGATGAATTAAAAAGAATGTATGCTTTAACTAGACCGAAAATTTGTATACCTGTGCACGGTGAACCTGTTCACTTACATGAGCATGTTAAGCTTGCAAAAAGTTACGGTATAAAAGAAGCATTAGAGCTCGAAAACGGCAGCGTAGTGCATTTAAACAATGATGGCGAGTCACGAATTATTGACAAAGTTGAAACAGGATATTTAGCAGTTGACGGGAATTACTTGTTGCCTGCAGATTCATCAGTTTTCAGAATGCGTAGAAGAATGAAAGAATCAGGGATTGTAGTAGCAACTTTAGTTGTTGATAAAAATGGCAATGCCGTTGCAAGCCCTATTGTATCAATGCCTGGACTGCTTGATGCCAGTGACGATGCACAGCTAATTGATATTATCAAGGCTGAAATTTCAGAGAATTTAGATGCTCAAAGGGTAGGTGTTAGAGGCAATATAACCAATGAACAGTTAGAGAACGTTGTTCGCTCTTCACTTAGAAAAAGCCTGAAAGTTGAAATCAATAAGTCACCAATAATTATTGTAAACATTGAGAGAATCAGCTAATTTAAACAGTAATAAAGCACCTCTTTAAGACATAAGAGAGGTGCTTTAATTTGGCTCTGTCTTTTTAAGTGTGTAAATTCAAAAATAGGCATTTAAATTCTACCCTCGAATTTTATCAAAAAATGTGCCATAGCCTAATTCCAATTCTGGATGGGCATGCTCCATTTTCTTGTAATGTAATCTATGGTTAAGTATAAAGTCTTAAAAACTGAATTATCGCAGGGAAAAACTCTCTTGTTATTCGTAACTTTGCGCAATTGGCTATTCAAGCCTTCTATCGCATTCGTTGTATAGATTATGCGCCTAATAACCTCCGGGTATTGCAGGAATACTACCAGATTTTGCCAATTATTCTGCCATGATTTTGCTATGTGCGGATACTGCTTGCCCCACTTTAAATCAAAATCAGATAAGGCTACAAGTGCTTCATCTTCCATGATTGAACTATATACTAACTTTAAATCTGCAGCAAGCTCCTTCCTATCTTTATAGCTTACGTATGCTAGGCTGTTTCTAATTTGATGTACAATGCACAGCTGATGCTCAGTTCCTGGATACACAGCAGCTATAGCTTCACTCATACCACTCAGATTATCACGAAGCCGTAGTACTCGCTACAGGCAATCAATATATCTTTTAAGCCCCTGTTCTTCATTTCAGTAAAATTACTTAACCAGAATTTAGCTCCTTCATTCTCACTGATCCATAAACCCAAAATGTCTTTCCGCCCTCGCAGATCTATCCCTAAGGCAACGTACACTGCCTTATTGATAATCCTCTTGTCCTGCCTTACTTTAACTACTAAGGCATCAAAATAAACAATAGTATAAATCCCTTCTAAAGGTCTGTTTTGCCAGCTCCTGACCTCATCCGTTATATTATCCGTAACCCGGCTGATTAAACTTTCACTTATCTCCGCCCTCGGTAAGCAGGCTCTTTTTGCCATTACCGTTCCTGCTATTTTCCGTCTCTGCTCTGCCATACTTGCTGTAGCCAAGATGCTCGTCCATCTCCGCTTTTAGCACTCTTTCAAATAGATTCTTGATCAGCTCCTTTAAAACATCCCGTCTTTAACAAAAAAACTTGTCAGATCGGTATCTTTATCTATTAGTAAGTCTACTGCTTGTTTCGTCTTTTTTTGATTAGTGCTACTCATATTATTCCTCTATAAATTATATTAATATTATCGTTAATATAACCTACTTCAGAAATTTACACACTTAGTTGGACAGGACCGTTTAGTGAGAAAAAATTTATATCAAAATCATATCCAATAATATATTGTTAACTATTAGAGATGCTTTGCTTATTTTCAAAGCATCTAACCTTAATAATAGAATTTCAACTTTAAGATTTTTTAGCCAATTTACATTAAATCTTGCTTATCACTTTTTAAAACTCAAAAAACCGTATTGAATGTCAGGAAAACGACCGTTTTTCTTATAAAAATAAATAGTAATTAGCTTGACATATTCATGCAGTGCATTTAGTATTACATATGTTAAGTACAATCTGTTTTGCATTAAAGATATTATGTCCTCACTTACGATTAGATTACCAGAAAAAATGCTTCATGAGATAGATGAAAAGGCACAAAAGCTTCATATGTCACGTACCGTCTATATTAGAAAATCTATTGAACATATGAATAGGAGCCTCCAGGAAAATGAAAAAAGAGTCAGGCTTGTTGAAGCAAGCAAGCGTGTAAGAAAAGAAAGTATGTTAGTAAATTCTGAATTTGATCAAATAGAACATGACCCTAAAGCTTAACTTTGGTGAGATTTGGCTTGCTGACTTAAACCCTAAAAATGGAACTGAGCCAGGTAAGTTTAGACCTGTGCTTATAATTCAGGATCAAACTCTTTTAGATATAGCTCATCCTTCTACATTAATTATTCCACTTACAACTAACTTAATAGATGATGTTGAGCCTCTTAGGTTAAGGGTTAAAGCATACCAGAACTTAGATAAAGACTCTGACTTACTTATTGACCAAATCAGAGCTATAGATAACAAGCGACTAAAAAAGGGGCCTTTTGCTAAATGCGATAGGGAATTTATGAAAAAAGTGCATACTGCGATACTGGAGATAATAAGCTGTAAAATTGAAGATTTGCAGGAGGATTAAACTGTATAATTCATAGGGATTGTCTCAATTTATAGGGTAATTGCAACTGTTAAAGTTACGAATAGTGCTATTGTGAATGTTACCGGCTCCATATTGACCTCTTTATTTAAGGGTGATATCTAAAGGCTAACAAGTTTATTTATCGTATTTCGTTAGCAAGCTTATCGAAATTATAATCATGATTAAATGATATTTAGTTTCTCAAAAAATTTCGTGCTTATTTTAATATCGAGTGACTCCGCTATCCCCTCCAATGATGATTTAGGAATAAAGTACAATAAATTCAAATAAATCCAAATAGCTCTTTTACCTCACCAAGTGTAGCAGATGCCTTTTCTCTTGCTTTGTCAGCTCCGCTTTTGAGCACCGTTAGTAGATAATCCTGATTGTTCAGATAATGATTATAATTATCTCTAATAGAGCTTAAATGAGAGATAATCAGTTCAGATAAATCACTTTTAAATTTAGCAAATCCAACGTTATTGTAACTGTTAATGATATTTTCAATTGTGTTCTCATTCAAGTAACTAAAGATATTAATTAGATTTGAAAGTTCTGGGCGCGCGATCGTATCGTAGCTGAATCCTGCAATTGAATCGGTCTTTGCTTTTTTCATTTTATTTTGAATAATTTCAGGACTATCGTTTAAATTTATTCTTGATAGATCAGAAATTTCTGATTTACTCATCTTTTTTCTGCCATCTGTTAAGCTCATAATTCTTTTAACGTTAGTTTCGATAAGAGGGGCAGGGACTTTGAAAACTTGCTTGTCAAACCTTCTATTAATAAGCCCTGCGATATCTCTTGTTAGCTCTAAATGTTGCTTTTGATCTTCACCGACCGGCACAATATCAGCATTATAAATTAATATATCAGCAGCCATAAGTACTGGATATGAAAACAAGCCAAGGCATGCATCTTCCTGATTTTTACCTGCTTTATCTTTAAACTGAGTCATACGTTTCAACCAACCAAGCGGCGTTACGCAGTTTAAAATCCATGCAAGTTCTGCATGTTCTTTAACATGGCTTTGCGCAAAAATTGTAACTTTTGTAGGGTCAAGACCTGCAGCAAGGTAAATAGCTGCAGCAGATAATGTTGAAGACTTAAGCTCTGCTGGTGCAAGCGGTAAAGTTATTGAATGGAGATCAGCAAGAAAAAAAAAGCTATTATATTCATCCTGCATTTTAACCCACTGAGTAATGGCGCCTAAATAATTACCTAGATGTAGGTTACCGGTAGCTTGTACTCCTGATACAATAGTTTTTTTCATTTACTTATATCCATTAAAATTATATTATTGTTAGACTATGCTATATGTAACATTAATCCACCCAAAAATTTCAGTTCAAATTATGCTTTGGCGTTTACGAATACTTTGCTTCTACTCAGTGATATGTACTTTTACCTTAGCTTTTTTTATCATTTTTTGCCTACCTTTGACAATAATTAAAGTCAAATATTCAACAAAATATAGGCTTGCCAAATTTTTCTCTGAAGTATTCATTACAAGTGCTGAATTTATTTGTGGCTTAAAATATGATGTTGAGGGTATGGATATGCTGCCAAGACAAGCATCTATTGCAATCGGTAATCATCAATCATTTTGGGACAATTTTATAGTTCAAATAATTATACCTGAACATTCATGGATTATTAAGCGGCAATTATTTAAAATGCCATTATTTGGTTGGGCATTGAAAATGGCAGAGCCAATAGCAGTTGATCGCACAGCAAGTCTTTCAGTAAAGCAGATCTTAAGGGAAGGGCAAAAAAAACTAGAGAAAGGTCAGTGGTTGATAATTTTTCCTGAATCAACTCGGTTGCTACCTGGTCAAACTGCTAAGTTTAAACCAAGCGCGACAAAACTTGCACAGATTTCAAAAGTTCCAATAGTTCTATTTGTCCATAATGCAGGAGTGTTTTGGCCAAAAGGTTTTTGGATCAAAAAGCCTGGTACTATCAAAATAAAATTCCTTGAAGTTATATACCCGGAACAAGCAGCAAGCTACGATGTAAGGGGCTTAACTGAACATATTGAGCAGCTTATAAATAATGGGAAACAGGTACTACATGAAAACGAAATTACCTAAGCGCTCTCAAGTAGCTAAAGATAAGCTTGATAGAATTGTGCAAGCGATCCTGGACGTGACAGAAAATAAAGTTGCAATGATCATTCTGTTTGGCTCTTACGCTCGCGGGGACTGGGTTCAGGATACTTATGTTGAAAATCATAATACATATAGCTATGAAAGTGACTTAGATTTACTGGTCGTTCTGAAGAAAGGGAAGTATTTAAATCATTCCTCTTTGCGTGTAAAAGATAAAGTTGAGAAAAGATTGGAATTTGGAGGCTTAAAAAGGACAACATACAGGGACCCCTGGCCAACCTTGATATATGAATCAGTTGATACAATAAATAAACATTTGGAAAAAGGGCAGTATTTCTACTCTGACGTAAAAAAAGAAGGGGTTCTCTTGTATGATAGTGGCGAGTTTCAATTAGCGGAGGCTAAGATACTGCCTTGGAAAGAAAGAAGAGACAATGCGCGGGAAGATTTTGATTATTGGTTTACAAAGGGTGTAGAGTGCGTAATAGATGCTCACAATATTCTCAAAAGAGAGAGCTTAAGCAAAACTGCCTTTGAATTGCATCAAGCTACTGAGAGTTTTTATAATACTATTTTGCTGGTTTTTACGGGCTATAAACCAAAGTTGCATGACATCAGAAAGCTTGGCGGTATTACAGGAAATTATAGTGAAGAATTATTGAAAGTTTTCCCTCTATCGAGTCCTGAGCAGATCGAATGTTTTGAACTGCTTGTAAAGGCTTATATCGAAGCAAGATATAATAAGAACTACAAGATTACCAAAGAGCAACTGCTTTATCTTATTGAAAGAGTAGAGCGGTTAAAAACAGTTACAGAGAAGATATGTTTAGATAAGATTAATGACAAGTAGTTATAAATAATGACATGTCAAGCAGGATATGCTCTTAGGTATATATTTTGAGTAAAATCAAAGCTGTGAGGATTTAACTTAAATTCTACTTCAGCTTCTTGCAAAATTGAAATTATATTAATTACCTCTGTTAGCCTGAATCTTTTAGCACTTGCGATAAAGCTTGCTTCATATTTAAAAAAGATCGGAGGGTATAAGGATTTTACAGCAGTCCGCACGTCAACTCCCATCTCGTTTTTCGAAAGAACAATATAAAGATTCAAGAAATATTTAATCAGGCTACGAATAATTATAACTTCATTATTATTTTGCAGTTTTAATTTTGCAATCTCATTTAAAAAACTTTCTAAATCTTTAGAGGCAAAATAATTACACATTTCATCGAAGCTTGAAATTGCTTCTAAGCTAATAACTTTCGTAACATCATCAATCGTAATTTGCGTTGTATCATTTGTAAAATGAATTAGTTTAGTAAGTTCGCTTGTAATTACGCCGTGATCACCTTTTAGATTAATTTTTAGAAAATCCAATGCATCATTTGTAATTGCTTTGTTTTCAGCATGAAGCCTCTTTAATACCAACTTAACTACTGATTGTTCATCGTCATGGTAGCAAGCAATTGAAGCTAAATGGTTTTCAGTCTCAAAGAATTTTCTAACTTCGGCACTTGCTGCTACTTCATCTCCAATAATTAGGAGAAAATTAAAAAAATCAGTTTTTAAAATTGATTTTAAATTTTGATTGAATGGTGATGGGGGAGGGCTCAGTTTAACCAACTCTCTTTTTTGAAAAAAGTTTTTACTGTTAAGTATGATTTCAAGCTCCTGCGCGCTTGTGGTGGCACTTACTGAACGAGCTAAAAAGTCCAATTCCTTTATTAATAACTCATATATCTCGGTTATATAACCTTTATCTGGTCCATATAGCAACAGGCCTTTAACATTATTGCTTTTGATTTTTTTTATTAATTCATTGATTTGTGAAGAATAAAACTTCATTTATCATGGCTCTTAAAGTATAGAATGAGTCGTCTACGTATTTCCTCACTTGAATATTTGGTTAAATTCTTAGCCGTATGTTCTCTTTCAACGTTCGAGCCATAAGGTGAAAATGTAGAGTTATACGAGGTCATCTGCTTGAATTTCCCGCTAGTTAGGACTTTTGCCGTTTTAATATCTAAGAGCTCAAACTGCACTGTATGACTAACATTTTCCCTTATAACATCTGAATTTTTTTGTATTGCAATTGGAGATCCTGTAGAAGTAAAACTTATTTTCAAGACATACAACGGATCTACTTTTAATGGTAGTAAATCTGAAAGGTACCTATATAATTCTGCACCTTCCATGCTTGGAATTTGACTTATTTCTATTGCATCAAGCGAGCTGCTTACATTTTCTTGCTTATAGAGCGCCTTAAAGCCACACGATGATATTAATAATGAGAAAATAATAAGGGAAAATATATTAAAAATGATTTTCAAACTTTAAACCTTTTAAGCATAAATAATACTTTAAATAAAATTTAGGAGAATTTGCGAACTTAAAGATTTCCTATCAAATTATTCATAAGAGGGCCATAAATTATTACAGCCCTCGCATAACATGAAAAAATTACCCTTCTTCCTTAACACCTACACCTTGCGCACCATCAGTTACTTTCTTTCTATTGTTAGGGCGCCTGTATATCCGTTTTCTATTATTTTTTGGCTTTATCTCTGTATCTTGATCACTTACATCAATTTCTTGAAGCGCTGGCGTATTTTCCTGAAGCGCTGGAGCAATTTCTGCAACTATTTCTTTATTCTCAACTGGCGGATTCGTATTTGCTGGAGCTTTGTGGGCGCGTGGTACATTATTTTTTGAATTCTTCCATTTTTCGCGCTGAATATTGCCAGGATTATTAGTATCTAGTGCCGGCTGAATTTCTGGTTCACTTGATTGAATAGTTTGAGTTACTGCCTTTTGAGTAATCTCCGAGTTTTGATTTCTTTTTGGCAGCTTAATTTTTTCAATAGAATAATTATCTGATGAGACATTAGGATCCAAGTTACAATTTAGCTTTAGATTATATTTTTCTTCAATAAAGCTTATTTCCTTACGTTTATTATTAAGTAAATAAACTACAGTTGAGCTATTAGCATAAATATTTACAATATCAACATTCTCGTTGAATATTTCATTTTCAACTGTCCTTAAAATAAGTAAGCTGTTGGCCTCTTCTGCTCTAACTAAACCTTTGCCATTACAATGAGTACATATTGCAGAATTAGATTCCGAGAATGAAGGACGCATTCTTTGTCTAGACATTTCAAGTAAACCGAAGCTGCTAATGTTGCCAGTTTGGATTCTTGCCTTATCACGACTAAAGAACTCTTTCAAAGACCTCTCGATAATCTTGCGATTACGAATTTGCTCCATATCAATAAAATCTATCACAATTAAACCTGATAGGTCTCGTAGCTTTGCTTGTCTTGCTATTTCTTTTGCAGCTTCTAAATTAGTTTTTAAAGCAGTTTCTTCAATGTTACGTTCAGATGTTGCCTTACCTGAATTTACGTCAATTGAGATTAAAGCTTCAGTAGGATTAATTACGATGTAGCCACCTGAAGGAAGATTAACTACCGGCTGATATAGAGCAAATAATTGATCTTCAATGTTGAATTTAGTGAATATCGGAACTTTATTTTTGTATTCTTTAATTTTACTTATCTCAGCAGGTAAAATTTCTTTCATAAACTTTTGAGCTGCCTGATATGCAACATCACCTTGAATTACAAGTTCCTTAACTTGACTATCGAAAATATCTCTTAAAGTTTTTTGAATAATTCCTTCTTCTTCGTGGATGAAACATGGAGCTTTAGATTTTAAGGTAGCTTCTCTAATTCTATTCCAAAGTTTCGTCAAATAATCATAATCTCTTTTGATCTCAAGTGTAGAATGCCCGATTGCTGCTGTTCTTGCGATAACACTTGCAGTCCCTTGTTCTATAGATGAAGTTAAATCAGTGATCATTTTCTTTAAGCGTTTACGCTCATCAGCATTTGAAATCTTACGTGAAATACCATTTTGTAGAGGTTTATTAGGCATTAAAACGCAGTATCTGCCGGCTATAGATATAAAAGTGGTGAAAGATGCTCCCTTGTTGCCTCTTTCTTCTTTAGTTACTTGAACTAAGACTATTTGTCCTTTTTTGATTACTTCTTGAATCTTGTAGTTTTTAGCGTTACTAGCATTATCAGTACGTTCAGGATGAATAGTTTCAACTTCATTATCACCAGCTTCAATATTTAATTCAGCTTGAATTTTCTCATCTACAAGCTTCTCAATAGCTTTTATGTCTAGCTCCTCATTATCAAAGGGCATACTATAGCTTGCAGAATTTTGAGATTCTTCAAGATCCGCTTCAGTGATATTTGGCGGAGCTATTTCTCTTAAATTACTAACAGAATGCTTCTGATCTGAAACAGGTATATGATGGTAATCTGGGTGAATTTCACTAAAAGGCAAAAAGCCACTCTTCTCATTACCGTAATCTATGAATGCGGCTTGCAATGATGCTTCAACTCTTGTTATTTTCGCGAGATAAATGTTGCCTTTATTTAGTTGTTTACTAGCCGTCTCAAATTCAATGTCATCAATTTTATCGTTATTTAAAGATACTACCCTTGTTTCATTAGGGAAATTAGCATCTATTATTATTCTTTTACTCATACTACTTTTCTCATAAATTTTTAAATATGGTGAAAAGCCCTATATTTTTCAGGTAAATATATATTTAACCTACTTTTTATCTAAATCTAAATTCCTCATTAAAGTTTTACATGTGTTAAAGATATGTTTAGAAATCAATAATGCTATAGAGCACACTTACAAATTATTATTAAAACTTTGCGCCAATGTTTAATATAAATACTTTATTTAAATACCTAACCTAAGTACGCTTACTTTAGGTAAACAAAGTTTTAACTTGATTAATATATTCAAGTTTCAGGCGCTAACTTAAAATTTATATACGATGTAACATCCTTTAGCAAATAATTATTTATGACTCATAACACAATGTCCAAGGGCTTCTTACCATTAAGTGCAGCAGTTTTTATCTTTTCGTTTATCAATCATGTTAATTTTCATGAAATTTTTAACTTTTTACAAATTAAAGGTTTTGCAAGCGGTGAAATTGACCACATTGAGGTTATGCAGATCCTTGCAGCAACTATTGGAGGCATTATTCTTACTCAGGTAATAAACAGCTATTCCAGAAAAAAGATCTTAATAATCTCTCAAACTATATATTTTGCTTCTTTGATTTGTTTGATTACGATTGAGTATAGGCAAATCTTATTGCCGAACCTGATGTGTATTTACCTAAGTTACTTTGTATTTTATTCAGTAGCCTTAATGAAGTTCATGAGTTTTTTCAAAAATAAGATAATCGCAGGACTTATCATATATTTTTCTCTTTGGTCTTTTGCAGCACTGCTTGCTGAGCTTTTTGTAAAATTTGCTAAAGATATAGGCTCTTATGAAATTTTTACTATGCTCACTTTTATGCAATCGCTTGCAATATTAAGTGTTTATTTTTTTGTCGATCATACAAGAATATTGAAGAGCTATCAGCCCCACCTTACTCCGTTATTAAAAGCAATAGAATTAGAGGTTATCACAGGTTTCCTAATTGCTTATATAATTTTTTCCTTATATTGGGACTCTGAGCTTTTTATTGAAAACAGTGCAAATTATTCTTTGAAAATAGAACAAATCAGAACATTTATGATAGTGGGTATTCTGCTAAGTCTATATCCTGCCAAACTTTTAATTGAAAACTGCAATAAGTACAAAATAAATATGTATTTGGTTTTGGGGTTCCTTGTAAATTTAACTATTTTTAGTGAACTCGGGAGCGGCAAATACAGTAATATAATGGTGCATATTACTAATGGTGCAATATTATATACATTGTTTATCAATAATATAGTCATCTTAACAGAAAAGTTTATTGAGCAAGAGCTTGATTATGCAATAACAATATTTTTGAGTATAAGCATGATCGGTAGTTATATCGGTATTATAGCTACTGATAACATGATGGAAACTTACGGCAATTCAGGCTTTCTTATTTCACTATATTCTATAGCTATTTTTTTCTTATTATATTATCTCTTGCAATTTTTTGTACGCCGGCTATATAGGAAGTAAAGACTCGAAAACTACTTATAACAATTCTACATAGTATGTAAAATATGGATACATTAAATATTATCGGTGCTGGTCTTGCAGGTAGTGAAGCAGCCTGGCAAGCAGCAGAGCAGGGTATTAAAGTTAATCTTTATGAGATGCGCAGCGCCGGTGCTATGACTGCTGCCCACCGAACTTCTACTCCAGCTGAGCTTGTGTGCTCAAATTCATTTAGAAATGATGATGTTACAAGTGCCATCGGATTGCTCCACGAAGAGCTCAGGAAGTGTAAATCTCTAATATTACGAGCAGCCGATAACAACAAATTACCTGCAGGATCAGCTCTTGCTGTCGATAGAGATTTATTTGCGCTGGAAGTTGAGCAAGCTTTAAAATCCCACCCGAATATCAATTTAATTTCACAAGAAATCACTGAGATTCCAACAACCGGTAACTGGATAATTGCAACAGGCCCCTTAACATCAGATAGTCTAACCAAGCAAATAATTGAAATGACAGGCGTTGATAAGTTAGCATTTTTCGATGCAATAGCGCCAATTATATATAAGGATTCAATTGATTTCTCCATCTGTTGGTTCCAGTCAAGATATGATAAAATAGGACCCGGTGGAACCGGTAAAGATTATATAAATTGTCCTCTAAATGAAGAACAATATTATAATTTTGTTGATGCTTTGCTCGAGGGAGAGAAAACGGAATTCAAAGAATGGGAGAAAAACACACCTTATTTTAATGGCTGCTTACCTATTGAAGTAATGGCTGAGCGAGGTCGTGACACATTGCGTTTCGGGCCTATGAAGCCGGTAGGACTTACTAACCCCCATACTAATGAGCGAGCGTACGCTGTAGTTCAGCTACGTCAAGATAATAAAATTGGTTCGCTATTTAATATTGTGGGTTTCCAAACCAAATTAAAATATAAAGATCAGCAAAAAGTTTTAACCACTATCCCTGGTTTAGAGAAAGCTGAATTTGCAAGATTTGGTGGCCTGCACCGCAATACTTTTATAAATAGTCCAGCACTACTTGGTGGCACTTTAGAGCTAAAATCAAGACCGAATATCAGGTTTGCAGGGCAAATTACAGGTGTAGAAGGTTATGTGGAAAGCGCAAGTATTGGGTTGCTAGCTGGAAAATTCGCTGCTGCTGAAATTTTGAAATTAAAGCAAGCTCCTCCTCCGCTAGAGACAGCACTTGGTGCTTTGTTATACCATATAACATATAGTGCAGAAGAATCTACGTTTCAGCCCATGAATATAAACTTCGGTCTATTTCCTAAGTTTGAAAAGCGATATACTAAAAAAGATAAATATGCCCTTTATTCTAAAAGAGCCCTCGAGAAGTTGGATGGTTGGCTTTAATCGATTATGTTGAAGATCAAGGGCTTAAGTACAATCACGTGTTACATTAGCTAAAAATAACTTATAATGTTTATTTAAGATAGCTATGTAGTTAATCATACAGGCTTGACTTCGTAATCTTTTCTAGAGTAATGTTTAGCAAAATCCATAGTTGCAGAACATGAGCCAAGTTTCAAGTGATGAAATAATTCAGAATATAAAGAAGATAAGTGATAAATATCAGGAGATATTATTTTTGCTTATGCAAGGGAAAGGCGCTTATATTCCAGCATCCCTTACTGATAATGAAACTGCTAAAGAGATGTGGTCTAAAAGCTTTAAAATCTTTTTAGATAATCCTGAAAAATTTGTTACAACGAACTTGGAATATACTGATAAATTTCGTGAACTCGTAGCTGCATCAATCGATAAATTTATGGGAGTGGAAACTCGGGATTTGTATATTCCGAATAATCGTGATAGAAGATTTAAAGATCCCGCTTGGCAAGAAAACGTCTATTTTGATTTCGTTAAACAATTTTATCTAATGTCTTCAGAATGGATGAAAAAAAGTCTGTCACATTATGAGTTAGAGCCTCAGCTTAAAAGCTATTTAGAATTTCAAGTTAAACAATTTGTTGATGCTTTTGCGCCTACTAATTTTATTTTAGGTAATCCGGAAGTCTTTAGAGATACTTTTGAAAGCGGGTGGCAGAACATCGTACAAGGGCTTGATAATTTTCTAAATGATATAAAGGAATCTGGAGACATATTTAATATCCCAACTACAGATTTTAAGGCCTTTAAAGTCGGTGAAAATCTAGCAGCAACCCCAGGAAAGGTCATTTATCAGAATGACCTTATACAACTAATATGTTACGAGCCAAAAGAGCAAGTACATAAAGTTCCAATATTTATTGTACCACCGTGGATAAATAAATATTACATTCTCGATCTATCGCCAAAAAACTCATTAATTAAATATTTAGTTGATAATAACTTTCAAGTTTTTACAATTTCCTGGATAAATCCAACCAGAGAGCTTGCCCATAAAAACTTTGAGGATTATTTAAAAGAGGGCATCTTAGAGCCGCTCAAATATATTGAAAATCTGGGTTTTAAAGAAATTAATACAGTTGGTTATTGTATCGGGGGGACGCTTCTTGCTATAGCTCTTGCATATTATAAGAAAACCAACGAAAAAATTATATCCAGCGCAACTTTTATAACCACTTTGCTTGACTTCATGAACTCTGGCGAAGTTGGGATTTTCATTAACGAAGCTTCTATCAATGTTATAGAAGCAGAAATGGAATTAAAAGGCTATTTTGACGGAAAATACTTATCCAACAGCTTCAGTTTGCTTAGAGCTAACGATTTAGTTTGGTCATTCTTTGTTAATAACTACCTTAAAGGAAAGACTCCAATAGCTCTTGACTTTCTTTACTGGAATGCTGATTCTTCAAATCTACCTGCAAAAATGCATAGCTATTACTTAAGGAATATGTATCTGAAAAACCAACTGATAGTTCCGGGAGGCATTGAAATGTTAGGGATTCCAATTGATTTAAGTGAAATCTCAATCCCTACGTTTTTCTTGGGTGCTGCTGATGATCATATAGTACCGTGGCAGTCAGTTTATGAAGGCATGAAAAATCTAAAAGGAGAAAAAACATTTTGTTTAGCAAGTTCCGGGCATGTGGCAGGCGTTGTTAATCCGCCAGCCGCTAACAAATATAATTACAAGATAAATAAAAATTTAGATGCTGATCCAGCAAAATGGCTTAGTGAATCGCAAGAGTTCCCAGGTTCTTGGTGGGAAAATTGGACGCAATGGTTGATTGCAAACAGTAAAGATAAAGTTAAATCACTTGATTATGAGAATTTGAAATTCATTGAAGCTGCGCCTGGTACTTATGTAAAGTAGGGCTTTACATTTAGCTCCAAGATACTTTATAATATAATTGCTGCTTTTGCAGATATAGCAATAAACGGAATTTGGAATAGAAGTTGCGGACCCGGGGGCGGTACCCGGCGCCTCCACCATAAATAATTTTTTAAGGGGGCGAAATAGGATCGACGTGCTTAATAAAGAAATTGCTTTTGCTCAGTATGATTCCGCTGTGGTCTTTTTGATCATGGGTCAAATAAAAGAAACGCAAACAATAATGAACGTTTCGTAGCTGCAGCTGCTTAACAGCACATGCACTACGCGGTTTGGGACTTACCGGGCAACAGAAAAGTCCCACTGATATTTTTTTATAATTGAACTAACCCTTGCGATAATTACTAATTAATAGATAATAAAATGGATTACCAAAAGCTTCTTAATGAATCCCTAATTGAGTTTGTTAAAAAAGTTCTCTTAAAAGTGCAGCTTGATGGCTTACATGGGGATCACCATTTTTATTTATCTTTTATCACCAACAATCCGAACGTTCAGCTTTCGCAAAGAATAAAAGAACAATATCCGGAAGAAATCACAATAGTTTTGCAAAATCAGTTTGAAAACTTAGTAGTAAATGCTGATTCTTTTTCTGTTAAACTAGCTTTCAACAATATACCTGAAATCATCATCGTACCGTTCAACTGTTTGACAAGTTTCACTGATCCTAGTGTGAATTTTAACTTGCAATTCAAACAGAAGGCTCTTGCTCCAGACACTATTTTCTTAAAGTCACTTGGCAATAAAGAAAAAGCGCTAAGTGGTAAGACAATTAAGAAGGATGAAGCGAAAAAAGCCACTGACAATGTTATAATGCTAGATAAATTCCGTAAATAAAATCAACTCACATATTCTTCATTAATGAACCAAAGCAAGCTTAAAGTGATTATATATACCGACGGTGCATGCAGCGGTAACCCTGGGCCAGGCGGTTGGGGAGCATTACTTAAATTTGATAATCATGCAAAAGAGATCTTTGGATCAGATCCTCAGACCACAAATAATCGAATGGAAATGAGCGCAGCGATCGAGGCGCTACAGGCGTTAAAGAAACCCTGTTCAATTGAATTACATACAGATAGCAAATATTTGCAACTAGGTATCACAGAATGGATTCATAAATGGATAAGAAATAATTGGTACAAAAATAATAATGAACTTGTTAAAAATGCAGATTTATGGCAAAAGTTGTATAATGAAATTAAAAATCACGATATAATCTGGAAATGGGTGAAAGGCCACTCTGACGTTGAAGGTAACGAAATTGCTGACAAACTAGCAGTAATGGGTAAAGAACAAGCAATAAGGATGTTGAAATGTCATTCATAGATAAATTTTTCGTAAGCTTTTTTAATAAGAAGCAAGGCTCAGATCAATTCGGTAATGAATATTATATTGGCTCGAAAAAGGATTATTTAGGTAAAGAGAAAAGATACGTTGTATATAAGGGCGCGTCTGAACCTTCTAAAGTACCCCCTGTATGGCATGCATGGCTTCATCATTTAAGTGATGAACTTCCATCGAAAGTGGACAGTTACGATTGGCAGCAAGCTTCAATGCCTAATCTTACTGGAACTAAATATTCTTATTACCCAAAAGAAAATAATGAATTTTATAAAAATAAACTATATAATAGTTGGCAACCAAAGAGACTTAATAAAAATGAAATATAATATTATAGAGACTATAGTCGGATTTGCTGTAATTACAGTTGCTGTTTTATTTTTCACTTTTGCCTATAAAATAGGTTATCCGCATGAAGCGAATGAATTTTACAGTATAAAAGCCCGCTTTGAAAATGTTGAAGGAGTAGGTGCTGGCAGTGACATCATGCTTGGTGGTATTAAAATTGGTAGTGTTCGGGGTGTAACTATTGATAATGATGATTTCAAAGCAATACTAGCAGTGGATTTAAATAAAGACATAAAACTGCCTAAGGATTCTAGATTTGCAGTATCAACTAGTGGCTTACTTGGTGGAAAATATATAGCAGTATCGCCAGGTGGTGATGACGAAAATCTAAAAAATGGTGATATAGTTAAAAACACTCAGTCATCAATTAATCTTGAAGAGCTGATCGGAAAACTAATGTATTCTGTTACAAATAAATAATTATATTAATAACCCAATAAACGAGGAAATTATGACGAAATCTCTAGATAAAAAGAAAGAAACAAAAAAGGCACCAACAAAAACCTTAAAGGAAAAGCGTGCAGAAAAAAATGCTAAAAAAGCTTCAAAATAATTCTTTTAAGCGTTAAAGCGAAAGTCCCTATATGAGTAAGTTATACTTATGTAGGGCAGCCTAACACAATTATTAAGTAAACGATCTTTTTTTACTGCAACAATTCCTCTAGTTTCCCCTGACTATCTAGTTCATAAAGATCATCACATCCTCCCACATGATAATCACCTATGAAAATTTGCGGAACAGTGCGCTTGCCGCCAGCTTTAGCGATCATAGCATCTCTCAAATGCTCGTCATTGCTTACATTTATTTCTTCGTAAGAAACATTCTTTTTTCCAAGTAGTGATTTTGCTCTAACGCAATAAGGGCAGGTGTCAGTAGTATATATAATAATTTTTTTCATAAATTTTTAGTTTTGAATTCGTGCTTAATTGCAATAATATCAATCTATAATATCGGAGTTTTTTTAATCGATGGCAAATAAATTTTCTATCAAGTCTCATTATATGCCAGCCGGTGATCAACCGGCAGCAATAGACTCATTAGTCAAAGGATTAAAAGAAGGTGATCGCTCTCAAATGTTACTCGGAATCACAGGTTCTGGTAAAACTTTCACCATGGCAAATATCATAGAGAGAACTGGCAGGCCTAGTTTAATCATGGCCCATAATAAGACTCTTGCTGCACAAATCTATTCTGAAATGAAGGAATTCTTCCCAAACAACGCTGTCGAGTATTTTGTATCTTACTATGATTACTACCAACCTGAAGCTTATATTGCAAAAACTGATACTTTCATTGAAAAAGATTCATCAATCAACGAGCAGATAGATTTACTTAGACACTCAGCAACACGCTCACTACTTGAGAGAAGAGACGTTATAGTAGTTTCTTCAATATCATGTATATATGGCCTTGGCTCACCTGATTTATATTATCAAATGACGTTTACGTTAAATGCCGGTGCCAGGTATTCAAGGGATACTATATTAAATGAATTGATAACATTGCAATATGAGCGCAATGACGTAGCTTTTGAACGTGGAGCTTTTAGAGTTAAAGGAGATAATATTGATATATTTCCTGCTCACTTCAGTGACAAAGCATGGAGATTATCATTATTTGGTGATGAGCTAGAGTGTATTTATGAATTTGATCCATTAACTGGAGAAAAACTTGCAAAACTCGATAAAGCAGTAATATATGCAAACTCTCACTTTATAACACCTAAAGAGACAATCAATAGAGCAATAAAATCTATTGAAATTGAACTGCAACAGAGATTACAATTCCTTAATGAGAACAATAAGTTGCTTGAAGCACAAAGGCTTAATCAGCGTGCTCAGTATGATATGGAAATGTTGCTTGAAACTGGTACTTGTAAGGGAATTGAGAATTACTCGAGGTACTTAACAGGTAAGGCGGAAGGCGAGCCACCTCCTACTTTGTTTGAATATCTACCAAAAGATGCATTATTATTTGTTGATGAAAGTCATGTTACAGTACCTCAAATCAGAGGAATGTATAATGGTGATAGGTCAAGAAAACTGAATTTGGTTGAACATGGTTTTCGCTTGCCTTCTGCTTTAGATAATAGACCGCTCAGATTTGAAGAATGGCAAACTTTTAGACCCCAAACTATTTTCGTATCAGCAACCCCGTCAATCTTTGAGCTTGAAGAAACAAAAGGAGTAATAGTTGAGCAGATCATCCGCCCAACTGGTTTACTTGATCCCGTATGTACTGTAAAGCCTGCAACCAATCAAGTTGAGGATCTGCTATCTGAAATTAATATTACAATTTCAAAGACTTTAAGGGTTTTAGTAACTACTTTAACAAAAAAAATGGCAGAAGACTTAACTTCGTACCTGCAAGAACTGAATTATAAAGTTTCATATCTTCATTCAGAGATCAAAACCTTGGAACGTATTGAAATTATTAAAGAATTACGCGAAGGCAAAATTGATATTCTAGTAGGAATAAATCTTTTGAGAGAAGGGCTTGACATTCCTGAGTGCGGCCTTGTTGCAATACTTGATGCTGATAAGGAAGGGTTTTTACGTTCAGAAGTTTCGCTGATTCAAACAATTGGAAGAGCCGCGCGTAACAGTGAAGGAAGGGTAATCCTTTACGCTGATAATATGACAAAATCAATAAACAAAGCCTTAAGTGAAACAGAGCGAAGAAGAAAGATTCAAATTGAATTTAATGCTGAGCATGGGATCGTACCAAAGACGATTGACCGTAAAATCCATGCGCTTCTAGAGCTTGAGAAAGTCAGTAAGACGGAAGGGGATAAGCAAACTCATCAATTACTATCTAATCCTGCTAAATTTAATTCCTATATTGATAAGCTTAAAAAAGAGATGCGGATAGCAGCGAGTAATTTACAATTTGAAGAAGCAGCAAAAATCAGGGATCAAATAAAGGCTTTAGAGGAAGCCCGCTTAGAGCTTTAATAAGAATAGGTAAGGGTAGCTGTAAGCGCGTCAGTGTATGTTCATAGGTTTTAAGAAGGGGGTGACCTGCAAGAACTCTTCCGTAAACTGTATAACAATCGGCGGTAGTTACACTAGCTGCAAGTGTAGCTGCTTTACTCAATAGACCTCTTTCGAAACTCATTTATGAAGTTCCCAATTATATAAACCAGCAATTAAATTGAACCTAAGACCAAATCTTTTACGTCTATTTCGATATTTATCAGCAATTATTTTAAAACG
>Ga0123337_10002319_pt1 | contig 21970 bp, 14 predicted proteins | sample frozenSSSSmetaG_FD_89792 | JGI IMG/M metagenome (GOLD analysis project Ga0123337, IMG submission 89792) | Glacier valley bacterial and archeal communities from Borup Fiord, Nunavut, Canada, to study Microbial Dark Matter (Phase II) -... | ecosystem: Environmental > Aquatic > Freshwater > Ice >...
TGGTTCTCGAAGACCTGGAGCGCATCGAAGTGATCCGCGGGCCGGGGGCCACGCTGTGGGGCGCGAACGCGGTCAATGGCGTGATCAACATCACCAGCAAGAACTCCAAGGACACCCAGGGAGGGTTGTTCTCCACCTCGACGGACACCGAGGACCAGCCGTCGATGAGCTTTCGCTATGGCGGCGAGATCTCCAACACCCTCCACTACCGTGCCTACTTGAAGTACTTCGACCGCAACGGCCTGGAGGATCCGGCTGGCGGCAGTGCTCCGGACGCCTGGGAATCGATCCGCGGCGGCTTTCGCGCCGATTGGGAACCATCCGCGGATGATCTCGTCACCTTGCAAGGGGACTACTACTCACTGGATACGACGGGGAACCTGACCACGCCGACGTTGGTACCGCCGTTCAGCAAGGCGTCGGTCATGGATAATGAGAGCCGGGGCGGAAACGTCCTAGGGCGCTGGACGCGCACGCTTTCCGACAAGTCACACCTGTCACTCCAAGCCTACTTCGATTACTTCCGCTACGGGACGGTGGGTGCCGACGAGACACGCAACACCGCGGACATCCAACTTGAACACCGGTTTCCCCTTGGCACCCGGAATGACATCCTCTGGGGGATGGGATATCGTTTCACCACAGACCAATTGGACAGCTCGCCAGTCGTCGCCCTGAACCCGGCGAGCGCCGACCTGAACCTCTACACCGCGTTCGCACAGGACGAGGTCACGGTGATTCCGGATCGGTTGCGTCTGATCCTCGGCTCCAAGTTCGAGCACAACGACTACACGGCATGGGAAATCCAGCCCAGCGCCCGCCTGCTGTGGACGCCGACCGACCACCAAACCGTTTGGGCCTCGGCCTCGCATGCCGCGGGCACCCCGTCCCGGAACCATCGCGGCGGACGATTCAGCACCGGGAATTTCCAATCTCCGGGTGGCCCGCTGGTGGTGACCGAGTTGTCTGGAAATTCGGGTGTCATTTCAGAATCGCTCGACGCCTACGAAATCGGCTATCGCATCGAACCCACGCCGGAGCTCTCCGTGGACCTCACGGCTTTTTACAACGTTTACGACGATCTCATCTCCTTGACCCAGGGTGAATCGCAGTTCGTGACCACCCCTATCCCGCACCTGTTTGTCCCGCTCAATCTCGAGAATGGCGGCTCGGGCGAAACCTACGGCGTGGAAGCGACGGTGCAATGGAAGCCGCTGGACCAGTGGCGGCTCACGGCGAATTATAGCTGGCTGCACATGCATCTGCGACCGGAGGGCGATGTCCCGAAAGGCAGTCCGCAGCAGCAGGTCAGCCTGCGATCGTACGTCACCCTGCCGTGGAATCTGGAGTTCAACAGCTTCGCTTCCTACGTGGATTCCGTCGAATCGCTGAATCAATCCAACGTAACGTCACCCATCCCGGCTTACTTCCGGGTCGATGCGGGCCTTGTCTGGCATTCCAACGAAATGCTCGAAATCGGCATCTGGGGACAAAATCTCTTGGATAGCCAACACCCGGAATTCACCAGCCAGAACAACAACGGGATCACCGAGATCCCCCGCAGCGTGGTCGGCAAAATCACCTGGCGCTTCTGAGCGGCAACCCACCCGAACATCCATGGAATCAACCAACATCGCCGGAACCAAAGCCCGGCAACCCAATCCCTGCCCCTGGCTCCCGCGAACCACCCTGGCATGGTGGAGCATCGCGGTGCTTTGCGCGCTGGTCGGTTCCGCGTGGGCCGACGAGTCCGTTTCAAAGGAATATCAACTCAAGGCCGCGTTCCTGTACAATTTCACCAAATTTGTCGAATGGCCCAGCCAGAGCTTTGCCAATACCGACAGTCCCATCGTGATTGGCGTTCTACGCGGCAACCCGTTCGGCGGCGAGCTGGAGAAGGCCGTCAGTGGCAGGACGGTCAATGGCCGCAAGATCGTCGTGACAGAGGTTCCGTCGCCCGCCGCCGCGCGCCAGACCCACATCCTGTTCGTGGGTGCGGCACAGGATTCCAATCTCAATGAAGTGAAGGGAGCGCTCAACGGCATCGCGGTCCTGACCGTGGGAGAATCGGAAGCGTTCGCGCGGCAAGGGGGGATAATCACCTTCACCCTTCAGAACGATTCCCTGCGCTTCGCCATCAACAAGGATTCGGCGCAAAAGGCCGGTTTGAAAATCAGCTCGCAGCTTCAAAAGCTGGCATTGAAGTCGGGAGGTTCTAACCCGTGAGAATCCTTCGCAACATCCCTATCAAGCGCAAGCTGACGATCATCTCCATGCTGACCAGCAGCGTGGCGCTCCTGCTCACCTGCGGGGTGATCGTCGGCTTTGAATTGGTCAACTTCCGGCGGAGCATGGTGGACGAACTCCTGACGACCGCGACGATGGTGGGCGACAACAGCGCCGCCGCGCTGACCTTCGAAGATCCGGCGGCGGCGGAACTAACGCTGCGTTCTCTGGATGCCGACACCCACGTCGCCGCGGCCTTCATCTACGACGTCAAGGGACGGCCATTTGCCGGCTATCAACCGCCGGGGGCCACCCCGATCGCACCGCCACCGTTCCCGGCCGAGCGGAATCTCCATCATTTCACCGACGACTATCTCGAGATTTTCCAAGACCAGCTTGCCGACGACTATCTCGAGATTTTCCACGACATCACGGTCGCCGGAGAATCGGTCGGCACGATCTATCTGCGCCACGACATGCTCGAACTCCGGGCCAACCTCGTGCGCTCCGGCTACCTCGCCTTGGGAGCGATGGTGGGGGCATCGCTCGTCGCGCTGCTGCTGATACGCAAGCTTCTGCCCATGGTCGCCGGACCGATCATGGACCTTGGGCACGTGGTGCGCGAGGTGGCGACCCACAAGGATTTTTCTATCCGCGCCGAGAAGCAGGGAGAGGATGAAGTGGGCAGCCTCATCGACGGCTTCAATGAAATGTTAGGAGAAATCCAGCTTCGGGACACCGCCCTTCAAGCCGCGCACGAAAGCTTGGAACAGCGGGTCGAGGAAAGAACCCAGGAACTTGCCAGCTCGCTTTCCGTTCTCAACGCCACGCTCGAATCCACCGCCGACGGGATCCTGGCCTTGGATCAGTCCGGGAAGGTGGTTTCCTACAACAGCAAGTTCGCGGCCATGTGGGGCTTCCCGCCCGAGGTGCTGCAACGGCGGGATGAAAACGAATGGTTGGCACTCGCCACCGCGCAGGTCGTCAATCCGGAGCGGTTCAAAAGCAAGACCGGAATAAACTCCGTCCTCCGGGGAAACCATGCCTTCGACGTGGTCAAACTGAAAGACGGCCGGACTTTCGAACGCTACGTCCAGACCCAGCACATTGGCGAAACGGCGGTTGGCCGGGTGATCAACTACCGCGACGTGACCCTGCGCAAACGCGCGGAAGCGGAGTTGGCTGAGACCTCCAGACAATTGCTGGAGACCTCGCGCCAAGCGGGCATGGCGGAGGTCGCCACCAGCGTGCTCCACAATGTCGGCAATGTCCTCAACAGCGTGAATATCTCCTGCTCGGTAGTCACCGACCGGGTGCGCAAGTCACGGATCAGCAGCGTCGCCAAGACCGCCGCCCTGCTCAATGAACACGCGGACGAACTCGCCGCGTTTTTCACCGTCAACCCAAGCGGACAAAAATTGCCCGGTTACCTCGCCAAGCTGGCCGACCAACTTGCGGACGAGCGCGTGGAGGAGCTCCGGGAACTCCAATTGCTTGCCAACAATATCGACCACATCAAGGACATCGTTGCCATGCAGCAGAACTACGGCAAGGTTTCCGGCGTCACGGAGACCATTTCGCTGAGTGATCTGGTGGAAGACAGCATCCGCTTGAACCAAGATTCCTTGGAGAGCCACTCGATCCGCCTCATCCGCGAGTTTTCCAGCGCCCCGCGGATCACCATCGAAAAACACAAGGCGTTGCAAATCCTGATCAATCTGATCCGCAATGCCAAACACGCTTGCGACGATTCCGGCAACCAAGGCAAACAGATCACCGTGCGCGTGACCGCCGGTGACGATTGCGTGCGCGTCGCCGTCATCGACAACGGCGTCGGCATTCCAGCCGAAAACCTGACCCGGATCTTCGCCTACGGCTTTACCACCAAGGCGGATGGCCACGGCTACGGGCTCCACAGCGGGGCCCTGGCGGCCAAGGAAATGGGCGGTTCCTTGACCGCCCACAGCGATGGCGCTGGGACCGGCTCCACTTTCACTCTCGAATTACCAATCTAATCACCACCTGCATGGAAACTGAAATTATGAACTCACCCCAAACTAACGTGGAACCGATCCAGGCACAGCCGCATCGCATCCTCGTGGCCGACGACAACCGGGCCATCCATGACGACTTCCGAAAAATCCTCGGCACCACTTCGTCCGCAAGCCAATTTGAGCAAGAAGACGCCGACTTTTTCGGCACCGCGGCTGCCGTACCGAACCAAATAGGGTTCCATCTCGACTTCGCGTCCCAAGGCGAGGAAGCGCTCGAACGGGTGACTGCCGCCAATGCGATCGGTCGCCCATACTCGGTCGTGTTCATGGATGTCCGCATGCCGCCCGGCTGGGACGGCATCGAGACGACGGCTCGCTTGTGGGAGGTGGATCCCGACTTGCAGGTCGTCATTTGCACCGCCTACTCCGACTATTCGTGGGAGGATATGGTCGGTCGCTTGGGCCGGACCGACCGCCTGCTGATTCTGAAGAAACCCTTCGATTTGATCGAAGTCGTCCAGTGCGCCCACGCGCTCACCGGCAAGTGGGCCCTGCTGCAAGAAACGCGCCACCACGCCGAGTCGCTGGAAGCCACCGTGCGGACCCGCACTGCCGAGCTCGAAATGGCCAACTCGCTGCTGGAGAGCGAAATCGTCGAACGGCGGCGCAACGAGGAGGCGCTCCGTTTCACCCAGTTTTCCGTCGACAACGCCTCCGACGCGATGTTCTGGGCCGCTCCGAACGCGGGCCTGCTTTACGTCAATGCGGCGACCTGCAAAACCCTCGGTTATACGATCCAGGAGCTGCATGCCATGAGCATGCTCGACATTGTCCCTGAGCTCCGCGAGTCAGGTTGGCAGGCTTTCTGGGAATCCCTGCGGCAGGAACGCCACCGGGACTTCGAGGCCACTCACTGCGCCAAGGACGGTCGCCAGATCCCCATCGAACTCACCGCCACCTTCTTCACCTTTGGCGGTCAGGAACTCCTCTGCGTCTCCGCCCGCGACATCACGCTCCGCAAGCAAATCCTCGCGGAACTCTCCTCCGCCCGGGATACCGCGCTCGAATCCGTCCGGCTCAAAAGCCAGTTCCTCGCCAACATGAGCCATGAAATCCGCACGCCCATGAATGGCGTGATCGGCATGGCGGAACTCATGCTCCACACCAATCTCGACCGCGACCAGCGCGAATACATCGACACCATCCGCAGCAGCGCCGACCTGTTGCTGGACATCATCAACGACATCCTCGACACCTCGAAGATCGAGTCAGGAATGCTCCGGTTCGAAATGCTCGACTTCGACCTGAACGAGGTGGTCGAGGGCTCCTTGGACATCGTCGGTGGCGGAGCCCGGAACAAAGGCCTCGAGTTGGCCGGTTACGTCCAGAGCCAGGTATTTTCCCATCTGCGCGGAGACGCCGGCCGCCTTCGGCAAGTGCTCACCAACCTAGTCAGCAACGCGGTGAAATTCACCGAACGCGGCGAGGTCATCCTGCGCGTTTCCGTCCTGGAGGAAACCGCGAGCCAGGTCCAACTGCGCTTCGCAGTGCGCGACACCGGCATCGGCATCGCCGCCAATGTCCTCCAGAGCATTTTCGACCCCTTCATCCAGGCGGACGGCTCCAACACCCGCAAATACGGCGGCACCGGCCTGGGTCTCTCCATTTGCCGGCAAATCGTCGAGGCTCTCGGCGGCACGATCGGAGTGGAAAGCCAGCCGGGTGAAGGCTCCACTTTCTGGTTCACCCTTGGTTTTGAAAAGCAGGCCAACCCGGCGCGGGCCATCGTCCGCGACATCGACCATTCCGCGAACCTCCGTGTGCTCGTGGTGGACGACAATCCCACCAACCGCGAGATACTCCAACTCCAGCTCGCCAATCTCAAGATGCGCTCGACCAGCGTCGCCGGAGGAAACGAGGCCCTCAACCTGCTGCGCCTTGAAAATGTCGGAAGCGACCCGTTTCACCTCGCCGTGCTCGACATGCAGATGCCCGGCATGGACGGCCTCGATCTCGCCCGCCGGATCAAGGCGGATCCCGCCATGGCCACCACCCGCCTGATCCTCCTCAGCTCGCTCGGCGACCACCTGACCGACACCACCCTCACCGCCGCCGGCATCGAAGGGTATCTCATCAAGCCCCTCAAACAAACCCGCCTCCAAGCCGCCTTGGCCACATTGCTCAGTCGCGAACCGAAGGCGGTTCAGAAATCGCCGGCCCTCACCGGCCCCGGGGCCTTGCCAGCCAAGTCGGGTCGCCCGCTGCGAATCCTGCTGGCTGAGGATAATTCCGTGAACCGGCAAGTGGCGCTCCTCCAGCTCAAATGCCTCGGCTACACCGCCGATATCGCTACCGACGGCATGGAAGCTCTCAAGGCCCTCGAACAAGTGCCATACGACGTGATCCTGATGGATTGCCAAATGCCAGTCATGGATGGCTACGCCGCGACCCGCGAAATCCGCCGCACTCAAACCCGGCCGATCCTGATCATCGCGATGACCGCCAATGCCATGCAGGGCGACCGCGAGAAGTGCCTGGCGGCGGGAATGGACGATTATCTCAGCAAGCCGGTGAACTCCAAGGCTCTGGGACTTCTCTTGGAGAATTGCCAGGTGGAGTCCGGGCCTCCGCCCCCGACACCGCCTTCCGGACCTGTTGCCACCGAAGAGGCCGTGGATCTGCAACGCCTGCTGGACATCACCGGCGAGGAACCGGAAATGTTCCGCCAGCTCGCCATCGACTATCTCGTACAAGCCGATGAAATCCTTGCCCTGATCGCATTGGCCATTGAGCGCCGGGCGGTCACCGACATCCGCCGGCTAGCCCACAAGCTCGGCGGATCCAGCTCCTCATCCGGGATGCGGGCCATCGTCGACAGCATGAAGCGGCTCGAACAAATTGGCGGGACTTCCCAGATACCGCTGGCAACCGACCTGCATCGGGATGCCGTCCACCAACTCACCCGCATCCGCCGTTTCGTCATCCGCCACCTTGATAGTCGTCCAGCCCTCGCCGATGGTATCTCATGAAACGGATCCTGATCCCTGAAGACGACCGTTTCATGGAGAACGTCTGCCGCCACATGATTTAGGCATGATTTAGGGACAGGCCGAATGGCACGTAGTTAAGGCGGTTTTCGACAAAATAGAAACTCACGAGAACGACGATCAAGAAAGTGTCCCGGCTGTCTCAGCCGGTTTCATCGCCTTCGCTTCCGGCTGAGACAGCCGGAACACATTATGAAGAGCCACGCTTAACTACGTGCCATTCGGGACAGGCCTTTATTAAAATCCATTGCCGCGAAGGTCTTGCGGAAAGGGATTTCGAAAGCTGGAGCGGAACTGGAGCTGGAACAGGATGGGAAGATCCCGTTCGCCAAAATGCTGCGCTGCCGGATTCGTTATTTCACCGACGGAGCGGTGATTGACAGCCGGAGCTTTGTGGACGAGGCCTTCTTCCACTCGCGGCAGCGCTTCGGCGCGAAACGGCAGTCAGGAGCAAGAAAGCTGAAGGGCGAAGCCGCAGCCGCGGCCAAGGAGCTGTGGAGCTTCCGGGATTTGAGAAAAGGGCTCGCCTGAAGGAATCGAAAATGACGCGATCGTGGGACCCATCGAGTCGGTCCGAAATGGTAGTAGGAAAATGCGGGGTGGGGCCGGGGGCGGAGGAAAAGGATGTGTTTTCCTGCCCCCGACTCCTTGGGAACTTCCGGCTCAACCCCAAGTAAAGCCGGACGATCCTGAAATCAATTCGCCAGTGCGGGCGGCGGGCCGTCCATCGGCGGGGACGGTGGGAAATCTTCGGGAGAAATCTTCTGGTCGTGGTTGCGGTCGAGCAGCTCGAAGCGGTCCTCCTGCTGGTCTTCGGTCAGGTTTTTCAAAGCGGGGCCTTGGCGGAATTCCTCGAACGAAAGAGCTCCGTCGCCATTGGTATCGAGCTTCTGATTGATCTGGCCGGGGCCGTCCATCGGCGGGCCATGAGGACCTTCGCCGTCGGGGCCCTTGCCGTCCGGTCCTTTCGGGCCGCGTTTGCCATCGGGGCGTTTGAACTCGGGTTTGTCGCTGGGAGAAACCACGCCGTCGCCATTGGTGTCGAGACGCTTGAAAACCTCGCCCTGCTTTTCCGGCGGGAGTTTTTTGAACAACTCGCCCGCCTTGAACTCCTCCAGGCTGATGCCGCCGCTCTTGTCGCTGTCGAGCTCCCACAGACGCTGCATTTTCGGACCTTGGCCGTCGCGGGGGCGACCCAGATTGCCGAGCTCCTCGCGGCTGAGCTTGCCGTCGGCGTCCTTGTCGAGGCGTTTGAAAAGGTTCTCACGCTTGTCCTCCGGGAGGTTCTGGATGCGCGGCATGGCGTTGAATTCCGCCTTCGAGAGGAAGCCGTCGCCATCGGCATCGGCCATTTTCCAGAGCTCCATGAACGCGCCGGGAGGAGGTCCGCGGCGTACGCCCTTCTCGCCCGGAGGTGGTCCCCGATGTTCGCCTTTTTCACCCGGCCCCATTTCGGGTTCGGCGAGGCAGACAGCAGGAAGCAGCATACCCGCAAGAAGAAGGGAAACAGGGATTGTTTTCATGAGAAATTCGAGTTTTTCTAGCTCCGTTCCGAGGGAGCTTCGAGCTAAGAAACTCCGGTGCCTCAGAAAAGTTTCGGCCAGAGGCCCGAAAACGTGTAGTTCTTCCCCCGCCATCACCCGCCATGCACATCCGAGACATTCTTGCCGAGTCCAAGCCATCCCTTTCCTTTGAGTTTTTCCCGCCGCGGTCGGCGCCGGCCTGGGAGGACCTCTATCAGGCCATCCGCGATCTGGAGCCGCTGCATCCGTCGTTCGTCTCAGTGACCTACGGCGCCGGCGGAGGCACCCGCGAGCTGACGCACGATCTGGTCGTCCGCATCAAAAAAACGACATCGATCCCACCCGTCCCCCACCTTACCTGCGTGGGCCACTCGGAGAAGGAAGTGACGGAGATCCTCGAGCGCTACGCCGCGGCCGGCGTGGCCAACATCCTCGCCCTGCGTGGTGATCCGCCGCGCGACCAACCGGACTACGACTGGTCCGAAAGCGGTTTCCGCCATGCGGCGGATCTGGTGCGGTTCATCAGAAAGTTCAACGAATCCGGCGCACACCCGGACCCGCGCGGCTTCGGGATCGGCGTGGCCGGTTTCCCGGAAGGCCACCCGACGACGCCCAACCGCGTGGACGAACTGGATTTCCTCAAAGCCAAGGTGGACGAGGGCGCGGACTACATCTGCACCCAGTTGTTTTTCGACAACCACGATTTTTTCGACTTCCGCGACCGCTGCGAACTGGCCGGCATCCGCGTGCCGATCATCGCCGGCGTGATGCCGGTGACGTCTCTATCAGGCATGAAGCGCATGGCGGAACTCGCCGCCGGAGCCCGCTATCCGGCGAAGCTGGTCCGCGCGCTGGACCGCGCGAAGTCGAACCCGGAGTCCGTCGAGCGGGTGGGCATCCACTACGCCGCCGAACAATGCGCCGGACTGATGGACGGCGGCGTGGACGGCATCCACTTCTACACGCTTAACAAGAGTCACGCGACGCGCGAGATTTATAACAGCCTCGGTCTGGCGGCGGGAGTCTGATGGAGGCAGCATCGCAGGAACAGGCAGGAACGCCCGTGTCATGGAGGCCTATCGGGTGATGCCCTCGCGCAGCTGATAGATCGCCTCGCCCTGCTTGAGGGTGATTTCGTAAAGCCCGCCGTCGATCGGCACCATGATCGGGATCCGGCGGGTGAGCGGATCGACCGGATATTGCGCCGAGAGTTTCGGAGCGTTTTCAAATGCGTCCGGCGGGATCGAGATCTTGAAACTGCCCTCGTAGCGGAGCATGCGCGAGAGCCGTTCGGACGCTTGTACCTCCAGACGGCGCATTTCGAAACTCAGGCCGAGGCGGTCGAACAACGAGCCAGCTCCGTCGCCTTGGCTGGCTTCCTTGGCATGCTTGGCTTCGAGTGCGGCGCGCTTGAGGGTGAAATCCGCCATGTCGTTTTTCGCGCCGGGGTCTTCGGTTTCACCATCCTCCGCTATAAAGATCGGAGCGCCGCCCCTGGCGTTCTTTTCGACGGCGACCTTGGTTTCCTCCGTGGTCGGAAGCCTGACCCGCATGGTGCCATCAAGGGTGAATAGCTCGCCCGCCTTGAGCTTCACGTCCGTCAGTTCCATTCCCCCGGCGGTCGTTTTCATGCGGAACGAACCTTCGTTGAAATCGACACGGTGATAGTTTCTTGAAAAGTCCACGATGGAGAGCGCCTTGAGGATGTGGATGCGCTCGCGCATCGTCAGGACGTCCTGACCATCGAGCGTCACCAGCCCCTTGAAGCCGATTCCCTCGGAGGTGTTGGTGGAGCCGAAGACCTGAAAATCGCCCGAGAAGCTGCCTTCGACGAAGTTCCGGAAGGCGGTGGGCAGGATGTTTTCCAGCGACAGGTTGCGGATTTTCGCGACGCCCTGCACGGCCGGGCGCTCGCCTCCCGCGACCTTCAGGCCCGTTAGATCGACGGTGGCACTGCCGCGCCGGAATTCGGCTTTTTCGAAAATGATGCCGTCAGGATCGCAGATCACCACCAGATTCACGATATCGAGTTTCCGGAGCCAGTTCTGGGAAAAGGTGCCGCCCCGGAAGGTTAGCTTCATCACATCGTCCGACCGCAGCACCTTGAGCGAGCTGCCGTCGATCGAGCCCTGCGTGCGCTCGGAGTAACCCCAGCGGATCGTGCTGTCGGCCACTTCGATGCTGCTCAGCAGGATTTTTGGAAACTTTTTGAACAGCGCATCGGAGATCTTGTGAGCGGATTCGGCATCGTCGGCGCCGGCGCGGAGATCGATGTCGAGGCGAGAGATTGCGATGGTTTCCGGATCCCACTGACTGCGGAAGCCATCGAGAATTCCCATTTTCCAACGGATGTTCCGGGCCTCGAGCGATGAGAAAAACGTCGAATCCCCGCCTTGGCAGGCGAGGCGGCTGACGCTGGCCTTCCCCTGCATCTGGGAAAATCCTTTCAGTTGCGATTCGCTGGCGGAGAGCCCGGTTTGCAGCGAGGTCCGGATCGATTCCCGGAACGCGGGACGGTCCACCCGTTTCACCAGATAGACCCAGACACCGATCGCCACCACCAGCAGGAACAGCAGCAGGCGGAAGCCCATGCTGAGTAGTTGGAACAACGCGTTGCCTTTCACGCCGCTGCCGGACATCGAATAGCGCACCTGGAACCAGAAGCCCTGGCTGGCCACCCACTGGCTCAGTCGTTCGTTGAAATTTTGCGATTGCTCAGCTTCCATAAATCCACTCGCCTTTCAGCACGGAAAGTAAAACCTCCCCCCGCTGGCGATGCGAGGGAAATTTGCCTCGCCCCGCCGCCCGCCACCCCATACGACCTGCCCCGTGGAAGCCAACGACTACAAAGTCCGCCTTGAAATTTTCGAAGGTCCGCTCGACCTGCTGCTCTACCTCATCAAAAAGGACGAGGTGGACATCCATTCCATCTCCATCGAGCGCATCACCCGCCAGTATCTCAACTACATCAACACCTTCAAGCTGCTCAACATCGACCTCGCATCCGAGTTCATCGTGATGGCCGCGAACCTGATGTATTTGAAAAGCCGCACGCTGCTGCCGCGCGTGGACCAACCGCCGGAAGAGGACGCCGAAGAGGACGATCCACGCTGGGAGTTGATCCGCCAGCTCATCGAATACAAAAAATTCAAGGACGCCGCCGGATTCCTCTGCCTGCGCGAGATGGAGCAGGAAGGCCGATTCGCCCATCAGCCGGATGCCGACGACAAGCCGGAGGAGGAACCCGCCACGCTGGCGGACGTCTCGATTTTCGATCTGATCCGCGCGTTCCAGAACGTGCTCAAGCGCTTCGAGGAATCACACGATTTCGGCGACATCATCGACGACCGCTACACCGTTTCGGACAAGATCGAGATTTTCCTGAGCAACTTCGCGCCAGGCCAGTCACGGCGTTTCGAGGACCTTTTCGAATCCGCCACCACCAAGGCGGAGGTCATCGTCACCTTCCTCGCGCTGCTGGAATTGATGAAGCTCAACCAGTTCGTCGTCCGCCAGCACGAGCTGCTCGGAGACATCGTCATCGAGCGCCGCAGCAACGCCTCTGTCAACGCGCTGGAAGCGGCGGAAGTCGGCGCGGACTACGAGTGATCAGCTCAAAACGCCGGCGTTTCAGGAAAGCCGGAACACGATCCGCGCCTTCGTCAGATCGTAGGGAGACATTTCCATCTTCACCTTGTCACCCACCACGAGGCGGATGAAACGCTTGCGCATTTTCCCGGAAATGTGGGCCAGCACCTCGTGGCCGCTTTCCAGCTTCACGCGGAACATGGTGCCGGCGAGAACGGATGAAATTTCCCCATCCACTTCCACGGCCTTTTGATCCTCGTCTTTGGTGGAACGTTTCGGCGGACCATAACGGTTGCGGTTGCGGCTGGGACGGCGTCCCGAATTCTGTGGGCGTGGAGGCATGATGGATATGGATCGGAAGAGCGGCGGAAAGAAATTTTACGCCCTGCGGGGACTGGTTATCCTATCCATTCCAGCCCATCAATCCCAAAAAACGCGGTATTCACCTGTTCCGGAGCTTTTCTTCGTCACCCCATGCTTGCCAAGCCGTCACTCAGTCTTCACTTTTCTGGCCGCAGCCATCCGCTGATGGCATTCCCAAAAAACCGCACTATCTTCATCAGCCATGCCAGAGATCACCGAAAAAGAACTCCCGCCGAACCTGAAGCCCCTTTGGCTTAAAGCGCTCAGCGCCGTTCAAACCTCCAACCTCACCTACGGCATCAGCCTGCTCCAGGCAGTGCTCAAGGACGCTCCCGGCTTCCTTGAAGGACGCAAGATGCTCCGCAAATGCGAACTGCAGATCGCGGGAAACACGAAGAAAAAAGGCGGCCTTTTCGGCATGTCCGGCGGCGGCATGGGAGTCATGAAGCTGCAGGGACAGGCGAAAAAAGATCCCGGCGGAACACTTCCACTCATCGAGAAGGAACTTGAAAAGGATCCTCTCAGCGATTCCGCCAACGAGCTGCTTTTCGACACCTGCCTCAAGCTCGAACTTTACGAAACCGCCGCCTTCGCCCTCGAAACCGTGCGCAAGGGCAGCCCGGAAAACGCCAAGCTCCTCCACCGTCTCGCCGAGTTCTACATCACCCGCGAACAGCCGATGCTGGCGTCGGAAGTTTACAACGACATCATCAAGCACCACCCCACCGACGGCACCGCGATCAAGGGCTCCAAGGACGCCTCCGCCCGCGCCTCCATGCAGAAGGGCAAGTGGGATGAAAATGCCGACATGCGCTCGCTGATGAAGAGCTCCGCCGAGTTCGAGGAACTCGAAAAAGCCTCCCGCACCGGCCTCACCCGCGAACAGCTCGAAGAGCGCCGCGACGGAATCATTGAAAAATACAATGCCGACCCGAACCACCTTGCCACCGTCAAGGATCTCGCCGGCATCTACGAGCAGCTCGAAGACTGGCACAACGCCCACAGCTTCTTCACCTGGGCCCACTCGCTGAGCAACGGCGACGTCGCCCTCGCCACCAAGGCCTCCGCCATGAAGGACCGCGCCATCGAGACCGACCTGAAGACTCTCGAAGCCGGCGTAGCCGCCGATCCTGACAACGAGGAGCTCAAGGCCGCCCTCGAAGCCCGCAAGGCGGACCGCCTCGCCGAGCAGGTTCTGGAAGCCCAGAAGCGCGTCGACCAGAACCCGACCGATCCGCAGCTCCGCTTCGAACTCGGTTCCGCGCTCTATCATTCCAGCGATTTCAGCGCCGCCATCCCGCATCTCCAACAGGCCACCCGCAATCCGCACATCCGCACCAAGGTGCTTCTCATGCTCGCCCGGACCTTCAAGGCCAAGGGCATGTTCGACCTTGCGATCAAACAGCTCTCGGACGCCCTCGCCGATCTCCACGCGATGGACAACACCAAGAAGGAAGTGCTTTACGAAAAGGGCGTCATCCACAGCGAGGTGGGCGACAAGGAAAACGCGCTCGACTGCTTCAAGCAGATTTACGAAGTGGACTACGGCTACCGCGACGTCGCCCAGCGCGTCGAGTCCTCCTACGCCTGATCCCTTTCACCAGATCATGAAATCCACCGCCGCCCTTTCTCCTGAAGGGGCGGCGTTTTCATACCGGTGAAAACACCGCACAACCTCACCAATCGATGCCCATCCATCCCCGCCCGCTCAAATTTCCGAAAAATTTCACCTGGGGTTTCGCCGCCGCCGCGCCGCAGATCGAGGGCGCCGCGTTCACCGATGGCAAGGCGGCCTCCGTCTGGGACACCTTCGCCCGCCAGCCCGGGAAAGTGAAAAACGGCGACAACCTCGACACCGCCTGCGACCACTATCACCTTTTCAAAAAGGACTTCGCACTGATGGCGAAGCTGGGCGCGAAAAACTACCGGCTCTCCCTCGCCTGGCCGCGGATCCATCCGACGGGCGGCAGCGCGGTGAACCGGAAGGGCATCGATTTCTATCACCGGCTGCTCGACTCGATGCTCGACCACGGACTAACACCCTGGGTCACCATGTTCCACTGGGATCTCCCCCAGACGCTTGAGGACGACTTCGGCGGCTGGCGCGACCGCCGCACCGCCGATGCCTTCGCCACCTATGCCGACACCATCGTGAAAGCCTACGGCGACAAGGTGAAGAACTGGATCACGCTCAACGAGATCGACTGCTTCACCCGCATGGGTTACGGGATCGGAATGAAAGCCCCCGGCCTGAAACTCTCCCAACAGATCGTCAACCAGACCCACCACACCGCCCTGCTTGCCCATGGCCACGGCGTGCGCGCCGTCCGCGAGTTCGGCGGCAGGGGCGCCCGCGTCGGCATCACCGATGTCCCGTTAGGCGCTATTCCGTTCACGGAAACGCCCGCCGATATCGAGGCCGCCCGCCGGCAGTTTATTGCTAACAACACCCGCATCCTCGAACCCATTTTCAAAGGCCGTTACGAGCCCGCCTACCTCAAGGCCGCCGGCAAGGATGCGCCGGTATTCGAACCCGGCGATCTCGCCCACATCAGCCGGCCGACGGATTTCCTGGGCCTCAATGTTTACTGGGCGAGTTTCGTCCGCGCCGGCAAAGGCGGCAAACCCGAGGTCCTGCCGTTTCCCCCATCCTACCCCACCGCCGATGCCGCCTGGCTCAGGCACACCCCGCAGTCGATCTACTGGACCCCGCGATTCTGCGCCGAGATCTACGGCGTGAAATCCATTTACATCACCGAAAGCGGCGCGGGTTACAAGGACGCCCCGCCGGTCAAGGGCGAGGTGCTCGACCTCCACCGCCGCGACTACGTGCGCAACCACCTGCGGGAGCTCCACCGCGGCATCGGCGACGGCGTGCCGGTGAAGGGCTATTTCCTCTGGTCGTTCATGGATAACTTCGAGTGGGAGGACGGCTATGACATGCGCTTCGGCGTCGTCCACTGCGATTTCAAAACCCAGAAACGCACGCCCAAGTCCAGCGCGAGGTGGTATTCCCAAGTCATGGCGGCGAACGCCATCGTCTAGGAACCCGGCGGAAAATTCAGGGAATAAAAATCCGCCGGATCCTTCCCATACCCCGGAGACGTTTCCCGTGTGGGATCGGCGTCCCCAAACCTCCCTCGAACCCAAACAACCAAACCACATTATGAAAAAGCTATTCACATTCCTCGCCGTCGCAGCGCTCGTCGCTCCCGCATACGCCGCCGAGTTCCCGGACATCAGCATCGCCGACCTCAAGACCGCCATCGCGGACAAGAAGGTCACCGTGATCGACGTCAACGGTTCCGAGTCCTACGCCAAGGCCCACGTGCCGACCGCCATCGATTTCGCAGCCGAAAAGGACCTCGCCGCCAAGCTGCCGGCCGACAAGGGCGCGCTCGTCGTCGCCTATTGTGGCAGCCCGACCTGCGGTGCCTACGCCAAGGCAGCCAAAGCCGCCAAGGCCCTCGGCTACACCAACGTCAAGCACCTCTCCGCCGGCATTTCCGGCTGGGTCGCGGCAGGTGAGAAGACCGAGAAGTAATCATCGGCGGTTCAGGGGTGGCGGCAGTCGCTTTCGCGAAATGCCGCCACACCCGGATCCCAAAAAACCAGAATCGTTAGACCGGCAGGAGCAAGGGTTGGTTAGTTCCTGGAAAACCCCAAGCGGAGGGCTTGTTCACGGGTGGTGGGAACGGGCGCTGGAGCCGGGTCATCCATGTTAGGACCGAGCTCGACATTCCATGCGTGCCACTCGCGGAACGCATGATACGACCAGTCCCATCCGAACTCGTCGAAAATCTCGATGCAGTCGCGCAAGTAGCGGGCGGCGCTGTCACCGGGAGCCCAGCGCGGGGCGCTGAACTCGCCGAGAAACACGGGAACATTGTAGTCCTTCTGATATTGGCGGACAGGTTCGAGGACCTCCATCAGTTTGTCCTTGTTCCAAAGCACTCCGCCGATCGATCCCGGATATTCCTGACCGGTGGGCGTCCCTCCCAGAACGCCCTGATGGGTGAATGCCATGGGTTCATACATGTGGACGCTGTAGATGATCCCGGGGACGTCGATCGGCTCGAAAAAAGCGAGGTTCCCCCAGCCACCGTGCGGGCCGGGCTCGACGATGATGGCGCGGTGCGGATCGATGGCACGTACGCGCCGGGCGACCAGTTCCGAGAGCGCGCGCCAATCGAACAAGCCGGCGGCGACCTTGCCTTCGACCGGTTCATTCACGAGATCGTATCCCCAGATGGCCGGTTGGTCCTTGTAATGGCTGGCCAGACGATCCCAGACGGCGATGAATTTTTTCTGATAGGCCTCCTTTTCAAACATCGCCCACTGCCCGGATTCACCGGCCCCGGGAGGAGTGTGGAGGTCGATGACGACACGGATTCCCAGCGATTCGCAGAGCGGCAGCAGACGGTCCACCCCGGCGATGGTTTCCTCGAGCCACTTGTCGTAGAGTGCGAGGTCGAGGCGTTTTTCCGGGAAGGTGCCGTCATACCAGTAGAACTGCCAACGGATGAGATCGCCTTTCCACTCCGCCAGCTTGCGCAGGTCCTCCTCCCTGCCTTTCGGTCCGTACATCACGCCGCGTAGGCGGGGCAGATCGCTGCGGCGGTCGAGTTTTTCAGGTGGGAGCAGCGCCGGTTGGGTTGCGGGGCGCTTCCGGGGCGTGGCGGATAGAGACACGACGACATCATCAAACCAGATTCTGCCGCTGGCATCCTGGATCCCCAGAATGATCGACGCTTCGGTCGCGTCGGGAGGAATCATGGCGGTTAGACCCAGCTCTTTCCAATCGAAGCTGCCGTGAAGACCCATGACCGCCTGATAGTCCGGTCCTTTTGGAGAAAGCGTGTGGAGCATGATTTTGACTCCGTTCCAGGGTTCCGCAGGTTCGCTGACGTGATCGGCTTTCACCTTCCCGGATAGGGTGACCCGGAACCCGCGGATCCGATCGATGGGCAGAGGGATGGAAACCATGTGATTGCCCCGCTTCAGGGTGGTCACTGCCAGAGCGCTCGAGCCTCCGGGGACCGGTTCCGAAACCGCCACGCCGGATCCATCGTTCCGCCAGGTGCCGGGGAAGTCCGGACTTTCGAAATCGGCCTGAAAAACCCCAAGCTCCGGCTGCGGCTCGTTCCCGGCCCGGACGGCAGGAACGGCGGCGGCGACGTGGCAGAGCAGGAGCAGGAGGTGGCGGAACATGATTCAGTTAGAATCGGACGGGATCGTTTGTTAGCACCTCACGCGCGGCTCCCTATTTTTTCACCCCACTCTTGAGTTGCCAGGCGCGGACGTGGTCGACTTTGAAGTAGTCGGGAAGTTTTGATAGATCCACGTCCTTGGTGGCCCAGCCGCCCACCTGGACGTTGAGCTTGAGATAGGACGGGACGTTGGAAACGCGTTCGTTCGCGTATTCCATGACCTTCTTGCCGTCGATGTACCAGGTGAATTTGCCGGGTTCCCAGAGCAGGCCGAAGTTGTGCCAACCATCGGGAGTCTGTCCGAAGTAGATCTGGGAGGTGCCCCATGACTTGTGGTTCGCTTCGTAGCCGTCCCAGTGGAGGGCGACGTTGTTGCGGCCGCCGCCCCATTCGGTGAGGTGTTCGAGGATGTCGATTTCCATCGCGCCGGTTCCGGTGTCGCGGCGTTTCCACGATTCCACCCCGGCGGATGCGCCGCGGTCGGGCATCATCCAGAAGGCGGGCCAGAGGCCGCGGGCGGCGGGCAGTTTGACGCGGGCTTCGAAGTAGCCGTAGCACTGCGTCCACTTGTCATAACTTTGGATCAGGCCGGAGGTGAAGTCGCGGCTGCCGAGTTTCGGGTCGTTGTTTTCGTGGCCCTGGCGTTTCTCAACCTTGAAGCTGGCGATGCCGTCGCCGACGGTGACGTTTTCCGGTGCGTAGCGCTGGAGCTGGCCGGGCTGCGGGCCGTTCCATGGGAAGCGCGGTGTCCAGAGCTTGTCGTTGAGTTTATCGCCATCGAAATTTTCATTGAGCGTCTGCACCCAATCGCCCTCCACCGGCGGGCGCTTGCCCAACCATTCGGGAGGGGTGACGGCGACGTTGCGGTCGGCGGGCGAAGTGAGCGCGCCACCACCGGCGCTGGCGGCAGGACTGCCGGAGGCCTTGAGATCGGATAGAATCAGGGTGGTGTCCGCTTTGGGCTTTTCGAGGAACATTTGGATGGCGGAAATGCGCTTGGAGTTGAGCGGGAACGCGGGAGCTCCGTTTTGCTGGCCGAAGGTGAGCTTGACGGTCTTGGTTTCGCCGGCGTTCACCGGGGTGTTCTCGGTGTTCCAAGGCTCGGTTTTCCAATCGCCCGGATTGTCAACGCGCAGGAAAACCTGAACCTTGCGGTCGTTGGGATTGGTGACGGTGAGCTGGATGCATCCGAAGGCGTCGAGGTTCCAGCCGCCCTTGGGAACGGCGAACTGGATGTTAGGATAATTGGAGCCGGCGGCGAAGGTGACCTTGATTTTCCCGTTTTCGATCACGGCCGTGGAGTCGCTGTGGTTGAAACCGGCGAGAGCGTCGGCTTTGGCGAGGTCGAGCAACTCGCCGCCGATTGAGGGTGAGAAGGTGCTGTCGACGCCGGTACCCACCGCCACGGCGGCGGAAGGAGCTGCGGCGGAAGGCGTGGTGCCGGCGGTGCCGAAGGGGCGGAGGTTTTTTATCAGGACGGCGGAGGTCTGCTTGGGCTCCGCGCAGAAGAGTTTGATGACGGTGATTTTCGAGGCATCGAGCGCGTAGCCGGGTTTGTCGAAGGACTTGCCGAAGGTGACTTTGACGGTCTTGGTTTCGCCGGGAGCGATCCAGGCATTGCCGGTGTTCCATGGGGATTTCCTCCAATCTCCACCGTTGTCGGCACGGAGGTTGATGTTGAGTTTTTCCTGGCTGAGATTGGTGACTTCGGCCTCTATACCGGCGAAGGCGGAGAGGTCGATGCTGGCGCCAGCGAGTGGGAAATCGAGGCCAGGATAGCCGCTGCCGCCGATGAACTCGGCCTTGAGAGCGGGCGTGCCGGTGGAAGAATCCAGTGAAATTACCGGGTCTTTCTCGGTCTTGATGGTTTTCACATCGGCGGACGCAAGGTTCACGAGCGGAGCCGGCAGGACGGCGGCAAACGCCCTAGGAGCAGTAGCGAAGACAAGCAGCGCGGAAATCGCCAGGCAATAGTGTTGGGTTCGTTTTTTCATGGATGCTTCAGAAACGCTACGAGGTGAAAGTTCATCGTCAATCAAAAGATTTACCGGTAACCATTACTAGGTGTGACCTTTCGCCACCGAAGGTGCCAAGCCGCTGAAATCTGTTGACTTCATTATGTTACCGGTAATCTTAAATTACATCTCTCGCCCCCTGCTATCTTTCACACGCATGTCCGCCATTTTTCGCTTTGTGTCCGCTGCCTTCGCTCCATTTCTGTTTTCATGGCCGTTTCAGGAGGTCGAAGCCGCAGCCACGACACCGAATCCCGGACCGAAATACTACTATCCGTCCCCAGCTGTCAGCGTGGTGGATGTGGAAACGGATATCGTGATTTACGGAGCGACATCAGGCGGTGTGACCGCCGCCGTTCAGGCCGTGCGAATGGGGAAATCGGTGGCGCTGGTGGCGTTCGGCCGACACGTGGGCGGCATGACCTCCGGCGGACTCACGGAAACAGACGGAGTGAATGCCCTGGCTCAGGGTGGAATCACCCGCGAGTATTTCGTTTCCGTGGGCAGCAACACCGGCTTCAAGCCCTCCAAGGCCGAGCAGAAATTCGAAGCCCTCCTCGCCGACCCCGTGCCCGGCGCGGCATGGGATTCCGCCGTTCCGGTCTACTACGAGCAACGCCTCGCCACCGTCGAAAAATCCGGCGCGCGCATCGTAGCGATCCGCATGGAAAACGGCTCCGTCTTCCGCGGTAAAATGTTCATCGACTGCACCTACGAGGGCGATTTACTGGCGCAGGCGGGCGTCAGCTACACCTACGGCCGCGAGCCTTCGAGCCAATACGGCGAATCCAAGGCGGGAAAACGGGCGGCGGAAGCGGTCGCCGGGGTCGATCCCTATCTGGTCCCCGGCGACTCATCGAGCGGACTGATTTACAATCTCATCGATGAACCGGTTGGTGCCACCGGTTCCGGAGACTCGCATCTCCAAGCCTACAATTTCCGGATGTACACCGCCCAAAGCAGCAATCCGGCCAATCTCCAGCCGCTATTCCCACCTGCGATTTATGATCCAAGCCGGTTCGAGATTCTCTATCGATTCCATAAGGCGGGTGGCAGCACGGCGATGACCGTCGGCAACGACATCAACAATCACGAACTGTTCGACCGCGGCTGCGCCACTGACCACATCGGCGGCAACCGCTGGCCCGACGGCTCCGGCGGATGGATCCCGTGGCCCGAAGCCGACTACGCCACCCGCGAGCTGATGTACCAAAGCCACGTGAGCTGGCAGCTCGGCATGCTCTGGTATTTGAAAAACGACGCCCGCTACCGGGCGCTGGCCACCGACCTGACTCTGAGCGCCACCATCCGGACGAACCTCCAGAACCTGCTCAACAAGGTGGACCAGTTAGGACTTCCCCTCGGCGAATATCAGGAAACCGGCGGGTGGGCCCACGAGCTCTACGTCCGCGAGGCCCGGAGGATGATTTCCGACCTGATCGTGACCCAGGCGCATTTTGATAGAACCCTCATCGTCAGCGACTCGGTCGGGCTGGCAAACTACACGGCGGATTCCCATCACGTCCGCCGCCTCGCGGGGCCGGGCTACGTGCGGGTGGAAGGCGATACCGGCGGCTCCACCAGCTCCACCTGGCGGATTCCCTACCGCGCGCTGGTTCCGAAAAAGTCCGAGTGTGAAAATTTGTTAGTCACGTGGTCGATCTCCTCGTCCCACGTCGCGTTCTGCTCCACCCGGATGGAACCCTGCCTGATGGTGCTGAGCCAGTCCGCCGCCACTGCCGCCGCCCTTTGCATCGACCGCAACGAGGCGGTCCAGGACCTGCCCTATCCGCTGCTCAAGCTCCAGCTCCTCGCGGACGGCCAGATCCTCGGCTTCGATCCTCCAACCACCGGATCGGAAACGATCGTCGACAACGCGAGCGCCAGCGGATTTTCGACAAGCGGAAGCTGGACCACCAGCGCCGCAACGTCCGGCTACTACGGGGCGAATTACCTCCACGATGGCAATTCCGCAGGAGGAAAATCCGCCACCTTCACCCCCAA
>Ga0123337_10002320_pt1 | contig 21963 bp, 21 predicted proteins | sample frozenSSSSmetaG_FD_89792 | JGI IMG/M metagenome (GOLD analysis project Ga0123337, IMG submission 89792) | Glacier valley bacterial and archeal communities from Borup Fiord, Nunavut, Canada, to study Microbial Dark Matter (Phase II) -... | ecosystem: Environmental > Aquatic > Freshwater > Ice >...
AAGCCCATGCCCGGCACGCCCTCGAGACACTTGCCGCTGGCGGCCACGAGTGCATCGAACGTGACCGCGCGCGCGTCGATCGGCAGCGCCGCGAACGAGCTCATCGCGTCGACGATCAGGCCCTTGCCGTGTCGAGTGCAGACGTCCGAGACGGCCTGCAGCGGATTGAGGACGCCTGTGCCGGTCTCGCAGTGGATGAAGCCGACGTGCGTGATGCTCGCGTCGGCGGTCAGCGCCTTGTCGAGCTCGCCCGGCGACACCGGCGCGTCCTCGGCATGGCCGAGGATCGTGGTCTTGCGTCCCATCAGGGTCGCGAGCCGGCCGAGGCGCTTGCAGTACGCGCCGTTGTCGAGGACGAGGACGTGGCCGTCCCTCGGCACGATCGTCGCCACCGCGGCCTCGACCGCGAACGTGCCGCTGCCCTGGAGCGGCACGACGACGTGCGAGCCTTCGCCGTGGACGATCGCGAGCAGCTCCTTGCGCAGCTCCGTCGTGACCGCGATGAACGATGTGTCCCACGAGCCCCAGTCGCGCAGCATGGCGCGCTTGGTGCGCTCGGTCGTCGTCAGCGGGCCGGGGGTGAGGAGGATCGCGTCGCGTTCCATAAGGTGTCTCCGGTGGCAGGATTCAGAACGGCGCGGGTGTCCAGAAAAACTCGCGCTCGCAGAAAGCGAAGACGCCGATGCCGGGCTGATCGCGCGGCAGCGTCAGCAGGATCTCGCCGCTCGCGGAGTCCACCTTGCTCTCGCCGAAAAAAGTTGAGTTTGGCGTGTTGCGGGCGTTCGGCCGGTTGCTCTGGACCACGAACGCTCCCAGACGACGCGCCAGCACGGCCGTGCGATGCACACAGCCGAGGTCGGCCGTGTCCTGCGCCGAGTCGTCGACCGTGCCGGGCGGATGACCGACCAGCGACGGCCAGAAGATCACATCCACGGCGTCTTCCTTGAGTTGCGCAGCAATCGCTTCGATGTCGTCAATCCAGAACCTCGCCAGGAGCGCCGAGCAAGAGATAGCTGTTGAGGATGGCACCATCATCGAAGTGCGTCGGGGCAGCCAAGGCGCAGGCGATGACGTGCGCGTGGCACGCATCCTGGACGCGTGCGAGCGCTGAGTCGACGAGATCCGGCGCCGACTGTTCGCGGATGCCATGGTGAAAGCCGGTCAGCGAAAGCTCGGGGAACACACCCACACGCGCCCCTTGATCGGACGCCGCCGCGAGCGCCGCGATGATCCGCTCGACGTCTTCCGCCGTCGTCCATTGCATCGGCTGCTGGGCGATGGCCATGCGAAGGCCGGACGCGGCGGTCTGGGAATTCGTCATCTCGTCGCCGTACTGCGCCAAGCCTGCGTGCGTCGGTCGACCCACGCGCCGAGCGCCATGAAGAGCAGCGTGACGACCGTCGAGCCTGCCGTGATCAGCACCGCGCACGCCGCCGCCGCGCCGGCCTCGCCGGCCTCGTCGAGGTTGAGGATCGCGATCGCCGCGACCTTGGTCTCGGGCGAATAGAGAAAGACGACCGCCGAGATCGTCGTCATCGCGTTGACGAAGAAGTAGCGCGCGATGTCGATCAGCGTCGGCGTGCAGATCGGCAGCGTCACGCGCCAGAAGGTCTTGAAGAACGGAACCTTGAGGGAAGCGCTCACCGATTCGAACTCGCCGTCGAGCGCCTTCAGGGCCGTGACCGCGGTGAGGTGCCCGGTCGTGTAGAAGTGGACGATGGTGCAGACGACGAGCAGCGTCAGCGTCTGGTACAGGCCGTGGAGCGGGTTGTCGGGCGCGTTGAAGAAGAAGATGTAGCCCAGGCCCAGCACCAGGCCCGGCACGGCCATCGGCAGCATCGCCAGCAGGCGCACGACCGGCCGCACCGCGTCGAAGCCGCGCGTCTTCTCGAGCATGTAGGCGCCGGTGAAGACGACGATGGTGCCGAAGAACGAGGTGCAGGCGGCGAGCTTCAGGCTGTTCAGCAGCGCCTCGCCGACCTCGGCGTCGGCGAAGCCCATCACGTAGTGCTTCCAGCTCGGCGCCAGGTTGTACGGCCAGTAGGTCGCGAACGACGCGAAGATCGCCATGCCGATCATCGCCAGCATGAGAAGGCTCACGACGACGACGTAGCCGAGCATCAGCGCGTCGAAGCCGCGGGCCGGCCTGGGCTTGAGCGGCACCGAGCGCGCGCCGAGCATCGCGGTCTGCTTTCGCTGCACGAGCCAGTCGATGCCGAAGGTGAGCACGGCCGGTGTCAGCAGCAGCAGGCCGACGACGGCGCCGCGCTGGAAGTCCTGCTGGCCGATGACGAGCTTGAAGACGTCGGTGGCGAGCATGTTGAAGTTGCCGCCGATCACCTTCGGGATGCCGAAGTCGGTCATGACCAGCGTGAATGCGACCAAGGCGGCCGAGATCAGGCCGTACTTCGCGCCCGGCAGCGTGATCGTCCAGAACTTGCGCCGCGTCGATGTGCCGAGCGCGTCGGCCGCTTCGTAGAGGCGCGCGTCGGCGAGCGCCAGTGCGCTGAGCAGGATCATCAGCGCGTGCGGAAAGACCGCGAAGCACTCGGCGACGACGACACCGGGCGCGCCGTAGATGTTCTCGAAGCCGAGCGCCGTGATCATCCCCTTGGCCACGCCCTGGTTGCCGAACCAGTAGATCAGCGAGATGGCAGAGAGCAGCGACGGCGCGAGCAACGGGATCAGCGCGACCGTGCGGAACCAGGGCTTGGCCGGGATGCAGCTGCGCGCCAGCGCATAGGCGAAGACGAAGGCCGGCGGCACGGTGATGACGGTGACCAGCGCCGCCACCGAGACGCTGTTGACGAGCGACTGCAGCAGTGCAGGCGTCGCCAGATAGCTCGCGAAGTTCGCCAGGCCGACGAACGCGCCGTCGCGGTTCTGCAGCGCCTTGGCGAGGATCGTCGCCAGCGGCAGCGCGAGGAAGACGACGAGCACGACGACGATCGCGAACAGCGCGACGTGGGCGACGCGGTCGCTCCAGTGCGAGCGCTGGCGCAACGCACGCGCGACGGGCATCGGCAGGGCGATGGCCATCGTCGGCGCCTAGAAGAAACGCATCCGCTCGGGCAGGAGCTTGAGCGGCAGACGGCTTCCGACTTCGAGCGCCTGCTCGGCGAGGAAATTGAGCGAGAGATAGACCGTGAGCGGCTGCGGCCCGATCGCGCTCGCGTTGACGCGCACCAGGCAATACGAGCCGAGGAACTCGATCTTTTCGATCAGGCCCTCGAACACATTGGCCTCGCCGGGGGCGATCGGCCGGGCGAGCACGTCCTCGGGCCGCAGGTAGATCTTGACGTCGCGCTCGGCGGCGGTGTCCTCGTTGCAGGCGAAGCGGTGGGCGCCGATCAGCACCTCGCCGCGCGGGAAGAGCCGCCCCGACAGGACGTTGATCTTGCCGACGAAGTCGGCAACGAAGGGCGTCGCCGGCTCGCGGTAGACCTGCAGCGGCGAGCCGACCTGATCGATCACGCCGTGGTTCATCACGACGATGCGATCGGCGACCGAGAGCGCCTCTTCCTGGTCGTGCGTGACCATCACGGTCGTGACGCGGAGCTTTCGCTGCAGCGAACGAATCTCCTCGCGCAGACGCACGCGCTCGAGCGCGTCGAGGGCGGAGAGCGGCTCGTCGAGAAGGAGCAGGCCGGGCGACGTCGCGAGCGCGCGGGCCAGCGCGATCCGCTGCTGCTGTCCGCCCGAGAGCTGGGCCGGGAACCTGGCGCCGCTGCCGGGCAGGCCGACGAGCTTGAGCAGCTCATCGACGCGCGCCGACGCCGTCGCCTTCGCGACCTTGCGGTTGACGAGGCCGTAGGCGACGTTGTCGGCGATCGAGAGGTTGGGAAAGAGCGCGTACGACTGGAACACGATGCCGTAGTCGCGCTCGGCCGGCGGCAGCAACGAGATGTCGCGCTCGCCCTGGACGATCCGGCCGGCAGTCTGCGTCTCGAGCCCCGCGATGATCCGCAGCAGCGTGGTCTTGCCGCAGCCAGACGGCCCGAGAAAGCAGACGAACTCACCCTCGGCGATCGTGAGATCGATCTCCTTCAGCGCCTGGAACGCGCCGAAGGATTTGCGGATGCCTTCGAGGCGGAGGTAGTCCGCCACGGGCCTAAGCGATGCGCAGGTGCGGCGCCCGCCGGGCCGCCCCAAGGGCGACGCGCGCCCCCACGGGGGGCAGCGACCGGAGGGAGCGTGGGGGCCTCATCTACTTCTTCGGTTCCGACTTCGCGTCGTAGCGCTTGCTCCACTCGGCCAGCACCCGCTCGCGGTTGTCGGCGGCGCTCTTGAAGTCCATTCTGACGAGGCGCTTCTCGTAGTCGGGCGGCACGTTGGCGAGCGGCGCGGCGACGCCAGGCTGAGCGGTGATCGCGAAGTTCTTGCCGTAGAGCAGCATCGCGTCCTTGCTCGAGGCCCAGTCGGCGAGCTTCTTGGCGGCGTCCATCTTCTTGGTCGCCTTCATGATGCCGAAGGCCTCGAGATCCCAGCCGAGGCCTTCCTTCGGGAACACGAGGTCGATCGGCGCGCCCTTGGCCTTGTTGCTGTTGGCGCGGTACTCGAACGAGATGCCGACGACGTACTCGCCGGCCGCAGCCATGTTGCAGGGCTTCGAGCCCGAATGCGTGTACTGGGCGATGTTCTGGTGCAGCGCGTCCATGTACTTCCAGCCGCCGCCCTTGCCGTTGTCGTCGCCCCAAAGCGTGAGCCAGGCGGTGACGTCGAAATAGCCGGTGCCCGACGAAGCCGGATTCGGCATCACGACCTGGCCCTTGTAGATCGGCTTGGTCAGGTCCTTCCAGGTCTCGGGCTTCGGAATGCCCTTCTTCTGCGCCTCGACGGTGTTGAAGCACACCGTCGCACCCCACACGTCCATGCCGAACCAGGCCGGCGGGTTCTTCTTGTCGCGGTAGGTCGACATGATCGCGTCGAGGTTGAGCGGCGCGTAGGCGAAGAGCATGCCCTGCGAGTCGAGCAGCGCCAGGCTCGATGCGGCGACGCCCATGACGACGTCGGCCTGCGGATTGGCCTTCTCGGCGAGCAGCTTGGCGGTGATGACGCCTGTCGAGTCGCGCACCCACTTCAGCTCGATCGTCGGATTGACCTTGGTGAAGCCGTTCTCGTAGGCCTTGATCTGGTCGGTCTCGAGCGCGGTGTAGACGGTGAGCTGCGTCTTCTGCGCCAGCACCGATGTCGAGGCCGCGAGGATCGTCGCCGCGAGCAGCAGCTTCATGGAACCCGGATTCATGCGCATCTCCCTGATGTCTGTATGAGCAGTCTGTGTGAGGACGGAATCGAACGACGTCGACGCCGTTGCGCGTGCAAAGCCTATGCCAGTTCGATGACAGCTTTGGCAGTGCCCGGGCCGGCGCAGTCTAGACAGCGGTGCAAAAGCAAGTCAACTGTTTTTTGGAGATTGTTGACAATCGGCATCTGTTCGCGTCTACTGTTCCGATGCCCGCCGCAACGCTGCCCGCCCCGCATCCGACCATCACGCTGCTGCAGACGAGCTCGCTCGCCAGCGTTGTCCAGGGCGAGCTCGAGCGGATGATTCTGTCGGGCGAATTGTCTCCCGGCGTCAAGCTCACCGAGACCGCGCTCGCCGCCCAGCTCGGCGTCTCGCGGGGCCCGCTGCGCGAGGCCTTCCGCATGCTCGACGAGGCCGGCCTCGTTCGCACCGAGAAGAACCGCGGCGTCTTCGTGCGCTCCCTGCCGCTCGAGGAAGCGGCGGAGATCTTCGATCTGCGCGCGTCGATGGAGGAGATGGTCGGGCGCCGGCTCGCTGGATCGATGATGCCCGCCGACCTGAAGGAAGCGCGCGGGCTGGTCGACCAGATGGAGCAGGCGGTCAAGGCCAGGGATTCCCAGCGCTACCATCTGCTCAACCTGCAGTTCCACGATCGCCTTGTCGAGATGGCCGGCAACGGCAAGATGACCGCGATCTACAGGAAGCTGATCAAGGAGCTGAGCCTCTTCAGGCGCTTCAACCTTGCCGACGGCGTGCTGATGCCGCTCTCGGTCGGCGAGCACCGCCTGATCGTCAAGGCGATCGCCTCGGGCGACCGCGACATCGCCGGTCGCGCGATGCACGACCACGTCATGGACAGCAAGGAACGGACGATCAGGAATCACCGGCAGGCGCTCGCCGCGGACGGCGCCGTCGAACCGCGAAAGGCCAACAGATGATCACGGTCAACGGCAGGACCTACGCCCTCGCCCACCAGCCGACGGTCGTCGTCTGCGTCGACGGCTGCGAGCCCGACTACATCGCCCAGGCGGTCGCGCACGGCCACGTGCCATGGCTCAAGGAGGTGCTCGCGACCGGCACGGTGCTCGTCGCCGACTGCGTCATCCCGAGCTTCACGAACCCGAACAACCTCTCGATCGTCACCGGCGTGCCGCCGTCGGTGCACGGCATCTGCGGCAACTATCTCTTCGACGTCGCGACCGGCACCGAAGTGATGATGAACGACCCGAAGTGGCTGCGCGCACCGACCATCCTCGCCGCCCTCGCCGACGCCGGCCAGTCGGTCGCCGTGATCACCGCCAAGGACAAGCTTCGCAAGCTCCTCGGCCACGGCATGAAAGGCATCTGCTTCTCGGCCGAGAAGGCCGACCAGGCGACCGAGGACGAGAACGGCATCTCCCAGGTCGTCGAGCGCGTCGGCATGCCGGTGCCGTCGGTCTACAGCGCCGAGCTCTCGGAGTTCGTGTTCGCGGCCGGCGTCGAGCTGATGTCGCAGGAATGGGGCAAGAGAGGCCGCCCCGACGTGATGTATCTCTCGACCACCGACTACGTGCAGCACAAGCACGCCCCGGGAACCGACGGCGCGGACGCGTTCTACCGGATGATGGACGGGTATCTCGGGAAGCTCCACGCGATGGGTTGCAGGATCGTCCTCACCGCCGACCACGGCATGAACGCGAAGACGCGGATGGATTCGCAGCCCGACGTCGTCTATCTCCAGGACGTCCTCGACGACTGGCTGGGCAGCGGCGTGGCGCGGGTGATCCTGCCGATCACCGATCCGTACGTCGTCCACCACGGCGCGCTCGGCTCGTTCGCGACCGTCTACCTGCCCTCGACCGTCGACAGCGGCGCGCTCGCCGCCAGGATCTCGGCCCTGCGCGGCATCGACTCGGTGCGCTCGCGCGGCGAAGCGGCGGCCTTCTTCGAGTTGCCCGCCGACCGCATCGGCGACCTGATCATCGTTTCCGAGCGCTCGACCGTGATCGGCACGTCAGAGTCGCGCCACGACCTCTCGGCGCTCGACGCACCGCTGCGCTCGCACGGCGGCATCTCCGAGCAACGCGTGCCGCTGATCGTCAATCGCCTGCTCGTGGGCATCGACCATCACCGGCGCTGGCGCAACTTCGACGCCTTCGACTTGGCGTTGAACCATGCCGCCGACTGAGTCGCCGACCTACCGCCGCGAGGCGATGCGCATCGCCGGCGAACGCGTGCAGGGCACGCGCAGCTTCGAGGTGGTCGATCCGTTCACCGGCCGCGCCGTCGGCAGCGTGCCGAAGGCGACCGTCGACGACGTGCGTCGTGCGTTCGCCATCGCGCGCGCATACAAGTCGCGCCTGACGCGCTTCGAGCGCGCCGAGGTGCTCAACCGCGCCGCCGCGCTGGTGCGTTCGCGCTCGGCCGAGATCGCGCGGCTGATCACGTCCGAGTCGGGCCTGTGCCTGAAAGACTCGACCTACGAGTGCGGCCGCGTCGCCGATGTGCTCGTCTTCGGCGCCGTCGAGTGCCTGAAGGACGACGGCCAGATCTTCAGCTGCGACCTGACGCCGCACGGCAAGCGCCGTCGCGTCTACACGCAGCGCAGCCCGCTGCTCGGCGTGATCAGCGCGATCACGCCCTTCAACCATCCGATGAACCAGGTCGCGCACAAGGTCGTGCCGTCGATCGCGACCAACAACCGGATGGTGCTCAAGCCTTCCGAGAAGGTGCCGCTCTCGGCACTCCTCTTCGCCGACCTGCTGTACGAGGCCGGCTTGCCGCCCGAGATGCTCTCGGTCGTCACCGGCGATCCGCGCGAGATCGCCGACGAGCTCGTCACCAACGCCGACGTCGACCTCGTCACCTTCACCGGCGGCGTCGCCATCGGCAAGGCGATCGCGGCGAAGGCCGGCTACCGGCGCATCGTCCTCGAGCTCGGCGGCAACGATCCGATCATCGTCATGGAAGACGCCGACCTCGACGAGGCCTCGACGCTCGCCGTGCAAGGCTCGTACAAGAACTCCGGCCAGCGCTGCACCGCGATCAAGCGGATGCTGGTGCACCGCGACGTCGCCGCGCGCTTCACCGAGCTCGTGGTCGAGAAGACGAAGGCCTGGCGTCACGGTGATCCGGGCGACGCCGGGGTCGACATGGGCACGGTCATCGACGAAGGCGCGGCGAGGCTGTTCGAGTCGCGCGTCGGCGAAGCCATCGCACAGGGCGCCCGCCTCCTGGTCGGAAACAAGCGCGAGGGCGCGCTCTACGCGCCGACGGTGCTCGACCGCGTCCGCCCCGAGATGGCTCTGGTGCGCGAGGAGACTTTCGGCCCGGTCTCGCCGATCCTCACCTTCGTCGACATCGACGAGGCGATCCGGATCTCGAACGGCACGGCCTACGGCCTGTCGTCCGCAGTCTGCACCAACCGGCTCGACTACATCACCCGCTTCGTCGCCGAGCTCGACGTCGGCACCGTCAACGTGCGCGAGGTGCCGGGCTACCGGCTCGAGCTCACGCCCTTCGGCGGCATCAAGGACTCGGGCCTCGGCTACAAGGAAGGCGTGCAGGAAGCGATGAAGAGCTTCACGAACCTCAAGACCTACTCGCTGCCCTGGAACTGAGGGACCGTCGACCGCCCGATGCTGCCGCTCCTCAACCTCCTCGCCGCGATCGCGCTGCTCGTCTGGGGCACGCACATCGTGCGCACCGGCATGTTGCGCGTCTTCGGCGAGAACCTGCGCCAAATCCTGGCGACAAGCTTCGACAACCGCTTGCGCGCCCTGCTCTCGGGCCTCGGCGTCACGAGCGTTCTGCAGTCGAGCACCGCCACCTGCCTGATCGTCGCCTCGTTCGTCGGCAAGAACCTGGTGACGACGAGCGCCGCCCTGGCGGTCATGCTCGGTGCCGACGTCGGTACCAGCCTGATGGCGGTCGTGTTCTCGCTCGACCTGTCGTGGCTCTCGCCGCTCCTCATCTTCGTCGGCGTCACCGTCTTCATCTCGCGCCAGGACACCGGCGCCGGCGCCGTCGGCCGCGTGCTGATCGGCCTCGGGCTCATCACATTGGCGCTGCAGCTGATCGTCGGCGCAACCCGGCCGCTCACCGAGTCGCCGGCGATCCGCGCCCTGCTCGTCGCGCTGCCCAACGACATCATCTTCGACATGCTCGTCGGCGCGGTCCTGACGGTGCTGTCGTATTCGAGCCTGGCGATCGTGCTGCTCATCGCATCGCTCGCGGCGTCGGCGCTGATCCCGGTAAGCGTCGCGCTCGGCCTCGTCCTCGGAGCCAACATCGGCAGCGGCGTGCTCGCGATGATCGCGACCGCGAACGCCTCGCCGCAGGTGCGCCGCCTGCCCCTCGGCAACCTGATCTTCAAGGTGGCGGGCGCGCTGCTCTTCGTCCTCGTCCTGCCGCAGGTCCACGTGCTGCTGCAACAGCTCGCCCCCGACGTCCACAAGCAGGTGGTCTATTTCCACTTCGGCTTCAACATCGTCCTCGCGATCCTCTTCATCGGCTTCACCGGCCTGGTCGGCCGGACGGTCGAGCGCTGGCTGCGCGAACCGTCGCCGGGCGCCAACATGCTGCGCCCGCGTCACCTCGATCCACTCGCGCTCACGATGCCGTCGCTCGCGATCTCGTGCGCGGCGCGCGAGGCGCTGCACCAGGCCGACGTGGTCGAGACCATGCTGCGCGGCATCGTGCCCGTGATCCGCAACAACGACCTGCGCCTGTCGAGCGACCTTCGCAAGCTCGACGACGTCGTCGACGAGCTCTACTCGGCGATCAAGTTCTACCTGACGCAGATCTCGCGCGAGGCGCTGTCGAAGGACGAGAGCCGGCGCTGGACCGACATCCTGTCGTTCACGATCAACATGGAGCAGATCGGCGACATCACCGAGCGCATCCTGCAGGACATCGAGGACAAGAAGGTCAAGAAGAACCGGAGCTTCTCCGACGCCGGCACTCAGGAGATCGTCCACCTGCACGAGCGGCTGCTCTCGAACCTGCGTCTGGCGATGAGCGTGTTCCTTGACGGCCACGTGCGCGACGCCAAGCGCCTGCTCGAGGAGAAGGCGCACTTCCGCGACCTCGAGCACGAGTACGCCGCCAACCATATCGGGCGCCTGCGCGACAACACGGCGCAGAGCATCGAGACGAGCTCTCTTCACCTCGACCTGATCAGCGACCTGAAGCGGATCAACTCGCACATCTGCGGCGTCGCCTATCCGATCCTGGAATCGGCTGGCGCGCTGACGGCGACGCGGATCCGGCAATCGCAGTTCGCCGCGCTCGCACCGACCGAGGAGGGCCGTCCTTGACCCGGAGAGCGGCTTCATGCTGAGCCTCGTCGACATCGAGCGGCTGTTCGCGCGCCACGGCGCCGAGCAGTACAGCGGCGAGCCGGTGACCCAGCTCGAGCACGCGCTGCAGACGGCGCATCTCGCCGAAGAGAGCGAGGCGAGCGACGAGCTCGTCACCGCCTGCCTGCTGCACGACCTCGGCCACCTGCTCTACGTCAACGACGTCGGCGTCGGGCCCGGCGCGACGCCGACGCTGCTGGGCATCGACGACACGCACCAGTACTTCGCGCTTCCGTTCCTGCGCGGCCTCTTTCCCGATGCCGTCCTCGACGCGATCAAGCTGCACGTCGATGCCAAGCGCTATCTCTGCCGGGCGAACGACGGCTACTACGCGCGGCTCTCGGAGGACTCGAAGCGCAGCCTCGTGCTGCAGGGCGACGTCTTCGATGCCGACCAGGCCGCGGCGTTCCTGGCGAAGCCCGGCGCTCGCGACGCCGTGATGCTGCGCCAGTGGGACGACCTCGCCAAGCAGCAGGACTGGCGCACGCCGCCGCTGACGCACTTCATGGGCCGGGCCGCGCGCTGCTCGCTCGTCGCGCCGGCATGAGCCGGCGCCCATGCACACGCGGTCTCGCCCCGCGTCCGTGAGCCTCACCTGGCCGATCGTCGGCGCCGTGCTCTTCGGCGCCCTGTTGCACGCGTCGTGGAACGCGCTCATCAAGTCGGGCCGCGACCTGCAGCTCGACACCGCCCTGATCCACGTGCTCGGCTGCGGCGTCGGTGCGGTGCTCGTCGCGGTCGTCGGCTTGCCGCCAGCGGCCTCGCTGCCGTGGCTCGCGGCCTCGGTCGTGATCCACGTCGGCTACTACATCACGCTGGTCGGCGCCTACCGCCACGGCGAGCTCGGATTCGCCTATCCGATCATGCGCGGCAGCGCGCCGCTGCTCGTCGCCCTCGTGAGCGGACGCCTGATCGGCGAGCACTTGCCGCTCGGCGCGTGGCTCGGCGTCGCCGGGATCAGCGCCGGCGTGCTCGCCATCGGCCTGACCCGATCGTCGCGGCTGGCGGGCGGCTCGCGCCGCCACGCCCTTGCCTACGCGCTCGCCAACGCCGCGATCATCGCCAGCTACACGATCGTCGACGGCCTGGGCGTCCGCGCCTCCGGCGACGCGCTGCGCTACGTGGCACTGCTGTTCCTGGTCGACGGTGCGCCTTACTTCGCGCTCGTGATCTGGCAACGCCGCGCCGAACTCGCGCCTTCGATCGCCTACATGCGGGCGCGCTGGCCGATCGCCCTGCTCGGCGCCTGTGCCTCGCTCGGCGCCTACGGCATCGCGCTCTGGGCAATGACGAAAGCGCCGGTCGCTTCAGTGGCGGCGCTGCGCGAAACCTCGGTGCTGTTCGCCGCGCTGATCGGGGTCTTCGTGTTGAAGGAGCGCTTCAGGTTGCAGCGTGCGCTCGGCACCGGCGCGGTCGTGATCGGCGTGATGGCGCTGCGCCTGGCCTGAGGCGCAGCGGCGGAGTCGTCAGTCCGCGATCGCGTTCGCCAGCGATTGCACGAGGACGACCCGATTTCCGTCGGGGTCGGAAAGGATCGCGGTGCGCACGAACGGCGATTCGGCAGTCCTCCCGACGCGGATGCCTGCGGCGCGGACTGCGTCGAGCTCGGGCTCGAGCCTGGGAACAATCAGGGTCGCGGACGATTGGCCCGCACGTCCCTCGTCGACGAAGAGCTGCAAAGCGCCGCCGAGTTCGAAGCGCCACTCGGCGAAGTCGTTCGTCTGCGACGGAAGCAGATCGGCGGGCCGACCGACAACCTGCTCGTACCAGGTTCTCGCCGCTGCGAGGTCAGCGACTGCGACCCCTGCCAATGCGTTTTCGACGGTCATCTCGGCTCCTTCGCCGCGTCGCGGCAACACTGCTGAACTTGCCCTTTAGTTTTCGCCAACCGCGTCGTCCGGCCAAGTGCCGCATCGCGCGCTCGCACGTCGGACAACGCCGCGGGTAAGCTCGGCGCGATGCGCGTTCTCCCCACCCAGGCCCGCATCGCTGTCATCGGTGGCGGCATCGCCGGCTGCTCGACCGCGTATCACCTCGCCGCGCTCGGCGAAACCGACCTGCTCGTCCTCGAGCAGGGACGCCTGACCTGCGGCACGACCTGGCACGCCGCCGGCCTCGTCGGCCAGATGCGCCCGAACCGCACGATGACGCGGATGAGCAAGTACGGCATCGAGCTCTACGCGACGCTCGAGGCCGAGACCGGCCTCGCGACCGGCTGGAAGCAGTGCGGCAGCGTCAACGTCGCGAAGACGCCCGAGCGGATGATGCTGCTCCGCCGCCAGCTCGCGCTCGCCCGCAGCTTCGGCGTCGAGTGCGAGGAGATCAGCCCGAAGCGCGCCGGCGAATTATTCGCGCCGCTGCGCACCGACGACCTCACCGGCGCGATCTGGATTCCCGGCGACGGCAAGGCCAACCCGGCCGACCTGTGCATGTCGCTGGCCAAGGGCGCGCGGTTGCGTGGTGTGACGATCGTCGAGGAGGCCGAGGTTGTCGCCGTGAAGACAGCGCGCACCGGCAGCAGCTCGAGCGTCACCGGCCTGCGCGTGCGCCACGACGGCGCGGAGCACGAGATCGCCTGCGAGGTGGTCGTCAACTGCGCCGGCCAGTGGGCGCGTCAGCTCGGCGCCTTGGCCGGGGTCAACGTGCCGCTCTGGTCGGCCGAGCACTTCTACATCGTCACCGAGCGGATCGAGGGCGTCCATCCGATGCTGCCGGTGATGCGCGATCCCGACGGCTTCATCTACTACAAGGAAGAGGTCGGCGGCCTGCTGATGGGCGGCTTCGAGCCAAAGGCCAAGCCGTGGAAAGTCGATCCGATCCCGGCGACGTTCCAGTTCCAGCTCCTCGACGAGGACTGGGAGCAATTCGAGCCGCTGATGACGGCCGCCATCCACCGCACGCCCTGCCTCGAGACGGCGCGCGTCAAGATGCTGCTCAACGGACCCGAGAGCTTCACGCCGGACGGCAACTTCATCCTCGGCGAAGCGCCCGAGCTGCGCCGCTTCTACGTCGCCGCCGGCTTCAACTCGGCCGGCATCGCCAACTCGGGCGGCGCCGGGAAGCTGATCGCCGAGTGGATCGTCGCCGGGGCGGCGCAGACCGATCTCTCCGACGTCGACATCCGCCGCTTCGGTCCGCACACCGCGAACAAGAAGGCGCTTGCCGAGCGAACCGGCGAGACGCTGGGCCTGCACTACGCGATGCGCTGGCCACGCCAGGAGCTCGAGACGGCGCGGCCGCTGCGCACGAGCCCGCTGCACGATCTGCTCGCGAGCAAGGGCGCGGTGTTCGGCGCCAAGAACGGCTGGGAGCGCGCGAGCTACTTCCGTCCGGGCGAGATCGGCGCAGCGCTCTACTCGCCGACGTTGGGCAAGCCCGCCTGGCTGGACGACGTCGTCCGCGAGCAGCACGCGACGCGCAAGGCGGTCGCGCTCTACGACCAGACCTCGTTCGGCAAGATCCTGCTGCAAGGCCGCGATGCCCTCGTCGTCCTGCAGCGCCTCTGCGCCAACGAGATGGACGTCGCGCCCGGCCGGATGGTCTACACGCCGATGCTCAACGAGCGCGGCGGCTTCGAGAGCGACGTCACCGTGACGCGCCTCGCTCCGGATCGCTTCCTGATCGTCACCGGCTCGGCGCAGGCGACGCGCGACGTCGACTGGATCGAGCGCCACCTCGGCGCGAGCGAATCCGCCGTCGTCACCGACGCCAGCGGCATGACCTCGGTGCTCTCGCTGATGGGCCCGAACGCGCGTGCGCTGCTCGGCCGCGTCGGCGCGCCCGAGACCTTCGACGCAATCGGCCCCGCGTCGCTCCGCTTCTCGTCGACGCGCGAGATCGACCTCGGCTTCGCCCGCGTGCGCGCGGCGCGCATGAGCTACGTCGGCGGACCGGGCTACGAGCTCTACGTGCCGGTGGAGATGGCGCGTCACGTCTGGCTCGCGCTGCACGCGGCGAGTGCTGGCCTGGGCCTCGGCGGCGCCGGCCTCGCCGATGCCGGCTACTACGCGCTCGATGCCCTGCGCATCGAGGCCGGTCGGCACGCCTGGGGTGCCGAGCTCGGCGCCGACGAGACGCCGTTCGAGGCCGGCTCGATGTTCGCGGTCAAGCTCGGCAAGGGCGACGCCTTCATCGGCCGCGACGCGCTCGTCGGCCTGCAGTCGTCCCCGCTGAGAAAGCGCCTGGTGACGATCGTCTTCGACGCGCCCGAGGCGTATGCGTGGGGCGGCGAGACGATCCTCGTCGACGGCCAGCCGGTCGGCGAGCTGTCGTCGGCGGGCTGGAGCGCCGCAGCCGGTCGCTGCATCGGCCTCGGCTACCTGCGCGGCGCAGACGCGGCGCGCGGGCACACGGGCACCGCCTTGGTCGTCGACCTGTGGGGCGAGCCGGTGCCGGCGTCGGCCTGGGACCGATGGGCGCCGCCCGCCGCCTGATCTTCGGGCCAGGCACGGCCCGCTGAAATATTTTTTGACAACCCCAATGGTTGATAACTGTGTGCACAACCTGCGGGCAACGACTGGACGGGCGCCCACGACGGGCCGCGCCGGCCGATTGCCTCATTTCTCGGCAGTGCGGTCGCGCCCGGGGTCGGCGTGTCCGGGCGGACTTTGCGAATCCCGAACAGGCAAGTAAGCTCATCGGAATGCACCCGGTCCACGACGACAACACCTTGCCGCGCGGCCGCATCCTGGCCGTCGACGATTCGCCGGTGGTTCGCGTTCTGGTCACCGCATCGCTCGAAGCTCTCGGCTACGTCGTCGAGGCGGTCGACAGCGGCTTCGCGGCGATCGAAGCGAGCAAGCACGAGGCGTTCGATGCCGTCGTCCTCGACGTCGACATGCCCGGCATGGACGGCCTGGCCGTCGGCCGCGCGCTGCGCAGCGACCCGAAGACCTGCGACTCGAAGATCGCGATGCATACCAGCGTCGACGAGGCAGTCGTGCGCACGGGCTTCGATGCCTACGACATCTTCGTCTCGAAGTCGTGCAGCGCACGCAGCCTGGGCGAGTCGGTCGATCTCATGATCCAGACCCATCGCCGGCAAGCGGCCAAGAGCGTCTAGCGCTACTCGACCTTGCCGACGGCGCGCACCGCCTTCGTCATCTCGGCGGCATCGGCATCCCAGTAGGCCTGGAACTCGGGCGCATCGAGGTACTCGATCGGGCTGCCGGCCCTGGCGATCACCTGGCGCACGTTGGGATCGGCGGCGACCTTGGCCGCGACGGCGCGCAGCTTCCTGATCACGTCCTCAGGTGTGCCCGCGGGCACGAACAACGCCGACCACTGGGCGAAGCGGACCGGATGTCCGAGCTGCTTCAGGCTCGGCACATCGGGCAGCGCGGCGAGCGGCTGCTCGCCCCAGTGCGCGAGCGCGCGCAGCTTGCCGGCCTGGATCTGCTGGGCGACCGTCGACGGCCCGCTCGCGATCGCGTCGACCTGGCCCGCGAGCAGCGCGACCACCGCTGGCCCGGCGCCGGTGTACGGGATGTGGGTCATGCGAAAGCCCGCCTCGGCCTTGAGCATCTCCATCGGCACGTGCATCGTTCCGTAGTTGCCCGAGCTGCCGTAGTTGTACTTGCCGGGGTTGCGCTTCGCATCGGCGAGGAACTCGGCGAGCGTCTTCCACGGCGCGTCGGCACGGACGACGAGCACGGTCGGATCCGCCGTGAAGCGCGCGATCGGCCGGAACTGGCTCAGCTGGTAGGCGGGCTTCCTGCCGAGCAGCTTGTCGGCCTCGGGCAGGATCGAGATCGACGACAGGCTCATCAGCACGGTGTAGCCGTCTGCAGGCGCGCGCGACGCGATGCCGATGCCGAGCGCGCCGCCTGCGCCGGCGCGGTTCTCGACGACGATCGGCTGCTTCAGCTCGCGCGCCATCGCCTCGGCGACCGGACGCGCGACCGTGTCGGCGACGCCGCCGGGCGGAAACGGCACGATCATCGTGATCGGCTTGTCGGGATAGATCGACTGCGCGGCAGCGGCGCCGGCGAATGCGAGCAGTGCCGTCGAGGCGACGCGTGCGAGGAGGCGGCGGCGATGCATGACGGCGATCCTAACCACTGGGCCACAGCCGGCCGTAACATGCCGCGAGACTCGGCTCGACGCCGCCACGAACGAGGAAACACGATGACCAGGCAAGCCTCGACAGGACGCTCGCGCGACAGCCGACGCAGCATCCTCGCCCGCCTTGCGGCGATCGCGCTCTCTTGGGCCACGCCGCTCGCCATGGCGCAGGACTATCCGAGCCATCCGGTGAAGATCATCGTGCCCTTCGCCGCTGGCGGCCCGGCCGACGTCTATGCGCGCGTGCTCGCGCAGAAGCTGCAGGAGTCGCTCGGCCAGACCTTCGTCATCGACAACCGTCCCGGCGGCGGCTCGCTCATCGGCACCGACGCCGTCGCCAAGAGCGCGCCCGACGGCTACACGCTGCTGCTGATGTCGAACACCCACACGGTGAACGAATCGCTGTTCGCAACCAAGCCATTCCAGCTGATGCGCGACTTCGCGCCGATCGCGCCGATCAACTCGTCCGACCTCGTGCTCGTCGCGCGCACCGGCCTGCCGGTGGCCAACGTGCGCGAGCTCGTCGCCGCAGCCAAGGCCAAGCCGGGCGGCTTCTCGTACGCGTCGTCCGGTCCGGGCACGCCGTACCACATGGCCGGCGAGCTGTTCAAGGCGATGGCCGGCGTCGACATCCTGCACATCCCGTACAAGGGCAGCTCGGGCGCGCGCACCGACGTGCTCGGTGGCCAGGTCGACCTGATGTTCGATGCGGTGCCGACGATGTCGGAGCACATCAAGGCCGGCAAGGTGAAGGCGCTCGGCACGACCGGCCTGACGCGCTCGGCCGTGCTGCCCGACCTGCCGACGATCGCCGAGTCGGGCGTGCCCGGCTACGAGGCGACGATCTGGCTCGGCCTGATGGCGCCCAAGGCGACGCCACCGCTGATCGTTGCGAAGCTCAACGCGGAAGTGCAAAGGATCGTCTCGAATCCGGACATCGCCAAGGCCTGGAAGGCGCAGGGCGCGACGCCGATGACGATGAGCGTCGCCGAGTTCACGCGCTACCTCAACGACGACATCGTCAAGTGGGCGCGCATCGTCAAGATCTCCGGCGCCAAGCCCGAGCAGTGAAGCGGCTGAACGTCCTCTGCGCCGGCGCCGTCAAGGGCCTGGTGCTGGCGCTGCGGCCGCGCTTCGAGGCCGAGACCGGCGTCGCGCTGGAGGCGACCTTCGGCGCCGTCGGCGCGATGCGCGACGCGCTCCGCTCGGGCGCGCCGTGCGACGTGCTGATCGTGAGCGCGCGCATGGTCGATGACCTGATGGCAAGCGGCGAGTTGCGGGCCGGATCGGCGAAGCGGATCGGCACGGTCCAGACGGCGATCGCGATTCGGGCCGGCACGCGTCGGCCTGCGATCGAAAGCGCCGAGACGCTGAAGGCGAGCCTGCTCGCGGCGAGCGCCCTGTACTTCCCCGATGCGACGCTCTCGACCGCCGGCGCCCACGTCGCCGCGATGCTGGACGGGCTCGGTATTCGCGCCGAGCTCGAGCCGCGACTGCACATGTTCGCCAACGGCGCGATCGCGATGCGCGCGCTCGCCGACGATCCGCGCGACGATGCGATCGGCTGCACGCAGGCGACCGAGATCCGCTACACGCCGGGCCTCGATCTCGTCGCCGCCCTGCCCGCGCCCTTCGCGCTGGCCACCGTGTACAGCGCCGCGCTCGCGAGCGGAGCGGGCGACGCGGGCGACGCGGCGCATGTCCTCGCGATGCTCGGCGGACCGTCGTCGCGCGAGCTGCGGCTGGCCGGCGGGTTCGATCCCGAGCCGGCCGCAACGCGCTAGTTCATCGGCCCGTAGCGCCCGCCAACGCTGTAGCGTCCGGCGCCGGTCAGCACCAGCGCGACGGCGGTGAACAGGTACATCGCCTGCAGCTCGAGCGCGTAGCCGCCTTGCTTGTTGAGCTGGAGCAGCTGCGGCACGTGGACGAGCAGGATCGCGACGACCACGTTGATCGCGATCACCAGCGCCGCGAGCCGCGTCCAGACACCGATGATGATCAGCACCGGCGCCGCGATCTCACCGACGTAGACGCCGTACGCCAGCACGGACGGCAGGCCGTGCTTGACGATCTCTTCGGCGACGAATGCCGGCGGCGGCGGCAGCTTGCCCAGGCCGTGCAGCAGGATCAGCACGCCGAGCACGACGCGCAGGACGAGCAGTGCCGCATCGGCGCCGGCCTGACGCGGCGGGCTGGCTCGTAACGATGACGTTGCCATGGGTATCCTTCGAAGTCCGTTCGGATTCGGCAGGGCTGCCGATCGCACGAGGATAGCGCGCACCCTTTCTCGGATCGGGAACGCGGATAAGCTCGCTGCTTTCCTCCGGAGCTCGTCTGCCCCGCGTGACTGCCGACACGTTCAGCCTGCGCAAGATCGCCCTGCCGGCGTTCGGTCCTTCGTTCCTCTTCGGCCTCGGCGAAGGCGCGATCCTGCCGGTGATCGCGCTCACCGTGCGCCAGCTCGGCGGCTCGGTCGCGCTCGCCGCGCTGATGGTCACGCTGATCGGCATCGGCTCGCTCGTCTCCAACATCCCGGCGTCGATCATCACGACGCGCTACGGCGAGCGCTGGGCGATCGTCGGCGCCGCCGTGTGGGGCGCCCTCGGCATGGTCGCGTGCGTGCTCGCGCCTGCCCTCTGGCTCTTCGGCATCGGCGTCTTCATGGTCGGGATGTCGGCGGCGGTGTTCGGCCTCGCGCGCCAGAGCTATCTCACCGAAGCCGTGCCCTTCCACTTCCGCGCCCGCGCCTTGTCGACGCTCGGCGGCGTGATGCGCATCGGCCTGTTTGTCGGCCCGTTCCTGGCGGCCGGGCTGATCCACTGGATGGGCATCGGCGGCGCGTACTGGGCCGGCGTCGGCTCGCTCATGGTCGCGGCAGTGGTGGCCATGCGCATGCCCGATCTGCCTGCGCATGCGCCAGCCAACGACGAGGGCACCGACCTGGCCTCGGTGCGGGCGCCCGCGACGCTGCTCTCGGTCGGCACCAGCCACGCGAAGATCTTCCTCACCGTCGGCATCGGCGCCCTGCTCGTCGCCGCCGTGCGCGCCTCGCGCCAGGCGGTGATCCCGCTCTGGGCCGAGTCGATCGGGCTCGACGCGGCGACCACGTCGCTCATCTACGGCCTGGCCGGCGGCATCGACATGCTCGTCTTCTACCCGGCCGGCAAGGTGATGGACCGCAAGGGCCGCGCCTGGGTCGCGGTGCCGTCGATGGTCGTCATGGGCGTGGCCTTGCTGCTCACGCCCTTCACGCACGGCGCCTACACGCTGCTGATGGCGTCGCTGCTGATCGGCTTCGGCAACGGCATCGGCTCGGGAATGATCATGACGCTCGGCGCCGACTACTCGCCGGTCGCCGGCCGCGCCCACTTCCTCGGCCTTTGGCGGCTGATGTCCGACATCGGCTCGACCGGCGGCCCGGCGCTGCTCTCTGCGGTGACGGCGCTGGTCTCGCTCGCGGCAGGCATCTGGTGCACCGGCCTCACCGCGTTCGCCGGTGCGATCGTGCTCTGGTACTGGATCCCGCGGACGACGCGCCATCCGGCGCGCTGACGACGCGCTACTTGTTCGCCTTCGACCACGCGTCGTAACGCGCCCTGGTCGCCTCGTTCGCCGGATACAGGCCCGGCAGCGCGACGCCGGCATCGACCTCGCCCATGATCCAGCCCTCGAGCCGCTCCTGCTCGACCGCGGTGCCGACGACCTCCTCGAGCAGTGCCGCCGGGATCACCACTGCGCCATCGCCGTCGGCGACGATCACGTCGTTGGGCATCACGGCGACGCCGCCGCAGCCGATCGCTTCCTGCCAGCCGACGAAGGTGAGGCCATTCACCGACGCCGGCGCGGACGCGCCCTGGCACCAGACCGACAAGGACGTGCCGAGCACGCCGGCGAGATCGCGAATCACGCCGTCGCTCACCAGCGCTGCGACGCCGCGCTTGTGCATGCGCGCGCAGAGGATGTCGCCGAAGATGCCGGCGTCGGTCGTGCCCATCGCGTCGACGACGGCGATCGCGCCCGCGGGCATCGCCTCGATCGCGGCGCGGGTCGAGATCGGCGAGGCCCACGACGCGGGCGTCGCGAGATCTTCGCGCGCCGGCACGAAGCGCAGCGTGAACGCGCGCCCGACGCGACGCGCGGGCAGCCGCTCGGCCAGCGGCCGCGCGCCGCGGATCCAGACGTTGCGCAGGCCCTTCTTGAGCAGCACCGTGGTCAGCGTCGCGGTGGTCACGCCTTCCAGCGCTGCGCGGGTCGCAGCGTCGAGGGCTTGCGGTTCGATCGGAGTCATGGTGGGCAAGTGTCAGTAGTAGCGCGGGATCGGGCCGTCGTGCGGCGTCTTGCGGTCGCTCAGGTCGAACACGACCTTGTCGAAGAAGCACCAGCCCCAGCCCTCGGGCGGGTCGTAGCCTTCGATGATCGGATGCGTCGTCGCATGGAAGTGCTTGGTCGCGTGCTTGTTCTTGGAATCGTCGCAGCAGCCGACGTGACCGCAGCTGCGGCAGATGCGCAGATGCACCCAGGTGTCGCCGACGCCCAGGCACTCCTCGCAGCCGAGCGCGCTCGGCGTCACGGTGCGGATCCCGGCGAGGTGGGTGCAGACGTGTGGCATGCGTGCGGTTCGTGGGTCGGGACGAGCAGCATAGCGCCGGGCGCGCGCGTTGCCAGCCCGGGGCGGCATGACACACTCCCGCAAGCCCTCGTCTCGCCTCGCCCTCGCCATGTCGCACGACCTCGCCATCGCCCGCGCCTGCCGCATGCGTCCCATCGCCGAAGTGGCAGAGCGCGCCGGCATTCCTCTCGCCGCGCTCGACTTCCACGGCAAGCACATCGCCAAGCTCGAGCGCGACTTCCTGCTCTCGCTCGCCGATCGGCCCGACGGCAAGCTCGTGCTCGTCACGGCGATCAATCCGACGCCGGCCGGTGAAGGCAAGACGACGACGACGATCGGCCTCGGCGACGCGCTCAACCGGATCGGCAAACGCGCGGTGATCGCGCTGCGCGAGCCCTCGCTCGGGCCGGTGTTCGGCGCCAAGGGCGGCGCGACCGGCGGCGGCCGCGCCCAGGTGATGCCGATGGAGCGCATCAACCTGCACTTCACCGGCGACTTCCACGCCATCACCTCGGCGCATAACCTGCTCGCGGCGCTCGTCGACAACCACGTTTATTGGGGCAACGCGCTGGCGATCGACACGCGCCGGATCGTCTGGCGCCGCGTCGTCGACATGAACGATCGCTCCCTGCGCGCGGTGACGGTCGGGCTCGGCGGCACATCGGGCGCCGGCAGCAACGGCTTCGCGCGCGAGAGCGGCTTCGACA
>Ga0123337_10002321_pt1 | contig 21938 bp, 32 predicted proteins | sample frozenSSSSmetaG_FD_89792 | JGI IMG/M metagenome (GOLD analysis project Ga0123337, IMG submission 89792) | Glacier valley bacterial and archeal communities from Borup Fiord, Nunavut, Canada, to study Microbial Dark Matter (Phase II) -... | ecosystem: Environmental > Aquatic > Freshwater > Ice >...
ATTTAGTAGTAATTTGGTAAAGTGGTCAATGAATTAAGAAATTTACAAAAGTAGGTGTCAAAAAAGCGACGCGTCGCGATGCTCGCTTAGGTGGGCGGAGAGTAATGGCCCCAACTCTTACCACTTTTGTCTTTTGAGAAGTATTATTGGAGGACGCATGGCAGGCGCTGTATTGATGCTTGATGTCGAGGGACCTGGAGGGATCTATGGAGATTGGCCCAGCATGGATCCATGCACGAAATGGATTTGTTTATTATTTATTTATTATTTATTTACATACACTCGGATCCAGCCGCTAAAATCTGCAGCTATGCTGAAAAGGGCAATTGTATCGGCCAACGCTTCAGTACAGCAGAGGTTCAAAATCGTTTGAACTTTTTGAAGTTTCCGGGTTTCAGACGTTTTCCACTTAATACGATTTTGCTGTGCTTCCCTAAGCACGCGGCCATGATTTCTGTCATATATCACGTGCTTGTTTTAAGTGACATGATTCTAGCCATGCTCGGGCAATAACACAGCAATCGAATTAACCCCACGCCTTTCAATTCCTATACATGGGCAAAACATAGCAACCTCAGATCACTACTATTCTCGCTGCAACGTATATCCCAACCTATCCAGACCAGACAGCCGGACCCGGCAAAGTATAAGTAGTTGGCTACACACGTCCAGGTCAGCATTGTATCTCAAACAACGTGAAAATAGCATCTACTCACCACCGGCCAGTAGATATTGATCAGGAGTCCCGGATCGGTCGCCTTGTACGCTCCGGGGAAAGCAACCAACGGCCCTGGATTCCCACTCCCACCGCCCGTCACGTTTATCTGACCACACGAGATGTAGTACTGCGCTCCCCCAGCACTGCCGGCTGAATGGAGCGCGATATGCTCGACGCGGACGAGATATTCGCCGCTGGGCACGGAGGCGGGGATCTTGAACGACACCGTTGTTGCACCTATGCCAGATAAGATTCAGCACGTCAAGGCAAAAGGGACTGCAGGCTCGTACCACTCGACGGCCAAGTCAACGACGCCCCAAAGTTCGGCCCCTGTGCAAAAATCTTAAACCACACGTCTCCGCTCCCATCCCACGTCTTGGCCGTCTGTCCGCTGGGCACCTTGGCCATGTACACGAGCAGCGGGCCGGGGTGCGAGATGCTCGCCTTGGCGGTGAAGCCGAGGGTCGAGCCGGCGGCGACGTTCAAGGTGGAGGTTCTGGCGCCCACGGCGGCGCTGGAGCCGTCGACGTTGCAGCGGAAGGCGGGCGACGTGACGTCGGTGACGGGGCCGTTGGTGTAGTAGCCCGTCCATTGCCGGACGTAGGTCCATTCCCCGGTCGTGCTGCCGCTGTAGACGAGGGAGGGGAAGACGTAGTGGGCGTGGATGAGGGGGAGGAGGGTGAGGAGGGCGGCGAAGACCTTCATGATGATTGATGTCTGAGTCTTTTTTTGTAGGAGAGTAAAGGCGCAATTAGCAAGGGGAGGAAGTGGCGCTTTTGACTACTTTATGTACTTCTATGCTTTTGGATTCAGTCACGCAAACTGATATTCTTCTAGTAGTCACAGTCCATAATACCCAGATCAATCACCCGATGTCTAGCTTCCGCTAATCCTCTGGTCCTGTGCACCGATGTCCATAATTTGATAAACCCAGGACTGGGCCAGCGGCCTGGCATTGTATCATCCTACAAGTGATTCCCGCAATGCAATCTATCTACGACCATCTCCATCTTCATTTCAATCAAATTTAATCTATAACATCCATCACATTATTCACATGATCAGAAATATTTACATCTGCATCCAATTGGATGGAGATTTTCCCGTTGCCCCGAAAGAGTCCACTCAGCATCCTGTCTAACAACAATTTTCATCTGGGGTTTTAAGTGGGAACCGTCACTTATTTGCTACAGAAAAGTGGCTTTGTTATCCAGTTTCAGCGTTTTGGCTAAATTGCTACATATATATGTGAGATGTGACATCGGACATCGGTAGTTGTGAGAAATTCTCCCGACTTCCCCAGTATTTTCCCCAGGATTCCCCCACCTGTCGCCTCCATACCCAGCGCAGTCTGTCGGTAGTTGGTTTACATTGGTTTCATCTGATGAGGAGCTACTTAGAATAATAATTACAAGACAAATAAAAGCATCTTACATATTATTTATTGTCCTAGAATCCAAGCCTCCGCTCCGTACAGCTCTGTAACCATCTTTTCATGGTCGTGCATTAGATCTTCAGCGTCGAGAGACTCGAACGCCATGCTCCAAACCGCTTGATCCGGAAGACGATTTGGACTGATGATCGACTCAAAGCCTATCCAAAGTAGCCTATAAGCATATCTACAGGCATCATGTTGACAATTGGGCTGAACGTACCGATGTGTTGTAATTGCATCGGATACAATGCCAGCGTCTGAAGATTGTTCTTCCTCCAGTAGCCATTCATAACAATGTCATGAGGCACCTGCTCCGCCTTCTCTCGGATTTCCGCGACCACACCTGCTATTCGCTCCCGTGGGAACACCAGGCCCTGCGTGCAGCAGCCGAAGTTCTCCACGCGGACGCCGGGGCCTGGAGGGAGCATGGTGGCCTTCCCCGTCTGGAAGAACAGCACTACGAACGATGGGATTGTGAGGCCGCAAATAATAAGAATGGATGGGATATCCGGGAAGCCGTGAGACTTGCGCAAGTATCGCTTTATGGCAAGTAGGACACCGCCAACAACACTAGAGACTCCGAGTGAGATCAACGGGACGTTGTTGCCAAGCAGATCGTGCGAGAGCCAGCCCGTCGAGCGCTCTTGGTTAAATAGGCGCATATAAAGCCACTTGTGGGCATCACCGTTGGGAGACATATGTCTCTCGAGTCGCTGCAGGGTGAGCATAGTCCGCGCAAACCAGCCATCGGCAAAGAGGACATCGCCTTCGAATATGGCGATCCAGGGCGAAGAGGAGTGGTCATAACAATGCTCGAGTGCTACAGTGTAGTCAACCCCAGCCTTCGCATACCAATTCTGTTTTCTCTCTAGATCTAGCAAAGTCTCAAGTACTGGTTCCCCCGCCGCATCTCGGGGACCGTACACCTGGTCCACAGCTTTGGATATCCAGGAGTCCCAGGAAGGATGGATCGTTGGGTCCGTGTTCGCGAAATAGATGTTTAGGTTAATGTCGTGCCGTTCCGCAGGCATCAATCCGGCTAGAGCACTCGCAACAGCAAGCTAAATCATGAGACGAGTTAAAAGATAGACACAATAGACACATTTTGTAGACACGATGGGCGCAAATACCTCAACATACTGCTTCCCCTCTTTGCGCGCCGCTGTGATGAATGCTGCACACATGCGAGGTTTTCTGGCTGCCCTCCCTACAGGCGCAGAAGCGTCCTCTGGTGCTAAACTATAATCCAGCGTGGAATTGTGCTTCGACGGGCCAAGCCATGCGATGACATCGTCGCGAAAGCTGGCCGCCTCCTGCTCTCGATGGCGACTATAATGCTGTTCATATGCGCGAGCAGGATCGAAGAACCTGCTGCCAGGGTCCCGGTAAGACGCTGAACGGGCAAATGCACAAGCGAAGAAGAAGAGGAGGCATGAGATGGTGAGCACTTTGAGCCAGGTGGGAAGGCCAAAATGCAGCATATTGAGATCGAACAACGAGCGCCATTGAAGTTCAAGCAGTACAGTATGTGCAGTATTTGTAAATTGAAGCGACTTACCACGATGGACGCTGACAAAATAAAGTTATTACTCCCTATCTCAAATCCTGCCAAGAGGCTGACATTTTCTCGTATTTATCCTGGAATCCTGCAATCCTGGACAATGCCGTGTACATACTCTGTCCCCCATAGATACCTACCTATATATGCATTGCGTGGAATACAACCTTGTCTCCAGGTGTGAAGGTGACGCCCTCCCTGAGGGAGAGCCTTGCCGCCACTCCAGATCTGTAGCTGTTTCCCATGTCTGCATACGCCAACGAATACATACTACAGTCTCCATGTATACTGTGGTAGTGTACGCAGATCTCAGATGCTCAAATATGTATGTATGTATAGGTAGGTAGATAGATAAATAGAAGGACGAATTCTGTGTAAATATTCTACCGAGTACGGGGCACACGGTCCAGCGAGTTGCTAGGCCCCAACGAGCCTAGAGCCTCTGTCCCTATTTATAATTTGGGCTCAGAATCTTCGGACCTCTTCAACGAACATGTCTGTAACATGACAATAACGGTACAAGTACGAAAAACAAAGATTTGTGGGAATTATATTAGTATAATTTTGATTTCCTAAGTCGAGTTCCACGCCGTTGATATAGACACTGAAAGTACAAATATTATCTCCTTCACTTATCTTATTGGGTTTGGTGCCTGCAGGCACCCAGGGATTCTCTGTTTGGAGAATCCGTGAGAATCTTCACTTCGAGCAGTTACAGTTTCAGTGTTCGGTATTCTACGAATGAGGATGCATTGACCAGTTGTAATGGATTCGGCAGATCACCAATCAATCTGATTTCGACCTTTAAACTTAGGCACATATACTTTCATCCATGATTCCAGTTCGGTCAGTCGTGTAATTGCGCGCTTCTTTTGCCGCTCTTCTTTTGCCGCGCTTGATGCGCCCGTTTGTTTGCGCCTTCGCATTCACAACTAGGCTATGACGCCTGATTGACAATATGGTGTTAACCACTTGACGTGGCAAATCACGTATTGCTGGTGGCAGTTAGCAACTGACGAGGCTCAAGAGGCTCACGAGGCTCACTTTCCAGAGGTTGGAACTGTTGAGAGCCATAAAGGGATTACAATCAGATTGACTCGGACGATTTTGTGAAGGGGGTTATTACAAGTGCTGCGGTTGGGAAATCGAAGGAAGTTGTGAAGCGTCTTGTTTTGAGCATTTATAGCATTTTTGATATATGCCGAATTCTAAGGTACTCACTAGTGTGTCGATGCTAGCAAACTTTCTCAATATCTCAAGTTGATGTTATTATATTCCTTAGTCAGTGCTGGGCAGTGCACAGCGTTCCCGCGCTTGCCAGCTTTTCCTCCAAAGCCGATGATACAACCGCCTAGAAACGAGCCGAGCAATGATAAAAACGCTTACAGACGGAATTATATCGAGCCAACGGTGGTATGGTGACACTGTCTCATTTCTACGGAAGGATGACGGAGTACAGATAATTACATCGACTAATGCATTTGCATACGGCGGCGAAAATGCTCGCAGCCTTTCTTTCGCTCCAGAGTGGAACGGTCTTCTTATTTCTTGCACCAAGGCCAAGAAAATCGGACATGGCCAACATCCCAGAGATCGTGGAGTGGCCGATAGCAGAGGACCGTGACGTTGAATGCCTCAATCACTGGGAAAACCCCTGCGGTCCCACTGCCCCCTCCCCCGACGACCAAGAACTCCGAAATATCACGTACGACGGAGCCAATATCAGATAGAAGTCGCGAGACAATGGTCGATTGCCACTCCAGTGGGACTGCCTCGCAGCACGCTGGGCTTCACGAGTGGCAATCCGTGTGGATGCGCGTGGGCGACAACTAGATACGGGTCAACGCAGAAGCCCAAGTCGGCATTGTTGGATCTATTTTCGGCCACTGGCAGGAGCTGCTGCTGATGAGAAAGCAACCATCGGGATATCTTCATCGACGGCGACTTTCGCATGCTTGCACCCCGAGGATGAAGACGTTTTGCATACGCAAGCAAGGACTCTCGATGACCAGAAAGCTTCGGTTATTTGCAATATAAAGCTTCGGTTATTTGTAATATGCTTGAGAGGACGGTGAGATTCGGAACTACCTGAAGACTTATAGGTTTGGTGTTTCTAATCCTTTTGATCTTGAATTTATCCAGATCATGTAAGACATGGTGGTGTTGTCATTCTGCAGTGCGACGATTTGAGGCTCTGGTATTTATATTTAGAGCTATCCTCTAATTCGTCTTAAAATGTGGCTGCCCAGCCCAATGCCGCAGCTGCTTTCCGTATTTCTGCAAGACCAATATGATAATAAACCCCGCGGCGACGATTCCAGCCTGGGTGCCCAACGATTTCTTGGTGCCTTCATTGTTGGCCCATGTGACCTTTTCTCACAATTAGCTTTTGTGGACTTGAAAGTGAGGATGATATATATATGCGCGTTATGTTTGTGCGGTGCCTACCTGGAAGTATGAAATTATAAAGCCACCCGCGGTACGGGCAAAGTTGACCCATGATGCGACTTCCCCCGAGGCCTGGAAGACATGTTAGCTGAATGACATTGGAAATTTGTGAAGATGGTTTAGACGTCTCACCTCAGGATAGGAGTCGAGGTTGTAAGCGTTGACACCGACAGTGGTGATCATAATGCCAAAAATGTATAGTCCCCATCCGACAGACGTAACCATATAGTGGTACTTCTCCTCTAAGCAAAACCCGAGCAGGATTAATCCCGCTACCATGAATGGTGTGCTGACCCAGATCACGTTGAGACGGGCCTCGGGCTCAAGAATGCCATGGTTGCGTTTCATCGACAGGCGAGCGACAAAATCGTGGAGCCAATGTCCGGTCAGTTCTCCGAGAAGTGCGGCGATGACAGGGGTAAAGTAGAAGAAACCTGTGTTTGATCAGCAATGCAGACGAAATATGGAAACTAATCGCGTGCTTACCGATCTGCTTAGGTCCAAAGTTGTACAATGGAGTTAGGAAGATTGAAAGCGTGGTGTTGATGCCGACGACCCAGGCAAATGTAAGCATATAGTAAAAGACGGTCAAAAATACCGGCAGCTTGCTGATGGCGATAAAAGGTCGTTGGAGAGCTTGGCCGATAGTGTTGCGATGCCTACGACTCCTCCATTGAGCGATGCCGAGCATGCGGCTGATGTGCGAGCCGCGAGCCGGTTGCGCTTCGATAGGAATTCGGCGATCATAGTATGTCTCGTCCGCAAATAGCATGATCAAAACGAGGCAGAGGCCGGTCATTATAGTGTAGAGACCAAAAGCCCACTGCCATTTGAGCGTGTTAATAATGAATGCTGTGAACATCGGTCCGAAGTAAGGCGAGAGAATAATGAATGCGGACCAGATATTGATCTTTCGGGCATGCTCGTGGAAGAAGTACATGTCCTTGATGAACATGAGCCCACCACCTTGCGCCACGGTAGAGAAGAAGCCGTTGAGGATGCGAGCGGCCATGAAGGAAGGGAAGGTCGTTGCCGCTGCACACCAGGCAGCAGTTGCTACACCCAAGACGATGAACCAGAAGAGAACGGGATATCGTCCAAAGTAGGCAGAGAGAGTGACTGCTACCACACCTCCAGCGCCGAGCATGAACACATTGCCTACTTGAGAGTGGTTGACCTCGTCTGGAGTCATATTCCAGATTCTGAGCACATCGTTAGGATCGGTATGTGGACAAGTAAGTGTACAAGACGGCATAGTAAACACTTACGTAGCTTGGGGCAAGAGAGTGACAGCACCAGTGGCAGATCCATAATCTGGCAGGAAAGCTACGCAAAGTTAGAACCGTGAACTGAAGCCCCACTCGTGAATACTAGTCACACCGGTACAAGATACGACGAAGAGAATAAGGTTCTTCTTCGCCTGACTCCAGTTCAACGGGTCATTGGGATCATCGCTAGGTTGAGGGATGAGAATTGTACGACCGTCATGGCTTGTCTTGAGGTGCCGCGTGTTGGCGTGGCCGAGCTCAGCGTTGAGGACGTAGCCCTCAAGCTCACCCTCCTTTTCTAGATCAACGACCGTTTCAATATGGTTGTTCAGACTTTCATCTGCACTGTGAGCGAAGTCTTTTCCCTCGTAGGACATGGTGTAGCGGTGATATGGGATCGTCTCTCGTTTCCAGCAATGTGGATGCGATGCGTCGATGAGGACGAGGGGGGAAATTGGACAATATGCAAGATGACTGCACTTAAATGCTTAAGACAGAAAGAGGAGAAGAATGCTTGATGACTTTCTGAAGTTCTCTCAGATGCGTTTGAAAGAACAATATGAAGAGAGCGAGGAGGACAAACGCATGGGTCTTATGCTCTTGAGATGTGAGATGTGGAGGATCGTGGGGTCCCCGCACGACACTTCTGATGCTTGATGCGGGGGAGCCCGGCTATATGGAGGTATTGTAGCAAGTATCCTCTCCGGGAGGTGAGGTATCTTTCTAGCTTCAACATCTCCTTTCCTTGCATTGGAAAAAGAAGGAAGACACCACGATGATCGCACGAACTTTCCTATTGTTGCGTCGCATCTGACGAATCATGAGCTTGCCGGGCAGAAACAGCATCACTTCGGAGCATCACTTCAGTGCAGACGGGTGGTTGTGGCGCTCGGCAGCCAGGCATTCTCACCGACCACAACCCCAGACTTCCCCCGCCATTTTCAAATCCGTCCGGTAATCGACCCGATTACCGAGTGCTGGGAAGACAGGACAGTCGGTTCCGGGCAACGATCCGGATCAAGCATGATTCAAGACCAGCCGGCGTGACATTTGGAACAAGCGTCGCCACGTATGTTTGCTGTGTACTCTAGGTTATTATTACAGCTGCGAACCCGCGCACGGCGCCAATAGCCGGGTGTGTAGTGGTATCGATTGAAATACATGTATATGGAGGGGTCGGCTTGTGTTGCACGTCTTCACAATTTATAACTTCGTTGCGTTGTTGCTCTCAAATCTGTAATCAACTTGTCGAAGTTTTCTCAACTTTCGATCTGGTTTCTCCTTTAGCATTACCCGACAATCGATCGCTCTGCAGCCAATAATTCATAATCCTACGAGAAGATGACGGCAGTAGATAACAGGCGCAGCGGATCCAGTAGAAACCGAGTTCCTCATTTTGGGAGCTGGGCCTGCGGGAGCAGCACTCGCATGTTTTCTTGGTTCGCATGGTAAGTTTTCATGGCGGCAACGTGCTTCGGCGGGTAGCTCTTCTCTGAAAAGACACCCAGTTGACTCGTGAGCAGGCCTGAAAGGCATTATGATTGGAGAAGCTGCAACCACGGCGGATACTCCATGAGCGCACATCACAAACGCGGCTGCCCTAGAATGCCTCCGCGACATTGGCCTCGAAGAGGCTTGTATAGAAGCTGCAGCGGATGGCGCAACATGTATGGCACACACTCGTTGGTGTAGGAGTATGGCTGGGGAGGAGTATGCGAGGACATACTCTTGGGGCAACGACCCGAGTCGCCATGTAAGTTTCATTTTTACGAGTGTTCGGCTTCGTCAGTCCAGGTCGATCTCGGTCTAGTCACGCGTGCAAACCAGGTCCCTGCGCGACCACGCGTCCATCTGGAAAGCGCTGGGAATCATGGAGCCAACCGCCGAGGCTTCAAAGGCCGGAGTGGACGAGCTATCCGCGCCGACACCAGAAGGAAAGAAACGACGAGCGCTGCTCAAGCAGGGTATCGAGAGCACGGCAAACGAGTTTCACGGTCTCGGCGTCGAGATGAACCAACGCTACGAGTCGTCCGCCGTGTATCTCGCGGACGAAGAGCCTCGTCCTCCGCTGCCGAGAAATCCAGTGCAGCAGCAGGAGATCACGACATATCCCGGCTCATGGCTTCCACACGCGTGGCTCAACACCCGCCTGCCGGGCAAGAAATTTTCAACGATCGACCTCGCTGGCCACGGCGCTTTCTGCCTGCTCACGGGCATTGGCGGTGAGGGATGGAAGACGGCGGCTAAGCAGGCGCAGGAGCTGCTGGGAGTGGAAGTCAGAACATACTCTGTTGACTGGGGCCAGGGCTTCGAGGATGTTTATTTCGAGTGGACGAGGCGAAACGAAATCGAGGAGGATGGATGTGTCTTGGTGAGGCCCGAGAGCGAAGACGATGGTGTCAGAGCCGGAAAGCAAGCTCGTCACAGTCCTGAAGAGTGTTTTGTCGTTGTGAAGCAAGCGTATTCCGACTCGGCTGAAAAGCAAATACAAGCCCAGGCTAGCCGGAGTCTCCTGGTCATTCATGTAGCGAGGGTAATGAGGAAATATTGTGAACATGCCCGCAAACCCACGCAACCCTCATGCTCTCCTGCTCCTCCTGCACCTATATGGTTTGAGCCGAACTCATTGGCATTGGGCATAGAGGAGGAGGGGAAGGGTTTACAAATGGACCAAAGCCCGATGTCCGCCGTTGAGGTTCGTCTGGGCTCCTTTCCGTGACATCTTCGTGGTATAACAGCCATCCTGGAGGATGTCTCGCACAGGTTTGACATTGCTAATATTATGCGCCGCATGATTTATTAGTGCATTACTTTCCCAGCTGCTCTTTTCGGCCTTTCCCTAATTGGACACGCTCCAAATTATAATATATCTAATATATCTAATATATAAATCTAATATTAAAATCTAATATTAAAATCCCAAGTAAAGTGGATGTTATGATATTAAGCTTATTCTTAGCATGTGGATCTGCCTTAATAATATCTGGTTGCTCATCTCGTCCTCTTGTACTAGGTACTCATGAATGCGTGCGTTGGTGCAGCATACATACAGTATACAGTACCTTAATCTGTTCTTGGTAAATGGAGGATGGAAAAGGAGTGACTGCCAGATAAGAGTCGCATCAAGATCGTTATCGCCAAATCCACAAGTGTGGGGTGGGGCGGTCAGGGGCTGGCTGAACAGGGTAGGGTATGCGTATCTTTCATTTGCCCATATACAGAGGTAAATCTCCTTTTCTTTTCGTTCGTTTGCGCTGCCTTTTCTTTCCTCGCGCTCTCTATGCCGTCGTTCCTGTCGATTGTCGATTGTTGATGTGCCCATGTCTTGTGCGATGTTGCCGTCTCTCCAAAGCCTGCTTGGTAGCGTGCGATGGCGGGCGGTGATCCTGACATCAGTGCTGCTCTCGGCGCTGCATTTTGTGTTTATTGACGACACGCTCCGCAACTCGTATTCATCGGCTGTGGCCGCGCACAAGAACCATGCGGCGCCGTCATCGACCTTCACCCCCGCACCATTCGAAGATGGCGACACCGACGAATACGTTGCGATCTGCCTGGCCGTCAAAGACCAGTACGCCGACCTGGCCGAGTGGCTTACGCACCACTACCACCACCACAAGATCCGCCGCTTCTACATCATGGACGATGGGTCGTCGCCGGTGCTCGCAACACTGAACTACACCTCGTTCGTAGACCCGCGTGCCCTTACACACCGCTACTACCATCCCACGATGCACGGGCACAACCAGCAGCTCACGATGTACAACGAGTGTATCGCATTGTTTGGGCACAGGCACCGCTGGATGGCGTTCCTCGACGCAGACGAGTTCTTGGAGGTGCGTGGCAATAACACTCTGCAGGAGATGCTGCGGGATCTCGATGCGGATCCGAAGGTCGGCGCGCTCGCCGCCAACTGGCGCATCCATTCCTCCTCTGGCGTCCTAAAGCGCCCAGAGTCATCGCGGAAGGCATTCGTGACGTGCATCGAGAACGCCGACCCGGACCACGAGCCTAATGTCGGTCACGAGAACGAGCACATCAAATCGATTGTGAAGACGGAGCTGTACCAGCGCCCGCTGAACCCGCACAAGTTCGAGACGAAGAATAATTCCCAGACCGTGGGCGAGAACGGCGATGTGGTCGATCGGTTGGCGTGGCGCGTGCCGATTACGCACGAGCGTATCTCGGTGCACCATTATGCGTCGAAGAGCCGCGAGCAATTCGAGGCGAAGATAAATCGGGGGAACGGGATGGGCGATCCGAAGAGCTGGGCGTGGTGGGACAATGTGGAGGCGATGCCGAGCACGAGGTGTGAGGAGATGACGAAGTATGATCCGTGATAATGCTAGGATACAAGATCTGTGTCGGTGTAAGCATTTGGCGGAGTAGGGAGCACTGTTCTAAATGTGTAACATTTTATGAGGTAGCGTGGTGTTTTGGATCTCAAGGGTGACGGATGCGCTTAGAGTGTATATTACTTTGATTTTGTTCCATATTAGAACGTCAGGCTTTTGATATAGTGTGACTACTATTTTAAGGCTTAGAGATAATAAGACTTTAAGGCAAAAGCCCCGACGGCTTCTACAACATGGCCGTTTGCTGGCCCAGCCAAATGATTCCAAGGCTCAAAACAACGAATATTTCACAACGCTCAGGTCCGGTGCAATTTCTTCACCGTGGCCAATCTCTGTCGATGCTTGCACCTGCGAGGGATCCCTCCTATTCTATAGAATCGAAACGCGACGAACGCGAAGCAGAGCACCCATTCACCGTACACAGTGAGCGGGTGAGTGCCACGGGGTGCGGCGCGTTCTGCGGCCTATCCACGGTTCCTACCATGGCTAGAGCCTATGGTAGGTTGAAGAGAGGAGGGAGCCTCTAACTAGGTAGCTATCGCTGCTGCTCGTGCCTTGATCTGCATCCGCCCTCGCCCAATACGCATTCCTTCGCAGGCTATTATTCTGCGCCTGCATCCCCACATCCTCGATCCGAACTTCCTTCTTGGACTGTGTGCTAAGAACCCGCGAAGTCGGCGGTTCCCAGCTGCTCTTCTTAGTATCGCCGGTTCCTGGGTATGGAATTGCTGCTTGTCGTGCGCGTGACGAGTGTGGACGTGAAGGCGGGAAGAGATGGTCGAGACCGGTTTCGCCGCGGACATGGAGACGCAGATGTCCGCGACGGAGATCTCGAGCGCGTTCCAGATGCCGGGGTCGTGGGAAACCAACGGGGTCTTTGCTGTTGAGATATCGATGATGCGAATGAGGCGGACGACGATAGCGATCATGGCGATTCAGCCGAGTGTGACGATGATCAGGAGACTGAGCTTGTGCTCCGTAGGTAGCTTCGGCTTGAGGATCTGCGGCATGGCGGTGATGATCAGGAGGATGTCGACGAGGGCGTTGGCGATGCCGGCGAGGTAGAGGGTGAGAGATGCAACTGCAGCCGGTGGAGTCAAGTGACCAGGCGCCGTGGATGGGGCGGCATTGGAACATGGGGATGAAGAAGCAGGGGACGGACTAGCCGATGACGAGCGCGAGGGTTGCGAAGATGAGGTATCTCATCCACTTGTCTATGAATACGCGGAGGTAGAAAAGACGCATACCGGCTTTGCAGGTCGCCATCATGACGGGATGGATGAGATACGTGGCACACCCGATCTTCAGCAAAGTTGGCACATTCCGCGATGGGTTGCCCCAGATGTGATAACCGGTGCCGTGATGTGTGATGTGTGGCTGCGATGCCGAGGGAGACGAGCGCGATCATTGTGATCTGTAAGTGCCAGCCAGATTGTTTGTGATATATCATGCTGTTCTTACGCACCACCCGCATCACGGTCAAGGTGTCGTCGACCCCACCACCTTCTCACAATGAACGAACCGCAGTAAAAGCGAAGCAGGACGATGAGGACGGAGAGTTTTGTGGGGATAAGCGTGCCTGCAATGAGATGCGGAACTTGATTTTCACCAGTCAACTGCGATGCATTTATTTATGTTTATGATACATAGGCCGGGCTCTTGGTGGGGTTTAGAGGGTCAGAAAATGAAGGCAGGCTGCCGACACCAGATAGGCCTGTAGTGTAGAAATGAGATGTGTAAAGTGCTTGATTGTAAAACCATCTAATCTAGAATAGGGCTCCCATAATATAGAGAGCCAGAAATAAAGGCTCAAAGGCCGGTGTCTGATGCATGGAAACTTCTATGCACGGAGGTGAAGATTCTCATGCATTCTCCAAACTGAGAACGCCCGGATGCCTACGGGCATCAAACCCTCTGTATTCAACATGTAGTGCCAATTGCAGGCGGACCGGCGCCATCAAACGGAGGGAGCACCATTAGGTTAGGAATGGGGCGATTACAATATGTCGTGGACGATTTAATCGTAAGACATGAGTTTATTAGTTAAATTTGTCCTTAGTGATTGGATTTTTGTTCATTTCTTCGACAATGCTTATTGGATCTGCTAAACGGTCTAGTAGATGGAATTTCTAGACTGCTCTGGCAGATGACATACATCTGCCTATTCTTCGAGCCTTTGCTTCAGGTCTCATATTAATAGACTTATTCTAGACTTTAGATAGTTTAATCAATGAATTAATTCTATATGTCAACAATTTATCTATTCTAGATACAGTATAATGCACAGTGGCAACAGGTAAAGTGCTATTAGCAAGATGGACAACATAAGTTCTTTACAGAACGTGAAAACTATGCTATCAATAGTTGCTACCCGGCTATTGAAGGTCAATTTCTACATCAGGTTCTATTGTTTGACTGAACTTGGTGATATTTGTCCGCCGATTTCACCTTATCAATTCCCGCTCCATGATCCATCGACTTGTTCACTGCTCAGCACTGTAGTACAAATTAACGAAGGAATAGCGGAGGACGATAATGATTTGATCGCTATAGCTATGTCTCTAAACACGGAAGTTTCCGAAAACAAGATTTACTTAAATAGACCTCAAACCATGTTTTTGATAGCAGCTACGAAATCAACACATTTCCAACAGCTCTTCTACTTAAAGGCATTGGCTATACCACTGGTTCGACACCTTACATGTGCTTCCGCTTGCACAGACCTTACACCCACTATATCCTTGGCCACCACACTGTCCGTATTTCTGAACAGAGCATCCGCCGGGATTTCCAGTTGGTTGTGGCGGAGTTGTTGTGATAACGGGCGGGACACCAGTTGGACCCGGTCCAGTAGGCACCGGGGTTGCCGTGCACGTGGTTGGCTTTGGGATGTTTGACTCTTGGTAGCAGTAAGGGAGGACTGATTACAGAGTTAGCCTATAGAATGAAATCGAAATTACGTGTTGCAAATGGCAAAGTTTCTGAGTAGAGAGATCGGAGGCGAAGGGACATACCGGTCAGGGCGAGATTGGTACCGTGATAGTTGCATCCCGTCATGTTGGCCGCATCGGCAAACTAGCTTTGACCGCTCACTGCTATGGTTAGCGTTTGAAATGGCTTGAGTAGCAGATAATTTTGCTTACTTGGGTACAGCTTGAACCAGACACTATTTTTATTTCAAAACTATTAGCATAATTCCGAGCCACTCTCATAAGAAGCATATAGTTGGCAACTCGGACAGAGAAGTTAGGAACTGAAGGAAAAGTGTCTCGAGGAAATCAACTCACGCTGTGTCAGAAGAACAATCCGATCTACATGCAGCCATGATGAGATCCCCGCCCTTATATTGTCCAACATTCGCGCAGCTGGAGTATTCGCATGTCTTGTAGTCAACTGTTGTACCGGCCTTCACAGTACAGTTGAGGGAGGCAGATGTGAGGGAAATGGCGCCGCAAAGCGCAAATAGGCTTGACAAAAGCTTCATCTTAGAATATATTTGAGGAGACGCCGTCGTTGACGAAAAAGAGTCTTGACAAGAAGTTGAGCAGACAGATCCAAAGTTAGTGAGAAAAGAAAAAAGGAGAAGAGAGATGATGAAATATCGAAAGGGGTGTTATATATCTCTTGCTTCCGGAAATGATGCTTTCATAACAACTCTTGTAGTCTGTAGATTGACTTTAGCACAGTTGGAGAATCAAACATTAGCATCTGTCGGCAGTCGGATTGCCGGAAGGGAGCTAGACTTTAGTCATCTGCTCCCGCATTTTCTTCCCCATCTCTTCTCCATGTCTTCCCCGTTTCTTCCCCACGTTCCCCGGGTTTCGATGTTTGGAGTAGAGAGAGCAGTGTACCAATGCACTATGTGTGGAGTATTTACAGTATCAGCCGGAGTGGGCGTGAGTTTAGCCGAGAACGGCAGTACTTATTGCTGCCAGGCCCCGTCATAATGCAACCAAACCAAACGTTCTTCCCGCGACGACAACAACACATACCACTTTCCCATTCAAGCCCTATTCGACCCGGAGAGTGCACCGCGTAAATGAATATTTCTTAATTCAGCTAATACTTTATCTCATGCGTTCTCGGACTTTAATATAAGAATTGGCCATGCCGATCAGCGCAAGAATTCTGGCAGACATTCCAGATTCGACAGCGTTCAGGCTGATCTGATTGAACAAATTGCAATCTGCATTGGCCACCTCTTATTCGAGGTCTTGATATCTTTTTGGATCTTCTTTACGCTTGGCATCCTCGCTGCTGACCTTTGTGGATCTTATGCAGTCAGCAGCTCGTCACTCTCGTCTCCTTTGGGACGCGAAGTCTGTCGAAGAAGAAGTCTACGCATGATTCCTATAGCCAAAAGTACCAGAATCATCCGATGCAGGAACAAAATATAGTGGGTATCGGCTTAATGGAAGAGAAAAGACCAGACGAGTAGGCTGGAGGCTACAGGAGGCAATTAGGAATGCCGGATGCCGCCGTTCCGCCATGAGGGTACAAGCCGGCCCCAGGTTTGCGTGCATCAAGGCTCAAGAGTATATATCTCTGCATTCTACAGACTCTCCTCTCTCATCTCGTTTCATGATCTGTTGGACCTTATCAATCTCTCCTGGACCTTTCTCTCTTGCAATCATCAATGGCGTGGCTTAAGGCACCTTTGCTGGGTCTCACTCCCATACTAGCTCTCCTCGGAGCTGTGAATGCTCATCCAGCAATGATCGACGGATTGCGTGAGAGACAGATCAATGTTGGTCAGCTTGCTTCATCGTATGACTATATCGTTGTCGGTGGAGGACAGAGCGGATTGGTGATCGGCAACCGTTTGAGTGAGAACTCAACAAGTACGCTGCTTCAACCTCGATCCCTCTCAGGTAAATCTCTTCTGGATGACAGCTCATTGTTCTATAGGGTCGGTGCTGATTGTGGAGTACGGGTATTTTGACGACAGCCCCGCCCAGGTGGAACCGTCCAGCGCCTACCAATACCTCGCCAAGAATCTCTTTAATGTGACCTCGGTAGCTCAACCTGGTGTTGGTAACAGACAGGCGACTATTTACGCAGCTTCCGTTGTTGGAGGTGGCTCTACTGTCAATGGCATGCTCTTCGACCGTGGATCAGCAGATGATTACAACAACTGGGAGAAGCTGGGTAATCCCGGCTGGGGATGGTCGGGGCTACTGCCATACTTCAAGAAAGTGAGCTCCGTCATCTCCTGCCATCAAAATAGTGCGTCAATGCTTATTCTCGTTTTAGAGTACCAAATTCACCCCCCCTCGGGCTGATCTCGCAGCGGACTACAATATTACCTGGGATGTCAACAGAGCTTATGGCACCGACGGACCTATAGAAGTTACCTACCCAGATTGGCAGTGGCCAACCGTCAGTACGTCATTTATCCTGTTCTTCATTCACATTCAGTCTCTAGTCCCATTTCTCTAACACTTCGCAGAGGTTCAGTGGAAAGCCTGGAACGAGGTCGGCGTCCCTACCAATGCTGAGGGCGCTGCTGGAGATGCCCATGGTGCATACTGGGTGCCTTCCAACGTTGATCAGCAATACCGACGCTCATATGCAAGGAATGAGTACTTTGATCCAGTTGCCAGCAGGCAGAACCTCAAGCTCTTGACTGGATATCGCGTCAACGAGGTACTCTTCAATGCGAATAAGCGAGCTGAGAGCGTGAAAATTCAAGCAAGAGGTTCGGCAAATGGTGCTTCTACAATCACTGTCAAGGCAAACCAGGAGATCATTCTCTGCGCCGGCTGGCTGCACACGCCTCAGGTGTTGCAACGTAGCGGACTTGGCCCAAAAGCCCTTCTTCAACAAGCTGGGATTAATGTGCTTGTGGACCTTCCTGGTGTGGGTGCTAATCTGCAGGATCATCCCGCTATAAGCATGGCATACAACTGTAAGTTAGACATATTATCCCATCACAGGTCTCGTTGTATGGCGCTAACTATCTTATCTCGTCAGATCGAACAGATCTCACCCCAAATTCTGGATCGGCGTATAGCGACGCCACATTTCAGCAATGGTCAAATCAGCAGTGGCAGCAGCGTAAAGGTCCACAGTCTATGGGAGTTGGAAATTCCCTCGCCACCGTGCCATTTCCGATCCTTAGCACGTCTTACCAGGCCACAATCTCCAAAGCACAAGCTCAGAATGCGGCTTCCTATCTTCCATCTACCTACACGACGGAGAATGTAAAGGGATACACAGCTCAGCGTGATATTCTCCTTCAATCTTTTGGGAAGCGGGACAATGGTGTAGTAGAAATTCCGTTCTCTGGTGGCGGAAGCACCAGTTTGGTTCTAGAAAAACCGCTGAGCAGAGGAACTGTCCGATTGAATCCGAACGATAAATATGCTGAGCCATCAATCGACTACAATACGAACATCAACCCCGTTGATTCCGATATCATGGTCGCCATGGTTAAATTCGCTCGAAAATGGATGGCTGCACCCGCCATGCAGCAGCTCAACCCTCAGGAGTCTAGCCCAGGCACGAATGTACAGACGGATCAACAGATTGCACAATACGCTGTGCAGGGCATGACATCCTCCACCGCCCACAGCTGTTGCACCGCCGCCATGGCCCCGCAAGACTTGGCCGGTGTGGTCAGTTCCGATCTTACCGTGTACGGAGTTACAGGGTTGAGTATTGGAGACATCAGCATCATCCCCATGATTCCGGCAACGAATACGTGTGCAACCGTGTACGCAATTGCAGAGAAGGCAGCCGATCTGATCAAGGCAAGATACAACCCAAGCATTCCTAGCGAGCCATCAACACCGGTTACTACGAACCCAGGAAACCCAGCGACCACATCCATCCTGCCAACCAATCCCAGCAACCCAGGAGGATGCTCCGTTGCAAAATACGGACAGTGTGGAGGCCAGTCATATGTCGGGTGCACAACATGTGCGTCAGGCAGCACTTGCAAATTCTCAAATAACTGGTACAGCCAGTGTTTGTAACTGAACCACAGGAGAAGCATTGGAAGGAATACTGCCATTTCTTTGGAATCTTTTCAATCATTAACGAGGGCCTCCTTCCAGTCAATCCACAGAAGATTATGAAATATGTAGATACCTGTACATATTCAGCTATGTTTCGAGAACTTTCGAAATTTGGGAAGAGGTGGCGCTCAAAGTTTCAAAAACAGATCATCCATTAGCTAAAAGAATATCGATCATGGTCATGCTTCTTAATATGTTAGTGTTCGAATAGGAAAGAGTAAGTGTTATGGCTGAGACTCAAAGCCAGATTGAAGACGAGGCTGAAGGCGAGGCTGGAAAGGGGCAGAATAGCCTCGGCATGGTGCATTTCCTCAACAGTGAATTGATCGGGGGCCTGGCCTGTGATGCCGTTTTGGCCCCCCGATTAGCGTGGGCAATCCGGACCGAAGCGTCCGCCTTAGTTCCCCACAACCCCACGCTCGTATCTCGTTTGCTAACCTCCAGCCATCCAATCACATCTGGAGGTCTCAGGTACACTCATATGCCAGCTTTCAGTCAGACACTGAACGTGTCAATATGGTTCCTCTGTATTTTAACGCAATTACTGCACCATATCCTGAGAAAGTAGGCAGCGTTCCACCACCAAATAAGTGCCCTCCGGTGTCCATTTCAGGCATTCGAATTCTGGACAAAATCATCTCTCCGCAACATGGCAATTTTGCACAACTCGTGGGTAACGAGAGAAGAGCTTGGTACTGGCATTGGTGTATTCTTAGGTACGTGGAAGGGCAAGCTGTGCCTCAGTGCAGGCTACAACGAGGCCTATCATGGCCAAGAGGATATCAAAACATTCTTGGAAAGAGTAAAAGAAGTTATTTTCTTAGGACTTCAGTTTCGAAAGGAAAATTGAAAATGAAATTGATCTTAGCACTTTGCAGAGTAAGCATTTCTTCCCCATACGAGGCCAAAAAATTAGCATATCGCCAACTCACTGTAACTTGTCTATTGGTTCTAACAGTAAATCTAATAGGCGAGGTCGCCGAGGAGCATAAAATGGGTTATAAATGTATCGAGAATTTAGACAATTCTCTACTTGAATTTCGAAGTTAGTAGGGTACAAAATGAATATTGCAAGGAGAGTTGTCTTGGTGTTGGATGAAACACAGAACGGATCTGTGGACACGTCCTTCCAGCTCCAGCTGAATAATATATTCCGAGAAATCTCAGCATCTACTGCCCTCTATTGACTTACTTGCGTGGACAGTGTGGACTTACCGTTCTTGGGGGAAAAATAGGTCGGCCCGGGTCTCGAAACGATAACATTGACTGACTTCAAATTCCTACCCTTTTCTTTTATTCCTTTAGATATAGCCAAAAACTTCTCGTCCTGGACATACTGCGGATTCCTTCTTCCTCTCACCCAAACAAAGCTACCTCCCTCATTCCACACCTGGGTTCAGGCAACTGCAAATTGCTGCATCACTCTCTCGCTGTTCTCATTTCTCCCCGTTGTTCACAGCTTCTTCGCTAGTCAGAAATGTTCCAACTATTGGCTCACCATTCATGCTTCAAAAGCGGCTTCGGGGTTCGATCTTCTACGATGGCACGCAGACTTCCAGTTCTTCGCAAGTAACTGGAAACCAGTCACGACACTGCTTGGGCCGGGGACGCTCCTTGTCTAGGACGAGATCAGCGCTCGCAATTTGCAGCGCGAAGTAAAAATCAAAGGACAGGAGGGCACCACGCGCGCCTGCACGTTCATCAGCTGTCACTGATGCGCTACAGTATCCGATGCAGTAAGGGAGCGGCTTGCGGATGCATTGAAACAGCAGCCTGCTGTGGAAGCCAAGACTGGCGAGTGTGTCTTTTTCAAACTGGGTGGCAGTGAGGGCGCAGACGGAGCTGCCATGCCCTGGAGATAGGATCTTCGTCAATGCCGTCCCTGCAACGGAAACGGAACTGCAAGATATGCTGGACAAGTGAGGATTGGAGTGTCCAAGAGCATGGAGTATTAGAGTACCGTTGTTTGGGGGTCTGGAAGACGACTGCGTTGATGACTACCTGTGTTTCAGATTGCCCAATCGGTTTTCAAGTCCTTCGATTATATATATGTATAAGGACAGGCGCCGTCATCTTTGTATGCTTTTGTCCCTCGGTTCTTGCTTTGAGATTATTATACTCAACATTTTTAGGAGCCGAATTTTCGATCTGCCAATACCAGGGTTCCTCATCCTCCATGACGCAGGCGGCTTGTGGGTGGCATCGATGAATGGCGGCGCAAATTTAGCGCTCATCTTTGAAGACAGGAAGAGTGTCGCTGAATAGGACCCATCTCAATCTCTGTCCTGGTGTCTCGATCGAAGTCCCGAAATACATGGAATCATTCTGAGTCCCCGAATAACGCTTGTTCTCTTTCGCTAGTGTAGATGATCTGACCTGGCTTCTCTGATCCATCAGGTGGACTTACATCAGCCAATGTTGTCTTCGTCTATCGCTTCTTACCTGGCAGCGAGCCTCTTCAATGCTCCTGCCTTCCAACGCCGTCGTCAATTCCGAATTTGCTGCTGTTTTGCTTCTTCGATCGTACCAAGAGCGACCTTCAGTCTCATGCCTAACAGCCTTTGGAGATATATATCCATTAGGCTGAGTGTGATGTTCGCCAGTGGCCAGATTCTGCGTTAGTAATGTTGGCGGACAAAAAGCCTTGAAAGACATTGTTTCTGGAGCAGATTTATCCTTTGTTATGGTGGCGTGCTGGTCTTCCATCTTACAGGGAGGAGCAAAATCTTTCATGACATTCATGACTAGGTACGGAAACCGAGATCTATTGGTGCATTAGGTCTAATTACCAGAATGCAAAGCAAAGGGCGAAAGGAAGAGGAACAACACTCTATCGGAACCGAATTATTGGTATGGGTGCGTATAGATCAGGTAATTGCTTGATTGTGTAGAGGCATGTAAGACGACAAAAGCGGGTGTATATACATAAGCGGCTACTCTAATGTAGCATTTTTATTGCTTTCAACTCCGAGAAATTAAATTCAGGCAAGATCGTGATGTTGTTCTCCATTGCGCTCTAGCCTCTTGCCCCCCCCACCCCCCTTTTTTTCTATATACACTCAACTTCCCCCAAATATCCCCCCTTTACCCCCGTTTTTTGCCCCTATTTTTAATTCTTTTTTTTTTTTTTTCCCCTA
>Ga0123337_10002322_pt1 | contig 21934 bp, 18 predicted proteins | sample frozenSSSSmetaG_FD_89792 | JGI IMG/M metagenome (GOLD analysis project Ga0123337, IMG submission 89792) | Glacier valley bacterial and archeal communities from Borup Fiord, Nunavut, Canada, to study Microbial Dark Matter (Phase II) -... | ecosystem: Environmental > Aquatic > Freshwater > Ice >...
TCCAAGGGTAATCCTAACCGTCCCAGCAACGACAATACCGGGTCCGACTACGGGTGCTGCAATCAACTCGGCGATTACGGCAGCATTTAGTAAAGATATGGACCCGGCCACAATCAACGGAGTTAGCTTTACGTTAACTTGCGTTACGCCTTGTGTTTCACCATTAGGCAGTGTGAGCTACGCTGTCGGTACCAGAACTGCCGCGTTCACGCCAACCGCACCGCTTGCTGTCAACACGACTTACACGGCAACCATTACAACGGCAGCAACCGATCTCTCCGGCAATGCGCTGGCAGGCAATCAGGCGCCGCTGCCGGCAGCCAGTAATTATGTATGGACATTCACGACGGGAACATCAGTGCTACCGCCAGTCACACCGGCCAATGTTTCAGTGCAGTCGACTAATCCATCTACGAACGCAAGCAATGTATGCCCTAACGCAGCCATTAACGCAACCTTTAACGTGCCCTCCGGTTTCAGGATGGATCCCCTTACGGTCACTACCGCTACGTTCACCGTTGTCGGACCTCCACCAGCTTCAGCATCCGTCGTGGCTTCATCGGTAGTGCTCGATTCTGCGACTGGCCGTATTGCCACCTTCACACCACAAAGTGCGCTTGCTATTTCTACCACCTATACGGCAACTATCAAAGGTGGCGCGAACGGTGTTAAAGATACGGCAATTCCTGCCAATACCATGTTGAGCGATTTCATCTGGAGCTTTACAACAGCGGGCTCTACCGCTACCTGTAACCCACCACCGCCGCCATCGGCAGTACCACTCGGTTCGGCCAGCACCTACGGGATAATGTCAACCTCCGCTATTACCAGCACCGGGCCGACCTTAATCAACGGCAATGTGGCACTGAGTCCAGGCACATCACAGGGTATTCCCCCGCCGCAGGTTAACGGTGTGATACACGTAAATGATGCGGCCGCTGCACAAGCCAAAGCTGATTTGCTAGTAGCTTATAACTACTTAAAAGCACTTCCGCCAGGCGTCGGCCCCAACTCTTTGGGAGGGGGCGCAGATCTGAGCGGCAAGACTCTGCCATCGGGTACCTACACATCGGCCACCACCATTTTGATCGGTGGCCCTGCACCCGTAACGCTTGATGCGGGTGGCAACGCCAACGCTGTCTGGGTCTTTCAAATCGGCTCTTCATTGACCACTGTAACCGGCAGCGTTCTGCTAACCGGCGGCGCACAGGCCAAGAATGTATTTTGGGTACCTACTGCGGACGCCACTATCGGCACAAACACGATTTTCCAAGGAACCATTGTTGCGGGTCGGGACGTCACCAGTAATACCGGTGCAGTCATCAATGGCCGCATACTTGCGGGAGCAATTGGGGCGGCAACTGTAGCGTTGCAAAGCACCACTGTTAACGTGCCTGCGCCCTAAACTTTGATGCCCGGTGAGCGACAACATCACGCTGTCGACCACCGGGCAACTACAAATTAGAATTTGCTCAAGTTGCGGCTGAGACAAGCACAATAGTTTTAAATTTATATGGAGAAAATCATGAAATTGTCAAGAAAATCAGGGACGCTGAGTTTAATGGTGTTCGCTGCTATTACCAGTCCAATCGCAATGGCGCAGGATTCAAACTGGTATATCGGCGCTAATGTAGGTCAGGCACGAGCGAAGATTGATGACCCGAGAATTACCAGCGGCCTGCTGGCGGGAGGTTTTACGACCACCTCAATTGCCAATGATGAACGCGATACCGGCTATAAGCTGTTTACTGGCTATCAGTTCAATAAATACTTTGCACTGGAAGGCGGCTATTTCGATTTGGGTAAATTTGGTTTTACCGCAAACACGATCCCAGCCGGCACCCTGCGCGGCGACATCAAACTCAGAGGCCTGAACCTTGACTTGGTGGGGACTATGCCCATCACTGATAAATTATCAGCGTTTGGAAGAGTCGGCGGCAATTACGCCGAAGCCAAAGATACCTTCAGAGGCACCGGCTTCGTCATTGTGCGCAATCCCAATCCGAGCACTCGCGCTAGCAATGTCAAATATGGTGCCGGGCTTCAGTACGCATTCAACGATGCCTGGACGCTACGCCTTGAAGCCGAACGCTACCGCATCAATGACGCGGTCGGTAACAAAGGTGACATCGACCTATATTCCGCCGGATTGGTTTACCGGTTCGGCAGTGTCAAGCCGACTCGGACGTCTTATGCTGAGCGTGCGCCTGAACCGGTTGCCGTGACACCGGAGCCTGTCAGACCGGTAACCGAGATTGCGCCGGTAGCACCAGCAGCGCCACCGGTTCAACCGCGATTTGAAAAATACACATTGTCGGCGACCGAGCTGTTTGCATTTGACAGCGCTGCGCTACGACTGCCGCATCCGAAGCTGGATGAGATCGCGACTGCGCTTAATCGCAACCGCGAAATAAACAATGTCGTTATCACTGGCTATGCGGATCGAATTGGTTCTAAACAATACAACCAGCGGTTATCAGAACGTCGCGCCAACTCGGTAAAAAGTTATCTGGAAAGCAAAGGCGTTGATTCCGGTCGGATGAGTGCAGCGGGCAAAGGTGAATCGAATCCCGTAGTCGTTTGTACGGATAAAACACGTCCAGCACTTATCAAATGTCTGGAGCCGAACCGCCGCGTTGAAGTTGAACAAATTACAATTGAGACCCGCGTGCGGTAAACAACGAATGCCGTCATCGGTTTGCTTCGTTTGACGGATTCACGGCTGAAATGCAAATTCATTTTGTGTTCAGTGTCGGTTCAAACGCCGCACGAATACCTCGTGCGGCGTTTTACAGTTGAAGCATTTTTGTAGTCGATGATTGAGGTGGTTCATGGCTGGCAATACGTTATTGCTGGCAATGGCGTCGAAAGTTCTCTATTTTTTAAGAAAATTCGCGGTTAAAACCAATCTTGTTCGGGTTTTATTCAGCTCACCGCTCCAACGAGAAATGTGGGTAAAGCCGCCAATGCGTGGTGCTGCAGTCTGGGGATTCTTTGAGCGCTCAATTTGGCATCATCAGCCCGCTAATTTTCTAGGGCCTGCATAAATTCATCGTGGCGCCAATAGACTTGATTTCGCAAGTTTTGCCCAACGCCATCACCCTAAAATGAATCTCGGGATAATGCTCCTCGTGAGACGAGTTGCTCATTCAAGCTTATTACCCGTGCCCGACTGAGGGCCAGTACCTGACCCGGCGCTACGGAAACGTAATTATGAATGGATGTGAAACTGCCTTGACCGAGATTTAGCCGCTGCGATGCCTAGCTTGCGCGGCATTCACGCCAAGCGCTCGTCCACCAACTCAATCCAATGCCGAATTGGCGTACCCGAGCTTGCATTCAATCCCGATTCAATATGCGCGAGGCAGCCGATATTGGCGGTCGCGATGATTTGCGGCGCGCCGGATTCGAGGGCAGCCACTTTATTGGCGAGAAGCTGTTGTGAGAGTTCGCTTTGCAATATCGAGTAGACCCCGGCCGAGCCGCAGCAAAGGTGGCCTTCGGGAACGTCAGTGAGTTCATAGCCTGCGGCGGTTAATATTTCTTCCACCACGCCTTTTATTTTCAGGCCGTGTTGCAGGCTGCAGGGCGAATGGAACGCGAGCTTTTGCTTGGCTTTGTTTTGCGATGTGAACAGTTTCACAAGCGCATTCTGTTCTTGCTGGACGACCAGGCTGAGATCGCGATAAAGCGCTGAAACGCGCCTGGCTTTTTCAGCATATTCGGTATCGTTGCGCAGCAGATAGCCGTATTCGGCAACGGTGGTGCCGCAGCCGGATGCCGTCACCACGATGGCTTCGACTTTTTCGTCGCCTGCAGATTCGATGAAAGGTGTCCACGCATCGATGTTTCGTTTAATAAAAATGTGCGCTTCGTGTGGATCGTTCAGATGATGCGGAATGGCACCGCAGCATCCGGCGCTGGGTGCTGTGACGAGCGAGATACCGAGTTTGTCCAGCACCCTCGCGGTGGCGGTGTTAATGCTGGGTGCCATCGCTGGTTGCACGCAGCCTTGAAGCACCAGCATTCTGCGCGCATGACGTGGCACCGGCCACTGGCCTGCATCGCGCCGGGCAGGGATTTTTTTAGCAATTGCATTGGGCAGCAGTGGCTTCATCGCACGGCCAATCGCCAGCCCCGCCGTAAACAAGCCGGTTTGCGGCAGGACTTTTTTTAATACCGCACGCGTCAATTTATCAATCGCGGTGCGCTCAACTTTATGCTCCACAATCTCGCGGCCGATATCGATCAAACGCCCATATTGCACGCCCGAGGGACAAGTGGTTTCACAGGCGCGGCAGGTCAGGCAGCGATCCAGGTGCAGCATGGTTTTTACCGTAACGGGTGCGCCCTCCAGCACTTGCTTCATCAGGTAGATTCGCCCGCGCGGGCTATCGAGCTCATCGCCGAGCAAGTTATACGTCGGGCAAGTCGCCAGGCAGAAACCACAATGCACGCATTTACGCAAAATGCTTTCAGCCTCGATACCTTCAGGCGTGTCTTTGATGAAGTCGGCTAGGTTGGTTTGCATGATTTGAATTATTTAATTTTTGAAGCGAGGAATGCCAAGTTAAAAATTGCCTTACAAATTAACCGGCGTTAAAAATTATCCATGCGCCCGCGATTCAAAATATTCTCGGGATCAAATGCGGTTTTCAAATTGCGATGAATTTTGGTGAGTACCGGTTGCAGCGGATGAAACACGCCGGCTGATTTGTCACCGTTTCTGAACAATGTCACATGCCCGCCAGCCGCACCCACCCTGGCTCTCAGGGTGCCACTATCGGTGGCGCCGCACACCCAGCGTAGCGCGCCGCCCCACTCCGTCCACTGCGGCATGTTGAGCTGTAGTGGTGGCGTTGTTGACGGCACTGATAATCTCCACAGTGGCTCGTCAGTTGCAAAAAAACCCGCTCGATGGTCGCGCAGCCCTGCCCAAAAATCAATCGCCATTTTGCTTTCCACCAGGTCACCGCCGAGCTTTTCTTTCGCCGCTTTAACGCCCGATTCGGAACCCGACAATCGTAGCATCAGCACGCCGTCACACCAGCTGGTGGCGGATAGCGGCAACGGCCGTCCGCCCCATTCATTGACGCGCTGAATCGCCGTCGCCTCATCCATTTCGTAGCGCAGCGTAATCTCGCGTGCAGGCTTGGGTAATACCTTGAATGAACAATCGAGCAACACCCCCAGCGTGCCCATCGCACCCGTCATGAGGCGCGATACATCGTAGCCTGCGACGTTTTTAATGACGCGTCCACCGAAACTTAAATCCTCGCTTTTACCATTGATGATGCGGGTGCCTAAAACAAAATCACGCACCGCTCCGGTATAAGGGCGACGCGGCCCGGAAAGTCCGGTGGCAACAGCGCCACCGATGGTCGCGCCACTCGCAAAGTGTGGCGGCTCGAACGGCAGCATCTGATTTTCCTGATCCATCGCGCGTTCAATTTCGGCTAGCGTGGTGCCGGATCGAACGGTGAGCACCAGCTCCTTCGGCTCATACTCAATAATGCCGCTGTAGGCACGCATGTCCAGCGCATCGCCAACAATTTCCCCACCGTAAAAAGCTTTCGTATTTCCACTGCGGATAGCCAGCGGCTGGTTCGCGGCGGCATGTTGTGAAATGCGTTCCGAAAGTTCAATGATGAAGTTATTCATTTTTGTTTTTTAAAATACAATGCGGCGAGCTACAGACATCTCTATACAGATCTCGACGGGCTTCAACAACTATTGTTGCCTTAAATGCCGCTCCGGTACTAGGGTTTGACATTCGTCACTGCAAGCATAACTTTGCGCCGTCAAAAACGCGGGATATCCGCATGCGGCAACTGGCCGTTATGGACTCGCATGCGCCCATACTCAGCACAGCGCGCCAGCGATGGAATTGCCTTGCCGGGATTGAGTAACATCTGGCTATCAAAAGCACGCTTGACGGCGAAGAACGCTTCGCGCTCGCCGTCTGAAAACTGGCTGCACATCTGGTTTATCTTCTCGATACCAACCCCGTGCTCGCCGGTAATCGTGCCGCCATATTCGATACACATTTCCAGAATATCGGCCGCAAATTGCTCCGTCTTTTCAAGCTCGCCGGGATGGTTCGCGTCGTACAAAATCAGCGGATGCAAATTGCCATCGCCTGCATGAAATACATTCGCACAACGGAGCCCGTATTTAATCGACAGCGCTTCTGTGCGTCGCAACACCGCCGCCAGGGCCCGACGCGGAATCGAGCCATCGATGCAATAGTAGTCGGGTGAAATGCGACCCACTGCGGGAAAGGCGGCTTTGCGGCCTGACCAGAATTTAAGGCGCTCGGTTTCGTTGTTTGAGACGCGACAAGCGGTCGCGCCCGCTGCCCTCATTATCGCCTCCATTTTGGCGATTTCCTCTTCCACTTCTTCAGGCGTGCCATCGGATTCGCACAGCAAAATTGCCGCCGCGTTTAAATCGTAATCCGCGTGAACAAAGCCCTCTACCGCCTCGGTGGCGAGCTTGTCCATCATCTCCAGCCCGGCGGGAACAATGCCCGCGCCGATCACGCTGGCAACCGCATCGCCTGCCTTCTCGACATCATCAAAACTCGCCATCACCACGCGGGCTAATTGCGGCTTCGGCGTGAGCTTGACGGTGACTTCAGTGGTGATGCCGAGCATGCCTTCCGAGCCGGTCATCAGCGCTAGCAGATCATAGCCGGGCGCATCCAGCGCATCCGAGCCGATGATCGCCTTTTCGCCCTCCATCGTGACGACCTCGATTTTGAAAATATTATGTACCGTCAAACCATATTTCAGGCAGTGCACGCCACCCGAATTTTCAGCCACGTTGCCGCCGATGGAGCAGGCAATCTGCGACGAAGGATCGGGGGCGTAATACAAATTTAACGGTGCCACCGTTTCTGAAATTTTTAAATTGCGCACGCCGGGCTTGACGCGTGCGGTGCGCGCCAGCGCATCCACATTCACGATCTGATTGAATTTAGCCATCGACATCAGAATGCCATCACCCAGCGGCGTCGCACCACCCGACAAACCCGTACCCGAGCCACGGGCGACCACTTTCACACCGCCGTCATGCGCCACACGCAGAATCGCTTGAACCTGCTCGACTGTCGATGGCAATACGGCCAGCATCGGCAATTCTCGGTACGCCGACAGCCCGTCGCATTCGTAGGGAAGCAAATCTTCCTTCTCGGTCAACAGTGCATACGACGGTAAAATCGCGCGCAGCTTGATAATTAATGCACCGCGCGACATCGGGGAAATGGTGTCTAGGACTGCCGCCATAAATAATTGCCCATTTTTAACAAACTTAAATAAACATTACTAACGCTCATTCTTCATCATAGCCAACTATGACAAATCCTGCACGCAAACAAACAAAAGCAACTCTTACCGTGAATGCGATAATAGCCGCCGGCAGAATGCGGTAAATTCAAAGAAGCGAGGAAATAGGTATGGCAGGATATGAATCATTTTTGTTGTGGGCGCTGGCCGGAATATTGGTGCTGGTCGGCCTTGCCGGCACCATTTTGCCGATGCTGCCCGGCGTGCCGTTTGTATTTGGTGGCTTGTTGGTCGCCGCTTGGATTGAAAATTTTCAGCGAATCGGCTGGCCCACGCTGACGATTCTGGCACTGCTCACAGTACTGGCGATGGTGATTGATTTCATCGCCACAATGATGGGTGCAAAACGCGCGGGTGCATCCAAACTAGCCCTGCTAGGGGCAGCGATTGGCAGCGTCGTTGGGCTATTTTTTGGGCTGATTGGGATTTTTATTTTTCCTTTTATTGGCGCAGTAATCGGCGAATATCTTGCGCACCAGAAATTAGGTCAGGCCGGAAAAGTTGGCGTTGCCACCTGGCTGGGATTGCTATTCGGCGCACTCGCCAAGCTAGCATTGGCGCTGACCATGATTGGCGTTTTTGTGATTGCCTATTTATGGAAGTAAGCAGGTTTGAAAGTCCGCGCGTAGCGCTTAACAAATGACCTGTATAACGTTCGCAATCGCAAGCGCGACCAATGCCGTTAGCGTTCCGACCATGCCTACGACCCGCCCCAATGAAGCGCCCGGGCTTTGATAGAGACCGCTCGCATGCGCCAAGCGCGACAATACAAAAACCACGCCAAAAATATGTAGCGCAGTAGCGGACGCATGATTGATTTCGTAGATGGCAAGCAACGCAATAAACAGAGGAATGAATTCTGCCGCATTTCCATGCGCGCGCACCGCCTGTTGCAATGAAGCCTGCCCGCCATCACCCAAACCAACCCTGAGACCTTTCCGCAACTTAATCACCGGAACCGTCAAGATAACGAGAATCAACGCTAACAGTGCACCATAAATTGCCGTGATCGGAACCAACATTTGAGCCAACATCTGAGCCTCCTGAGAAGTTTTTTAGCCATATTTCCAGCGAATTTATTCACCTAAAAAATCTACTATGAAAATTATTCCAATCCTGATTTTAACCTTCAATAGCTGTGTAATGCAGGCGTCCGCAGGCTTGCCACAATCACAAACATGGCCGCAAAAACCGATCCGAATTGTTGTCGCCGCGCCGCCTGGCAGCTCGGTGGATATTGTGTCACGCCTGATTGCCGATAAATTAAAAGACCGGTTCCAGCAGGCCATTATTGTCGACAACAAACCTGCCGCTGGCGGCACGGTGGCCGCCACAGAAGTTGCCAAAGCCAAGGCCGACGGCTACACGCTTTACATGGGTTTCAATGGCCCGCTGGCCAATGCACCCGCGCTTTATAAGAATTTGCCGTACGACCCGCGCCATGATTTTTCGCCTGTCATTTTAACGGCACGCCAGCCCAATGTTTTAGTCATCAACCCGAGCGTGCCGGCAAACAATCTCAAACAATTTTTAGCCCTCGCCAAATCACAACCCGGCAAGCTCAATTACGCCAGCGTCGGCAACGGTTCAGTCTCGCATTTATCGATGGAACTGCTCAAACGCGAGGCGATGATCGATATCACGCATGTACCTTTCAACGGCGGACCCCCAGCGGTACAGGCCGTGATGGCAGGCGATGCAGGTGGCGCAAATGGTGACATACAAGCCATATTCACCGCACCTTCCAATGTGTTGGCGCAGATCAAAGCGGGCAAGCTTAAAGCAATCGCCGTGACTAGCGCGCAGCGTTTCGCCTTGCTGCCGGATGTGCCCACTGTGGCCGAATCTGGCGTTACAGCACTCGCTAGTTTTGAAGCAATTTCTTGGAATGCGCTGGTCGCACCACGCGATACTCCACCCGCCATCGTCGCGCGATTAAATGCCGAAATTAACGCGATTTTGCTGGATACAGATGTGAAGAAAAAATTTACCAATGCAGGTATTGAGGTGGGTGGCGGCACAGCGGAATGGCTGCGCGATTGGATGACTGCAGAAGCAGTGAAATGGGGCGCGATTATTCGGCTGACCGGGGCGAGTATCGATTGATGATTTAAAATTGAAAAACTAGCGTAGGACCGGCGCTCAGGAGAATTATGGCTGGAGATGGCCGCCGATATTGCAGGTTGAAGGCAGGGCGCATTGAGCGGCGCGATTTGCGCCCTGCCATTCACATGTTTGGCTGGTGTCGTCCGGAATCACGAAAAGCATCTCCCTTGCCAAAACCCGCTTGAACTGACGGCGTATTTATCGGCTTTACACGTTGCCAATCCCAATCAAAAAACTAAAACAACCCGACAATCTTGCCCTCATCATCCACATCAATCGAGTTCGCACTTGGCACTTTGGGCAACCCCGGCATGGTCATCACGTCACCGCACACCATGACAATAAATTCGGCGCCCGCGGCCAATCTCACTTCGCGGATAGTAAGTACATGGCCGGACGGCGCGCCCCGCAATTGCGGGTCGGTCGAAAATGAGTATTGGGTTTTTGCCACACAAACGGGGTAGTGACCGTAGCCATCCTCCTGCAGCTTTTTGATTTGCCCTCGAATTTTGGAATCTGCAGCAATATCGGCAGCGCCATAAATTTTAGTGGCAATGGTTTTCATTTTTTCCCATAACGGCATCGAATCTTCATAGACAAATTTGAAATGGTTCGGCTGCTCGCACAAATCCACCACCACTCTGGCGACTTCAGCCGCACCCGTGCCGCCCTCGGCCCAGTGTTTGGCGATCACGACTTTACAGCCGAGTTTTGACAGTCGCTCGGTGAGAAAATTAACTTCGGCTTCGGTGTCATGCGTGCGGTGATTCACGCTCACCACACACGGTAGGCCATAGTTTTGCATGACGTTATGGACGTGACGTTCGAGATTGACAATGCCCTTTTCGAGCGCGGCCACGTTCTCATTGGATACTTCTTTCACCTCCATGCCCCCATGAAATTTCAGGGCGCGGATGGTGGCCACCAGCACCACCGCATCGGGACGCAAGCCTGACTTTCGGCACTTGATATCAATAAATTTTTCCGCACCCAAATCTGCACCGAAGCCGGCCTCGGTCACCACATAATCGCCCAGCTTTAGCGCGGTCTGGGTAGCGGTAACGGAATTGCAGCCGTGGGCAATATTGGCGAACGGGCCGCCGTGAATAAAGGCGGGATTATTCTCCAGCGTCTGCACCAGATTCGGCATCATGGCGTCTTTTAATAGCGCAGTCATGGCACCGTGAGCCTGCAAATCTTTGGCCAGAATCGGTTTCAGATCGCGGGTGTAACCCACCACAATTTTGCTGATGCGCTCTTTCAAATCCTTGATGGATGTGGCGAGACAAAAAATCGCCATGATTTCGGAAGCCACCACGATATCAAAACCATCCTCACGCGGGAAACCGTTTCCTGGTCCGCCGAGAGCGACCGTAATTTGGCGCAGCGCGCGATCATTCATGTCGACCACACGTTTCCAGGCAATGCGGCGCACGTCGAAACCCAATTCATTGCCATGATGAATGTGGTTGTCAATCAGCGCCGACAACAAGTTATGGGCGAGCGCAATGGCTGAAAAATCGCCGGTAAAATGCAGATTGATTTCTTCCATCGGCACCACCTGCGCGTAACCACCGCCCGCAGCGCCCCCTTTCATGCCGAACACAGGCCCGAGTGAAGGCTCGCGCAGGCAAATAATCGCTTTTTTACCGATGTGATTTAAGGCGTCCCCCAGACCCACGGTGGTGGTGGTTTTGCCTTCACCTGCGGGCGTGGGCGAGATCGCCGTAACTAAAATGAGTTTGCCATTTTTTTTATTTTTCAGACTATCAATGTAGCCCAACGATACCTTCGCCTTATAGCGGCCATAGGGCTCCAGCGCCTCCTCCGGAATGCCCAATTTGGCGGCAACATCCGCAATTTTGACCATTTTTGCCTGTTGGGCAATTTCAATATCACTCAGCACAATATTTCTCCTCGTTATTTTTCGGTTGCCGTCGCTCCTGCTCAGGCCCTGTCGGGCAAACCGGTGGCAATTTGTGCCAAACGAACCCGTTCTGTGCCAACGCACCATGCGGCACTATTTAAACTTGCTACCGCAAAGTATGAATCTGCGCTCGTCGTCACCACCATGATGAGCATCAACTAGAATGGCTTGCGCCCAACATTTTGATTGACGCTCATCATCAATTGAGTTGACCCAGTATTTTTTGGCCTTGATAAACCCGCTGTGCCCACGCAAATGACCGTACGTCATAACAATTTAAAACATCACGGAGGCGCAATATGCACCCGCATGAAAAACTGATTCGAGAATTTTATACGACATTTGCGAAGAAAGACGCTGCCGCAATGGCGAGCTGTTACCACGCTGACATTGCGTTCAGTGATCCCGTGTTTCCCATGCTGCGCGGTGCCGAGGCGACCGCGATGTGGGCGATGCTTACCTCGCACGCGACGGGAGATTTCGAGATTATTTTAGTTGACGCATCTGCCAATGCCGAGGGCGGTCGCGCACATTGGGACGCAAAATATACTTTTTCGCAGACCGGTAATTTAGTACACAACAAAATTAGCGCGGTGTTCGCATTTCGCGATGGCAAAATCATTCGTCATGTAGATCGTTTTTCATTCTGGCGCTGGTCGTCGCAGGCGCTGGGGATGCCCGGCAAATTATTCGGCTGGTCATGGCCGCTTAAAGCGGTTGTAAGACGCAAAGCCAAGGCCTCACTTGACAGCTTTATGGAAAAGGGGCGTTATCCAACACCATGAACGGTCGGAATTAACTTTCCAGATAGCTGCTTTGGGCGTGTTGCTTAAAAATTCAGCGCCGCAAATTATGGCCCACCGTCATCGGTCACAATCATGGGATGACGCGACAGATGCTGGTGCCACATCAGCCGCAGCTCGCGTTGTGCTTCCTGATTGGCGTGCCTAAACGTGGCGCGCAATTCAGCGGCAATTGAAGCCTGTGCGTCTGCACTCTCCATACGATTCAGCCCACAGTAACAGACCGTCAGCTGTTCGTGCGCGGCCTGCTGTAGCGAACGCAGATCAGCGTGGCGGGCGCGATCCGCCGCGGCCTTGAGATGCGTTTCCGCCACCAGAAATTCACTTTCGCCAAGCGCAATTTTGCCCAGCCACAGCTCAGCGTCAACAATCAAGCGGGCATGCTTCAACTCGTGCCCCATTTCCAAAGATTGCGCAACGAGCAAACGCGCCGTCACAAAATCGTTCAGGAAAAAGTAGTACTGACCGATGGAGGCTGTTTTATCCGACACCTCAAATTTATTGTTATCTTGCAGTGCGGCCTGCAACCCCTCGCGGGTGTGCTCGATGGCCGACGCCCACAAGGCATGAGCCAGCGCTGTGTCACCCGCATTGGCGGCCACCTCCGCGCGGCGATGAAACAGGACGCCAATGTTGGCGGTAACCTTGGGCACATGCAACGATTCATTAATATCAAGCAGACACTGACGTGATGCGAAGAATTCGCGCTCGGCCTCATCAAAGCGCTGGCAATCCGTAAAGGTCAGCCCAAGGACATTGTGGGTCCGTGCTTCGAGCGATTTATCGTGAATGCGCGCGGCAATTTTGAGGCAGCCGAGCAGTGCCGCCTCGGCCAGATCGTGCGCCTTCAAGTCACGGCAAGAAGCGGCAAGGGTCACGAGCTGATGACCCATGCGTCCATATTCGTTGAGTGTTGCGAACGCCTGATAAGCATCAAAGCCACTTGCGATCGACATCATGTGATCTACCCGAACGTGGTGACACATGGCGGCGGCGGAAAGTGCTTCCGCGCGCTCAAAAACCAGGTTGTGCAAATGCGCCAGCAACAACGCTTCTTTAACCGCTGCCAGCCCATCACGCGGTAGGCCGGCAAACGAATACTCCATTGCCAATCGCGCCAATGTGCCTGCGCGCTGTTTGGGCTGCTCACGGGAAGTTTGCGTGGCGAGCATATTAGTGAGGTTGGCGATGCGCGCGTGCTGACTCAATGGGGCCTCTTGAGTATCACGCCAAGCTTGGGACAGCACTTTGCCGCCGGCGCCGATTCGATACTCGCGTCGCGGGTATATGTTGTAAGTCGGCAAGCGGACCTGCTGGCAAGTAAGCGATAGAAGCGGGAATGAATGTTGGCCAAAAGCATGATGAAAGTGTGCGGTCGAAATATTAGTGACTTGATGGTATCGCCGCGCTAAGCGGGTCACAGTGCGCCAGTTCACAGGGAAAAACCGCTTATCGGACCCTATATACCGTTCAAATGGGCATGTGACAAATGTTTACAACGCAGCGCTATGCACGATCGTGCGGCTGGCTCGTTAGCGAGAACCAAAGCTGAAGACGCGAGCGTAAAAATATGCGGCTAGGCTTTTGAAACCGTCGCTCGGGTTTTACTCTTACGCAGCATGATGATGTTGCCGATGATCGACAAAATAACCCCAGCGGTGGTGAGAAAGCTCCACGCAAATTTTTCGAAGAAATATGAGACCGTCAGCGCCACGACCGGCACCATAACGCCGACGTAGGCGGTGCGTGCGGCACCGATCCGCCCCATCAGGGTGAGATAGCAGCCAAACGTCACAATCGAGCCCAGCAGCGCTAAATAAACAAGCGACCCAATATAGGCGGGCGTGGCATCGAAACTAATCGAACGCCCCATTGCCAGGCCGAATAACAAGGCCAGCGCGCCGCCATAAAACATGCCCCACGCCATGCTTGTCCAGGTGGCATAGCCAAGCTTTTGGGTGCGGGTCGCCATCATGCTGCCCGCGCACGATGCCAGCACCGACAGAACCGCCAATAGCGCGCCCAGCTCGGCATTGCGGCTCACCGAAAGTTTGCCGAATTCCGGCCAAAACACGCAAACGATTCCCGCGATGCCAAACGCAGCGGCAACCGTGATGCGGAGCGTCATTTTTGTGCCAAAAAATAGTCGCGCCGCCACCATATTCATCATAGGCATGCCCGAATAGGCGACCGCTACCATGCCCGATACGATAAATGTCTCAGCGTAATAAACCAAAATATAGCTGACGCAAAACATGGCAGTGCCAAATAGCGCGAGATCAAGATGTTGGCGCGGGCCGAATTTCAGCGACAGTTTGCGCCAGCGACAAAAAGCGAACATTATTGCTGCCGCCAACAGAAAACGATAAGCCACTGACATCTCGGGCGCAACGCTGCCCAGCTGGAATGTAATCGCGATCCAGGTGGAACCCCAAATGAGCACGCATACGGCGAACAGTTGCAGGTTTGAGGTGGGCATGCGACGAGGGTTGCTAACGTTGACGAGCTTGGTTAACGAAAAAGGAAAAATGCGAAAAAGCAAAAAGAAGGATGCGAAACGACGTAAGCGTAATGTCACCTTCGCGCTGGCGCGAAGGTGACAAGCCTTATTTCAGAAATAAATCTGTTGTTATTTCGGCTATTTGGTAATGCCAACCTGCGACAACACAAACGAGTAGGTGTAGGCGATATCCTTTAAATAGTCGTAGCGACCTGATGCACCGCCGTGCCCGCCATCCATGTTGGTTTTGAGCAGCAGTGGATTGGCATCGGTTTTAAGGGTGCGCAATTTGGCGACGTATTTAGCGGGCTCCCAATACATGACCTGGCTGTCATTGAGCGAAGTTTCCACCAGAATCGCGGGATAGGCTTTCTTTTCAAGATTGTCGTAAGGCGAGTAAGTGCGCATGTATTGGTAGGCCGCCTTCTGCGTGGGGTTGCCCCACTCCAGATATTCACCCACTGTGAGCGGCAGCGATGCATCCAGCATCGTGTTCATCACATCCACAAACGGCACCTGCGACACAACCGCTTTGAACAAATCAGGCCGCATATTGGTCGTTGCTCCCATTAGCAGGCCACCCGCGCTACCACCCTGAATCACTAGCTGGCTAGGATCGGTGTATTTTTTATCGACCAGATATTCCGCCACATTGATGAAGTCGGTGAAGCTGTTTTTCTTCTTCATCATTTTGCCGTTGTCATGCCACTGCTTGCCCATTTCGCCACCGCCGCGAATATGCGCGATCGCATAAATCATACCGCGATCCAGCAACGCCAAGCGGGCTGAACGAAATGCCAGCGGCATTGAAATGCCATACGAACCGTAGCCATAAAGCAACATGGGTTGCGGACCGTTTTTCTTCAGCGCACGCTTGTAAACCAACGATACCGGCACCATCGTGCCATCTTTGGCTTTGACCATGATGCGTTCCGATTGATAGTCTTTCGGATCATATCCACCCAGCACCGGTTGCTGCTTTTTGAGTGTGCGTTCGCGGGTTTCGACGTTGTAATCAAATATCGAATTTGGCGTCACCAGCGAGCCGTAATCGAAGCGAAATAGCTTGGTATCAAATTCCGCATTTTGTCCGGCAGATGCTTCATACGCGGCCTCGGGAAAAGTAATGTCATCCGGCTTTGCGGTCTTGATGTCGAACACGCGCAGCTTCGGCAGGCCATTGGTTTTTTCTATGGCCACGAAGAAATCCTTGAACATATCAACGCCATCAAGCTTGACGTTGGCGCGATGCGGAATAATTTCTTTCCACTGCTTGATGTTGGCCGCACCTTCAGCAGTCTTTACCAATCGATAATTGCGGCCACGGTCGTTCGTAACAATATAAAAATCGCTGCCGTGGTGATCGACAAAGTATTTGATGTTCTCTTTTCGCTTCATGTAGACCGCGAATTTCCCGGTTGGCGAATTGGCGTCAAGCAAATGCTGTTCGTTGGTTTCTGAGCTTTCGGCGGTCAGAATGATGTAGCCTTTGCTGCGGGTGATGTCGACGTTGATGCCATATAGCTCATCTTTTTCTTCGAAAACAAGTTCGCTATTTTTGTCGCCTAATTTGTGGCGAAACAGTTTATCGCTGCGCTTGGTGGTGGCATCTTCAGTGACATAAAAAACGGTGGCGTTATCGTTCGCCCAGGCGACCGAGGTTACGCGCTCGGCCGCGTCGGGTAAAGTGATGCCCGACTCAAGATTCTTGAAATTGAGCGTGTACTGGCGATAGCCGGTGACGTCGGTAGCGTAGGCGAGCAATTTTCCATCGCGGCTGACGGCCATATTGCTGATTGCGAAAAACGGCTTGCCTTTGGCGAGTTCATTACCATCCAGATAAATTTCTTCGTTGGCATTCAGGCTGCCTTTTTTGCGCGCGTAAATTGCATATTGTTTGCCCATCTCGGTACGCGAATAATAAAAATACTCACCGCGTTTGTAAGGCACATTTTCATCTGTCTCTTTGACGCGTGAAAGCATATCTTTGTAGAGTGTTTCCTGAAAATCTTTCAGACCACCCAACACGGACTGCGTGTAAACGTTCTCCGCTTTCAAATAATCAATGACTTCCAGGTTGGTTTTTTCACGCAGCCAGAAATAATCATCAACACGTTTATCGCCAAAATTTTCAATCGTTTTGGGGACTTTTCTGGCGACCGGCGGCGTGACCGGGCTGACAGCGGGATTAAGAACAGGATTAACGGGTGCAGCGGGAGCGATCATGGGCATGGGCTTATCAGCGGAGGGGGATTGCGCGTGGGCTGGAGTGGAAAAAGGCAGAAGCAAAAACGAGATATGGACAGCGGCAAGGATTAAGACTGAACGAATTTTCATAGCACTCTCAATATTCAACGAAGTGCAGATTATAAACCGTCGAACTTGTGCCGCGGGACTGGACTGCGGGCAAATATGGTTACGACTTGATACAACTGTGAGGAGAATGGAGCACTGTTGATGTAAACGCGGTGCCAGGGGCAGCGTTAGTCGTGCAAGGCACTGGAAACAAGATCAGGAAACAAAATTTGCGCTGCCAGCCTCGGTGCCACACCCACTACTTTTTCGTATTAATAAAGGATTCCACATGAAAACGAAACTCATTATTGCCGCGGTATTAACCAGCCTCATAAGCGCGGCCGCGTTTGCACAAGCTCCTGCTGCGCTCGGCACCAACACTCCTAAAATTGACAAACGCGAAGCCAATCAAGCTGCCCGTATCGATCAAGGAGTGGCATCGGGCGTATTAACCGGTAAAGAAGCGGCCCGCCTTGAAAACGGTCAAGCCCGCGTTGCCACCGCAGAAGCCAAAGCAAAAGCTGACGGCACGGTGACCCGGCAAGAACGCAAAAGATTAAAGCGCATGGAAAACAAGCAAAGCCGCCACATCAAGCATCAAAAGCACAACAAACAAACCGCGCCAGCGCCAGCAGCTCAGTAAGCCTCCACTAAAGTTTATTCTCCTCCCTTGATGCCTGACTCTTCGTAACGAGGAGTCAGGTTTTTTTATTGCTAAAATTCGAGATGGAATTTTTAGGGCGAAGAAAATGTTTGAAGCAACAGTAGTAACGTCTGCATCAAAATCGGATTTTTATGCCGACCTTAACAAACAGCTCGGCGGATTGCTGGCGAGCGAGCGCGATTTGATGGCAAATGCGGCGAATTTTTCATCGCTGGTTTTTTTATTGCTCGACAATTTAAATTGGGCGGGCTTTTATTTTTCACGTGGCAATGATTTGGTATTGGGCCCGTTTCAGGGCAAGCCCGCATGCGTGCGGATTCCCGTGCAACCCAGCCCGCGCGGTGTGTGCGGTAATGCGGCGTTCCATCGCAAAACATTTGTGGTGGAGAATGTGCACGAATTCCCCGGCCACATTGCCTGCGATTCTGCGTCAAACTCTGAAATTGTGATTCCACTCATCGTCGACGATGTCGTGCTCGGCGTACTGGATATTGACAGCCCATTACTCGCCCGATTTGACGATGAAGATCGCGTGGGACTGGAGGCGATGGTGGCAACGTTCGTCTTAGCCACTGATTTTACGCCCGTCAGTTTTCTACACGGCTAGACCGCCATTTGGCGGGCTTCAACCAACACTTTTGCTCCAAACACCACGTCAGTATTAGTCTTGTAAAAAGTAACTGTATACCGATACAGTTAAATAAGCGTCAACAATTCATCGGCGTAAAATAATGATATGTCGATCAATTCGCTCCTCGTTGATTTCAATTCCTACTTCGCGTCCTGCGAGCAGCAGACACGACCGGAGCTGCGCGGCAAGCCGGTTGGGGTGGTGCCGATGTTGGCTGATTCGACTTGCCTGATCGCCGCAAGCTATGAAGCGAAGGCATTTGGCGTTAAAACCTTGACCAACGTGGGCGAGGCGAAGAAAGCGATTCCCGATATACAGCTGGTGGTTGCGCGTCACGAGCTGTATATCGATTTTCATCACAAAGCCGTCGCCGCCGTGGACGAGATCGCCCCGGTGCGCAAGGTGCTATCGATTGATGAAATGGTGTGCGATTTACCCGCGGGCTATAAAACGGTCAAGCGCGCTTGTGAACTGGCGGGCGATATCAAGAAAAATCTGGCGGAAAAAGTAGGCGAATATCTGAAGGTCTCGATTGGTCTCGCACCCAATACTTTTCTAGCCAAGCTAGCCTCCAATATGCAAAAGCCAGACGGGCTGGTGGTGCTGGAAGAACACGATGTGCCTGAAAAGATCTTGCATCTGCCGCTGCGCGCGCTAAACGGTATTGGCCACAATATGGAGGTGCGACTAAATGAGCATCGCATTATGACGATGGCAGATTTATATCGCCAAACCTCGGCCCAGCTGCGCACCGTATGGGGCGGCGTGGGCGGCGAACGGTTTTACGCAAAGCTGCGCGGACAAGAGGTCGAAGAAATCCAAAACGAGATGGGCTCGATCGGCCACTCTCATGTGCTGGCACCGGAGTTGCGCAACACCGCCGACGCTTCCGCGGTGCTGCATCGCCTCACCCAAAAAGCCGCGATGCGATTGCGCAAGGCGCAGCATTATGCGGCGCGGATGCAGGTGAAGGTTAAATTTATCAACGCGCCCTCATGGCAGCGCGAAACGCGGCTGCTTGATACGCAGGACACGCTGGATTTGTTACACGCGCTGGAATCGATGTGGGCGGGCTACAAGCCCAAACGCAACGCCACACCGTTGCAGGTGGGTTTGACGTTACTTGATCTCACGCCGGAAGACAGGCAATCGCAGCGATTATTTGTCGCTGATGATGAGCGCAAAAAATTAAACGCGACCCTGGATAAATTAAACACGAAGTATGGAAAACATGCCGCGTATTTTGGTGGCGCGCATCGCGCCATCGATCACGGCAAAATAGCCATTGCGTTCAACCATATTCCCGATGTCAACATTGAAAAATAGAAGGGAAAATAAAAATGCCACTCAACAATAACGTCACCATTATCACCGGCGCATCCACTGGCATTGGCGAAGAGCTTGCGTATCAGCTCGCCGATGAAGGCGCGCAACTTGTTTTGACGGCGCGGCGAATCAGAGAGCTTGAGCGTGTCGCGGAAAATGCTAAAAAACGCGGCGCGAAAGTTATTGTCGTGAGCGCTGATGTCGCGATTGAATCGGATTGCAAAAAAATCATTGATGCCGCAATGGCCGAATTTGGTCGCATCGATACGCTGGTAAATAATGCTGGCATGACGATGTGGGCGAAGTTTGAAGACATTCAGGATATGTCCATTATGGAACGCATCATGCAGGTCAATTACATGGGGGCCGTGTATTGCACGCATCATGCGCTACCGTATTTAAAAACCACGCGCGGTCGCATCATTGGCATCGCCAGCTTGACCGGCCTCGTGGGTGTGCCCACGCGTACCGGCTACGCGGCCAGCAAGCATGCGATGCGCGGATTTTTTGATTCGCTGCGAATTGAATTGGAAGCGTCAGGCGTCACGGTAACGATGGTGTATCCCGGATTTGTGGCGACCGGTATTCGCGAAAACGCAACGGGCGCCGACGGCAAACCGGCGTTGATTGATCCCGTGGATCAAGCGGGCGTGATGAGTGTTTCGGCCTGCACACAACTTATTGTTAACGCGATCAAACATCGCAAGCGTGAAGAAATCATGACGCTGAAAGGCAAGCTCGGGCAATGGCTTAAATTGATTGCCCCTAGCGTGATTGACGGCATCGCGAAAAAAGCGGTCGCGGGGAACCAGAAGTTTGTAGAACGAAGATAGCTCGTCATTTTTCAAACATTCGCACTGGTAGGCTTTTACAAGCATTTATGCTCCAAGCTGCCCGCCAAAATTAGACCTTCACTTTTTAAATCGTAATCACGTTATCAATATGACACTCACTACTTGGCTCACTTACTTAATCGCGGTCACCCTTATCTGCGTTTCGCCTGGCCCCGGCGCGTTGTCTTCCATGTCTGCCGGCATGAAATACGGCTTTGCCGTCGGCATGTGGAATTTGCTCGGTTTGCAACTTGCGATCGTCGTCAACGTGTCACTGATTTGGCTCGGCCTGGGCGCGCTGCTGGTGACATCCACTACCGCGTTTGAAATTATGAAATATGCGGGCGCGCTGTACCTCATCTATCTCGGCATTCAAAAGTTTCGCGAGGCTCCCGCGCCGTTTGAAGAGATCGCCGCCAAAACAAAATTTGAAGACACGTCGCGATGGGGATTGATCAAGCAAGGCTTGTTTGTCAACCTCACCAATCCAAAAGGCATCGTTTTTTTAGTCGCCGTGCTGCCGCAATTTATCGATGCGACGAAGCCGACCGGCCTTCAATACGCGATCATGGGCGTGACAATGGTTGTCATCGATGTACTGGTGATGATGTGCTACACCGTCCTCGCGGCAAAGGTGCTGCGGCTACTAAAAAATCCATCGCACCTTCGCTGGACGAATCGTGGACTGGGAAGCTTGTTTATCGCGGCGGGTGGGGCGCTGGCGGTATTCAAGCGGAGTTAACCGATGTGCAGATTCCGACAAGATGCAATTGGGAAAATACCGATGACGACAATCTTGATACGAACTGAATGCTTAAAAACTTCCTCGGTAAAACGAGATTCAAAAAAACTTTTCAGCGCGGATAGCGCATGAGAGTAATACTAGGAACGATCTACCGATGCTTCCCGCCAAACACCGCCAAGAATATAAACATTAAAATCAAAATCCCCACCACCAAGAAGAAAATCTTCCAGCCTGATTTGGGGGATTCGCCTTGTACTTCGCCGCTTTGGCCGTTGACCATAAAGCGATAGGTTTTGCCTTTGAAGATATAGGCGGACATCCACACCGGTAACAGGATGTGTTTAAACATGAGGTGAGTGTAGTCGGTGTTAAGACCGGTGACGCGTTGATGGTCACCGCCGATATCCTGTTCCACCAATGAATGTACTTTGGCATCGATGATTTGGCGGCCTTGCACGAAGCCTTCTTTTAAACCAACTTGATAGGCTTCGGCCTGAAAACCGGTGATGTATTCCTCTTGATAAGGCACGAGTTCTTTGGTGTTCCAGGTGCGCATTTCATTTGAGAATGCGCCCATGATTGAGGAGCCAACAGCCGAGCCTAGTCCTCCAGAAACTTGCGCCAGCATTTGGCGCGCCTGAGCGGTTTGCTGCATTTTGGCGGCCAGCGGCGAGCCTGCTTTCGCGCCGCTGACGCTATAGGTGGGACTGGCTGGCACCAGCACGTCATCATGGAAAAATGAAACCGTGCCAGAAACA
>Ga0123337_10002323_pt1 | contig 21934 bp, 15 predicted proteins | sample frozenSSSSmetaG_FD_89792 | JGI IMG/M metagenome (GOLD analysis project Ga0123337, IMG submission 89792) | Glacier valley bacterial and archeal communities from Borup Fiord, Nunavut, Canada, to study Microbial Dark Matter (Phase II) -... | ecosystem: Environmental > Aquatic > Freshwater > Ice >...
GAGGGCCGGGAGTGGTGGAATGGATGGTGGATGGAGGAGGAGAAAGAGAGGGAGGAGAAGGGGGAGGAGGGGGAGGAGGAGGAGGAGGAGGAGGAGGAGGAGGAGTGATACGAACCGTACAAGTATGCTGACCAGTGGTCCAAGGACAGAGGAGTCTTTGCAGCCTCGAGATGATACAAGTCAAGCGAACAATTCAGAATCTGATGATTACAAGAATTGTGGTAGTAGTTGACAGTGATAGCGAGCGAAAAAGGTCTGAATGATAGGAAGCTATCAGCGAGAAGTGTGTCGTATAATTTGTTGATGGATCTTGATGATTATGGAGGAAGAGGAGGAGGAGGAGGAGGAGGAGAAGAAGGATGTTGTGGCGGGGTGGGTGAATTTATATGTTGGTTGTTGTCAACGTCAACGTCGATGTGTGCAAGAGGAAGGAGCAGCAGAGGTCGACTCCACTTGGTATGAGGTGGTGCGGTGGAAGTGGAAGTAAATATTAAGTGAATATCAAGTAAAGCAGTCGCGAGCGAAAACGTGGGGTATAAACACAAGATATATCGTATATCGACAGGAGCCTCCCAAACAGCAATCTTCAAGACAAAGTAAACGTGGGCTAATAGAGTCAACAAAGAGTTTCGGAAAATGTCCCTTCCAGACGCAAGTATCCTTTTGAGATATGAATGCAGGACGAGTTGGCGGGCTCGTGAGAGTGGCAGTTGGATAATCTGCAGGAGATAAACGGATATGTCTGTATATGTATATGTCTATGTATATTTATATTGGGAAGGAGAAGGGAAGACATACATAAGACACAAGACATGTGCTCTGGAGATCCTGCGGGCCAACACAGTTCTACCTACCCCTTCCACAGAATGGCAGGCTGTGTATGCGAGGAAGCGAAGATGGGAAACGGGAAACGGGAAATGGAAGTCAGCCATGCAAGCCAGCTCCTAAACCCCGTAGGTACCTGGCCAGGTAGATAGGTGGATGAGATACATATAACAAAGTCGATGCTTCCTGCGAGGCCCAGGCCTTATCAAGGAGGAGGAGGAGGAGGAGGAGGAAACAGACTAGGCGAACTCCTGAGTCCTCACACTCCAACTGCAACTGCAACTGCAACTGTAACTATAACTATAACTGTAAGTATAAATATAACTTCATACAATGAACCGGAGAGAAGGAGGACAAGGAGGAGAAGGAGGAGAAGGGAAAATGGCTGTGGATGGCTGGCTGGCTGGCATGGGTTGGTACGTCTGGGACGCCGCACGCCTCTTCTCACAAAAACACACGTTCTCCTTCTCCTTCTCACCCTCAACGAGAATGCGAGGCATGGATGCCTCTAGATAGATAGCTGTAGATAGCTGTAGATAGCTGTAGATAGCTGTAGCTGTGATGCATAACGACTTCACCTTCGATCCTTCGCTCCTCTCCCGGGTCTTCGGAGTCGTCCTTCCTTTTCTCCTCTTTCCTCTCCTTTCCTCGGGTTCTGTTTTCCGCACTGTTGGACTTTGTTTGCACTTTGCACTTTGCACGACTTTTGGCTTCAGGGGCTCTCTCTAGAGTGATCATCATGAATGAATGAATGCATGCACGCTGAGGAAACCCCATTGCCGTAACCAGCGTTTCTGCTCTCGGTGCTGTGCACTCCCTGGCTTTCATTCCATCCCCCTTCCATCTTCCACTTCTATCGTCCTTCTTCTTTGGCGCAGGCAGGCAGGCACGTCGTTCGCATCTCACTGCCTGCCGGCTGCCGCAAGACAAACGCCTCAAGACGAGACGCCGACAGACCAAACGCCAACAGACCAGACGCCGTGATGCAGGTCAAAGAGATGCTGGAGCGTGAGACGCTTCCTCTGTTGTTCTTTGGCTTCCATGCCTTCCTAGGTGATGCTGAGTGGTTCGGAGATATGGTCGAGGTGTTGACGGAATACGGGATCTGCAGGGTCATGTTTCCATCACATCTGTCACATCTGTCACATCGATCACCCATCACCCATCACATCTATCACATAGCAAACACCTCGCTCTCAGAATCGAAATTGCCCGCCATGGCTGACATATGGACAAATTAGCAATTGGCAGGTCATAGAATGATTCATTGGGGCATGTACATACATATAGAGATAGCAGTGTATGTATTTCTTGTTGTATTCTATTCATTGTATCATTGTATCTATTGTATTTATTGTATTGCACCTGATACTGACTGGACATGGTTGACCTCTGAGTCTGGGCGTAGCTGGGCGTGGCTTGGCGACGCCTGGTCTGTTATTCGCATGTATGATGTATACAACCACATCCACATAACACGGTTATTGTACGTACTACTCTACTTCTCCTTCCGCTCCGATACATGAAGGCATATATGTATGTATGTACATATATGTTGTATATATATACATACATACATACCACTAGGACAGACATTAGATTCTCAGGCGAATAGAGCCTCCGCCAAATGTCACTGCTCCACGCACGCTTCACGAGCCCATCCTATCCTACTCCATGGGAGAGGAGAATGAATCTACGCAGACGCAGCGTATCCCGCATGCATCATCTCTGTGCGAGTCAAGGGCCCGGCAGTCTGGTCGACAAGGCACAGGATCGCCCGCTCATGCAAGCCTCGCTCTTGGGTCACCGAGTCGACGGACTGCAGCCAACCATTCTGCCGCGGAAGGTACTGCTTCTCCGCGAGAGCAGCTCAGCTTCGTTGGACGTTGGATGTTGGACGTTGGAATATGGATGGATGTACACATGTACCTCGAGGGAGGCACTACGGATACAGATGTAGAGTATCACTTCTCACTTCTCACTTCTGCTTAATCTCCTTTCCTTTCCTCTCCTTCCCCTTCCTCATGCAAGGAATCGCTCCATATCACGGCTTTTTCACACATTCACAGTATCATCGCGCCGACGAGGCCTAAGGCTTTTCAGAGGTGGCAGGGCAGGGCAGGATTCTCGTTCTTCCAGAAGTGACAAGACAAGGCCCAGGCCTTCTCGAACCGCACTGGAAAGAACCAGAAGCTTTGCTCTGCTCTGCTCTGCTCTGCTCTGCTGTACCAGGAGCTCAATGCAGCACCGGGCTTCGAAGCCAATCCTTGCCCCCGAACGACTGCACTGCAGACGTTGTTGGATACCTACCCACCTGCCTATCCATCCTTCCTGCGGAGACGTCGGAGCATAATGGTCCCAACCATTCTCTGCACCTTCACCGCGCATCTTGTATTGCCAGCCTGCATACACATGGAGGGAGAGCTGATTCCTCCAATCGCGCCTCTCTCTGCCTTCGCAATGTCAATGGCTAGGTCGTGGTGATCTCCCGAGGACTTGGGTGTTTCTTCATTTCAGCATTGCACTTCTTTCTCCTCCATTTCACATCTTGTCTACATCGTCTCTCTCCCGAATCTGATGGAGCAGCTGTCGCCTGCCGGGAACTGCTTGCCATTCCGAAGACCAAGGTGCCAGGTACATACAACACATGCAGGCTGCCTCCGCCTTCCGTCCACATCTCTCTTTCCCACGCACAAGCGTCAACGAGACTGCAAACGAAAAAAAAGAAAAGGGCGGCATCAATCAGAGACGAAACACATAGAGAGGTAGAATAGTATGATTCATGACGTTCGCCATCTATGACTGCCGACTAACCAAAACAAGAACATATGAATATGAGGCCCCAACCCGCTCCGCTCTATACCCATCCATCCATCCATCTCTCCATCCTCCTCACACCCGCCTCTCACAGCAGACAGACATCCCGCAACCCCCCCCAGAACGCGGTGAGATATGATATATACATAGAACCGCTCAACTCGCTCGCTCGCTCCCCGCCCATCTCAGCCAACCCCACCCAGCTCTATCACAGACGGACGACGACGCAGACGACGAAAGCAGATTTTGTTCTTGTTCCAAAACGATTCCTCATGGCCCACTGCCCGTGTGTCTGCGTGCGGCCGTGACATAACATAACATAACATGACATGACATGACATGACATAACCGTGCCCGTCTCCTCTCCTCCGTTCGTGTGTTCTCGTGTGTCTTCCGGACCCCGATGCCTCGCCGGTCCAGATGCGCAGCAGCAGCAGCATCGTCGCGGGGATGCGCATGCATGGGGCCATGGCGGTGTTTGTCCTCTATGACCAGACGTCCTCCTGTGATACTTGTTAGCCGCTGTTTTGCTTGCTGCAGTTGATTGCACCTTTCACACAGAGGAAAGAGACGTAACGTAACGTACCTGATACTGATTCGCGCTCCTCATGGCCTTCACAATATCCTCGGCCTTCGCCTCGCTCACGCCGCGGTGCTCGGCGATGATCTGCGCCAGCACCTGGTTGACCTCGCGGGCCATGTGGCTCGCGTCGCCGCACACGTAGAAGTACGCCTTCTGCTCGAGCAGCTCGTTGATCTCCTTCGCCTTCTCCTTCAGCCGGTGCTGCACGTACACCTTCTTCGGCCCGTCGCGCGAGAAGGCCGTGATCAGCTCGAAGTTGTCGCCCAGCGCCTTCTTGTACTCGGCCCACTCGTCCTCGTACAGGAAGTCCTGCGCCCTCGAGCGGCACCCGAAGAACAGGATCGTCTTGCCCACGGGCACGCCCGCGGCCGCCTGCGCCGCGCGCTCCTGCACGAACGCGCGGAAGGGCGCGACGCCCGTGCCCGGGCCGATCATGATGATGGGCTTGGAGGGGTCCGACGGGAGCTTGAAGTTCGAGTGGCGCACGTGCACGGGCACGTGGATGCCGTCGTACTTGTTGCGCGGGCCGCTGAGCTCGTAGGTCAGGCCGTGCGGGTCGGGGCTTGCGTCGCCGGCCTGCTTCTGCTTCAGGGCGAGGAGGTAGTTGGTCGTGACGCCCTTGAGGGCCTCGGGGCGCGACGGGAAGTGGATGGACTCGACGACGGCGGTGATGCTGATCTTGTCCTTCTGCACGAGCGAGGACGAGGAGATGGAGTAGTAGCGTGGCTGGATCTTGTTGATGCCTTCGATGAGGGCGGAGAAGGGGATGGCGGACCAGACGGCGCCGTTCGAGACGGTCTCGAGGACCTGCGCGATGTTGAGGCAGTGCGCCGAGACCTTGGAGTGGAAGTAGTCCTTGTCGGCGCCGAGGCGCGTCATCTCGGCCTTGGACTTGTCGTCGGGCGCGAAGGCGGCGAGGGTCGCGAGGTTCTGGCGCGAGACCGGCGCGCAGATCTCCATGTGGTAGCGGACGACGGCGTCGTAGGTCGTGGGCGTCGGGAACGGGACCTTGGCGGTTGGGTCGAGCGGCTTGACGGAGATGACGGTGTCGCGCTTGGCGAGGAGGCCGGTGATGTTGAGGAAGCGGTCGACCTCCTTGCCGGAGTTCGTGGGCCAGATGGCGATGTGGTCACCTGTCTGGTAGGAGAGGTTTGAGCCGCTGATGTCGATTTCCATGTGCAAGCAGTTCCTGTCCTTGACCGTGAAGACCTCCTTGGACTCGACGATCGGTGCAATGTACGGGTTGTGCGCGTTGTATGGGCCCCTTGAAGTTCCCTCCAAGTGCATCTTGTTCGGCTCGCCCAAGTAGACCTCTGCATCATCCTTGGACAGCTCCTCGCGCTCGGCCGTGCCGAAGATGGGCTCGTAGACAGCTTCGCGCTCCTCGAGACCCAGCTTCTCCGCCAGAGCAGTCCACATGGGGTCCTTCCATGCCAAGAAATCCTCTTCCATTGTGCCAGCTCCGTCGTCGCCCTCGCCGGCGGTGCCGATTCGTTGTGCGCCAAGCTTCGTGAGTGCCTTGTCCACATTGCGGACCATGGAGTTGTAGTGTTCATAGGTGTTGTTTCCGAGGCCGAAAGCGACGTACTTGAGGTTTCCAAGTGCCGGGTCCGTGCTCTCTGAAAAGGAGACGTCCTCGCCGGTGATGAATTCGTAGAAATCCACGGCGTTATCGGTGGGCTCGCCCTCGCCGTAGGTGGCAAGGACGAACATCACGATCTTGTCGTCAGGGATGGCATCGAGGTTCTCGAAGTCGTAGTCCTCGAGGTCAGCGACCATGGTCTCGAGACCGAACCTGCTCTTGCCCTCCTTCGCAAGACGGGCTGCATAGTCCTCGGCAGTGCCGGTCTGGGAGCCGTAGAAGACGACGCAGTTCTTGCCGCTCTCGTCGAGCTTCTTGACGATGTCGCGCGTCTTGCCAGCCTTGACGCCATTGGCACCGGCGGGGAAAGCGCTCTGGTAGGGGTCCTTGGCCACGGCCCAGACCTTGCCCTTGGTGAAATAGGCGACGGTGCCGGCGAGGAGGGCCGTGAGGACGAGGAGGTCGAGGGTATCGAGGTTGGCCATCGTAGGGGAAGTGGGAGGTTGAGGTTGGAGGTGAGAAGTGGGAGGTGGGAGGAGGGAGAGGGAGAGGGAGAGGAAGAAGATGGGGGAATTGATAGGTGATAGGAATAATGGTGGTTATATCTGGGGGGCGCTAGCGGACTAGAGGAGTACCAGAACGGTGCCTTTGGGGTGGCCTTGGGAGCCGGGGTCAGATGCCGACGAACGGAATCTCGAAATTCGAGCGGAATCGGTTACTCTGAGGCGAATCTTGGGCGGCAGCTGTCGTGCGGAGCAAAGCCGAACGAGCGGTTAGGGGATGGTTACTCGATTGAAGATTTGATGATGGGGCGACCTCGTTGAACAGTAATAGAAGATGTTGTTGATGTTGTTGATATTCGTGGGTACGAGAGGAGGCTCAGAATGGGCTGATTGCTTATGAGTTTATGTGCGTTAAGGGAGGGCCATTTTAAGATTGGGATTGGAGGATTGGAGGATTACAGGCAGGGCTATGTGTGTGTATATATATATATATATATATATATATATCTCTCTCTCTCTTTATTGTATATATATATATCTCTCTCTTTACTATATATATCTATATATACATATATATAGACAGATAGGATCTAGCCCGCGCATACATTATTATTCCGTCGCCGCGTGCTGTGAAGGTGGTGAAGAGTAGGTAGTAGGTAGGATATCCATAGTCTATAGAGTATCATTATCATCATTATCATCATTATATTATTATATTATTATGGTCCGATTCGTGCAGTGAGGAGCCTGACTCGGAATAATAATATGGGGGAGGGGAGAGGGGGAGGGGGAGGGGGAGAGGGGAGATATTGTGGGTTCGTCTGTGGGGTTGACCATGGACGTCCTCTCTGGGAGAGTCAGAGAGTCCTCCCTCCTCCCTCCCTCCTCCCTCCTCCCTCCTCCCTCCTCCCTCGACGTCCTTCTTCCGCCTTCCAAAGTGTGGGAGTAGGTGGGAGTAGTGTGGAAATGTTCACATGTGAGAGTGCGGGGGGAATGTGGAAAGACGCGGGGAAGGGGTAGTACTGTGGAGTAGTACTCTGAGTACGTACTCTGAGTGCTCTGGTAATCCCCCGAGGCTATAGAGAGAGACTGATACGTCTTGGAGTAGCATATTGGTAGAGTAGAAGTTGGATACTTTTGTATTCGATGTATTCAATTTCTATCTACTATATGTACTATATGTACTATATGTACTGTCTCACTCATACCTCGCAGCTTCTGACGCCAAATTGACGCGAAATAAGAGCGAGAGCGCCTAAACTTCATCATCCAGGTACAAGCCAGTAGTAATATCCCAGCCCCGAGAGTCAGCTTGTTCTGCAGATAGATATGACGTTCAAAATACAGCACTTCCTCTTCTGCATTATCCTTCATATCATATTCATCCGAGAACCCTAACGTGGTTCTCGACTTACATCCGAAGACCTCTAGAGTCTCGTCTGGTCGGTCTCTTAGTCGTGATTCCCTGATTCCCTGATTCCCTCGGGGTCCAGTGGACGATTCAGACGATTCAGACGATTCAGACGATTCAGGGCCATTATCATCATTCCAATTTATTCTCGTCTGCCATTTTCGGCTTCATAAACGCCGACACTCCGCAGCTAGCACTCTTCCGTTCGGGGAGATTATTGGCCGCTTTTTGATGGTGATGTGATGCTGGAGACGCTGGAGACCCTAGAAGGGATATTTAAATATCATCATTGCTCATATGTATGAACTCCACATGCACTCACGCATCCTCTGAGATCAACAGTTATCCAACAGAATGGGTTGGAAGTATTTATCTTATCACCCTCTATCTCCTCATCCTCGCCTCTGAAGATGAAGATACTCAACTTTAGGATCCGATAGAACGAGCGGAACCAGCGGCATGGAAAGACCAGTAGATCAGAAGAAATGCATACATACTGTACTGTACATACCCCTTTTCTAGCGTTGTTTACGGCGACCCATAGACGCCTGTTCTGCACTCCAGCGGCGAACACCTTGATGATTTCGCAGAAGGGTCCAGACTGATCAGTAATGCACATGTTCCCTATCCCTATCCCTATCCCCATCCCTATCCCTTACCTGAGATAACCTACGAACCTAAGTCTAAGAGTACTGTATGTACAGACAGACAGTACAGTACATACAATCTCCATCTCGACACTACTACCACCAGCAATTGAGAATCAATTGAGACATGTTCGCTGTCGCGTTGCTTTGAGGATGTCGTTCACTTGCGAGTCCAATGAAGCTGGACGCCAGAGACAATAATGTGTGAGTGCCTGCGTATTACTTTCTGTTTATACAACCCCACCATATCCAAGACACCCTGTGAGCCGGAGCGGGAGCCAGCCATACAATCCAAAGGCGCGGATGCTGTGCGCTGCCATATGACATATACCTTGCCATACATCTCTTGGCTGGCCTTCAATCCGCAGGCCCATTTTGAATCCTACTGTGACAGCTTCAGCTTCACGTACCTCATCTTCGGGAAGACACAGCTAATCTGACTCTGCATGCAAAGCTCATCCGGCACAGACCTCGCCCGATCGCCTCCCGGACCTGCTCAAGCTAGCTTCGAGGCATGTACCGCCGACTGATATTGACGCGTGGAATAGCAGAAGTGTACCGACATTGAGGGCGGAAGGTCCATTAGATGTGACGAGCACGAACTCGGCCCCTCAGACCAGAGACTCGTCACCGCTCAAGTTTATGCCAACGGCCACAACGAATGCGCCTCCATCCGACCCCCGGACGTTACGGAGCCTTTCTCCTCGATACCTGCCTGCGAGAAGTCGAGCTGGAAGCTCCGTGGGCGAAGGGGAACTCAAGCTTATGCCGTACGGCCACCATCGGCAGACGTCGATTGTCCATGGGATACAGCACTCGAGAAACGGCAGCCTTGCCAGCTCTTCATCAAGCCCCCTGAGTCCTCAGATGATTGCGGCGGCAGGAGCGCAGAGCGATTCCCCGACAATGGCTCGACTCGAAAACGACATAACGTCTGCCCCTTCGATGACCAGCATTTCGGCCAATTCTTCGTTCACCTCGAGTCCATTCAGCTCAACAACTACTTTAGTGCCGGTCCGATCTTCTACTGCCACTGAGAGCAGTGTCAACACAATCACACAGAAAAGGATTGAGCGAATGCATAGTGGACAGGGCCGACGCGAACATGGGCACCACCACTCCCATTCCAGACACCATTATAGGGAAGAAGCCAAGCCGGTTGGAGAATATGCATTGCACGTCCTATTTACGTCGTTCATCGCGCAGGCGGATGAAAGGATTAGCCAATGCATCACCACACCGCTCGAGCCCGAGCCCCAGATCGAGCGTATATGTGGTCCCGGCGTGGACCCAAACTTTGACCAGCTCATATCTGCGTTGGGTCATATTGCTGCGCAGAAGCCGAAGCCGTTAATTGATACCCTTATGCTCTGGCGCAAAAGAAAGAGTGATGCAGCGAGCGCTGCTCGACATGAGCTTCACCAATACCGTGGAGCAGCTGGACCCAATGGAGCATTGCTGAGAAGGAACACCGAACCAGGACATCCAGGGCAACCAGTTGATACATCAGCTCTTCCTAGCCCTTCGATAGCCGCAATGCAAACCACTGTAGCACAGGCAGAGCGTCGCTCAACGGTTTCTATCTATATTCTATGTCGGGTTTTGACAGAAGTCATTGGGCAAAGTTCTTTGGCCTGTATTACACCGGAGATGGAGGAGAAACTGGAAAGCATAATTTTCAGCCAGTTGAAAATTGCAGACACAGAATCACTCGGCTCGTCGCCGCTGAAGCTTGCAAATTGGTATCTGTTTAGCCAATTGCTAGGCGTCATGAGCAACATCAATTTCGAGAGTGTTGCCGATCGCTTCATTGTCGACTTGGAGAAGTCGCAGATGGAGCTGGACGGACGCATTCCTGCAAGCCGTGACACTGAAGGTAGGATAGAATTGGTGCTGGGCGGGATGAAGCACCTGCGCATCAAGACTTATCCTGATGATGCGTGGGATCATTCCTGTGACTTCATGATCTCTTTGGCACGCTTCTTCTCCAAATCGCACGGCCAGCGCATCAAATACGCATATTGCCAGATTCTGGATGTTCTCCTACTTCCAATTGCGGCAACGGCGAGTTCGGAACTCAGTGCTCCAAAGTGGTCGGAAGTCCTGATTACAATTGGGCAAAGACTCGCGGCGATGATGGCGAAACCCCGTCACTGGCCCGTAGCATTTCCTCTCACGGCGACTCTTCTCTGTGTGTCGCCGGTAGAGGCATTCTCCGCCCAATGGCTTCAGCTCATACTTCCCTTGCAGTCAAAGCTTAAAGATCGATTAACAAGAGCAAGCTGTCTTCAGGTTATCTCGAGGTTACTTTGGACATATCTTAACAGGTGTACTGATGCACCCAACACTACATACAGAAAGCTCGAAGAGGTCGTGAGACTGGTGTTACCACCCGGTAAGAAGACACATACGATGGATCCGTCGATTGTAGACCCATTGATTGAGATTATACGGATTATTGGTTTCAGATATCAAGACTTTTGTTTCAAAACAATCATATTTCCATTAATCAATTCCGACCTCTTTGCGCCAGGTAAAGATGTTCATTCGGTTAGAGTGGACCAGTTGGAACCGGAGAAGATGGTTATAGGAATCCGTGCGTTTCTGGCCATAATGGCAGACCTTGAGAAGGGCGAGTCAGGCAGACCTCCATTTTCTCAGCAATACCAATCCAATCTTCAGAGTGAGAGATTGCCCACATCTCCTATTATGGCGACACCAAGAAGTGTTGTGTCTCTACCACAACAAGCACAAGAGCGCGCAGACAGACTTTCCCGCCCGGTGGCGACATCATGCCTTGGCGATGTGGCTAAAGAATACTACAAGCGCTTTTGCGAAATTCTTGGGAAAATCACCATTATCTGCGACGATACCTTTGGTGGTCAAGCAGTCCTGGATGAGAAATTTAATCCTCCCATGCCGAAAACTCCCATCGCCGAGACGTTCAACTTTTCTCGCAGAGATGATCTCTTATCTCCCACAGAGCAAAAACATGGGTATTATGATCTATTACATGTGGCAGTCCAAGCTTTACCTCGATGTCTTTCAGCCGATATACCCTTCAACTCCTTGATCAACCTTCTTTGTACCGGTACTGCGCATGTGCAGCATAGAATTGCAGAGTCATCTGCGCAATCAATCAAGTCGATTGCTCGTCAATCGCATGCCCAACAAGTGACAATTGGCTTTGCTCGTTTTATATTTACGTTTGACGATAAATATTCTACCATGTCAGATGGCGGAATGCTTGGACCTACTCATGTTGAGAACACCTTAAAGCTCTACGTTGAGCTTCTGCATATTTGGATCGAAGAGATCAAACAAAAGTCAAAAGATGCCTGTGGAAGCTTAGAAGATGGAGGAGCAGACAAGCGGGGTGCGCCACTGGATGTTTCTGGTATTTGGGCGCATGTAGAAGAAGTTGAGTCGCACGGACTCTTCTTCTTGTGCTCGCAGTCGAAGAGAGTGCGCAGCTTTGCTATAACGGTTCTGCGTCTAATCACTGAGTTTGACGCTGCTCTTGGGCAGGATAACATTCGGTTAATACAGATTCTAGAAGGCGATTCGATGCGTGTCATGGACTTCAACGACGAAAATCTTTCTGTGGCGGAGCGGAGCAGACTTCAGAGAGGCATGAAAAAGAGTAACTCTCAAAGTGCTCTGCTTGAATTATGTAGTAGTGACGTCTCTTATGACACTACACTCTGGTTCAAGATCTTCCCGAATCTGATGCGGATTAGCTATGATCGATGCCCGGTGGTCGTAGCATTAGGCCGAGAGCTCATCTGTGATCGCATCCTTCAAATGTATAAAGGTATTGCATCATTGTCGGAAGCACGAACTCCTCATCACCAATACGATGGATCCGGTGCTCGGATTGGGTTCCGAGCTTCTACGACACCTCCCGAAGTGATGGTTGAGCAGTGGAAATTATATCTCATCGTTGCTTGTACAACTTTGACCGATAAAGGGGCACAATTGCAGCCAGCTGCTCAAATGGCGCAGCATCTGCGGAAAGGATCGAAAGCTGCACTCAGTCAGGCAAAGATCAACTCTGCTCGTACCCTGTTTAAGTATATTTTGCCATTGCTTTCGGTTGGCCATCCATCTGTAAGAGAAGCTGTCGTCATTGCGCTCGGCTCTATCAATATCAACATTTACAAAACACTGTTGGACGAGCTCCAAGACGCGGTCAGTCGTTGCAATGACGATGCAAGAGCTCGGATACATCAGCGGACGGCAAGCAGCGCGCGGCGAAACAAAAGAACGGACACACTGCGGACAGAAGTCACCCAGGTCTATCGCCTTACAGCTCACTTTCTCAGAGAGGAAAGCATATATGAAGATGACTGGATCTTGAATAACCTCGTCGTTTATGCCAAAGATCTCAAGCTGTTCTTGATGGATGGCGAGATTCAAATGGACTGGGAATTTCAGAAACTGAGGCGTCATTACTGTGGATTGATGGAGGAGCTCTTCGAAGGCATCAATCGAACGAACGATCCATCACGCTGGATGACCTTCGAGATGCGAAAGTCTTCGTTCGCCTTAATGGAGGATTGGTGTGGCTACTCACCTAATCAGGTACAGATCCAGCAAAGAGAGGAGATCATGAAGCAGAATATGATAGCCCAGCAAGCTCTTGGCGAACGTCCGACGCTTAATGCTGCTATGGAAAAGGAGAAGAACAGTCTCCGGACTGCTGCATTGAGCGCCATGGCTGCTTTGTGTGGAGGTCCAATTAGCGTCACCACAGAAAGCAAAGCCAATTTGCAGTTTGATATCCGAAGAATGCTGCTTTGGATAGATACCATCTTCAGCACCGAGAGCGATCGAATGCACGTTATCGGTAGACGTGCCCTCAAGAATGTTATAACACATAACAAAGAATACCCTTATCTTCTCGAGCACTCCATTTCTCGATGCTATACAGCTGAGGTACCGAAGGCCTTGCTGAGCTACTTCGAAATTGTTACTCAAGTGTTGTTGGAACATGCTGACTATCCATTGCCGTTCTGGAGAATACTGGGAATTGGACTGTACACCTTGGGCAGTGATCAGAGCGAGATACGATCAAAGTCAGCAGCTGTTTTGAGGGCGTTAGAAGAGCGTCAACAGCGAAACTCTAAAATTCAAGACTTCGATATCAGTATTTCTGACAAGACAAAGGCAGTCTATAAGCTTGCGCAGTTCGAGATATCCAAGCGGCTGGCGAAGCAGCATTCCGAATCAGCATTTCTCATTTTCTCGGAATTTACCGTCTACTTCAAGAGCTTGAAGCCCATGGCCCAGCAAAATATGGTCGCTGCAATTTTACCGTGGATCCAAACTATTGAGCTGCAAGTTGATCCAAATGGAGGGCCTACCGCTCAATCATATGTCCTTCTGGCAAACCTCTTTGAAATCACGATCAAATCAAGCAGCGCGTTGCACAACGAGGTGCAAGCATTGTGGCAAGCTTTGGCCACTGGGCCACATGCTGGAAATGTTCAGCTGGTCCTTGATTTCATCATGTCCTTGTGCCTGGATCGTCGCGAGCAGAACTTTGTGGAGTATGCCAAACAGATTGTCGTGTTCTTGTCAAGCACCCCCGCTGGTATAAAGGTCGTAGAATTTCTCCTGATGCAGATTACTCCGAAAGCCATGATTCCTAATGAGAAGCGCGAGACGCTGCCTGCGCCTCCGGACACGAGCTCTATGCCATATGTAGCGGAGCTCTCGGAGGCATTACCGATCGGAGCGAAGCAGGCGGGCTTCTCTCTTGGCCAGCTTTCGCTCATTCTGCTTGTGGATTTGATGGTGTCGCCAGTTCATCTTCTAGCGGACAGTGTGCCACTGCTGTTACAAGTTGTCACCGTGCTCTGGGATCATTACACGCCTCTTGTCCAAGACCAAGCGCGAGAGATGCTTATCCATCTTATGCATGAGCTGGTGATATCTCGCATTGATGATGACTCGACTGTGCCTTCGAAGAAGGAGATTGAGGACCTTATTGAGTCTGTACGCCGTCATGATGCCAAGATTGTTTGGGCGTATGAGGACAGCAATGGGAAGGTTGATGATCGAGAGAATAAAGTACCGGCCGCCATGGAAAATCTCGCAACGCAGGTGGTTAATACTTTCGAAGTCACATATACGGGTATCAAAGAGCAATGGGGAAAGCTATCCTTGACATGGGCGACATCTTGCCCAGTGCGGCACTTGGCATGTCGTTCGTTTCAGATCTTCCGCTGCATCTTGACATCTCTGGACCAAATAATGCTGGCAGATATGCTCGCAAGATTGTCCAATACGATTGCCGACGAGGATGCAGAGATTCAGACTTTCTCGATGGAAATATTGACCACTTTGAAGACTCTGATAAGCAAGTTGGATCCGAAAGATTTGGTCACCTTTCCGCAGCTCTTCTGGACAGCTTGTGCTTGTTTGGATACCATCAATGAGCGGGAATTTTTGGAGTCCTTGGCGATGTTGGACGAATTTCTTCTCAAGCTGGATTTATCAGAGCCCACTGTTGTCAGATTGCTTTCAGAAGGGCAGCCTCCGAGATGGGAAGGCGCCTTTGAAGGTCTTCAGCCGCTTGTGTATAAGGGTCTCCGGTCATCTTCTTGTCTCGATCAGACTTTGGTGACACTCAATAAGCTCGTACAGATTCCTACTGGGGATCTCGTGGGAAACGACAACCGTCTTCTTTTTGCTGTCTTGGCAAACTTCCCGAGCTTCTTGCATGCCATGGATCAGGATGTCATCGACCCTGTCATTGCAGCAAACGCCAATATTCTGGCTGGAGTCGCGGATTCGCAAGCCTGCGACACAATTTCTCGTGCGTTGAGTGGGTTTGCTGCATCAAGGTACCGAACAAGCAAGGATTTCCTTGCCCAGTTGGTATCTGCTCTTCGCGACAACTTCTTCCCGAGATGGGACTTTCAGACACTGAAGTTTCTCATGGGTTTCTTGACGAATAGCCTCCCTTGGTTTAAAGTCAATACCATGCGGATCCTCTGCGCTGTAATACCGGAGATAAACATGCGGCAGCCGGAGATTGCTTCTCACGGTCCAGACATGATCTCTCCGCTGTTGAGGTTGCTTCAGACCGAGTTCTGTATGCAAGCGTTGGAGGTTTTGGATCGAGTTATGACAATGACGGGTACACCAATGGACGATCATCACCTTAGGATGAGCATGGCTGGCGGGAGATCCTCGAAAGCAATCCGCAAAGAATATGAGAGGACCCAGAGTCTGTTTGGTATCCCAGAAGACTCTGGATGGTCAATCCCCATGCCAGCGAGACATGCCGAGATGACAAGAGCCAACGTCCATGCAGCATTCTATATGTGTCAGAGCGCCGAAAGCACCGACTTGGAAGTTGCAGCAACTCCAGGTGTGGAATTCCACGTCGACGACTTCCAATACAACTACTTCCCGCCCCACGACCGCGCCGACACCATGATGTCCGACGAAGTCCGCGCCGACGGCAACATCGGCGACCTCGTCAGCAAGCTCGACAGCCTCGACGACTTCTTCGAAGACACACTGCACAGCCCCACAAGCGACGGCCGCTCCTCGCGAACCGTCACCGAATTCGGCGGCGCCGGCGAGTTCGAGTCCGGCGCCGAGCTCTACGACGAGCAGACCCTCCCGATCCTGCACCAGTCGCTCGGGCGCGCATCCAGCAGCACCGCGTCCTTCCAGAGCGGCTTCGCGGACATGCGTCCGCAGTACACGGCGCGCGAGCCGGGCTTCAACGCCATGAACCCCGGCGCGTTCAACGTGCCGCCGGGGTTGCGGCCGAGCATGCACGCGCGCTCCGTGACGTCGCCGAGTGCACCGTCGTCGCACCAGCCGGATTTCATGTCCGATGACGAGTACGCGACGGAGGTGTTTTCTGACGGCGACGAGGGGCGCGGGACGGTCGCCGAGGGCGGGTTCTTCCTGGAGAGTATGATCAGGCCGCTGGCGCAGGGGACGAGGAGTGGGATGAGGAGGCTCACGGGGGGGAGGAACAGGGAGAACGAGAGGTTGAGGGAGCAGGTGAGGGCGGAGCGGAGAGGTGAGCTGCAGATCCCGAAGAGTCCGAGGGTGCCGAAGGTGCCGAGGGAGTATTTGCAGCAGGTCCAGCAGGGTCAGCAGAATCTGAAGGGTCCGTTGGAGGGAATATAATAGGGGAGCATGTTTGGATAGACAGATAAGATGTGGCTGTACTTCTAGGATACCGATGGCATTGAGAGCTGTGCATTTCCCGGAGGAGGCGTTTCTTTGGTATGATCTCGGCTGCATTGGATGAGAGCATCAGCTAGGATAGGGGGGTGGATATAGGGGTCAGGGGTAATTTATAGTCAAGTGACTTACTTGCAGTCCATGAGAGATTCTTATATATATATATATATTTGAACATATCATCGTCATTGCTTTTTTACCTCTTCTTTCGTGGTGCTGTTTGTTCATAGATTATACATTCATCGGATTGACGCCTCCTTTTCCCCGTCGCAGGCGGGTTGGTGGCGTCGGCTCGGTCGGTGACTCTCGTCGTCCAAAGCAAGGCACAAGAAGGACAGATTCCCGAGCTCAAGGATGGTGTCGAGCGGCTTCGGGAAATCATCCAAGGCAAGGACAAGCTCTACTCTGCTTCGACTGCACGCCTTGGTCTTGGGACTTTGCCTGCCTTGCCAGTCGCAAGTTCCACACGATCGTTGGATTGGATTTCTTCTTCGCTGCGGTGGCGGGGCGTTCTGGTGGCTTGCTGCGTCGAGAAGTTTGGGGATGGACAGTTTTGTAGTCTTGGACCTTGTGTGTTTGGGGGACGGGATCGTGAGGACAGACGCAGACGAGTGTCGTTCTGTGGAAGCTCAACTCGTACTCTATAATTTTACTCTCTGCCGCCATTAAGTACTCATTGTGGCCCCTTATAACTAGATTTTAATGCTGAAGTATCAGTGATACGCTGCTCTGCCTTATATAGATATATCATCTTAACTAGTCCAACGAGTGATCTAGTTTTGTTCTTCGAGTTCGCGAGGCCCAGTTCCCAAACAATTTAGGCATTCATTTGATGCCTTGTTGTCTCTTAGTTACTGGAGGGTTTCCTAATTGGGGAAATCTGTTCGTGGTAATGGAGGGGAGGTGAATAAGGAACGCGTGCAAGAAGCCCAGGATCTTGGCTTTCTACAAATTCACATATTGGCTTCTTCCATCTACACATCCACACAATCCTTCTTACAAAGCTCTCTGCAACAACCACTTCTAAGTTTTGATCCTCTGATTCTAAACATTCTTTTTATTCACAGTATTTGATCTGTGCATCATCAAAATGGTTCATTGGACCAAGAATGAAGAGGAGCTCGCTGCGAAACAGCAGCAGATGCTAGATGAGTCCAGGAGGAATGTCGAGCACAGAGCTCGTGCTGAGGCCTTGGCTGAGGCTAAGAGACAACTACAACAACTACGACACCAACAACAACACAACAACAGTAGAGATCGGGGTCATCAACATGGCTTCGACAGTGGTCGTTACCAAACCAGTTATGCTGGATCACAAAAGCTTACTCCATTGAATGCAGAAAATGCCAATTCAAATAGATTGCAACAGGGGCGGGGCGTCATTGCTAGCTATACACCACATCTGCAACCTGCCTTTGGCGTGGTTGATAGACAAGTACCGAACCTTCAGACGGAACAACCTACGACTAATGCGGCAACCTTGTCTCAGAACAATTCCCAATCAGCTTCTTGCAAGCAAGAACTTACTGCCGACAATGAGGACCCAGCAGCAGATGGCGCCCCCGACCAGGCACCCCTCCAGCAGCCAGACGGCGAGGCCCAGCTGCCAAATTGTCCCAGCGTTCAGGGTGATAATGACTCTCTTAGAGCAGCTGGCCCCATTCTCCCACCCTACCAGTTGAAGATTACGACCGAGGCTGCGTACAAAGATGCTAGGATGAAGCATTGGGGGAGACAATACAAGGCATCTGATGACTATTCAGCCACGGATGAGGGGAAAGCTTGGTGGGTCCAACGTCTGGTTGAGGCCATGAAGGATGTCAACAATGTTGAGGGACGCGAGACCGCTGGAGTGAAGACGTTCAAGGCGGGACGCAAGTCGGACGAGGAACTTGAGATTGCGGCATGGAAACTCTTGGTATGTGTTTTGCGGGTAGAGATGAGATTTTTCTAGAGACGATCTAACAACTTGGCGCAGCGTGCTGCGAAGAAATCTCAGGAAGGCGGGCCACTGTTGGCTCCATACCATACAGCAAAGTATGACAAGTTTGACAGTTTTTCTGCTAGAATGGAGGCTGTCATTCATGCTTGTAGAGTACGTTGCCTGTAGAATATTCATGGATAGTGCTGATGATGTTTCATAGATAAATAAGGAATATTGCCTTTCTGCATTGCAGCCATTGTGGGTCCACAAGGCTGTCGATCAGCCCATGGTTGAGATCAAGGTAGAGTTTCATCTGCATTTCCTTTCCATCATACCTATTCCTGCCTCCCGCTTTACGTTTGCCTGCACTCCATCATGTCTTCAGCTTCATTTAAGATGCTACTGTTTGTGCTTGTCAAATAGTGGCTTTCTAGCGATGTTGAATAATGCGCAAGCAATATGGTGTAATTGACTTTTCTAACACTCTCCACTATATACAGAAAAAGGAAGCAAACATTAAAGTTAATACGAGAAAGAATGCTGAGAACAAGGCTGGCCGGAAGGCTATTCTTCTCAGCACAGCTATCCACGATGAACATCTTGTGGATAAATACAAGGACGAGCTGGCTGAAAAGTTGAAGATTAACAAGAGAAAGCGCACGGACAAGACAGACAACAACCAGCAATTGGTGAAGAAGCAGAAACGGCTTCGACCACACAACAATGACAACAATGGCAACAACAATGATGATGATAAAAATGGCAACAATAGTGCTGCTTCTCTCTAATTGTCATATGATTGCACATTAATGAGAGCTTAGTTGGCTTCTGATCCAGCTGGGAGGTTTTTCCCCTAGACTACAACAGTTTACTGCAGTTGCGACCTAAGCGCTGCGGAGTTCTTGATGTTTTGTGGCATTTTAGGAGCCTTAGTTGATTTTAATACCTAGAAGCATTTGCCTTTATAAACTGCTTTTACATTAAATTTTTCATTTTTTGCAGACTATACAAGTCATGATGAAGAATTAGACGGTATAGAACAGAGAAGTGCCTTTCTAGATGCGTAGCTCTTACTTCTGTTTTGTAAATAATAAGAAGTGGGTGAGCAATTTTTGAATTGTAGCAAAATTTTAAAATGATAAACTAGGGGTGGAGCAGGCGGCGTTATCGAAGGAGATTGAGACGGCTGACGCTTGGGATGAGGACGCCAGAGAGGTAGAGGATGGCGCGAGTCATGGCGAGGAAGAGCCGCCAGCTCTAAGAAAGATCCTGACCCCTAATTAGCATAACATGTTCATGCCTGCATTAGATTATGGCTCTATGGCGAAGTTGAATGATGCATAGAAGGGACGTGAGAGAAACATCACGAGCTATAGAGATAGCAAGTACTAATCAGCTTGCTTCTGAGCAACAGCTCGCGTTGAGTGCTACGAGTAATAATGGACTTCCGCTAGTAGTTTTAAACATTCTGCTAGAATGGAGGCTATCATTCATACTTATAAAGTACGTTATCTATATGATATTTATAGCTAGTGCTAATGATGTTTCACAGAGAATTTGATAAACAAAGAATATTACCTTTCTGTCTTAGACCCATTATAAGTCCATAAGGCTGTCGATTAGCCTCTAGTTGAGATTAAGGTATAGTTTAATCTACACTTGCTTTCCATCATACCTATCTCTCCCTTCCGTTTTATGTTTGCCCGCACTTTGCCAATACACACCTCTACATAGATGAAGCTAAGAAATGGTACAACAAATAAGTAGAAGACTGGCAGAAATAAAACTAGAGGAAAGGCCATTCTTCTTAGCATAGTTAGCCATGATAGGCATCTCTTGGATAAAAAGCAGGATGAAGATGCTGAAAAATCAAAGGTTGATAAGAGAAGGCTTGCCATCATGATAGTGTTAAATGATCCACCCTCACCGCTCCTTGCTCGATCTGTGTGCTCTAGTGCTAGGAATGTGAGACTTCTGATGCCTTTGTGCTTCTTGAACTATCTAAGTTCAACTCTAATCGTGCAGCTTAGAGCTAAGTGTGTAACTCGGCGAAATCCTTAGCATCCTCTGAGAAAGCATAGGGCAGGTCAGGTAGACGTTGAATGCAGCTAAGTTTGGATACTATGTCATGAATGACTGGTTGTCCTCTGTCGTTTATCCCGAACTCCCACGACTCGTTGTGCCTGGCAATAGTGTACAGCATCTGGACGGTAGCGATGAGAGCGTATTGAGTATTTGCATAAGTACAGAGTAAAAATGAGATGCTGCGGGGGTATCACAGGGCGGGGTGTCTGTGAGTTGGGGGTGTGTATGTACTACAAGTATGCTCTTCTTCTATATCACAGCCAGTGGCGTCGCTGTCATGGCATGATCTTTGTCATTATAAAGCCCTGTAATCGAGTGGTTTTCACAGAAGCCGCACACCTCGGGTCACGCCCAGTCTATCACTTGGCGTTGTTGCTAGGCAACTAGTGTGCCAGCCAGTGCCACTGAAATTTAACAATCACTAACTTTGTACACATTCAGAACGCGGTTATTAAGGACATCAAACTCAAGTACTTGAGGTTTTTAATCTGCATCAATGTTCCTGGTACTAGATTGGAAGCAACTTGCCTCGATATCGTGACCAGCAAGACAGCCAAGTTATGTCCATTGTGGTCCTCACTACCGCTTGAAAATGAATGCACTTCGAATCACCCCACCCCTTCACAATCTTTCAATGTCCCGTTCTTTCAGCGCTGGCACAAACCGGATTGAGGAGGAGACGATGCTCCATTACAGAGCTTCGTCATTCTATCCAGTCCACATCGGCGAGGTCTTCCACGAAAGATATCAAGTTGAAGTCAAACTTGGATTCGGCGGGTCCTCTACTGTATGGTTATGCCAGGATAAGAAGTACATTTCTACTCCAGTATACTGTCACGGATACTGTCACGGCTAGCTGATTGTTCATAGTGATGACACCCATAAGGTTCTCAAAGTGGGCACACGTAGTACCGCGGAAGACCGGGAATCCAAGGTCCTTACTTACTTGAAAAGATGCAGTCCGTCCCACGATGGTCGATATTGCATTAGACGGTCATGCGACTCCTTCAATATCAAAGTCCCTGGTGGTGCGCACCATTGTCTTGTGTATGAGCCTTTGGGAATAAGCCTGTTGGAGTATGTCAACCTCCAGCCAGGCAGGAGACTCGGTGTGAAGACAGTGGCATGGATTGCCACGTATCTCCTCACAGGGCTTGATTGTCTTCATACTTGCCGCGTGGTCCACACAGGTGCGAACTCGAAGCTTCGTCCTCGGGCTTGCTGATTGTTCATATACAGATATCAAGCTTGATAACATCTTGACCACTCTTCCGGATGACGAAGAAGCGATCCTGACAAGCCTCGTCAATGCCGAACGTGAGGATCCAAGCCCACGAAAA
>Ga0123337_10002324_pt1 | contig 21931 bp, 23 predicted proteins | sample frozenSSSSmetaG_FD_89792 | JGI IMG/M metagenome (GOLD analysis project Ga0123337, IMG submission 89792) | Glacier valley bacterial and archeal communities from Borup Fiord, Nunavut, Canada, to study Microbial Dark Matter (Phase II) -... | ecosystem: Environmental > Aquatic > Freshwater > Ice >...
CCTGTTTCTTAAGAGTTAAATTAGATTCAAAAAAATAGAGGCCGAATTTAGAAATTCGGCCTCTATTGAATAAAAAAGGCTGTCTTCAATTTTGAAAATCAATATGAGACAGCCTCTTTTTTTTATCTACATTCTCTTGAATCGATGTATTCAATAGATTTGACCTAAATTTGCTCTGTGAAAAAACTGCACTTTTATCTCTTCCCTATTGTCTGTGTGCTATTCTTCGCTTCCTGTGAAGATCCTGATTCTAGTCCCCGAGCACTACTCAACCTGATTTTGGTAGATAGTCCCGCAAAATGGGATTCTGTTTTTGTAGAGATCAAAGGCGTAGATATAGAAGTTTTGGTTGAAGGTAGAGAGTCTCAAAGTCAGATTTTTTTCTTCGAATATAAGTCCGGAGATAAGCGAGTTAAGGTGAGTGAATTGGTTGGCGATAATGAGTTACTTATCGGTAGAAGTGAGCTTCCAATTGGTCAAATTATCAATGCCACCATTATACTGGGAGATAATCACTCCATGTTTTTGAAAGAGAAAAAGTATGTTTTGGGGTTATCAGATCCCTCTAATAACAAAATACCATTATCCACAGCGATTGATATTGAACAAGGTTATTCCTATGACGTCTACCTGGATTTAGATCTTGAAAAGTCAATTGTTCAAACTTCAGAATCGCCTCTTACCTACGAATTGGATCCATTTTTTACTCTAGGCATAGGAGCTGGAACAGCTAAATTGAGCGGGACATTGAAACCAACAACTCTTTACCCAGCGATTTACTTATCCGATGGAAAGGATACAATTTCTACTCATACAAATACTTCAGGGAAATTTATCTTTAAGGTTCAGGAGGGAAAGTATACCCTCTACTTCGATCCAAAAGACGAACTCTATCAAGACACGACTTTTTCTATAGACGTGGATGTGAAAAAGGACACTGTACTCAAGCAATTTACTTTTAAAAAGAAGCCTTGATGATCTCTGATGAACGCTACATGCAAAGAGCACTTGAACTGGCGGAATTTGGCCGGGGGAAAGTAAGTCCAAACCCTATGGTGGGTTGCGTGATCGTGCATGAAGACAGAGTAATAGGAGAAGGCTACCATCAGGAATATGGCAAAGCGCATGCTGAAGTAAATGCAATAAACTCAGTAAAAAACCCTGACTTACTAACCGATTCCACCGTATATGTGACATTGGAGCCTTGTGCGCATTATGGAAAAACGCCTCCTTGTGCTAATCTATTGGTAGAGAATAAGGTGAAGAAAGTCATTATTGCTGCTTTTGATTCCAATCCTTTGGTGGGTGGAAAAGGAATTCAGATTTTAAAAGATGCAGGAATTGAAGTTGAAACAGGAGTTTTGGAGAAAGAAGCTCGTATTCAAAACAAGCGCTTTTTCACTCAAATAGAGAAGAAACGCCCCTATGTGATTTTGAAATGGGCACAGACTCAAGATGGTTTTGTGGCTAGGGAAGATTACTCTTCCAAATGGATTACAAATGCTTCCAGTCGCAGAATTGTGCATAAATGGAGAGCAGAAGAGGATGCGATTATGGTAGGGAAAAATACCGCCAAATATGATGATCCAGCTCTGAATGTTAGAGATTGGGTTGGCAAAAATCCACTCAGACTAGTAATTGATAGTAGGTTAGAGCTTCCAAATACGCTAAAACTTTTTGATGAGGCTGTTCCTACGATTTGCTACAATACGCAGAAATCTGAAGAGATAGGAACGTTAGAGTTTGTGAAGTTGAACACAGGATTTCAGGTTCAGGATATTTTGGGAGACCTTCATAAGCGGAATATTCAAAGCGTAATTATCGAAGGGGGTAGTTATTTATTGAATAAATTTTTGGCTTCCGAACTTTGGGATGAAGCCCGTGTGTTTACAAGCAGTAATAAATTTGGTAGTGGAATAGCAGCTCCTATTCCTCCTGCCCCAGTTTCCGAGACCATAGAGATCTTGGAAGACACCTTAAGAATATATCATCATGTCTGATAGTCTATACATTCCCGAGTCGGCGACAAAAGCTGAAAAATACGAAGCGATTTTGCCACAGATTGAAGCCTTGATTACTGGTGAGCCAGATCTTTACGCGAATCTGGCCAATATCTCTGCAGCACTGAAAGAAGCATTTGACTTCTTTTGGGTTGGTTTTTACCTGGCCAAAGAGAATCAGTTAGTATTGGGGCCATTTCAGGGACCGATCGCCTGTACGAGGATTTCTATGGGCAAAGGCGTGTGTGGTACCGCATGGCAAGAAGGGAAAACAGTTCTTGTTCCAGATGTGGATGCTTTTCCAGGACATATCGCTTGCAGCTCGGCTTCCAAGTCAGAGATCGTAGTTCCCGTCTTCAAAGGTGGATTAGTCGCTATGGTGCTCGATGTGGATTCCGATCAATTGGATGATTTTGATGGGGTAGATCAGGAGTATTTGGAAAAGTTGATGGGGGTGCTAGAGGGGAAGATTTAACTCAGGCCAAGTCTTCTATAATTTTATAGTATTATTGTATATGTCTGATAAAGAGGAAATAGTAAAAGATATTGTGGATATGGCCTCTAGGAAATATCCTAAGTCTGAATTATATCTTTTTGGCTCTCAAGCAAATGGTACTTCAAAAGCATTATCAGATTATGATATTCTTGTACTATTAGACTTGGATAAGGTTCCATTAGCAAAGGAAATTGCAATTATGGACGATTTTTATGAATTAGAACTTCGCACTGGAGCAGTTATTTCTCCTATTGTATATTCCAAAAGCTATTGGAATAAGACTAGAAAATCTACTCAGCTTTTTGAGAAAATCTCTAACGATGCTATTCGAATAAAATGACAAACTCTAAAAGAGATCTTGTTAATTATCGATTAGCTCGAGCCCATGAGACCTTTGATGATGCTCAGCTTTTGGCTGATAACAACAAATGGAATTCAGCAATTAATAGATTGTATTATGCCGCTTTCTACGCTGTATCAGCTTTAATAATTTCGAAGAATCTTGATTCTCACACGCATAATGGTGTTAAGACTAAATTTTCGGAATTATTCATTAAAACTGGAAAAGTGGATAAGGAACAGGGAAAAATCTATTCTCAACTTTTTACTTGGAGGCAAAAGGGTGATTATGATGATTTGTTTGACTTTGATAGAGAAACAGTATTTCCTTATATAGAAAAAGTAAAAGCTCTAATTGCTGAAGTAGCCAAACTTATTCAATAACATTCCCACAAAACCCTCTCAGAATCTCAATACACTCATTTTTTTGCTCGATCATTCCTAGATGGCCGACACCATCAAGTTCGTGATATTCCGAGACAGCTAGTTTGTGTTTGCGACTAGCATCGATTTTGACAGCTCCGTCTAGCGTACCGGCGATCATGAGTTTTGACCCAGTGAAATTCCTTAACACCTCAAAACGATCCTTTCTATCACGCATCGCTTTGGTATAGGCAATTAATCCTTCCAAAGTGGATTGCTTTGCTTGAGCTATAGCTACTGCAATTTCAGCTTGAAAATCATCTCTTTTGTGCTCAGGGATAAGTGGAGGCACAAATGAGGTGACGAAGGTATCTACTCTGTGTTTTTTCAGAAAAATGACTGTTCGATCACGCATGCCCTTTTTCTCTTCATCATCGGCAAAGGCAGTAGAATGAAAAAGCCCAATTGCTTTTAGCTTTGAGCCCATTAGTTCTAGCAGGGCTAAAGTCACATACCCTCCCAAAGAATGTCCGATGACGATGGGATCTTGGATGTTTTCTTCTTCTATCCAATCTTCCAACACAACCGCAACTTCTTCCAAACTTGCATGGGTAAGTGTCAAAGGTGATTTTCCACAACCAGGGAGATCAGGGCAAATCACTCTGAAATTAGAGGAAAGTGCGTCTGCAAATTCGCTCCACATTTCAGAGATTTCGCAGAAACCATGGATAAGAATCACAGGCTGACCTTGGCCTTTTTCAAAAAAATGAATAGAAGACATTGTTTAGACTGTTTTGGATACCTCAGCCATATTTCTAACGGCTTCAGCTATACCTTCTGGATCAAAACCGCATTCACGATGTAGCTCGATCTGCTCTCCATGCTCAATGATATGATCTGGGATGCCTAGACGCTTCACTTGGGCTTGATATCCATTATCCATCATCCACTCGATCACTGCCGACCCAAAGCCACCCATAAGGCACCCATCTTCTACAGTGATTACCTTTTTGAATTTGCCAAAAATCTCATGAAGTAATTCCCCGTCTAGAGGCTTCACGAATCGCATGTCGTACTGAGCAGGATTTAAACCCTCTTTTTCAAGTTTTTCGCAGGCTTCTACAGCATAGTTTCCGATGTGTCCAATCGTTAGGATGGCGATCTCTTCGCCTTCTTTTACGATTCTTCCTTGACCTACAGGAATTTGCTCAAATGGAGTTTTCCACTCTGGCATCACACCTTTTCCGCGTGGGTATCGAATAGAATATGGTCCATTATGAATCGAAGCAGAATACATCATATTTCGAAGTTCTTCCTCATTCATTGGAGCCGAAACGACCAAATTTGGAATGCATCTGAAGAAAGCAATATCATAAGCGCCATGATGCGTAGGTCCATCAGCACCCGCAAAACCTGCTCTATCCAAGCAAAGAACTACCGGGAGATTTTGGATACATACGTCATGTAACACCTGATCGTAAGCACGCTGCATAAACGTAGAATAGATATTACAGAAAGGAACGAGTCCTTGTGTAGCCAATCCAGCTGAAAAAGTCACTGCATGCTGCTCTGCAATTCCTACGTCAAAAGCACGGTCTGGCATTGCTTTCATCATAATATTCATGGACGATCCAGACGGCATGGCCGGAGTTACACCCATGATTCTATCATCTAGCTCAGCCAGTTCCACCAAGGTGTGTCCAAAGACATCCTGATACTTTGGCGCTTGTGGAGTGCTAGGTGTAGTTTTATATATTTCCCCAGTTACCTTATCAAAAGTTCCTGGTGCATGCCAAGTCGTTTGATTTCCGTTTTCTGCTGGAGCGTATCCTTTACCTTTCATAGTGACACAATGAAGGATTTTTGGTCCAGGAATATCTTTGAGATCTTTCAGCACTTCTGCCAAATGATTGACGTCGTGACCATCTACTGGTCCGAAATATCGAAGATTTAATGATTCGAAAAGATTGCTTTGATTCAGTAAAGCTGATTTGATTCCACCTTCTACTTTGGAAATCACATCCTGAGCACTAGTTCCAAACTTGCTAAGTTTGCCTAATATCTTCCACACTTCATCTTTAGCCTTATTATAGGTTTTGGAAGTGGTTATGTCTGTAAGGTAATCTTTCAGCGCCCCCACATTTGGATCGATGGACATGCAATTGTCATTCAGAATAATTAGCAAATTGGTGTTGCTGACTCCTGCATGATTCATGGCTTCGAAGGCCATTCCGCCCGTCATGGATCCATCTCCTATCACAGCTACGTGCTGTTTTTGTGAAAGACCTTTATATTTTGACGCCACAGCCATTCCCAATGCTGCGGAAATAGAGGTACTGGAGTGACCTACTCCGAATGTATCATAGATGCTTTCTTTTCTTTTTGGGAAACCAGAAAGTCCTCCATAAAGACGGTTGGTATGAAAACGTGTTCTTCTTTCAGTAAGGATTTTGTGACCGTAAGCCTGATGCCCTACATCCCAAACCAATTGATCGTCGGGAGTATTCAATACATAATGAAGGGCAACTGTGAGCTCTACTACACCTAGGCTAGCACCAAAGTGACCGCCGTAAACGGAGACATTATCCACGATGAACTGTCTAAGTTCATCACAGATTTGAACCAGTTTTTCCTTAGGAAATTTTTTAAGGTCTGCGGGGCTATTAATTTGAGCTAATAATTCTCCTGGTTCAATAAGCATTTTACAACGGTAATGTGGTCAAATTAGAATAACAATAAATGTGCTTCTTTGTTTTTCCAATCTAGTAAATTCAGAGTAAAGGCGATTGCCTCTTTCTCCTGCCGTTTCCAATTAATTTAGCTTAATTGAATATCTTTGGCTACAAGGTGGCAAAATTAACCATTAATTTAAATATCCTTTGAGTTTCGAAATCAAATTACCACTCTTTGAAGGTCCATTTGACCTGATGCTCTTCTTCATCGAGCGGGATGAACTGGATATTTATGACATTCCTATTTCGAAGATTACTCATGATTTCCTCGATTATGTGCATCATATGGAGGAGATGGAGATGGAAGTTGCCAGTGATTTTATCCTCTTTGCGGCTACGCTGATGAAGATTAAATCGAGAATGTTGCTGCCTAGACCAGATCTGAATGAGGCGGGAGAAGAAATAGATCCTAGAGAGGAATTGATCAGAAACCTGCTCGAATACAAAAAATACAAGTCTGTTATAGAAGAACTTTCCACTATGGAAGGGGAAGAGTTGTCCAAGCAAAAGCGTGGAAATATCGAAGCGGAATTGAAAGCGCTTAGCAAAGTGGATGATGTAGATGCTGAAATGCAGGATATGGATTTATACAAACTGCTGAAAGTCTTCCAGCGGACCATGGCCAAAATGGCTTCACGTGTGGATGAAACAAAACACACCGTGATTCAGTATCCTTATACTATTGCCCAGCAAAAAGACTTCGTCTTGGAGAAAATCAGTTTTAAGAAAAAAGTACCATTCGCTGAATTCATCAGCTACAAACCCGATAAAATTTTTGTGATTTATACCTTTCTAGCAATCTTAGAATTACTTCAACTTTCTCTTGTTACTATCATCATAGGTGATGGTTTCAATAATTTTTGGGTGGAAAAGACTGAGCCAATAGCTGCTGTCTAACGTATGAAATTGGATAACAAAAAGATCTTTCAAACACTCAATCCGAATAAAATTTGGGTGCCGGTAATTATTGGCTTGGCCATTGTTTTCGGTATGTTTTACTTTGATCCTTCTGTAAACAAGGATTCTTTAAGTGGGATATTTGATGCATCTATCCCTTGGGTTGTAGTAGCAATTTTGGTCATTTTAATTCGAGATGCAGGATATGTTTACAGAATAAGGGAGATCACAGACCGACACTTAACCTGGAAGCGGTCTATTTACGTTATTATTCTTTGGGAGTTTGCGTCTGCAGTCACACCCTCGGTAGTAGGAGGTACGGCAGTGGCTATTTTTATTTTGAATAAAGAAGGGATAAAATTCGGAAGAGCAATTGCATACGTGATGGTAACTGCGATTTTGGACAACCTTTTCTTTGTGATCGGCGCTCCTATTATTCTATTTTTTGCAAAAGGGAATATTTTCCCTGCAAACAAACTACTGGAGATGCACCTTGAGAATAGTATGGAAGCCATTTTCTGGATTTCATATTCTCTCTATGCATCCTACAGTTTGGTGATGGCAGCAGCTTTATTTTATAAACCTAGGGTCTTTAAATGGGTGCTCATTAAGATTTTTTCTATCAAATGGCTGCGGAAATGGAAGCACGATGCTCAGGAATATGGAGACCAGATTATTACAGCTTCCAAAGAGCTTTCTGGAAAAAAATGGAATTATTGGTTGCCAATTATCGTAGCGACGATCTTCATTTGGAGCTCAAGATATCTGATGCTGAATGCTCTTATTTCTGCATTTGTGCCATTGGCTGCCTACGAGCATGTTATTGTATTCGCTCGACAAGTGATCATGTGGATTGTGATGATGATCTCACCGACTCCAGGTAGCAGCGGAACCGCGGAATTTTTCTTTGGCCAGTTCTTCACAGAGTTCTTGACCAATTATACATTTGTCACGAGTATTTTATGGAGGTTACTTTCCTACTATCCATATTTGATTTTGGGAGCATTTTTCCTTCCTAGATGGATTAAACAGGTGTTTTTCAAGAAAAAGAAAAAAAGCGCGAAGCAAGATGTTTCAGGAAATTAGTCAAAAACAAATTACGGAAATCGTAGAGGGAAGCATTATCCATCAAGATAGTGAGCAGCTGATTTCTCAAATTGCCATTGATTCGAGACAAATTCTTCATCCTGATAAAACACTATTTGTAGCGCTGAAAGGAGCCAAAGCGGATGGCGCTGATTTTATTTCTCAGGTAGCAGCATTGGGAGTAAAGACGTTTTTGGTGCATAATGATTTTGATGAGCTTAGCTTTCCGGATCTTTGTTTTATCAAGGTCTCAGATACTCGGAGAGCCTTACAGCTTTTAGCTCAATTTCAGCGATCTCTGTTCACAAATCCTGTTGTCAGCATAGCGGGGAGTAATGGTAAAACTATCGTTAAGGAATGGCTAGGTCAGATTTTAGGACAGAAATACGCTGTGGCCAAAAGCCCGAAAAGTTATAATTCCCAAGTAGGTGTTCCTCTTTCGATCTTTGGTATTGAGGGCTACCACCAAGTAGCAATTCTGGAAGCCGGGATATCTAAGGCTGGCGAAATGGCCGCTTTGGAAGAAATGATCAAACCGAATCTGGGAATATTCACAAATCTCGGAACAGCACATCAAGAGGGGTTTGAAAGTTTGGATTCTAAGCTCAATGAGAAGCTTTCGCTTTTTTTGGATTCGAATTTCTTGATTTACTGCACAGATCAAAAGCAAGTTTCTGAGCGAATAGAGGCTCTTTTTCCGACGGATAAGCTCGTAGGTTGGTCCGATCGAGCTGGAGCTGAATTTACCAGATCAGTGAAAGTAAAAGGGAATGCAGCTCGAATAATTCTGATGAAATCAGATCTCAGCACGCATACTTTTCAGGTGCCGTTTACAGATGTGGCTTCATTGGAAAACATTACCCATGTGATCGTAGCGGCGATGACCTTGGGGCAAAGTGCAGAGTCCATCCAAGAAGGAATCATTCATCTGAAGTCTGTAGATATGCGACTTACGCTGAAGCCGGGTATCAACGACTCTCTATTGATCGATGATACTTATAATAATGATTTGGCGGGGCTGAAAGTCGCGCTGGATTTTATGCATCAGCAAAGACCTAAGCGTCGCAAGATCCTGATTTTGTCGGATTTGCTTCAGCAAGGTTCACCCGATAAAATCTATGAAGAAGTGGCGGAGCTGATCAAGAAATATCAGTTTGATCTGCTGTTTGGTGTGGGCAAGGAGATTTTATTTTTGGAGAAAGAATTTCCAAATGCTTTCAAAGGCTTCAGTTCTACGGAAGAGCTTTTGAACAATCTTGATCCTGAGACTTTCGCAAATGACATGATCTTGATCACTGGCGCTCGGGTTTTTGGGTTTGAAGAAGTGGTCAATAGACTTCAGCAGAGAATCCATGGAACCACGCTAGAAATCAATCTCAATGCGCTTACACACAATTACAATTTCTATAAAAAACTGATTTCACCAAAAACCAAAGTGATGGTGATGGTGAAGGCTTTTGCCTACGGTGGAGGAGCACTAGAGATCGCCAACCAAATCCAGACGATGGGCGCGAACTACTTGGGTGTCGCTTTTTCAGACGAGGGAGTTGCTTTGCGCAAACAAGGAATCAAGCTTCCAATAATGGTGCTCAATGCCATGCAGGAATCCTTTGGTCTCTGCAGTGAGTTTGATCTGGAGCCAGTAGTTTTCAGCCCGGAGTTTTTTGAGAGCCTTGCTTCTTGGTGTACTGTTCATCATACATCCATGAGAATCCATCTCGATATGGACACAGGAATGCACAGGTTGGGTTTTGAGAGAAAGCAGTTGGACGGTTTGAAGAGCTTAATACAATCAAACCCACAATTGGAAATTGCTTCCATATACACTCACTTGGTTGGAGCTGATGAGGATATTCATAGAGAATTTTCTCTTAGTCAGCTGAAGGATTTCGAAGAAATGAAGAATGAAGTAATCGATATTCTTTCCTACAAACCTCTTGTTCATGCGCTTAATTCTGCTGGAATAGTAGCTTTTCCGGAATTTCAATTTGACATGGTTAGATTGGGAATTGGTCTTTATGGCGTAGAAGTGACAGGAAAGCATGACTTGGCTCTCCGAGCAATCAGTACATTGAAAACAACTATTTCTCAAGTAAAAGAACTTGAAGCTGGTGAGACAATAGGTTATTCTAGAAAAGGTGTTTTGGCTACAGGTGGCAAAATTGCCACGCTTGCAATCGGTTATGCTGATGGCTACGACCGCAGATTCAGTAATGGAAAAGGCTATGTACTGATCAACGGGCAAAAGGCTTCCATCATCGGAAATGTATGCATGGATATGTGCATGGTGGATGTCAGCGGAATGGAAGTGAAGGCAGGAGATGAAGCCATCATTTATGGCGAGAAAATCTCATTGAAAGAACTGGCAGATCAGATTGGCACCATTCCTTATGAATTGCTGACTAATATCAGTACTCGGGTGAAACGGGTATATTACTTGGACTAGGGTTGGTTTAGGCTTATAAATTTTTCTAAATTTCCTCATGGCAATCTCCAAAAAGCGACTAGCTCATATAGTATTTGAATCCGATGATTGGGCTTCGAAGACTTTCGATATCGTACTCTTGTTTATGATTTTTGGAAGTATTTTCGTGGCAATTTTAGATTCAGTTGCCAGTCTGAGAGCACAGTACGGGGAGATTTTCCTAATTCTAGAATGGGTATTTACCATTCTATTTACCATTGAATATTTGTTGAGGGTTTGGCTATCTAGAAAACCTAGTGGCTACATTTTCAGTTTTTTTGGTATGGTCGATTTGCTGGCAATATTACCTTCCTATTTAAGCTTCTTTGTGGTCAATTCTCAACTGCTTACTGTGGTGAGAGCTTTACGTCTCTTGCGCGTGATCCGAATTTTGAAGCTTGGTCGTTATGTGGCTGAGGCAGAATATCTGACCAAATCCCTAAGAGCCAGTTCTCATAAGATTTTGATATTTATAGGTTTTGTGGTGACGATAGTCTTGATAATGGGGACATGCATGTTTATTATTGAAGGTCCAGAGCATGGATTTACCAGTATTCCTATCGGTATGTATTGGGCTATCGTGACCTTGACTACCGTGGGTTTTGGTGATATCTACCCAGTGACTCCTTTGGGACAGTTACTTTCTTCACTTATCATGCTCCTTGGCTATGCAATTATCGCTGTGCCTACCGGGATTGTATCTTCTGAGATGGCTTCGCAAAAGAGAAAAGATGAAAAGGCGCTGGGAGATAACAGTTGCCCAAAATGCAGATTTAGTCCGCTTCCTTTGACGGATAATTACTGCAAAAACTGCGGAGAAAAACTGTTCTAATCTCCTAGGTTCAAGAAATCCTGTATGTTTTTGATTTTTCCAAAAAGCAACAAAATATCTTCATGTGCAAACTTATAGTCAGGGGTAACAACACCAATCACATTTTTGTGCGGCGTATTAATACCTAGGAGATTCTTCTTTTGCTCTATTCTTATAATAGTGAGAATATTGAGATAATATTCTTTTCTAATGTCAGCCTTGGCTACGGTCATATCTACATAGCGTTTGGGTACTTTCACTTCCACAATATTATATTCATCTGAGATCTCTAAGGAATCCAGAACGCCTTTCATTTCAAGACGCTTGGCTAAACGATCAGCCGTTTCTTCTTCGGGATGGATGATTTCGTCTACACCGATAGCCTGAATGACCGTTTCATGAAGGTCATTAATTGCTCTCGCGATTATGCGCTTTGATTTTAGCTGCTTGAAAATAGCAGTACTCATGATAGATGATCCGACATCTTCCCCTATCGCAATGATTACGATATCAGTATCTTTCAAAGGAAGATTTTTAACAGCAGCCTGGTCTGTAGCGTCCATTACGATGGAATGGGTGATGCTATCCTTGATAGATTCTATCTTGCTTTCGTTAGAATCTATGCCGATTACCTCGTGTCCAAGATTTGTCAGGCGCTTTGCCAGATATCCCCCAAAATTGCCTATGCCTACGATTATATATTTCATAAATATGTAGCTGATTTATAATGATCATCCCGATATCGGGAGGAATTCGCACGGTTGATAATTTTCAATCGTACTCATTTCATGCGTTTAAAATTAAGTTATAAAGACGGTTTCCTCAGGGTACTTGTACCGCTGCTCACCGATTTTTCGGACGATCGCCACTAAAATAGTCAGTGTCCCTACTCTTCCTATGAGCATGATAGCCATCAATACCAGTTTGCTGCCTGTGCTTAATTGAGGAGTGATCCCCAGTGTAAGTCCCACGGTTGAAAATGCACTGAACACCTCGAAAGCAACATCTATCATGGGTAATTTGGGGTCAAAAATCATAAGTAAAAAGACACCAAACCCCATTACCAATACCGAAAGGGAAATTACCGCAAAAGCTTTTTTAAGTGTTTCATTGGTAATTTGTCTTCTGAATACTTCCACTCTGGTTTTACCCGAAGCAATACTAAATGTGTTGAGCATCGCCACTGCAAAAGTACTGGTCTTTAGCCCTCCGCCTGTAGAGCCTGGAGATGCACCGATCCACATCAGAAAGAGATAGACTAAAATCGTGGGAACAGCTAATTCCCGCATATCGACTGTGTTGAAACCGGCTGTTCGTGGAGTCACTGCTCCAAAAACTGTGGTGACAAATTTGCCATAGGTACTCAGACCTTTCAGGGTAGCATCTTGCTCGGATATGGCATATACGACCATTCCAACTGCCAGAAGAATTCCTGTTGTATAGACTACTAATCGTGTATTGACGCTGGAAACGCGTGGGGTATGTCGGTATTTCTCTATTCCTAATACACTTTTTACATAGCCGACTACTAGATGCTTCAGGTAGGAATAGTAGTTCAAAACAACTGGAAACCCGATTCCTCCCAAGACAATTGCCAAAGCAATCACTAAATGCATATTGTAAGCTTCTCGGAAACCCTCTTGGTACAATCCATTGCTGAGCGTGGAAAAGCCTGCATTACAAAAAGCTGAAATAGCATGGAAAAGAGCGAAGAACAATTGATCTCCCTTACCTGAAAATTCCGCGGCATCTGTAAAATGGTAGATCATAACTGCACAAAGCCCTTCCACTAAAACGGTAAAAGAGATGATCTTAAATAAGGTGGTATAAATCTCATTTACATTGTTTTCATTAATGTAATCACGAATGAAAAGTCTGTTTTCTATAGAATAACTTCCCTTGAAAAAGAAGCCAAAGAAACTCGTGAAAACCATGATTCCAAGTCCGCCAATTTGGAACAAAATCATAATGACTACCTGACCGAAAAAGGTAAAATCTTTGGCAGTATCTAATACAATCAATCCAGTGACACATACGGCCGAGGTGGATGTAAAAAGTGCATCTATAAAACTAATATCTCTTGAAGTGGCTTCTGGAAGGCTCAAAAGTCCAGCACCAACAAGTATCAATAAGACAAAAGACAGTATAAATACCAGTGAGGGACTGAGTTTTAGCTCATTTACAGTAAGGCTGAATTTGCTTAGCTCTATAAAGAACAGAACAATCACTAATCCATTTATGAGGTGATAATGCGCTGTGAAGTCTAAAACCAGTTGGGTCATTTCATCTCCCAGCACATTCCAACGAATTAAGGCAGTTAGGATTAGAATAATTGAAAGGAGCAATTCGAGAATTACTCTGGCAGGTATTATGGATTTTTCTACTAATAATACTTTAACAAAGTATCCTATTCCAATTAAGATTAGTGAAATGTTGAATAGTGTAGAAGTAGCGACTTGATCTTGAGGATCAATAGAATAGCCCAAGTGAAAAAGTAATATTCCAAAGGCGAGAATACTGCTAACCTGAACTACTTTTTCCTGCACCTTTATCACCTTTTTCAAAAAGATGATATTGCGATCAGGGTTGGTAAAGATTTTCAGCTTAAGTTTCATGCGCTGGATATAGGCTTTAAAGCAATATCAATCATTCTTTTTTGATTTTTTTCGCGAAAAGGTAAATATCCCTTCTGCAGGATATAAGTGGAATTTTTTATCCACATTTTGTGAAGAATAAATGCTAGATCTCCCGCTGAAAAGATACGCTATCAGGCAGGCAATACCCAAAAATATTCCAGATTCGTATCCAAACAGTTCCATCCCCATCACGGTGCAAGCCATGGGCGTATTGGTGGCGCCAGAAAAGACTCCTACAAAACCCATTCCTGCCAGCAAAGCAAGTGGAAGCGGGATCCAGGTAGCGAGTGCGTTGCCCAGGGTCGCGCCAGTAAAGAATAGAGGTGTCACTTCTCCTCCTTTGAATCCAGCTCCTAAAGTGAAGCTGGTCAGACCTGTTTTTGCCAACCAATCGTACCAGGGAAGCGGTGTTTCGAATGCTTCAACTATCCTCGGAACGCCTAATCCTATATAAGTCGTACTGTCCGAAATGTATACAAATGCCGCAATCAACAGTCCGCCTATGACCGGACGAAGTGGAGGGTAAGTGATGTGCTTGGAAAATTGATGAGAAAAAAAATGAGTGCTTTGGGCAAATAATCTCCCTGATAACCCAAAGGCAATTCCAGCAGGAATGATCCAAATTAGGTTGACCAAAGTATGTGGAGGTACGAGATCTACCAAATAATGCGTATGTCCTACGCCAAAAAGCGACGCACAGACCCAATTGGCGACTAAAGCTGTCCAAAGGGCTGGAAACAGCGATTTCCATCGAAATTTTCGATGTAGCATCCATTCAAGCGCAAAAATTGCTCCTGCCAGCGGTGTTCCAAATACAGAAGCAAATCCACCGGCAACTCCGGCAATTAAGATGATCCTACGATCCTCGGGATGCAGACGAAAATACTTGGTAAGCTGATCTGCTAGGGAGCCTCCCATTTGCACAGCTGTACCTTCACGTCCTGCTGATCCACCGAATAAATGTGTCAAAATCGTCCCAAATAGGACCAATGGAGTCATTCTGAGCGGAATTGGCTTTTCTGTTCGGTATAGTTCCTCGAGTAAAAGATTGTTTCCTTTCACCGAATTTTCCCCATATCGGTAGTAACTCCAGCCGATCACAAAACCTGCAATGGGCAGTAATGCGATGATCCAAAGGTGCGATTCACGATAATCTGTAGCCCAATTCAAAGTAATAAGAAAAATGGCAGATGCAGCGCCAGAAAGTAAGCCAACTAAGAGGCCTAAAACGATCCAAAGTAGTATGTATCGAAAAATAGAAGCGCTGTTCAAACTAGGTTTTTCAAATAGTTAGCCCAAATTAGGAATAGATATTGAATTTAATGAGGCATATATAACCTTATATCATTCAGAGAAGGCCAACTTATTTGTATGTTATCGGGTTATCTAAATACAAATCACCCAATTATGAAAAATATTCTTATTTCCGGAGGTTCTGGTCTTATTGGCCACAAAATTACCCAGCTGCTGGAATTGAAGGGATATGCAGTGGTTTGGCTTAGTAGATCACAGCAAAAGCAAAAATCTTTTCTGTGGGATATAGAAAAACAAACTATAGATCCCGAAGCGATGGAATGGGCAGATGCTATCATTCATCTGGCTGGAGCTGGAGTTGCTGAGAAGCGGTGGACAGATGAGCGAAAGAAATTGATTTTGGATTCCCGTATTCAGAGTACCAGACTGCTCTATGATGCCGTAGATAAAGCTACGGAAAAACCGAATTCATTTATATCTGCCTCGGCCGTGGGATATTACGGGTTTAGTACAGGCACGTCCCTGATGGATGAAACACATAAAGCAGGATCAGACTTTTTAGCTGAGGTGGTGGTCGCATGGGAAAATGAAGTGAAGAAAATGGAAGAGCTACATCTACGCACGGTAATGCTGAGAATAGGCATAGTACTGGATGCAAATGGTGGAGCGCTTGGCGAAATGATGAAGCCGCCTGTAGCTGCACCTTTGGGAAAAGGAGATCAGTGGATGAGTTGGATTGCAATTGAGGATCTTGCGAGAATGTTTGTCTTTGCCTTGGAAAAAACGACACTTCAGGGAGTTTACAATTCTGTAGGTCCTAATCCTGCGACCAATCAGCAATTGACTCAAGCTGCTGCAAAAGCCAAGGGGAAACCATATCTGGGAATTGGAGTGCCAGGCTTTGTGCTAAGATTAATCCTAGGGGAAATGGCAGCGATAGTGCTAGGAGGCAATCGAGTTTCCTCACAAAAAATACAAAAAGCAGGATTTGACTTTGAATGTCCAGAGCTAAATGGGGCTTTGAAGGAGATTTATGGGAGAGGGAATGTTACATTGTAAAACTTGTCTTCTTCAGTAAGGTATATTCGCATTGCCTCCAAAAAAGAATAGGCTAATTGTCAGCTCTCCAATTTTTTAATCATTTCTCTAATTGATTTATCGACTTTAGAGAAATATGGAATAATACTTTCTTTAGCAACAATAACTTGAGCTATTCCTTGCACTGGTAAAAAATCTTTTATAGGCAATAACTCATTATTTTCTGATTGGAAAAGGCGTTTTATAAATTCTTCAGGATTTAATTTTTCTTTTTCTGAAATTGAAATCACAGAACCTTTTACTGGTATGTCTTTAAATATTTCTTTAACAACATTATAATTTAAACCAACTTGTTCGTTTAAATCGGCCACAAATTGTTCTAATCTTACTTCATCTAGTCATTATGTAGAAATTGTAGACCCATTATTTAGTTATTAACACAAAATCTAATAACACTATATTATTAAATCCCAAGTGTGTGAATTGACTTCATGAATTGTTAATAGTCACTTAAAAAACACCTCATTTTTCAAAAAGCAAGATGTTCAATTCCTTGAGTTTCGAAAGGCGTTTATCTGAAGTCATCAAAGGGATATTTAAGTAAAAGGCTGTAGCTGCAATTATTGCATCGGGCAACTTGATTTTGTGGGCTTTTCGTAATTCAATCACAACCTTCTTTATCTCTGAATTGATGTCAATGATGGTAGAATCTTCCAGTAAATTTTCAACAATCAGCTTTCCTTCAGATTCTAAGCCATCATACCCCAGTAATTCTAATTCAGTTACAAATGAAACAAACACTGTTTTGTTGTTCAAAAAATCAGCAACAGTCTGATTGCCTGCTAACAAATAAAGGATAATATTGGTGTCAAGAAGTAAGCTATTCCCATTCATTTCTCATCACCTTTTGAATGGCTAATGGGTCCTTCTTTAATGTAAGGCTTCCACAGTATTTGTGAGCATCGAAGTTTTTCTTGCTTTTAGCTTTGGATAGTGCTTTCTCTACCTCTTTCTTATCTGATCCCTTTTTAATTACGGTTACCATGATTTTTGCTTTTATTTCAATTGAACGAATAATTTAACAATTTGATTTCAGTCGCTATTTTAAAGTATTGCTAAAATTGAAATCTCGTACTAAATCCTCTTTCCCCTACCGATCAAAAACCAAAGTACAGCGCCGACAAGGGGAACCAACACTACAATAATAATCCAGATCAATTTGTCGTTTTGGTTGGCAAAATTGCTCATGATCACGTCGTAAATCGTGAAAGCGTAAATAGCCAATCCTATTATCCCAAGTCCGAACATATCAAGAGTAATTTGTGGTTTTGGTGCTTTTTCCCATCGCCAAGTAAACAAGTGGGCCAATACCTTGAGCAAATAGGAGAATCACGATCCAGATAATTTTCATGTTGGGATCTTTGAATTCCGAACGAAGGATATCTACCAAGCAGTAAACCCAAAGAATAGCATAGAGTATTCCAAAAAGAAGAAAGATGATCATAAAGCCGCCGCCCATGTTTTGAATAAAAGAAAGTGCCATTTAGTAAGTAGTTATATTATTTTTTTGAAAAAGAGGGATTGAAATTACGTCTGTCTTTTCTGATACTTTTAGCCATAGACAGATAAAGAAATGTACCGATAACTGGAGCAAAGAGAATAGCAAGCACCCACATAAACTTACTGTGAGCGGCTCTAAATTCAGAACTTAAGGCGTCAAAAAGGGCATAAGCCCAAAATCCTAGATACAGAAGGCAAAAGAGGAATGAAATTTGCCAAAACAGTTGGCCTTCGCCAGGAGCTATTAAATCCATGTGTATTCTTCAATTATTTTAACCATTGAACCAAAATAGCTTTTTTTAAGGAATCAAAGTATCAATTTAGCTAAAAGTTAAACCACCAATCTCTATGAAAAAAAGTCTGCTTTCGCTGCTTTTATCCTTTTTTGCGCTCGCTAGCTATGCTCAAGTCGATCTAAGCTATTATTTACCAACCGGATATACATACGATCAATCGATCCCGACCCCAAAGGAAGTTTTGGGATATGAAGTGGGTGAATGGCACGTTAGCCATGATCAGCTAGTGATGTACATGAAGGCTGTGGCAGCTGCTTCGGATCGTGTGACTTTCGAAGAAACTGGCAGAACTTACGAGAAAAGACCTCAGGTTCTTTTGACCATCACTTCCCCGTCTAATCTTGCAAAAATAGACCAGATCAAGGCAGATCGGAAAAAACTTAGGGATGCTGGAGCATCGGTGGATATTTCAAAAATGCCGATTGTGATGTTTATGGGCTATTCGGTTCATGGAAATGAACCAAGTGGAGCGAATGCTTCTCTTTTGGCTGCCTACCATTTTGCGGCAGCAAAGGAAATCGCAGGAGATTTAGAGAATATGGTTTTGCTACTTGACCCTGCTATCAATCCGGATGGACTCAATCGCTTCGCTTCTTGGGTAAATACTCATAAGTCGTATAACATGAACGGTGATCCGAACAATGCAGAATTTAACGAAGCGTGGCCACGTGGAAGAACAAATCACTATTGGTTTGACCTAAATAGAGACTGGCTTCCAGTGCAACATCCTGAGTCAAGGAATAGAGTGCGTGTGTTCCAAGAATGGCTTCCAAACATTCATCTGGATTTTCACGAGATGGGAACCAACAGTACATTTTTCTTCCAGCCAGGAGTTCCTGCGCGTATGCACCCACTTACTCCAGAGAAGAACTTTGAGTTGACGAAGAAAATTGGCACTTACCATGCAAAAGCGCTAGATCAGATTGGTTCACTTTATTTCAATCAGGAGAGCTACGATGATTACTATTATGGAAAGGGATCGACGTACCCAGATGTTCAGGGTTCAATAGGGATTTTATTTGAGCAAGCTAGTTCTAGAGGTCACTTGCAAGAAAGTGTAAACGGTATGCTCAGCTTCCCTTTTACCATTAGAAACCAATTCACAGCTAATCTTTCCTCCTTTCAAGCTGCAAAGGAAATGCGTCAGGAGTTGAATCAATTCATGAAGGATTTCTATAAGGATATTCAAAAGGAAGTAGACTCTGATGCAAACAAAGCCTACATTTTTGGAAGTAGGGATGACGATGCACGAAGCTATCATTTGGCAGATTTGATCCTGCAGCATGACATCAAAGTTTTCAGTCTGAATGATGATATCACCGTGAACGGAAAGGAATTTCAGAAAGAAAATTCCTACATAGTACCAGCAGATCAGCCTCAGTACAGACTGATCAAGGCGATGTTCGAAACAAGAAATACATTTAAAGACAGCTTGTTTTATGACATTTCAGCCTGGACTTACCCGATGGCTTTCAACTTGGACTACATGGCGTTGAATAGTCAGATTTTGAATCTGGCAAGTGTAAATGAAATCACTAAAAGTTCTATCGCTTTGGCTCCAGGAAAAGTAATTGGTGATGCAGGAGCCTATCAGTATGCGATGGAATGGACGGATTATTATGCTCCAAAAGCTGCTTACAAATTGATGGATGCGGATTTTCAAGTGAGAGTAGCTACCGGAGAATTCACTTCTGCAGATGGCAAAAAGTTTGGACGTGGGACCTTGCTAATTGGCAAAGGCGCAACGGGCTTGGATGATCAGGCTTTTTATAACAAGCTATCCGAAATAGCTAAGGAATCCACCGTAGATATCTACGGCTTGACGACCGGATATACCGGAGGATTGAACATTGGGTCGCCAAATATGATGCCGCTAGACAAACCAGAAATCGCACTTTTAGTGGAAGGCGGAGTGGATAGCTATGAAGCAGGGGAGATCTGGCACTTGTTGGATCAGCGTTATGAAATGCCTATTACTTTACTGCCAATGGATAGAATTGGCGGTAGTACTCTGGATAGATACAATGTGATTCTGATGCCAGATGGCAGTTATAGTAGTCTTGGGAAATCAGGTGCAGCTACACTCAAATCATGGATTTCAGGTGGAGGAACACTACTTGCGAAAGGTGGAGCGATTCAATTCCTTTCCCAGAATGAAGTAGGAAACTTCAAATTCCGTGAAAGTGGTGCTCCAGAAGCGGGACTGCAAAAAAGCTATGCAGACTATGATAATGCCCGAGGAGCGAAAGTAACTGGTGGAGCTATATTCAATGCGACATTAGATCTGACACATCCAATCGGCTACGGTTACGTCAATTCAGATATTCACACCTTCCGAAATGACAACTTGTTTATGGAGCCTTCGGAAAATCCCTATGCAAATCCACTAGTCTATACTGATAAGCCATTAGCATCAGGATATCTTCATCCTTCTAATCTTGCGGGAATTCAGAATGGATCTGTGATTCAGATTGCTGGAGTAGGAAGAGGCCGTATTGTTGCTTTTGCGGATAATATGAACTTCCGGGCATTTTGGTTCGGTACGAACAAACTCTATATGAATGCGATCTTCTTTGGTCAAGTGATCAATGGAGGAACAACTCGATAACAAATTTGAATCCCGGGTTTTACTCGGGATTTTTTTTGTGTCTTAACTTTTCTCTAAAATTTTGCGTAAGCAAGCCATACCTTTTCATTTAATTAGCATATGAATCACTCTACCAAATTATTTATTGCTTTTACATTTTTCATAGTCGGAAATATTGCTTTGGCTCAGGAAATGAGTTTTGAGGAATATAATCCACCCTCGACATTGAAAGTACCCGAACACCCGGTACAGCGGGCGAAGTTTCCTTTCGTGGATATTCATAGCCATCAAGGGGGTGTCAATAAGCAAAGGATAGATGAGTTGATCTCTGAAATGGATGAGATCAACATGGGTGTGTTGGTGAATCTTAGCGGCAGAGGATTTGGGCGTGGCGATAGCAATTCCCAGCAGCAATACATCAAGGATATGCTGAAAGAATTTAATACGCATGCTCCAGGGAGGTTTATGGTTTTTACCAATCTGAATTTTGCAGGTTTTGGTGATGAAAATTGGACTAGAATAGCCGTAAAAGAACTCGAAGAAGATGTAGCTGCTGGAGCCAGTGGTTTGAAGATTTATAAAAGCTTGGGCTTTTCGGTTCAGGATAATAAGGGAAATCGGGTGCCTGTAAATCATCCTGATTTGGATGCTGTCTGGGCGAAAGCGGGTGAATTGGGAATTCCAGTGATTATTCACTCGGCAGACCCTGCCCAGTTTTGGCAGCCGATGGATGCAAATAATGAGCGCTGGTTGGAGCTAAAAACTCATCCAAACCGTCAACGAGGAGCGGACGACCCAGCGCCTTTTGAGCAGATAATGGCTGAGCAGCACGATGTATTTGCGAAGCATCCGAAGACGACTTTTATCAATGCACACATGGGCTGGATGGCGAATGACCTAGATGCTGCAAGTGCTCACTTGGAGAAGTATCCAAACGTGAATTTCGGAATCGGTGCAGTGATCGCAGAGTTTGGTCGTCAGCCGAGACGCGCTAAGAAATTCTTCGAAAAGTATCAGGATCGTGTACTGTTTGGTAAGGATGCTTACAACAAAGAGGAGTATTATACCTACTTCCGCGTACTAGAAACAGAAGATGAGTATTTCCCTTACTACAAAAAGTACCATGCTTACTGGTCAATGTATGGCTTGGGTCTTTCTGACGAGGTCTTGAAAAAACTGTACTACAAAAATGCCCTTCGAATTGTGCCTGGAATGGATAAAAGTGTTTTTCCAGATTGATCATTGTTGTAGGAGGCTGTCTCAAAAGTAGATAGTTTAAAAGGCTAGTCGATTTCTCGGCTAGCCTTTCCTGTTTTACTCAAAATGTGTATTTTGAGGTGTGCAAAAACAAGACTTAAATGTAGTCTTTAAA
>Ga0123337_10002329_pt1 | contig 21907 bp, 20 predicted proteins | sample frozenSSSSmetaG_FD_89792 | JGI IMG/M metagenome (GOLD analysis project Ga0123337, IMG submission 89792) | Glacier valley bacterial and archeal communities from Borup Fiord, Nunavut, Canada, to study Microbial Dark Matter (Phase II) -... | ecosystem: Environmental > Aquatic > Freshwater > Ice >...
AGCGGCTCGGTGGCCACGTCCGGCGCGGCCGCGCCGAGCGCGCGTGCCACCGCGTGCGGGATCGACACCACGCGCCAGCCTTGCAGCGCCTCGGCCCAGGCGAAGCGGCGCAGCTTGCCGTCGGCGTCGAGCTCGACGGTGTTGGTGCCGATGCGTCCTCCCTCGACCATCGACTGCATGAAGGGCGCGATCAATGCGATCTTCGGGGCGGGGGTGGACGTGTGGGCGGAGGGCGTGCCCGGCGCGATACCGAGGCCGGGCAGGTGGTCGAGGGTGAGCGAACTCTGCGCGTCGCTGCGGGCGGGCAGCCGCACCACCTCGAAGAAGCTCAGCGTTCCCGCACGCACCGCAGCGTCGAGCGCCCGGTCGCCGCCGGGGCGCACACGGTCCGGGTCAGCGAAGAGAATGTCGAACACGACGGCAGCCGCGCCTTCCTTCTGCGCCTGCTGCAGCACCGTGGCCAGCGTGTCGCGCGACCACGGCCAGCGGCCGAACTCGGCCGACAGGTCGGCCAGCGAACGCTCGTCGACATCGACGATCAACAGGCGCGGGTCGGGCACGCTCGCCCACAGGCGGTGGCGCTGCATCATGTCGTAGGTCACGGCCGCGATGCCCTGCGAGCGCGCGGGCCCGAAGCACTGGAACGCAGCCCACGCCACCAACCCCGCAAGCAACGCGATGTGCACTTGCGCGGCACGCGGCCACCACAGCCAGCGCCAGTGCGTCATTCGGTACGGCGGCGGTGCATGGGCCGGCTCAATCGAGGTTGACGATGCGCACACGGCGGTTCTCGGCCGCGCCCGGCTCGGCCGGGTTGGCGAGTTCCTGCGCGCCTTTGCCGATGGCGCGCAAGCGTTGCGGCGCGAGACCGTGGGCCATCAGGTAGCGGCGCACTTCTTCCGAGCGGCCTTGCGACAGACGCAGGTTGTAGGCAGCGCCGCCGGTGGCGTCGGTGTGGCCTTCGATCAGGAACCGGCTGTCCTTCAGCGCATCGCTCTGCAGCGCGGCAGCCAGGCGGTCGAGCACGGCAGCACCTTCGGGGCGCAGGCGGGTCGAGTCGAAGTCGAAACGCACGGCCATCGACAAGGACGGGCGCGCAGCGCGGGGCTCGTCGACCGGGGCGGCGACGGCCGGCGGTGTGCTCGCCGCAGCATCGGGCGGGGCCGGCGACGCGGCGGGGTCAACGACCGGGGTCACGATCAGGTTGCGAAGGCTGCGGGTGCGCGGCTTCAACGCCTCGACCATCTCCTGGGTGTTCGGCGCGCCGTCTTGTGCCAGCGCCACGCCAGGCTGTGCCAGGGCCAGCAGTAGAGCTGCGCAGCAGGCGCGCCATGAAGCGTTGCACAAGGCTTGCATCTCGGTCCTTCGACAAGGCGCGCCGCTGCGGCCACCCGTATTGCCGCCAATTGTGCGAGAGCCCGCGCGATCACGCACCCCGCAAGCGGTGGTGGCGAAACCCCGCACGCGATGGTGCCGGCCGGGCGGCTACTTCGGCTTGGCGCCCGGGCCCTTCAGGTCGTTCGCGGCGGGCGGCTTGTAGTCGCCCAGCGTGGTCTTGAGCGGGCACACCGACACGGCGGGGCACTTGTTGCAGCCGACGGCAAGGGCGATGGGGCAGACGACCATGGTGCTTCTCCTGGGCAGCGAAAGGACTGCGAAACAGCAGGGTACGCGGCCTGCACGTCGTGCGGGAGGTGTCGAACCCTGCAGCGGGCCGCACGCGGACGCTTGAACGGTGGCTCTCGTGGGTCAGCCGTCAAGCTCGACGTCGAGCACACGCCGCACCGTTTCGCACAGTTCTTCGAGCGTGTTCTCCTTGTGCAGCACGTGACGCACGCCAATGGCCGCAGCCTCGTCACACAACGCCTGCGACACATAGCCCGACGTGATCACCACCGGCAGCGCCGGGCGGATGCGCGCCACCTCGCGCGCCACCTCGACGCCCGAGAAGCGCGGCATGTTGTAGTCGGTCACGACGATGTCGAATGCAGCCGGGCGTTCGCGCAGCGCGGCCAGTGCCAGCGCGGCGTCCTGGAACACCTCGACGGTGTGACCGGCGCGCTGCAACAGGCCGCCACCGAGCAGCGCCATGGTCTCGTCGTCGTCGATGTAGAGCACGCGGTACCCGCCGCCCGCGCGGGCCGATGCAGGCATGTCGGCGATCGGCTCGGGCAGCGGCGAACCGGCCGGCGTGCCCGGCAGCAGGATCGTGAAACAGCTGCCCTGCCCGGGCGTGCTGTCGACGCTGATCGCGCCGCCGTGGGCCGTGACGATGCCGGGCACCACCGACAACCCGAGGCCGGTGCCTTCGTCGACGGCCTTGGTGGTGAAGAACGGCTCGAAGATGCGCTCGCGGGTGGTGGGCTCCATGCCGACGCCGTTGTCGGCCACCCACAGCCGCACCTGCTGGCCGGGGGCCGCGCAAAGGCCGACCTCGATGCGCCCTCGCCCGCCGTGCAGCGCGTGCCAGGCGTTGGTGCACAGGTTCACGAGCACCTGCTGCACCTGCGTGGCGTCGGCTTGCACCCACAGCGGCTCGGCCTCCAGCACGGCGTCGAGCTGCACCGCCGTGGGCAGTGTGGAGCGCAACAGCGCCAGGGTCTCGTCGACGATCGGACGCAACGGCTGCGCCACCAGTTCCTGCGGCTGGCGCCGGCTGAACGCGAGGATCTGATGCACGAGTTCGCGCGCGCGCCGCCCGGCGATGCGGATCTGCGCCAGCGGCGCTTGTGCGGCGTGGCCGGGACCGACCGCCTCGCTTGCGAGTGACAGGTTGCCCAGGATCGCACCGAGGATGTTGTTGAAGTCGTGGGCGATGCCGCCAGCCAGGGTGCCGATGGCTTCGAGCTTCTGGGTTTCGCGCAGCTGCGCTTCGAGCGCGCGCTTCAGGGCCTCGGAGCGCCGGCGCTCGGTGGTGTCGGTGCCCTGCACGATGAAGCAGTCGAGCGCACCGGAGGCGTCGCGCACGGCCGTAACCGCCGCGGACGCGAAGCGCTGTTCGCCGCTCGACGAGGTGAACGTGTCTTCGGCCAGGACCGGCCCGCTGCTGGCGACTGCGTTGCGCAAGCGCGCTGGCCACACAGCCTGCATGTCGGCATGCTCGCGCCACCACAGCGTCTGCCAGAACAGCACGCCGATGACCTGCTCAGGCGCCACAGGCGGACCTTCGGCCGAGAGCTGCTGGTTGAAGTCGAGCACGCGGCCCTCGGGGTCGAGGATGGCTATGAACTGGAACTGCTGCGCGAACGCGGCCCGCAGGCGTTGCTCGGAGCGGCGCAGGTCATCGAAGTCCGTGGGCGGGCGCGACATGGGCCAAATCATCCCCCATTGGCATGCGCAGTGGGGTAGCGCACGCCATCTCGCGCCCCCAATGCCACTCAGATCAATCGGGCGGCAGGTTGCCCGGGGGTGGGGGCTGTCGCTTGCCGGTGCGCTTGTTGCGTTCGGTGCGCTGGGCCGTGCGTTCGGCATCGCGCGCCTCGCCGGCCGCGTGCCATTGCATGAACTCGTCCGGCGCCTCCAGCGTGATGCGGCCCCACGCGCCGCTGCGGAAGTCATTGAGGGCTATTTCGCCGGCCTTTTGCAGGTTGACGCGGCCACCGCTCATCAGGCCGCCGCGCCGGCGGCCGACCTCTGCGAGCAGGGCATCGTCGGTGGCGTCAGGGAAGTCAGTGCCTTGTGCAAGGTTGGCGATCTGGTAGCGCAAGCGCAGACGCTCAGCGTAGCGCAAGCGCACGCGGCCCAGCAGCTCGAGAGCGACTTCCTCTTCGTCGTACGCATTGCGCCCGATGCCGCCGCTGGCGGCAAGGTGGTAGCCGCTTTGCTCGACCGTGATGCGTGGCCACAGCATGCCGGGCGTGTCGAAGAGGTAGACGTCGGAGGCGAGCACGATCTTCTGCTCGATCTTGGTGATGCCCGGCTCGTCACCGGTCTTGGCCGTGCGCTGGCCGACCAGCGTGTTGATCAACGTGGACTTGCCGACGTTCGGAATGCCGCAGATGAGCACGCGCAGCGGTTTGGCCATGCCCCCGCGCAACGGCGCGAGCGCGCGGCACGCCGCAATCAGCTGGCGTGCCGGCGCGGTGGCGCTGGCATCGAGCGCCAGCGCTTGCGTGCCGGGTTGTGCTTGGTAGTGAGCAAGCCACAGCGCGGTCAGTTCTGGGTCGGCGAGGTCCTGTTTGTTCAGCACTTTGAGGGCAGGCTTCCCCCATGTCAGCTCGGCCAGCAGCGGGTTGGCGCTGGAGCCCGGCAGCCGCGCGTCGAGCAACTCGATGACGACGTCGATGTCGGGCAGGCGCTCGACGATGGCCTTTCTCGTCGAGTTCATGTGGCCGGGGAACCACTGGATGGGCATGGGTCAGCGTGCGCGGTCAGGGAGAAGCCACGACGGCGAGCGTGAGTTCAACGTCAAACGTCGATATTCGCCGCCCGCAGCGCATTGCTCTCGATGAAGTTGCGGCGCGGCTCGACCTCGTCGCCCATCAACATCGTGAACACCTTGTCGGCTTCGATCGCGTCGTCGATCTGCACACGCAGCAAGCGGCGCACGGCGGGGTCCATCGTCGTTTCCCAGAGCTGGGATGGGTTCATCTCGCCCAGGCCCTTGTAGCGCTGACGGCCGACTGCAGATTCGGCCTGCTGGATCAGCCAGGCCATGGCCTGGCGGAAGTCGCTGACGCGGGCTTCCTTCTGGCGCTCGCCTTCGCCGCGCCGCACCACCGCACCGTCGCCGACGAGGCCGCGGAAGGTCTGGCCGGCCAGGCTCAAGGCTTCGTAGTCGGCACCATGTACGAAGTCGGCAGTGATGACGCTGCTCTTCACGTTGCCGTGGTGCATGCGGCTGACGCGCAGAATGTGCTTGTCGGTGCGCGCGTCGAACTCGGCTGTGACTTCGGCGTCGTGCAGCGCGGCCTTGAGCGCGGTGGCCGAGGCTTCGGCGGCTTCGAGCGTGTCGATGTCGAGCGCGAGACCATTGGCCATGGCGCGCAAGGCCTCCACGTCCATCCAGTTCGACAAACGCTCGACTACGTTCTTCGCGAGCACGTACTGGCGAGCGAGAGCTTCGAGCGCGTCGCCCTGCAGGAGCACCGCGCCGGCAACGCCCGTCTCCAGCTTTGCGTCTTTGAGTGCCACCTTCAGCAGGTAGGCGTCGAGTTCGTGGCCGTCCTTCAGGTACTGCTCTTCCTTGCCGAGCTTGACCTTGTAGAGCGGCGGCTGGGCAATGTAGATGTGGCCGCGCTCGACCAGCTCGGGCATCTGGCGGAACAGGAACGTGAGCAGCAGCGTGCGGATGTGTGCACCGTCGACGTCGGCGTCGGTCATGATGATGATGCGGTGGTAGCGCAGCTTGTCGGGGTTGAAATCGTCGCCGCCCATGCCCTTGCCGATGCCGGTGCCTAAAGCGGTGATGAGCGTCAGGATCTCGTTACTCGTCAGCAGCTTTTCATAGCGTGCTTTCTCGACATTCAGGATCTTGCCGCGCAACGGCAGGATCGCCTGGAACTTGCGGTCGCGACCCTGTTTGGCGGAGCCGCCTGCCGAGTCGCCCTCGACGATGTAGATCTCGCACAGGGCGGGGTCTTTTTCCTGGCAGTCGGCCAGCTTGCCGGGCAGGCCCATGCCGTCGAGCACGCCCTTGCGGCGGGTCATCTCACGGGCCTTGCGGGCAGCCTCACGGCCGCGGGCGGCATCGACGATCTTGGCGCAGATGGTCTTGGCGTCGGTCGGGTTCTCTTGCAGGTAGTCGGTCAGCGCCTTGCTCACCACGTCTTCGACCGGACCGCGAACCTCGCTGCTGACGAGCTTGTCCTTGGTCTGGCTGCTGAACTTGGGCTCGGGCACCTTGACCGAAAGTACGCAGCACAGACCTTCGCGCATGTCGTCGCCGGTCACTTCAACCTTCGCTTTCTTGGCGAGTTCGTTGTCGTCGATGTACTTGTTGATGACGCGCGTCATCGCGGCGCGCAGGCCGGTCAGGTGCGTGCCGCCGTCACGCTGCGGAATGTTGTTGGTGAAGCACAGCACGTTCTCGCTGTAGCCGTCATTCCATTGCATCGCCACCTCGGCGGTGATGTTGGTGGCCTGCTCGCTCATCTTCTCGCCGCTGGCGCTGAAGATGTTCGGATGCAATGCCTTCTTGCCGGCGTTCACGTACTCGACGAAGCCCTTCACGCCGCCCGCGTAGGCGAAGTTGTCTTCCTTGTTGTTGCGCTCGTCGACCAGGCGGATCTTCACGCCGTTGTTGAGGAAACTCAGCTCCCGAAGCCGCTTGCTGAGAATGTCGTAGTGGAAATCGATGTTCGAAAAGATCTCCAGGTCGGGCAGGAAGTGCACTTCGGTGCCGCGCTTGTCGGTCTCACCAATCACTTTCATCGGAGACACTTCAACGCCGTCGCGAAGTTGGATGACGCGGTCCTGCGGGATACCCTGGCGGAACTCCATGTAGTTCGTGGCGCCGTCGCGCCGCACGGTCAGCCGCAGCCACTTGCTCAGGCCGTTGACGCAGCTCACGCCCACGCCATGCAGGCCACCCGAGACCTTGTAGCTGTTCTGGTTGAACTTGCCACCAGCGTGCAGTTCGGTCAGCGCGATTTCGGCCGCCGAGCGCTTGGGCTCGTGCTTGTCGTCCATCTTCACGCCGGTCGGAATACCGCGGCCGTTGTCAGTCACGCTGATGGAGTTGTCAGAGTGGATGGTCACGACGATGTCGTCGCAGTAACCAGCCAGCGATTCGTCGATGGAGTTGTCGACGACTTCGAACACGAGGTGGTGCAGGCCGGTGCCGTCGGACGTGTCGCCAATGTACATGCCAGGGCGTTTGCGCACCGCTTCCAGGCCTTCGAGGATCTGGATGCTGCCTTCGGCATAGGCGGCGCTGTCAGCGGCGTGTTGACTTGCCTTGTCGGCGCTCTCGCCGGCTTCGCCTTCGGAGGTGTTCGAAATGTCGCTCATGTTTCTCTTTAACAGGGCCCCACAGGCCCGGTCGTCCTTCAAGACAGAACCCCCCGTAGGCGGGGGGCAAGGGGTAGCGCAGTGATTGCGCAGCGGATCACAGCCGCCGCGTGGCTCAGATCCGCATCGGCATGACAACGTACTTGAAGCCCGCTTGTTCAGGCACGGTCAACAAGGCGCTGGAATTGGTGTCTTGCAGCTCGAGCTTCACCATCTCGACGCTCATGTTGCTCAGTGCATCGATGAGATAAGTGACGTTGAAGCCGATTTCGATGCTGTCACCGCCGTAGTCGATCTCGAGTTCTTCCTTGGCCTCTTCCTGCTCGGCGTTGCTCGACGCAATGCGCAGGGTGCCGGGTTCGATGTTGACGCGCACCCCTTTGAACTTCTCGCTCGTCAGGATGGCCGCACGCTGCAGGCTGGCCAGGAACGGAACACGGCCGAGCGTCACCACGTTCTTGTGGTTCTTCGGAATCACGCGGTTGTAGTCGGGGAACTTGCCTTCGACGAGCTTGGTCACGAACTCCATGCCGCTGAAACTGAACTTGGCCTGGTTGCCTGCAAAGCGCATCTCGATGGCGCTGTCGTCCGCCGTGTCTTTCAGCAAGCGCTGCAGTTCGAGCACGGTCTTGCGAGGCAGGATCACCTCTTGTTTCGGAATCTCCACATCGAGCGTGGCTTGCGCGAGCGCCAGGCGGTGGCCATCGGTCGCGACCAGCGTCAGGCTCTTGCCTTCGGCTACGAACAGAATGCCGTTCAGGTAATAGCGGATATCGTGCACAGCCATTGCAAAGTGCACCTGGTTGATGAGGCCCTTGAGCGCTTTCTGCGGCACGCTGAAAGCGGGGCCGAAGTCTGCGGCTTCCTGGACCAGCGGAAAGTCGTCGGCAGGCATCGTCTGCAGCGTGAAGCGGCTCTTGCCGCCTTGCAGCGTCAACTTGTTCTGGTTTGCGGTGAGCGTAACGATCTGGTCTGTGGGCATCGACCGCAGGATGTCGATCAACTTGCGCGCGCCAACCGTCGTGGCGAAGTTTCCAGTGTCGCCGTCGAGCTCAGCGGTGGTGCGAACCTGGATCTCGAGGTCGCTTGTCGTGAGCTCGATCATCGAACCGGTCTTGCGGATCAACACGTTCGCAAGGATCGGCAAGGTATGGCGGCGCTCGACGATGCCCGAGACCGATTGCAGTGCGCCCAGAACTTTTTCTTGCGCTGTCTTCAAGACAATCATTTGAACCTCTCAACTTAGTCGTAATAGTAGAGAACGCCTGTTTCTGTGGACAAGTTCATTTTCGCCTTTTCAATCAGCCACTTAGGCCCCGGCAAACCATGGGGTTGGAGGCCTCGTTTTGGCCTTGCCCGACATACAACAACTTCAAGGCGGGGACTTCGGCTGTGGACAACCGCGTGCTTGTTCGAAACTTGTCCCCAGGGTTGTGGCTTGACATGCGTTCAGACACGGCCTTCAGCCCTTGAGTGTTTGTTCCAGCACGTGCAACTGCTGGTTCAGCTCGGTGTTCTTCTGTCGCTCGGCCGAGATCTTGCGAACCGCGTGCAGCACCGTAGTGTGATCGCGGCCACCGAACAACTCGCCGATCTCGGGCAGGCTCTTCTGGGTCATTTCCTTGGCGAGGTACATCGCGATCTGGCGCGGCCGGGCAATGCTGGCTGGCCGCTTCTTGCTGTACATGTCGGCCACCTTGATTTTGTAGAAGTCGGCGCAGGTCTTCTGGATGTTCTCGACGCCGATCTGCCTGTTCTGGATCGACAGCAAGTCTTTCAGCGCTTCGCGCGCCAGGCCAATGTTGATTTCCTTGTGGCTGAAGCGCGAATAGGCAAGGATCTTGCGCAACGCTCCTTCGAGTTCACGAACGTTGGCGCGCACGTTCTTCGCGACGAAGAAAGCCACGTCTTCAGGCATGGGCGTGGCTTCGAGCTCGGCCTTGCGCATCAGTATGGCGACGCGCATTTCCAGCTCGGGCGGCTCGATGGCGACGGTCAGGCCGGCATCGAAGCGTGAAGTCAGGCGCTCATCAATGTCGACCAATCCTTTTGGGTAGGTGTCGCTCGTCATGATGATGTGCGCACGCTTGGCCAACAGCGCCTCGAAGGCGTTGAAGAACTCTTCCTGGGTGCGCTCCTTGCCGGCGAAGAACTGCACGTCATCGATCAGCAGCAGGTCCAGTTGGTGGTACTTGGCCTTGAGCTCGTCGAAGGTCTTGCGCTGGTAGTTCTTCACCACATCGGTGATGAATTGCTCGGCATGCAGGTACAAGATTCGCGCGTCGGGGCGGTCGGCCAGCAGCGCATTGCCAACGGCGTGAATCAGGTGCGTCTTGCCCAGGCCGACACCGCCGTAGATGAAGAGCGGGTTGTACATCTGCCCTGGCGCACCGGCCACATGCAGGGCGGCCGTGCGTGCCATCTGGTTGGCGCGGCCTGGAACCAGGGTATCGAAAGTCAGAAGCGGGTTCAGGCGATGGCGCGACGCTACTACCGCCGCTGCAGATGCGCGCTCGGATGTTGCGCGCGGGTTGGATGGGCTGGGTGTCGCGGCGCCGTTTGAAGGCGGGCTGCCCGAGGTTGACGTCGTTATCGGGTGTTGTGTAGATGCGGCGCTCTCGGTATGAGACCGAACCGCTGTGTCGCGGCTCGCCAGCAGCATGTCGAGTCGTACGGGCTTACCCGCCAGTTCGCTCAGCACGGCTTCGATGCGCCCAGCGTACTGGGTACGGATCCAGTCAAGCTTGAATCGGTTGGGAACCCGAACCGTCACGACGGCACCAACGTCACCTTGATCGATGACGTCAGCCGCTGGTAACGGGCGGATCCAGGTATTGAATTGTTGTTCAGGCAGTTCGGCGGCAAGTCGCTCGCAGCCGCGCAGCCAAAGGTCGGCACTCATTGTGGAAAAGTTCTCTTGGGAGCCGCAGAATTGTACGTTGACGAGCCCGTCCGGAGCGGGTTATCCACAGTTTCTGTTGGCTTGCCGATGCCCTTGCAGAAGCACAGCTTCCGGTCTAAGTCATTGACGATAAAGGGTGTTTTTGGTGTAATAGTGGGTTTCCCGAAGACCAGCCTCCCGACATCACAAGCGGTGAGCCGAGCGGGAGAGCTACAAGTCTTCGGGTTTGCCGGCCATCAAAGCCTGCAAGTACAGCCTGCACGCACAGCCTGCAAATACAGCCTGCAAGTACAGGCTGCAAGTACAGCTTGGCACCAAAGCCGTACACAGTTAGCCCCAACGAAAATCGGGAAGAAGAAAGCATCATGAAACGCACCTACCAAGCTTCCAAAGTCCGCCGCGCACGCACGCACGGTTTTCTCGTCCGCATGAAGAGCCGCGGCGGCCGTGCCGTGATCAACGCTCGCCGCGCCAAGGGCCGCAAGCGCCTGGCAGTCTGAGCCTTCTGGTTGCGCTGATCGCGCCCGTGGTGCAGCGCACGCCGTTGTGGCAGTTCCGGCAGCAGCTGAACGCCGCAACCGTTGCGACCTGCGGCACCGAGATAACGTCGTGATTGGCTGCATCGTGCGTTCGTCCGACTTCGAACGCGTGTTGCGCGTGCGAAGCCGTGTGAGCAGTGCGCACTTCGCGTTGCACCATCTTCCCGCTTTGCCAGATGCTGGGAAAAGACCGCGACCAAACGCTGTTCAGCAGCAGTTGTCAACAGGTCTGTCGCAACCCTCTACCCCGGTTGTGGATGACCTGCTTCGGACGGGGTTGTGGCTCGGGGCGGTGGTACCGAAACGGCACGCCCGCCGTGCAGTCACGCGCAATTTGATCAAGCGGCAGATCCGCGCGGCCGTGGCGCGTCATGTCGACGAACTGGAAGCCGGCCTGTGGGTCGTTCGCTTGCGTGGCCCGTTCGACCGCGGCCGGTTCACCAGCGCCGCATCCGACTTACTCAAGCAGGCTGCGCGCGCCGAGCTGGAGCAGATGTTGACTGCAGCCGGGCTGCGCACGTCACCGGTTCGAGCCCCAGAATGACTGCTCTTCTGGCAACGCTGCATGCTCTACCGCAGCAACTACTGATGGCCGCCGTGCGGGGCTATCGGCTGCTTCTGAGCCCCTGGTTGGGCAGTTCGTGCCGCTTCGAGCCCACTTGCTCCGCGTATTCGCTGCGTGCACTTGAAATGCACGGCGCGGCGGCGGGCAGCTACCTGACTCTGCGCCGCCTGGCCCGATGCAATCCGCTGTGCGCCGGTGGACACGACCCGGTACCGGACCATCCCCAGCGCTTGTTCGCGTGGGCCGCGCGCGGCCGGCAGAGCACGCAAGCGCAGCCCCCATCCACCCCAAACCCCAAGACTTCCCCATGACCGATATCCGGCGCACCCTTTTGTGGGTGGTGTTTTCCATGGCCTTGTTCTTGATCTACGACGCGTGGAACAAGCACAACGGCCAGCCATCGTTCTTTAGCCCGCCTGCTGCGAAGCCGGCCGTCGTGGGGGCTGCTCCGCCTCCGACTGCGGGCGTTCCTGTGCCAGCCGCCGCAGGTACGCCGGCAGTGGCTGTTGCGGCGCCCACGGCGCCGTCGGCTGGTGTGGCTCTGGCGTCCGAGAAGGTCACCATCAGTACCGACCTCGTCAAGGCCACGCTCGACAGCAAGGGCGGCGACCTGGTGCGCGTCGAGTTCTTGCAGCAGAAGGACCAGTTCGATCACAGCAAGAACATGATCTTGCTCGACCAGTCTGCCGAGCGCTTGTACGTGGCCCAGACCGGCCTGATCCCGGCCGCTGGCGGGGCTGGTTTACCCAACCACCACACGGTGATGCAACTCGTGCCTGGCGAGCGCACCTTGGCCGCGGGGCAGAACGAGCTGAAGGTGGTGTTCGAATCGCCGGTGGTCGGCGGCACAAAGCTGGTCAAGACCTACACCTTCAAGCGTGGCGACTATGTCGTGGACGTGAAGAACGAGGTTCTGAACCAGTCCGGCGCGCCCATCAACCCGCGCCTGTACCTGCAGCTGGTGCGTGACGGCAATGCGCCGGTCGGCGAGTCGAGTTTTTACTTCACCTTCACCGGCCCGGCCATCTACGACGATGGCGCCCATTTCAAGAAGATCGATTTCAAGAGCATCGAAAAGCGCAAACCCGACGAGAAGCCCGACCACGAGACGAATGCCGACAACGGCTGGGTCGCAATGGTGCAGCACTACTTCGCGTCCGCGTGGCTGATCGACAAGGCTGACGGCACAAAGCAGGCGCGCGAATACTTCACCGGCAAGGTCGCACCGAACACTTACTCCGTGGGCATGTTCGTGCCGCTGGGCGACATCGCGCCCGGCGCGAGCAAGGTGTTCGACGCGCACCTTTTCATTGGCCCGCAGGAAGAGAACAAGCTCACCGCGCTGGCGCCTGGGCTGGAGCTCGTCAAGGACTACGGCTACTTCAAGATCCTGGCCGAGCCGCTGTTTTGGCTGCTCACACAGCTGCACAGCCTGCTGGCGAACTGGGGCTGGTCGATCGTCGGACTCGTGGTGCTGCTGCGCATCGCATTCTTCTGGCTCAACCTCAAGGCCTACACCTCGATGGCCAAGATGAAAGCCGTGAACCCCAAGATCACCGAACTGCGCGAGCGCCTGAAAGAGAAGCCGCAGCAGCTTCAGCAGGAGATGATGCGCATTTACCGCGAGGAAAAGATCAACCCGCTCGGTGGCTGCCTGCCGATGCTGGTGCAAATGCCGTTCTTCATTGCGTTGTACTGGGTGCTGCTGTCGAGCGTCGAGATGCGCAATGCGCCGTGGATCGGCTGGATCACCGACCTGTCCGCCAAAGACCCGTTCTACATTCTGCCGGTGCTGATGACGGCCACCAGCCTGTTGCAGACCTGGCTCAACCCCACACCGCCCGACCCGGTGCAGGCGAAGATGATGTGGATCATGCCGCTGGTGTTCTCGGTGATGTTCTTCGTGTTCCCGGCCGGTCTGGTGCTGTACTGGCTCACGAACAACATCCTGTCGATCGCGCAGCAGTACCTGATCAACAAGAAGCTCGGCGTGCTGGGCACCTAGAACTTGAGACGCGCGCCGCCCGGCGTGCGTTGGGCCGAGCATGCAGTGCACCGGTGTGGCCGAATTGGTCATGCCCAGCGCAGGCGACAGCGCCGGCAAGCGCGCACCGCTGGTGGCGAGTTGGCGCAAGGTGGCTGGCGAGAACGTCATGGCGTTTACCGAGAACATGAACTCGGCGCCGTAGTCGTTGTCGCGCAGCTCCATGAGCTGCTGCAGGCTGCGCCGGCCGGCCTCGGCTTGAGCGGCCTGGGCCCGGCAGCGCCCCTCGTCACGCTGCGCGAAAGTCAGCCACGCAGCGGCATCGGGGTCTACCGTCAGGTCGCTTTGGTAGGCGGCCAGCGTGTACGTTCCCGGCTTGCCGGTGATTGCATCCGGGTCGCTGTCGCTGGCGTCGGCACCCGCGTCACGAGCGGTCAAGACAGGGCTTGTCGGGGCGATTAACTGGACCGAATTGCTGCCTGGGGTCAGGTTCGTGAAGAGGTCGTTGCCTCGCGCTAACCGTTGTCGTCGGTGTCGGTTCAGACGCGGTCGCCCAGGCTGGCGCTCGGGATGATGATGTTGACGTAATTGACGCTCAAGTCCAGCCCCGAACGGGCGCATTGGGCGACCGGCGTGGTGCTGCCCAGACCGTCGAAGCCGCCACCGTGGCGCACCTGGAAGCCGAATGGCACTGGACCGGCTGCGTTGCTCGGCGGCACGTAGCTCAAGTGGCCGGTCTGGATGTCGGTGGTGCCGATCTCGGCGCCAGCCGTCACGGCCACGCCGTTCAGCACCAGCTGGACCACGCCACCCGCTGCCGTGCCCTGGTCGATGACGAGGCTCAACGTGTTGAAGTTGCCGAGGCAGTTATCCAGCGCCGAGATGTACCTCGCGGGCGCGTCGGGATCCTGCACGGAAATGCTTCGGATGTTCAGCGGGCTGGCTGTCGAATAACCTGCCTGCGCCAGCCGATCAACGATGTCCAACGAATGGTTGGTGTCTTCGCAGACATGGACGGTGTTGGTCATGAACGGTACCCCTGTTGCAGTGCACCGGTGACAAGGTGTGCGCAACAATCCAGCCCATGCAGGGCCACCGATCCGACCCGATCCTGGCCGTGGCCACGGCGAGCGGCCGCGGGGCGGTGGGCATCGTCCGCGCATCGGGGCCCGACCTGGCTGCGCTGATCAGCGGCCTGTTCGCACGCGCGCTGGTACCGCGCCAGGCCACGTACCTGCCCTTCACCGACGCCGCTGGCGCACCCATCGACCGCGGCCTGGCCATCTATTTCCCGGCGCCCCATTCATACACCGGCGAAGACGTTCTGGAACTGCAGGCTCACGGCGGGTCGGTGGTGTTGCAACTGCTCGTGGCGCGCTGCATCGAGGTGGCTTCCGACGCCGACCCTGTCACGGGGCAGCCGCGGCTGCCCGGCCTGCGGCTGGCGCGCCCCGGTGAGTTCACCGAACGCGCGTTTCTGAACGACAAGCTCGACCTGGCGCAAGCCGAGGCGGTGAGCGACCTGATCGACGCCAGCACCGAGGCCGCCGCGCGCTCGGCCGGCCGCTCGTTGAGTGGCGCGTTCTCGAACGAGATCAATGCGCTGCGCGACGCCCTCGTCACCCTGCGCATGCTCGTCGAGGCCACGCTCGACTTTCCTGAAGAGGAGATCGACTTCCTCGAAAAGGCGCGTGCGCGCGAGCGGCTGGCAGCGATTGCGCAGCAGGTCGACGGCGTGCTCGGCCGCGCGCGGCAGGGCGCCTTGCTCCGCGAGGGCATCAGCGTGGTGCTGGCCGGGCAGCCCAACGTGGGCAAGAGCTCGCTGCTGAACGCGCTGGCCGGCGCCGAGCTTGCGATCGTCACGCCCATTCCCGGCACGACGCGCGACAAGGTCACGCAGACGATCCAGATCGATGGTGTGCCGGTGCACGTGATCGACACCGCCGGCTTGCGTGACGCGCAGGACGAGGTCGAGCGCATCGGCGTGGCACGCAGCTGGGCCGAGATCGACCAAGCCGACGCGGTGCTGTTCCTGCATGACCTGACCCGCGCCGGCGAGCCGGCCTACGAGGCCGAGGACGCCCGCATCGATGGCCGGCTGCCCGCCGCGTTGCGCCGCAATGCGCGGCTGGTGCATGTGTTCAACAAGGCCGACGCCGTGCCACCGGTGGCGCGGGCTGCCTTGCCCCGCCCGAATGACGCGGTGGTGTTGTCGGCCCTGACCGGCGCAGGCATCGACACATTGCGCCAGAAGTTGCTCGAGCTGGCCGGCTGGCACGCGCAGCCCGAGGGCTTGTTCATTGCCCGCACCCGGCACGTCGAGGCACTGCGGCGCAGCCGCGATCACCTCTTGCAGGCCCAGGCGCAGGCCGCGCGCGCCGACGCTGCACTGGACCTGCTCGCCGAAGAGCTGCGTCTCGCACACGACGCGCTCGGCGAAATCACCGGCGTGTTCACGCCCGACGACTTGCTGGGCGAGATCTTCAGTCGCTTCTGCATTGGCAAGTGAGCGCCCAACCAGCCGGTGGGCAACCCGACCGGCGGAGCCTGCGCGGCGACGAAGGGCAGCGGCGCGGGCCATGCCGGGCCGGTGCAGGCGGTGGGCGCCGACCATAATCTTCGCAACGCAGGCCCGGCACGCGGAGCTGGAGAAGACAGATGGAAATCGATGACCTGGTCCAGGCGATCCAGACGCTGAATGCCGACGATGCGTTCCGCGCGCGGCTGAGCCTTGAGCAGTGGCGCAACATCGCGCCCTACCTGACGCGGCACGAAATACGCGCCGGTGACCTGCTGATCAAGCAGGGCGATGCCGACCGAGCCATGTACTTTCTGGCGCACGGCAGCCTGCAGGTGTTCGTCACGGGCGGCCCGCCCGGCAGCAACCGCATCGCCATTCTGCGCACCGGTTCGGTGGTGGGCGAGCCGGGCCTGTTCGGCGACAGCCCGCGCATGGCCAATGTCGAAGCGATGACACCGTGCGTGGTGTTTGCGCTGCGCGGCCCGCGCCTCGAAGAGTTGGCGCAGCGGTTGCCGGCGCTCGCCCTCGAACTGCTGCGCGCCGCTGGCGGCGTGATGGCCACCCGCATGCGCGCCAACCTCTCGAAGCAGACGCCGTTCAGCTGATCGCGGGCACTGATGGGCCGAAGCGGTTGCGCAGCAACCCGATGCCGTCGATCATGACCTCGACCACCGACCCCGGTTTCATCGGCAGCACACCGAGCGAGGTGCCGCACAAGATCACGTCGCCGGGCAAGAGCGTCATGTCGTTTGATACGCGCGACACCAGCGCGGCCGGCGTGAAGAACATGTCGGCGAGCGGGTAGTTCTGGCGTTCGCGGCCCGACACGGTGGTGCGCAACTGTGCAGTCGCCACGTCGAACGTGGTTTCGATCACCGGCCCGAGCGCGCCGAAGCCGTCGAAGCTCTTCGCGCGCGCCCACTGCGGGAAGCTCGGGTCACGGTGCAGCAGCTCCAGTGCCGTCACGTCGTTCGCGCAGGTGTAGCCGAAGATGTGTGCCGGCGCATCCGTCACGGTGACGGCGCGCGTCGGCTTGCCGATCACGACAGCGAGTTCGCCCTCGTAGGCCACACGGCCGTCGTAGCCTGCGGGCACGTCGATGGTCGACTCGTGTGCCGTGACGCTGCTCGGCGCCTTCAGGAAGTACAGCGGCTCGGTCGGTTGCGACCAGCCGTTTTTCAAGGCCGCCGCGCGGAAGTTATTCCACAGGCCGATGACCTTCGATGGCCGGCACGGCGCGAGCCACTCGACCCCGTTTGCGCTCACACGTTCGCCGGTGGCGCGGGGTTCGTCGAACAGGTCGCCGTCATGCACGAGCACGTGCTCGCCGTCGAGCAGGCCGAACGTTTCGGCGCCGTGGTGGCGAAAGCGCAGCCACTTCACGGCGTACACCTGTCGATCATCGGGGGGTGGGGTTCGAGCGGCATGTTCGGCGGCAGAATCGAAGTGGGAGACCCAACAGCATGACAGACGCCGAACGCGGCCTTGCGCACGACGCGCTGTTCGGCGCGCTGTACCCGCAACTGCGGCGCAACGAGCTGATCACGCTGCTCGATACCACCGGCCTCGTCCATGAAGCCTGGCTGCGGCTGGCGAAGAACGACGGCATGCCGCTCGACGACCCGGGCCGCTTCCTCGGTTACGCCGCCCGCGTGATGCGTTTCGCCGTGATCGACTTCGTGCGCCAGCGCCATGCTCAGCGGCGCGGCGGCGAGCAATCGCAGGTGACGCTGGACACCGGCATCACCGAGTCGGCGACGCTGCACGACGAGCAGTTGCTGCGCCTGAACGACGCCCTCGAAGAACTCGCGCAGGTCGACGAGCGGCTGGTCAAGGTGATCGAGATGCGCTGCTTCGGCGGCTTGAGCGAGATCCAGATCGGTGAAGCGCTGGGTGTCACGGTACGCACCGTGCGGCGGCTCGCGCCCGCCGGCGGCTTCCAGCGCCGCTGCCTGCGCCAGCTTGGCGAGCTCGAAGTTCGCGTGGCCCGCAGGCAGGGTCTTCGCGAACAGGGCCGCGCCCTCGGCCGCGACCGCGCCAGCACGCCCGGCGTCGCCCAGGCGCGCGCGCGCCAGCGCTTCGGTCAGCCGGGCCTTGGCCGACCACACCTGATTGATGAAGAGTGGGTCCTTGCCGAGCAGGTCGGCGGCGTCGTGGGCTGCGGTTGCAGCCTCGGCGGCCCGGCCTTCGGCGGCCAGCGCACCGGCCAGGTACAGCAGCGTCAGGCCGTGGCGAGGGTGGTTGTCGGCCACCTCCGGCGTGGACAGCGTCTGCAGCACGCTCAAGGCTTCCGCGCCCTTGCCATTGATGAGCAGGGCCAGCGCCAGCCGGCGCTTGAACAGGCGCAACACGAAAGGCTGGAACGCGGCATCGGCTTCGGCGATGCGCAAGGTGTCCCGACCCACCGCTTCGGCCTGTGCCAGAGGGTCGGTCCAGACCAGCACCGGTATGCCGTAGGAGCGGTTCATCAGCTCCGCCGTCTTGTTTCGGCCGTCGAGTTGCGCAGCCCGGTCTGCCAGGTCTTGGTAGCTCGAGAGCGCCGCGCGGTAGTCGCCGGCGTCCATCTCGATCGCAATCAGTGTGGACTGCCCCTGCAAGGTGCTGCTGTTCCTGGGCCCGAGCAGGCGCTCCTGGTCGTGAGTGGCGCGCTGCACTGACCGGATGGCCTGCGGCCATCGGTCCGCCAGCCACTGCGTGTAGCCGATGTTGTCGCGGATGGCTGCAGCTTCCAGCTCCGAGCCCAGCACCGCCGGCAGCACGCGGAGCAACTGCTCGCGCGCCTCGCCATTGCGACGCATCGCGACCAGGCATGTCGGCCATGCGGCCGGGAATGTCCAGCAACGCGCGCTTGCGCGCGTCGGCGTGCGCGGCGCGTACCGCGCGCGCGTGCTCCAGCGTGGCCAGCGCGGTGACGCGGCTGTTGAGGTCGCCTTGCAGCGTGCCCAATGCGAGCAAGGCATCGCCGTATTCGAGGTTGTGCGCGCCGTGCAACTTCAGCGCGGTGTCGCGGCGCGCCGTGGCCAGCGGCAGCGCCTTCGGGTGGTCACCGAGGCGGTGTTAGATGTCGGCCAGCACGCCGCTCATCGTGATGCTCACGTCGGGCTCGCCGGCCAACCGGGCCAGCAGCGTGCGTTCGCCTCGTGACATCAGGTCGCGCACGGTCAGCTCGCGACCCTGGGCGCGCACCGGGTCGGCTTCGTTGAAGTGGTCGATCACGAAGCGCTGAACGGCCATCGCCCTGCTGGCCTCGCGCTGCGCCAATGCCGTCTACCCACGCGCCACCCCGGTCTGCCGCAACGCGACCACCCGCGCCGCCGTGAGGCCAGCGATCGCCAGCGCGAGCGCAGCGACGGGCAGCTTGTAGCGCAGCACGAACTTGCGTGAGCGGTAGGCCAGGCTGGCCGCATGCGCAAGCACCGGCGCGCCGTCCAGCCAGCGCTGCAGGCCTTGCGCGAACGACTCGACCGTCGCTGACAAGCCTGGCACTTCGTTCGGGTGCAACCATCTCGGTCCTGTCGCGGTGGCTCAACGAGCCCGGCGCACGGCTGATCTTCGATCAGATTCTCGACATCTGCGGAACTGAAGGCCTGGAGTTGGCCGCGCTTCTGCAGGAGCGAATCGAGAAGACTGATACGTTCGGCACGCCGGTGCTGCCCAAGCGCATCCGACGGGTCGTGCGACCGGCGGACCACTCCGCGATCAAGGCCGCGCTGAAGGCCGCCGTCGAGGCGGGCGACTCGGTGACCTTGGTGGCGGAGCGTCTGCGCGTGGACATCGCCACCCTGGCGCAGCACGCCGATCTCTATGCCGAAGTGCGCAAGGCAACCTGAAATCGGAAAGCGGCTTCGGATACCGCCCGCCAGGATGCCGCCATCACCAAGGCCGAGGCCGTCGCGATCAAGCTTCTGCGCGACGGCCGGCGGCTGACACCTCGCAATGCCAAAAGCGAGGGCGCGTACTTCTATCCCAGTGCCGTCGAGTGGACGGTGCTGGCGCTGATCCGCATCGGGCTGGGTGACCGCTCGGTGCGACATCCGTCTTCCGCAGTACGGATGAGCGAAGCGTTCCTGAGCAAGATCGAGGCGGCGGCCCGGAGAGTCCGCGCCGCGTTTGGCGAGACCCAAGGAAAGCTGCTGCTGGACTACCGGTAGGACCGGCCGTCTTGGGGCGGCTCTGGCACAAAGCGAAACGGCTGTTGGAGCGATCCAGCAGCCGATCGTCGTTTTCCAAGGGCGGTGCGCCCTTCAGCCCCAGGTTCAGCCATAAGCTGGCAAGACTTGCGGTCAGGCATAAGCTGGCAATAAAGGCGTCTGATGGCTGACCTGTCAAACACTGACAGGTCAAGCAAAAGGTGACTGCAAGTAGGGCATCGGATGGCGCTACTGCGCAGACTTTCAGCGGTTGCCCGTCCGCGTCGAAACCATAAGCTGGCGGCTATCTCGTTCCTGCGCCCCTAAGCTGACTTGGCTTACGGGCGTCGCCAAGTCCTTGATTCAAAAGATATTTCTCGCTCATTAAAATCTGCCGGTTGCCAGCTTTTGGACGACACTGAGGTCAGACGCGACAATCTCGGCAAGCTTATGCCAGGGCATCGACGCTACGGCTTGACCATCTACCTTTCTACGAAGCCGCGCGCCGTAACGCGCACAGCAGCAAGGTCCCCGTCGGCAAGCGCATCAAGTGGCGTGCGACCGCCGAGAGATCCCTTGGGAGTCGTGAAGAACTGCAGTTTGCTTCCACCTGGCACGTTTCCCAGGGCCCTACAAATTGACGCAAGCCGTCTGCGATCGAACTTTTCGTCTAGGAAGAAGTCAGGGAAGAGACGTTGGCCCTTCAGCTCTATGGCAAAGATCCGCAGGGCCGCAAGCGCATTTTCCAAGGCCTGGAAGGACAGGCCCGCTTCTGCACAGAACTCTGCGGATGAGATCAGCGACGGGTGGCCGGGGAAATCGATCGGTTCAGTGATATCGGCAGGCATGGTCGCAATCAATCCTTCGAGCGCGGGGCGAAGCTGGATTTCACCGGGTGCTGACGACTCATCACGTTTAGATCTTGCCCATCATCCGTCCGCCAGCAAGCAGGTCGGCCGCGGTAGCCCGGTCCTCCGCTTGACGGCGCTGGCACCCCAACGCATACACAGGCTACAACTGACATGCCATGTACGCAACCCCGCCTGAGGCAAGGTAGGGGCACCGTGCTAAAAGGTTGCGGACCTATATTCGGACTGCGCCCCTGCCACTCGAAGAGCCCCGGAAAAGTCAAAGCGCCCAGTCCGCTCGGTAAGCGAGAGCTCGACAGTGCGCTCATGGACGTCGGTTGCCGTGAGACACAGGCGTATCTCGGTCGAGGCTGGCAGTTCGAAACGTCGAACTTGCCCCCGCACACTGCCGACGAATGCGTTCGTGGACCATGTCAGGCGCAGACTGAAGTCGACTGGCTCCCTGGCACCCCAGGTCCTTGTCATCACGAGTTCAAGTTCGTTGACATCTACTTCCAGCCTCGACACGAGGAGCACGTCCTGTGCGTCCGCCCTGAGAAGCGTGCCCGCCAGAACCTCTTTGGGTGCCAGGGTGGCGTCGACCGAGTCGAACGCGTAGTCGGGTCCGGGCACGACACCGCGCCAGTGATTCACTCTGAACGGGCCGCCTTTGGCTCGCGCCCGGTTTGCAGCCTCCACACTGGATTGCATTCCTCCCCATTCGCGGCCGCTCCAGTAGTAGAAGCCGTGCTGCAGCGAGTAGCCTGAATTCGGCCAGCCGACTGCGCTGCCCTCGTATACGCCGGCTCGGATAGGCGGCCCGTCCTCTTTCGTATTAAAGATCGGCGTCAGTTCGTACCTTGTGGTTGCTGCAGTTCTTTTCATTGGAGGTTACGGTGCGCGCAAATCAGCAAAGAGGTTCATCCCGGCGGTAATCGCATTCGCGATCGCTGTCTCATTCTCGTCGGTGGCGATGACGGCTCCCAAGGCAGTCGCAGCAGCTTGAATCCTGGCAATCTGCGGATCATCCGGAGGCGCCACGGCGTAGCCGTCGTTCAGCCACTCGGCGTAGTCGGACTTCATCAGTGCGATCGTGTTGGTTGCGTCGTTCAGCTTGTCGTTGTAGTCGGCCTCCAACGGTGACCCTGATCCAAGCACGTTGTCCAGGAGGGTGCTGTACTTGTCCTCGGCGACCGCCTGGATGTGCATTGCAGCGAGGTAGGCTTGTCTGTAGGCGTCACGCTGGGCGGGCGTGCAATCTGACCACGAGAGAGCGGGCATGAGTCGACTCCTGGTTGGTGGTTGCGGACTGATTTAGTCGATCAGTAATTGGTCAGGCTGCGGGGGCACTGGCAGGTGAACTGACGGGTGGTGCCGGCTTTTTCGGGCTTACCGGCGGCGTCGAAGTACGAGCGCGTGCCGGGCAGCGGGGCGACGGCAAAGCGGGCCGCCACGCCGCCGGTCGCG
>Ga0123337_10002331_pt1 | contig 21898 bp, 23 predicted proteins | sample frozenSSSSmetaG_FD_89792 | JGI IMG/M metagenome (GOLD analysis project Ga0123337, IMG submission 89792) | Glacier valley bacterial and archeal communities from Borup Fiord, Nunavut, Canada, to study Microbial Dark Matter (Phase II) -... | ecosystem: Environmental > Aquatic > Freshwater > Ice >...
CGAGTAGATGCGCTCGCCCTGCGCGAGCGGCGTCGCGAGCGGGCGAAACGGAAGCACGTCGAAGGTCTTGCCCGGCGCGTCGCCGGCGCGCAGCAGGGCAAGGTCGTGGAGCACGTCGAGCTGCAGGATCTGCACCGGCGCTTCGCGGCCGTCGGCGGTGACGTAGACGAGGTCGTGTCGATCGGGCTTGAGCGCCGCTTCGCTGACGACGTGGAAGTTGGTGAGGATGTGGCCCTGCGCGCTCACGAAGAAGCCCGAGCCGACCGACGTCTGGCTGGCCCGGCCTTTCAGCACGGTGCGGATCTGGACCAGCTGCGAGCGCGCCTGCTCGTAGACCTTGCGCGCAGAGAGCGAGACCGGTGCTGCCGGCGTGGCGGCAGCGGCCGCTGCAGGCGCGGGCGTCTCGGAAGGCGACGACGACACGCCCGGGGGCGGGCCGGACAGCGGCGCTGCCTGCGCCGAGAACGCGGCCGCGGCGAGAAGGCCCCGGAGCAGCAGGGCGAAAGGCCAGCGGCGATGCATTCAAACGATTCTACGAGCGCACCGCATGACCTTGCGACGCGCAAGCATGCACCGGCAACGATGACAAGCGGTGACGGCGACGACGGGCCTGACACGGCTGCTCATCACGGCGGCCTTGGCGCACACCGGCGCGACACGGCGACCCGCAACAGTGCGTCATCGACTTGGCGTCGCCGGCCTCGTCAACCGACCCAGGAGCGATCCATGTCACGCATCGAACCGCACTTCTTCATCGCGCCGGCCGCGATCGACGATCCGACCGCGACGATTTACGCTGCCGATGCGACGCAGATCGACAGCGACGCGCTGACCACGGCCAACAGCGCGGTGCTCGCTGCGCAGGCGATGATCGGTGCAGGAGCCGGCACGTCGGCGGTCGACGGGCGTGCAGGCATCGAGTCCGCTGGCCTGTCGCCCGAGGCATCGTCGTCTTGGCACGCGAGCCGCGACGGGGGTTGATCGGGATGCGCGCCGCCGAACGCATTCGCTACAGTCGCGCCCTGTTCACGACGGAGACGCGCGATGCGACGCCGCACCCTGTTGAGGGCCAGTGCCGCGGCACTGGCCCTGCCTTTCGCCGCCCGCGGCCAGGCCCTCGAGAAGTCCAAGCTCACAATTGCTGTCGGCGGCAAGAACCTGCTCTATTACCTGCCGCTGACGATCGCCGAGACGCAGGGCTACTTCAAGGCCGAAGGCCTCGAAGTCACCGTCGCCGACTTCGCCGGCGGTTCGCGCGCGCTGCAGGCGCTCATCGGCGGCAGCGCCGACGTCACCTCGGGCGCGTTCGAGCACACGATCAACATGCAGGTGAAGGGCCAGCGCCTGCGCGCCTTCGTGCTGCAAGGCCGCGCGCCGCAGATCGTCCTCGGCATCAATCCGAAGACGATGCCGAACTACAAGACGATCGCCGACCTCAAAGGCAAGAAGATCGGCGTCACCGCGCCGGGCTCGTCGACCAACGTGCTCGCCAACTTCGTCCTCGCCAAGGCCGGTCTGAAGCCGAGCGACGTGTCGATCATCGGCGTCGGTGCGGGCAGCGGCGCGGTCGCGGCGATGCGCGCGGGCCAGATCGACGCGATGTCGAACCTCGATCCGGTGATCACGCTGCTGTCGCGCTCGGGTGATCTGAAGATCGTCACCGACACGCGCGTCGTCGCCGAGGCCGATCGCATCTTCGGCGGGCCGATGCCGGCCGGCTGCCTCTACACGCTGCAGACATTCCTCGACAAGAACCCGGCGACGGCACAGGCGCTGGCCAACGCGATGGTCCGCGCCGACCACTGGATCCAGAACGCCGGCGCGCGCGAGATCATCAACGCCGTGCCCGAGAACTACCTGCTCGGCGACCGCGCGGTGTACGTCGACGCGTTTCTCGCCGCCAAGGGAGCGCTCTCGCCCGACGGCATGTTTCCCGAGGCCGGTGCCGAGACGGCGCGACGCGCGCTCGCCAGCATCGACCCCGAAATCGCCGGCACGAAGATCGACCTCGCGGCGATCTGGTCGAACGACTACGTCAAGCGCGCCAACGCGAAGTACCCGAAGGGCTGAGGCATCATGCGGCCATGTCGGCTGCTGCCCACGAAGAAGGCTTCCTCCCGCTCCACCGCATCGAGGCGCTGAGCGACGGCGTCTACGCGGTCGCGATGACCTTGCTGGTGATCGACCTGAAGCTGCCAGAGGGCGTGCACATCCACAGCGAGGACGACCTCGTCGCGGCGCTCGCCGGCTTGATCCCGCGCGCGATCGCCTGGATCATCAGCTTCATGGTGCTGGCGATCTTCTGGACCGGCCACCACCGCGTCTTCGCCTATTTGCGCCGTTCCGACGGCGTCCTCACGGCGCTCAACCTGCTGCAACTCGCGTTCGTGACGCTGATGCCGTTCTCGAGCGCGCTGAGCGGCGAGCACGGCAGCCGCGTGGCGTCGCAGGTCGTGTTCTCGGCCAACATGGCAATGCTGGCGACGACGGCGCTGGTGATCGCGCGCTACGTTCACAGACATCCCGAGCTCGGCTCGTTGCCGATGCCGATCGCGCGCTACCGCGGTGCGCGCCAGCGCATCGCCGGCGTGATCCTCATCAGCGTGGTCGCGGTGGTCATCGCCGCGCTCGTGCCGTGGCCCGGCATGGGCAACATGGCCTTCATGCTGATGGCGGTGATCAACCCGATGTCGCGCCGGCTCGAGCGACGCGCCGTCGGAGACGGAGACGGCGAGCCTCTCGCTTCAGCGTGACGAGACGACCGCGCACCCGGCCTGGCGGGCGCGCTGCGCATCGACCATCGCGACTGCTTCGTCGACGCTGATCTGGTAGATCGGCTGCGTCAGGTGGACGTAGCTGACCAGCGTTGGCACGCCGGCACCCGCATGCTCGTTGACGCGCCGCTCGGTCAGCGTCATCTGCGACGCGCAGCTGCCGGCGACGGTGGTCGAAGCGGACGGCGCGGCGTGACTGGCGAGCGGTGCGGAGAGTGCGGTGCAGGCGGTCATCAGGAAGACAAGACGGACTGGGCTCATGGTGTGACTCCTCGCGGCCGGTGTGGACGCAGACGCAAGGTAGGCCTGCGTCCGCACCGGGTCATCCACAACACGACGGGTGCCGGAACGAGCAGTGCGAAACCGTCCACAAGGCGACGGATGCTCAGCGCGCGGCGAGCGTGTGCTGCGCCGCGTACGCGCCGACCGACTGTCCCTGCTTCAGTCCTTCGTTCACCTACAGCCGGAAGTGGCGGCCCACGTAGACCCGCGATGCGCCGCACGAGATACGGCGGCGGCGCGCTTGCGCAGGACGCGGGATGCGAGGGTCGTGGCGTCGGCGGCGGCTCGAAATCGGCAGTGAACGCCTCGCTTTCGGGATCGAATCCGGCAGGCCGGGCGCGCTCCGGAGCGCGGACGGGCGCGCCGCCTAAACTCGCTGGCCTCCGCAGACCGACGTCGCATGACTCCCACCGCCACTGCCACGCCCGTGCCGCCCGGAGCGCTCGCGCTGGCCGGCGTCACCTGCACCTTCGCCGACAAGTCCGACCGCAGTCAGCGCTACACGGCAGTGCGCGACGTGACGCTCTCGGTCGCCGACGGCGAGTTCGTCTCGGTCGTCGGCCCGACCGGATGCGGCAAGAGCACGCTGCTCAACGTCGCCGCCGGCCTGCTCGCGCCGAGCACCGGAACAGTCTCCGTGTTCGGCCGCCCGCTCGTGGGCATCAACGCGCGCGCCGGCTACATGTTCCAGGCCGAGAGCCTGATGCCGTGGCGCACCGCGCTGCAGAACGTCGCCGCAGGGCTCGAGTTCCGCGGCGCCGCCGACGCCGACGCCGCCGCGCACGACTGGCTCAAGCGCGTCGGTCTTGGCGGCTTCGGCGACCGCTATCCACACCAGCTCTCGGGTGGCATGAGGAAGCGCGTCAGCCTGGCGCAGACGCTCGTCCTCGATCCCGACATCATCTTGATGGACGAGCCCTTCTCCGCGCTCGACGTGCAGACGCGCCAGCTGATGGAGAACGAAGTGCTCGGCCTCTGGCAGGCCAGGAGGAAGGCCGTGCTCTTCATCACCCACGACCTCGACGAGGCGATTGCGATGAGCGACCGCGTCGTGTGCCTGTCGGCCGGGCCGGCGTCGCACCCGATCGGCGAGTTCGCGATCGACCTGGCGCGGCCGCGCGACGTCGCCGAGGTGCGCGCGACGCCGCGCTTCGTCGAGCTGCACCAGGCGATCTGGTCGGTGCTGCGCGACGAGGTGCTGAAGGGCTATCGTCAGCAGCTCGCGGCTTGAGCGACGGCCCGGCCGCGGTCAGCGGATGCGCGGCTGCCGCGCCAGCCACGGGCCGAGCAGCGCGAGCGCCCGCTCGATCTCCTCGCCGGTGATCGCAAACGAGAAGCGCACATGACGGTGGCCGTGGATCGGATCGAAGTCGATGCCGGGCGCGATCGCGACGCCGGTCTCGTCGACGATGCGGCGGCAGAAGGCGAGGCTGTCGTCGGTGAGGTGGCCGACGTCGGCGTAGAGATAGAACGCGCCGTCGGGCGGAGTGATTCCGCGCAGGCCCATGCGCGGCAGCTCGGCAATCAGGCGGTCGCGGTTGTGCGCGTACTGCGCGACCGTCTCGATCAGCTCCGGCATGTCGTCGAAGGCGGCCAGCGCGGCATGCTGCGAGAGGCTCGACGGCACGAGGAAGAGATTGATCAGGTAGTCGTTCAGCGTGCGCACGCAATTGTTCGGCGCGATGATCCAGCCGAGACGCCAGCCGGGCATGCGAAAAAGCTTCGAGAAGCTGTTGAGGACGATCGCGTCCGGGTCGAGCGCGAGCGCCGTCGTCGCCTCCATGCCGTAGCTGACGCCGTGGTAGATCTCGTCCGAGATCAGGCGCGTGCCGTCGCGGCGGCAGCGCTCGACGAGCGCGCCGAGCTCCTCCTTCGACAGCATCGCGCCGGTCGGGTTCGCCGGGCTCGCGACGATCAGACCGTGCAGCGGCTCAACGAGCGCGTCGAGCACCGACGGCCGAAGGCGGTATTGCACGTCGGCGCCGCAGTCGATCTCGACCGCCGCGCGGCCGAGCGCCTTCAGCGCGTTGCGGTATGCCGGATAGCCGGGACGCGCGAGGCCGATGCGGTCGCCCGCGGCGAAGAGCGCGACGAAGACTGCGGTCAGCCCCGCGCTCGCGCCGCCCGTCAGCAGCACGCGCTCGGGCGCGACGTCGACGCCGTGGGTCTCACCGTAGTGGCGCGCGATCCGCTCCTTCAGCGCTGCCGAGAGCCAGTAGCCGCTGGAGTCGCGGTCGAGGCTGGCGTGCGCCGCAGCGCGCGCCTTGGTCGGAATGCCGGCCGAGGGCTGGCCGAAGTGCATCGCGATCGCGGGCAGGCCGGCGCGCAGTCGCGCCATCGCGAGCAGGCCGATCTCGCCGGCGTGGAAGGGTTCGATCGTGGCGCCGCGCGGCGCGAGAGGTGTGGTCATGGCGTCAACGTCCTGTCTCGGCCGCATTGTCGCCATCGCCTACGATCGTCGCCTCGATGAAGCATTTGCGTCTTTGGCAGCTGTCGCTGCTGGTTGCCGTGTTCGTGGTCTGGCACCTGCTGGCGACGCCGGGGCTGCTGCCTAACGTCATGTTCGAGAACGACCGCCAGGCGGCGTTCTTCTTCGGCGAGCCGCTCAAGATCTTCGGCCGCGTCTGGGCCTGGTTCGTCACCAACCACGACATCTACGAGCACCTCTGGGTCACGCTCGTCGAGACCGTGCTCGCGTTCGTCCTCGGCACGATGCTCGGCCTCGGCTTCGGCCTGTGGCTCGCGCTCAGCCCGCTCGCTGGCGCGATCGCCGATCCGTACATCAAGGCGCTCAACAGCATGCCGCGCGTGATCCTCGCGCCAATCTTCGCGGTGTGGTTCGGGCTCGGCATCGCGAGCAAGGTCGCGCTCGGCATCACGCTGGTCTTCTTCATCGTCTTCTTCAACGTCTACCAGGGCGTGAAGGAAGTGAGCCCGGTCGTGCTCGCCAACGCGCGCATGCTCGGCGCGTCGCAGCGCCAGCTGCTGCGCCACGTCTACCTGCCGAGCGCGACGAGCTGGGTCTTCAGCTCGCTGCACACATCGGTCGGCCTCGCGTTCGTCGGCGCCGTTGTCGGCGAGTACCTCGGCTCGTCGCGCGGCGTCGGCTACCTGATCCTGCAGGCAGAAGGCGCGTTCGACATCAACACCGTGATGGCCGGCATCCTCGTCCTCACCGCGTTCGCGCTGACGCTCGACGCTGCGGTCGGCCGTGTCGAGAAGCGGCTGATGCGGTGGCAGCCTGCTGCCGGAGAGACCGAAAAGCTGTAGGCAAGCCCGGGGTGAACTTCGTCCCGGCATCAGCCTCCAGCTCTATGGTTCGAGCGACCATGGGTCGAGGACCGCGACACCGGTGGGTGTGTAGTCGGCGACGTTGCGGGTCACGACGGTCATGGCGTGGATCAGTGCCGTCGCTGCGATCGAGGCGTCGCGGTCCGAGCGGCGATCAGGCACGTGCAGCGCCGCACAGCGCCGCGCCACGGCGACGTCGACGTCGACGTCGAGGATGCGGCCCGCGAACGCCGGCAGCACTTGGCCATCGAGCCAGCCTCGCAGCAATTCGCCCTGGACGGCGTCGCGGCGCTCGGCAAGCGAGACACCCAGCTCGAGCTCGAGCACGGTGATCGCAGAAATGAACAACGCGCCGGGCGTCACCGTCCCGGCCCATGCCACGACGCGCTTGTCGGCCTTGCCGGACCGGGCTTTGCGGAGCTCCGAAACAACGTTCGGGTCGACGACGAACATCAGCGGAGCTTCGCCGGGCGATAGAGAGCACCGGCCCGAGGCGCCTCGAACTCGATGTCTTGCGCTCCGGGCATGGCCAACAACTCGACGATGCTGGTCGGGCCGGCCACCAGCTGTCGGTACGCCTCGATGCTCAGCAGGACATGCGCCGGTCGGCCACTTCCGCGCAAGCGCTCGGGATCGACGAGCTTGCGCGGGCGGGCCAGTCCCGGTGCGAGCGACCCTTTCGCGTCAGCTGCAGGATGACTTCGCGCGCAATGCGCGCAACGTCACTTCGACGTCGGCATCATGAAGTCGGCGCCCTTGGGCGTCGACGCCGGCCAGCGCTGCATCACCGACTTCTGGCGCGTGTAGAAGCGGATGCCTTCTTCGCCATAGGCGTGGGTGTCGCCGAACATGCTCGACTTCCAGCCCCCGAAGCCGTGCCAGGCCATTGGCACTGGGATCGGCACGTTGATGCCGACCATGCCGACCTCGACCCGCCGCGCGAACTCGCGCGCGACGTTGCCGTCGCTCGTGAAGCAGGCGACGCCGTTGCCGAACTCGTGGTTGTTGACGAGCTTGAGCGCCGCGTCAAAGTCGGCCACGCGCACGCACGACAGCACCGGGCCGAAGATCTCTTCCTTGTAGATCTTCATCGCCGGCGTGACGTGATCGAAGAGCGTGCCGCCGGTGAAGAAGCCCTGCTCGTGGCCGGGCACGGCGACGCCGCGGCCGTCGGCGGCGAGCGTCGCGCCGTCGCTGACGCCCGAGGCGATGTACGACTCGACGCGCGCCTTGGCCTCGGCCGTGACCAGCGGGCCCATCTCGGCGTCCGTCTCCATGCCGTTCCTGACGACCAGCTTGGCCGCGCGATCGGCGAGCAGCGGCACGATGCGGTCGGCGACGTCGCCGACCAGCACCGCGACCGAGATCGCCATGCAGCGCTCGCCGGCCGAGCCGTACGCCGCGCCGATCAGCGCGTCGACCGCCTGCTCGAGGTTGGCGTCGGGCATCACGACCATGTGGTTCTTGGCGCCGCCGAGCGCCTGCACGCGCTTGCCGTGCCTCGCGCCTGTCTCGTAGATGTAGCGTGCGATCGGTGTCGAGCCGACGAAGCTGAGCGCCTTCACGTCCGGATTGACGAGCAACGCGTCGACCGCGATCTTGTCGCCCTGGACGACGCTGAACACGCCCTTCGGCAAGCCGGCCTCGGCGAACAGCTCGGCCATCAGGATCGACGGCGACGGATCGCGCTCGCTCGGTTTCAGCACGAAGCAGTTGCCGCAAGCGATGGCCACCGGGTACATCCACATCGGGACCATGCACGGGAAGTTGAACGGCGTGACGCCGGCGACGACGCCGAGCGGCTGGCGCATCGTCCAGTTGTCGATGCCGGTCGAGACCTGTTCGGTGTAGTCGCCCTTCAGCAGCTGCGGGATGCCGCAGGCGAACTCGACGATGTCGATGCCGCGCGCGACCTCGCCCTGCGCGTCGCTGAAGACCTTGCCGTGCTCCGAGGTGATCATGGCCGCGAGCTCGTCGCGGTGCTGGTTCAGGAGCGCGAGGAAGGCGTTGAGGATGCGCGCCCGGCGCAGCGGCGGCGTGTCGGCCCAGGCCGGGAACGCAGCCTTCGCGGTCGCGACGGCCGAGTCGACCTCGGCCGCCGTCGCGAGTGCGACGCGGCGCGCGACCGCGCCCGTCGCCGGGTTGTAGACCGGCTGGCTGCGGCCGCTCTCGCCGGCGAAGCGGCGTCCGCCGATGTAGTGGCCGATGTCAGCGCTGCTGGTGAAGTTGTCGTTGGCGCCCATGGTGGCGTGTCTCCTGTGGATTGAAGGGTCAGCTGCGGCGATCGGCAGCGGGTCGGTGGGGCGCGGCCGGCTCGTCGGTGGGTGGCGTCGGCGGCATCGCGTTCAGCGGGACCGACGGCGTCGTCCAGAGGATCGAATCGGTCTGGCCCGACATCACGACCGCGAGCTTGGTGGCGATCGCGCGCAGGGCGACGATGTCGCTCGGCCGCCAGTGCCGCTGCGCGTTGGTCTCCTCGCAGCACACCATGCCGTAGGCGCGGCCGTTGAGCAGGAAGGCGGCGTCGAGCATCGACATCACCTTGTTCGGGACGAGGTAGCTCTCGCGCATCGGCTGCAGCGCCGCGTCGTTCATGGCGTCGACGCTGAGATACGTGCCGCGCTCGATGAGGGCGTTGAAGTAGTCGCGGTACTCGATCCGGCGCAGGCGCCGCTCCGAGGTGTCGAGCGCACCGCCGCCGCCTTTCGACGCGAAGCAGAGCAGCGACGACTCGTCGCCGTCGCCGTTGAATTTCCACAGGCTGACGCGGGCGCAGCCCATGCGGTCGAGGATGACGTCGAGCACCGCCGAGCGGGTCTCGTCGCGGGTCGTCCTGCCCGCGTAGAACACGCTGAGGATCTCTTGCAGGCGCTCCGACACCCGGACCTGTGACGTCATTCCGCGAGTATCCGCCAAGGGATCGGCGACGCGGCATCGTTGCCGACGTCGTCGCGGGCGGCAGCTATCCTCGCCGCGTGCCGAAGGGAAACGCCATGGAGTCGGAGCGCGAGATCGACGAGCTGCAGGATCTGCTCGACGCGGTGCCCGCACCGCTCGAAGCGCTCGACGTCGCCACGCTCGACGGGTTCCTGTGCGGCGTCATCGTCCAGCCCCGCCGGATCGTGCCCGAGCGGTGGCTGCCGTTCGTCACCGATGGCGACGGCCGTCCGTTGCCGGCAGGATTCGACGCGCGCCGGCTGCGCGAGCTCGCGGTGCGTCGCGAGGCCGAGCTCCGGCGCGCGATCGAGCGACGCGAGTGGTTCGACCCGCGCGTGTTCGAGCTCGCGGACGACAACGCGACCGCCACCGCGACCGACGACGAGGACGAAGGCGGCGCAGACGTCGACGCCGTCTATCCGTGGGTCGCCGGCTTCGCGGCGGCGATGGAGATCTTCCCCGGCCTGCTTGAAGGCGACAACGACGCGGTCGTCGAGCCGCTCGCCCTGATCTACCGCCACCTCGACCCCGAGGACCTCGAGGACGCCGACGCCTTGCTCGCCGAGATCGAGTCGCTCGAGCCGCCGGCCGATCTCGCCGCGGCGGTCGAGGAGTTGGTGCGCGCGACGCTGCTGCTCGCCGACGTCGCGCGCGACCGCTCGCGGCGCTGACGCGCCGGCGCCGGTCAGATCGTCAGCGGATCAACGTCGATCGCCCAGCGCAGGACGCGCGGCGCGCCCTCGCCGCGAGTCGCATGGAGCGCGTCGAGGTGCGGCAGCCAGGCGTGCAGCATCGCCTGCAGCCGCGGCCGCGACGCCGACTCGACCAGCATCTGCATCCGCTCGACGTCGGCGACGCGGGCGACGTCGAGCGGCACCGGCGCGTAGATCATGACGTCGGCCGCGTTGTCGAGCGAGCGGCCGACCTCGGCGGCAGCGGCGAGGAAGGCGCGCGCCGCCTCGGCCGTCTTCGCCTCCGCGCGCAGCACGGCGAGGTGCGAGTAGGGCGGCAGTCCCGCGCTCTCGCGCTCCTTCAGCTGGCTCGCCGCGAACGCCGCGTAGTCGTGCCGGCCGAGCGCCTGGTAGAGCGGATGGAGCGGGTGCCAGGTCTGCACCCACATCTCGCTCGGATGCGCGGCCGCCGCGTCGCGACCGGCGCGTCCCGCCGCCTGCATCAAGAGCGCGAACAGCCGCTCGGGCGCGCGGAAGTCGCTGCTGAAGAGCGAGGTGTCGGGATTGATCGCCGCGACCAGGCCGATGCGGCGGAAGTCGTGGCCCTTGGCGACCATCTGAGTGCCGACCAGGATGTCGACGTCGCCGGCATGGACGGCGCCGAGCTGCGCCTCGAGCGCGCCCTTGGCGCGCGTCGTGTCGGCGTCGATGCGGGCGATGCGCGCTTCGGGCAGCAAGGCCGCGAGCTGTTCTTCGAGCCGCTCGGTGCCGCGCCCGACCGGTGCGATGTCGGGATTGCCGCAGTCGGGGCAGGCGCGCGGCACGGGCTCGGTGAAGGCGCAGTGGTGGCAGCGCAGCGTCCTGTCCTTCTTGTGGAAGACGCGCCAGGCGCTGCAGTGCGGGCAGCCGCTCATCCAGCCGCAGTCGCCGCATTGCAGCACCGGCGCATAGCCGCGCCGGTTGAGGAAGACGAGGCTCTGCTCGCCGCGCGCGCCGCGCTCGCGCAGCGCGTCGATGATTTGCGGCGCGAGCCCCGGCGGCATGCCGCGCACCGTGCCGCTGTCGAGCCCGACGGTCGCCTTGGCGAGCCGCCCCATGTCGACCAGCCGCACGCGCGGCCACGCCGCGGCGCCGACCCGCTCGGGCAGCGATAGGCGCCGGTAGTGTCCGGTGTCGGCACGCTGCCAGGTCTCGAGCGAAGGCGTTGCCGAGCCGAGCACGACCAGGGCGCCTTCGCGCCGGCCGCGCCAGACGGCGAGATCGCGCGCCGAGTAGCGCGCGCCTTCCTGCTGCTTGTACGACGCGTCGTGCTCCTCGTCGACGACGATCAGGCCGAGGCGCGGCAGGCCGGCGAAGATCGCCAGCCGCGTGCCGAGCACGAGGTCGGCGAGGCCGAGTTGCGCGGCGAGCCAGCTGCGCAGGCGTTGCGCGGGCGTCAGGCCGCTGTGCAGCGCGACGATGCGACGTCCGGCGAAGCGGCGCGTGAAGCGCTCGACGAGCTGCGGTGTGAGGTTGATCTCGGGCACCAGCACGAGCGCCTGCCTGCCGCGCGCCAGGACGGCCTGGGCGGTGCGCAGGTAGACCTCGGTCTTGCCGCTGCCGGTGACGCCGTGCAGCAGGATCGTCTCCGGCGAGGCTGCGGCGAGCGCGACTTCGATCGCGGTCATCGCGGCGGCCTGCGATTCGGTCAGCGGCGGTTCGGGCTCGGGCGTCGCCGAGCCCGCCGGCGCGCGTGCCGCCTCGGCCGCGAACGCCTTGTGCAGTCGGCGCACGCGATCGGACAGCGCTGCCTGGCCGAGCCGGCGCAGCTCGGGCGGCAGGGCGGCGAGGGCGATCTCGCCGGTGCTGCGCTGGTAGTACGACGCGGCGAACTCGAGCAGCGCGCACCACGACGCGTTCAACGGCGGCATGCCGTCGCAGACCTCGGCGATGTCGCGCATCTCGGCGGGCGCGATCGGGCTCGCAGGCGCATCCGACGGCCACACCAGGCCCGCCACTTCGCGCCGTCCGAATGGCACGCGCACCAGGATGCCGGGGGCAAGCGGACGCTGACTTCGGTAGCTCAGCGTGTGCTGGAGGTTGGCGTGGCGTGGCGCATCGACGAGGACCGCGACGATCGTCTCGGCCTGGACGACGTCGATGCCCTCAGGCGCGTCTGCCGCTCTTGCAAGAAAATTCACGTTCGGGCGGTAAGTCGATGATTTGGCGAAGCTTTTGCATTTCTCCACCGTGCCTGTGGACAACTTTGTGGATAAGCCTGTTCGCCAATGCCGAAACGCTTGATCTGACTGGCTTGCGGACATCTTGCCCGCTTTCGCGGCATCACCGAGAACTCAATGAAATCAACAACTTGGAGAGGTCGTCAAAAATCGTGATGATGCGGCGCAACAGAAGGCGTGATTTTTATGACAGAACCAAGCCATGGGGATAAGTCAAGCCCTTAGTGCTCACTCACCCGAAAAACTCCACGAACAACCGTGGTCGACGGGTGTCAGGCGCCGGCATGCGCCGGCGCGGTGCGCAAAGACCCGTGGACGGCGTCGACCAGGACAGCGACGCTATCCGCCGGCGTGTGCTGGCTGATACCGTGGCCGAGGTTGAAGATGTGGCCGTTTCGCGTGCCTCCCGCATCGCCGCGCCGAAAGCTCGCCAGCACGTTCGCGGCCTCCTGCCGGATCGCCGCGTCGCCCGCGAACAGCACCGTCGGATCGAGGTTGCCCTGCAGCGCGACGCCGTCGCCGACGCGGCGCCGCGCCGCGCCGAGGTCGACCGTCCAGTCGACGCCGACGACGTCGGCGCCGGTCGCGGCGATCGCCTCGAGCCACGGCGCGCCGCCCTTGGTAAAGACGATGTGCGGCACGCGCCGGCCGTCGGCATCGCGCTTGAGCAGCTTCACGACGCGCTCGGTGTAGGCCAGGCTGAAGGCCTGGAACGCGCGGTCGGCAAGGACGCCGCCCCAGCTGTCGAAGATCATCACGGCCTGCGCGCCGGCGTCGATCTGGGCGTTGAGGTAGCGCGCGACCGCTTCGGCGTTGATCGCGAGGATGCGGTGGAGCAGGTCGGGCCGCGCGTAGAGCATCGTCTTGACGAGGCGGTAGTCGTCCGAGCCCGCGCCCTCGACCATGTAGCAGGCGAGCGTCCACGGGCTGCCGGCGAAGCCGATCAGCGGCACGCGGCCGGCGAGCGCGCGCCGGATCGAGGCCACGGCATCGAAGACGTAGCGCAGCTTGGCCATGTCGGGCACTTCGAGGCGCGCGACCCCGGCCTCGTCGCGGATCGGGCTCGCGAAGCGCGGGCCTTCGCCGTCGGCGAAGCTCAGGCCGAGGCCCATCGCATCGGGCACGGTCAGGATGTCGCTGAAGAGGATGGCGGCGTCGAGCGAATAACGATCGAGAGGCTGCAGTGTCACCTCGGTGGCGAAGTCTGGGTTCGTCGCGAGGCCCATGAAGCTGCCGGCGCGGGCGCGCGTGGCGCGGTATTCGGGCAGGTAGCGGCCTGCCTGGCGCATCAGCCAGACCGGCGTGTACTCGGTCGGCTGCGACAGGCAGGCACGCAGGAAGGTGTCGTTCTGGAGAGCGGCTGGCATCGCCGAATTGTCGCCTCGGCAGGACCATAATCGGCGCGACCCGCAACGACCCAGGAACGCCATGCTTGTCAACGACGTCCTGCACACGATCGGCAACACGCCGCACATCCGCATCAACCGGCTGTTCGGCAAGTCGCACAACGTCTACGTCAAGAGCGAGCGCTCGAATCCCGGCGGCTCGATCAAGGACCGGATCGCGGTGGCGATGGTCGAGGCGGCCGAAGCGTCGGGTGCGTTGAAGCCCGGCGCGACGATCGTCGAGCCGACCTCGGGCAACACCGGCGTCGGCCTGGCGATGGTCGGGGCGGTCAAGGGCTACCAGGTGGTCCTGGTGATGCCCGACAGCATGAGCGTCGAGCGCCGGCGCCTGATGCTCGCCTACGGCGCGCGCTTCGAGCTCACGCCGCGCGAGAAGGGCGTCAACGGCGCGATCGCGCGGGCGCAGGAGATCGTGGCCGAACTGTCGAAGAGCGGGCCGGGCGCCTGGATGCCGCAGCAGTTCGACAACCCGGCCAACATCGACATCCACGCGCGCACGACGGCGCTCGAGATCGCGGCCGATTTCCCGAGCGGCATCGACGCGTTGATCACCGGTGTCGGCACCGGCGGCCACATCACCGGCTGCGCTCAGGTGCTGAAGAAGATGTGGCCGAAGCTGAAGGTCTACGCGGTCGAGCCGAGCGCATCGCCGGTGATCAGCGGCGGCCAGCCGAGCCCGCATCCGATCCAGGGCATCGGCGCCGGCTTCGTGCCGAAGAACCTGCACGTCGACCTGCTCGACGGCGTCATCCTCGTCGAGGCCGAAGCCGCGCGCGAGATGGCGCGTCGGTCGGCGGCCGAGGAGGGGCTGCTCGTCGGCATCTCGTCGGGCGCGACGCTGGCGGCGATCGCGCAGAAGCTGCCCGATCTCGCCGCCGGCGCGACCGTGCTCGGATTCAACTACGACACCGGCGAGCGCTACCTGTCGATCGAAGGATTCCTGCCGGCATGACGTCCGAGACGGTGCGACGCGCGTGAAGCCGAAGATCCTGATCGTCGAGGACGAGCCCGGCATCGCCGACACGATCCAGTACGCGCTTCGCACCGACGGCTTCGAGCCCGCGTGGTGCGCGACCGGCGAGGAAGCGCTGGCGCACGTGCGCGAGAGCGCGCCGGCGCTCGTCATCCTCGACGTCGGCCTGCCCGACGCGAGCGGCTTCGAGATCTTCAAGCGGCTGCGCGAGACGAGCGACGTGCCGGTCGTGTTCCTCACCGCGCGCAGCGACGAGATCGACCGCGTCGTCGGCCTCGAGCTCGGTGCCGACGACTACATCGCCAAGCCGTTCTCGCCGCGCGAGCTGGTCGCGCGGGTGCGCTCGATCCTGCGCCGAAGCCAGCGCTCGGCGACCGGAACCGCGGCCGCTGCGCCGGCGGCGACAGGCGGGCCGATCCAGGTCGACGAAGGCCGCATGCAGGTGCGCTACTACGGCCGCGCGCTCGAGCTGTCGCGCTACGAGTTCGGTCTGCTCAAGGCGCTCGCGTCGCGCCCCGGCCACGTGTTCACGCGCGAAGCCCTGCTCGACCGCGTTTGGGGCGACGACAGCGACAGCATGGACCGCACCGTCGACGCCCACGTCAAGACGCTGCGCGCCAAGATGAAGGCGATCGCGCCCCTGCACGACCCGATCCGGACCTTGCGCGGCAGCGGCTATGCGCTTGCCGAAGACCTGCCGACAGACCAGGCCACACCCTGACCATCGAATCAGAGACTTGCCATGCGCTTCGAGACGATCCTTCGCCTTCCCCTTGCCGTCGTCGTCGCCATGGGCGCGATGCTGTCGGCGCAGTCCGCGGCTGCGCAGCCGGCTGCCGCGTCGGCCGCGGCGTCGGCGCCGGTGCGTACCTACGCGATCGTGCCCCTCATCGGCGACGAGTTCGTGGTGGTCACCCGGCGGATCGAGGTCGGCACCAACCTCAATCCGAACGAGCGCACGCCGCTGGCGGTGACCGATCCGGTGTTCGACCGCATCGCTGCCGACGAGGTCGAGGCGCGCCTGCTGGCTGCCAAGCCGGGCACGCCGGTGCTGCGCGCGCTGATCCGCGACCCCCGCCTGTTCGCCTTGCAGGAGAAGCTGCTGACCGAAAGCAGCGAATCGCACGACATGCGGATCGCGCTGCATGACCTCCTCGCGAAGGCCGGCGCGACCGATCTCTACCTTGTCACGAAGCACCGCGGCCCGCTGAACTTCAGGATCTCGACAGGCCTGCTGGAGCGGCCCGGCACGCTCGGCGGCATCGGCTTCTACATCGACAACGACACCGTGATGTACCGCAACAACGACAAGCCCGGCGGCGAGGGATTCCTGGCGCCGTATGCCTACCTCGCGATCTCCCGGATCGACGTCGCCTCGATGCGCGTCGTGCAGACCCGCAACGGGCTGGAGACGACGGCGGCGCTGCCTGGCGACAAGGTGGGCGGTGCCGCCGAGCATGCCTGGAATGCGCTGTCGGGCAAGGAGAAGGTCGACGCGCTCGACCGCGTCATCCGCCGCGCCGTCCGCACCGGCATGACCGGCTTGATCCCGGAGTGAGTCGTCGGCCGCGGGCGGCGGCATCGGCGTGACCAAGCGCACCCGCATCTTCATCGGCATCCTGGTCGCGTACGCGCTCGGCGTCGCGTTCCTGATGTACCGCCAGCTCGCCGACATCGACCCGCGCTACCGCGAGTCGGCCGAGGACTCGCTCGTCGACACCGCACAGTTGATGGCGGCGCTGGTCGAGCAGGCGTCGACCGGAAGCACGCTCCAGGTCGACGCGCTCGCGCCGGTGTTCCGCGCGCTCGGCGAGCGCCGCTTCAGCGCCGACATCTACGGCGTCGAGAAGACGCGCGTCGAGTTGCGCATGACGGTCGTCGATCGCGAGGGCAAGGTCGTCTTCGATTCGCGCGCCGCCGCGCCTGCGCCTGTGGCTGCATCGGCGCCGGTCGCCGCGTCGGCCGCGCTCGGCGCCGACCACTCGCGCTGGCACGATGTGTATCTCGCCCTGCGCGGCCGCTACGGCGCGCGCACGACGGCCGACGTCGAAGGCGATCCGCGCAGCTCGGTGATGTACGTCGCAGCGCCGATCCGCGACCTCGCGCCGGGCGGCACGAACGAGATCATCGGCGCCGTCAGCGTCGGCAAGCCCGTGCAGAGCTTCGGCCAGTACGTCGAGGCGGCGCGCCGCAAGACACTCGAGCTCGGCGCGACGTCGGTGGTCGCCGTGCTGCTGCTTGTCGTCATCCTCTCGGTCTGGCTGGTGCGGCCGTTCGGCGTCATCTCCGACTACGTGCGCTACGTGCGCGCCGAGCGCACGTTCAGCCTGCCGCGTCTCGGCCGGCGCGCGCTCGGCGCGTTCGGCGCGGCCTACGACGAGATGCGCGACGCGCTCGCCGGCCGCAACTACGTCGCCGACTACGTCCAGACGATGACGCACGAGGTCAAGGGACCGCTGTCGGCGATCCGCGGCGCGGCCGAGCTGCTCCAGGAGCCGATGGCCGACGCCGACCGCTCGCGCTTCGTCGCCAACATCGCGCGCGAGACACAGCGCATCCAGGAGCTTGTCGATCGGATGATGGAGTTGACCGCGCTCGAGTCGCGGCGCAGCCTCGACCACGCGATGCCGGTCGCGCTGCGCTCGCTCGCGCACGAGGTCGCGATCAGCGCCGCGTCGACGGCCGAGGCGCGCGGCATCGCGCTCGAGCTCGTGCCCGGCCCACCAGGTGACAGCGATCCGGTCGTCTCCGGCGACGCCTTCTTGCTGCATCGCGCGCTCGCCAACCTGGTCGACAACGCGCTCGACTTCTCGCCGCGCGGCGGCCGCGTCACGATCGAGGTGATCGGCCATGCGCGCAGCTGTGACCTCGTCGTCCGCGATGGCGGGCCCGGGATTCCCGAGTTCGCCGAGGGCAAGGTGTTCGAGAAGTTCTATTCGCTGGCGCGGCCGGCGACGGCGAAGAAGAGCACGGGGCTCGGCCTCTCGTTCGTCAAGGAGATCGTCGACCTGCATCGCGGCCGCGCGACGCTGAAGAACCAGCCCGGTGGCGGCGCGGTCGCGACGTTGTCGCTGCCGCGCGCCGGTGCGGCGCGAGCGGGCTAGGGCGCGTTCGCGATCTGCAGCAGCAGGTCGGCGTGGCAAGGCCCGGGCTGCGGGCACCAGCACGCGAGGTTGCGGCCTGCGAGCGCAGCGCGGATCGCGGCCGCGTCAGGCTGCTCGCCGCCGCCCGGCGCCGCGATCTCGCCGCGCATCCAGCGTCCGTGCTGCGCGACGGCGGCCGCGACGCTGCCGCACTCGGTCGGCGTGAACGGATTGCCCCAGCGCGTCGTGCGGTCGACCTTGACGGTGTTCGCCGGCATCTTCCAGCCGGCGCTGCGCTTGAGCTGAACGCGGCGCGGCGCGGCCGGGCTCATCGTCGTCAGGTCGCGCGACGGAGCGAGTGCGTCGTGTAGTCGAGCAGCGCGTCGACGAGCGTCTCCAGGTGCTTCTGCACGACGCCGAAGCCAGCGCTCTTCTCGCGCGTCGCCTCGTCCATGTAGAGGCGCTTGTTGATCTCGAGCTGCAGGCTCATCCGGCCGCCGGCCGGATCGGAGTACGCGCGCACGAGCTCGACGCCCTTGTAAGGATCGTTGACCTTGACGTCGTAGCCGAAGCCGGCGAGGACGCCGCGGACAAGCTCGGTGAACTCCGCGTCGCAGGTCGTCCCGTCGCGGTCGCCGAGCACGAAGTCCGCACGCGCGCGTCCGGCACCCCCTTCGCCCTGCGCGCCGCCCACCGCGTTCATCGAGTGACAGTCGACGTGCCAGCTGCGCCCGAAGCGCTCGCGCGTCTCGGCGATGCGGTCGCGCACCGCGCCGTGGTACGGCCGGTGGTAGCGCTCGATGCGCGCGCGCACTTCGTCGACCGAGAGCTTTCTGTCGTAGATCGCGCGGCCGTCGTCGAGGGTGCGCCAGACCAGCGCCTTGCCGATCGTCGCCTTGCCGCTCGGCACGTGCTCGTCGGGCCAGCGGCCACCTCCGATGAGTTCGAGGTCGATGTCGCCCGGGTGGCGGTTGAAGTCGATGTAGGTGCGCGGCGCGAGCGCGGCGATCAGCGGGACGCCGCGCTCGGTCGCCGGCATCCAGAGCTGGTCGACGAAGCAGTCCTCGCCTTCGCGCAGGTCGAACTCGGTCAGCACCGAATCGAAATCGGCGGGGAAGGCGAAGCCGGAATGGGGCGAGTCGAGGACGAGTGGTGTCTGCGGCGCGGTCGGGCCGTGGAGCACGTAGGACGGGGCGAACAGCGCGGTGGGCATCGGTCGAGGATAGCCCCACGGCAAGATCGCGATACGCTGGCCGCACGTTAGGATAGTCAGGCTTTCGCAGGAGAACGCACATGCTCGGATTCACAACGCCGGCGGCACGCCGGATCGGTCTCGCCATGATGGCACTGGTGTCGCTCCTCGGCCTGCCCGGCTGCGGCTACAACGACTTTCAGTCGCTCGACGAGCAGGTGAAGGCGGCCTGGTCGGAAGTGCTGAGCCAGTACCAGCGGCGCTCCGATCTGATCCCCAACATCGTCGCAACGGTGAAGGGCGAGGCGAGCTTCGAGCAGGACACGCTCACCAAGGTGATCGAGGCGCGATCGAAGGCGACCTCGATCCAGGCGACGCCCGAGCTCGTCAACGACCCGGCCGCGTTCAACAAGTTCCAGCAGGCGCAGGGCGAGCTGAGCAGTGCGCTGAGCCGGCTGCTCGTCGTCACCGAGAACTATCCGAGCCTGAAGGCCAACGCCGCCTTCCAGGACCTGCGCGTCACGCTCGAAGGCACCGAAAATCGCATCACCGTCGCGCGCAACAAGTACATCGCCGCCGTGCAGCAGTACAACGTCAAGGTGCGCAGCGTGCCGACCAACTTCACCGCGATGATCTTCGGCTACAAGGACAAGCCGAACTTCACCGTTGCCAACGAAGCGCAGATCTCGGTGCCGCCCGCCGTGAGCTTTGACAAGCCCGCGTCGCGCTGAGCGCACGAGGACGACGCCGAGGCGACCGATGCGCCCACTTGTCGCCGCGCTGCTCGCTGCGGCCGCGCTGGCGTTCGGCGGTAGAGGCGCCTTCGCCGAGGACGTCGTCCCGGTCCCCGTCCTCACCGCGCGGGTCATCGACCAGACCGCGACGCTTAGCGAGACGCAGAAGGCGGCGCTGAGCAGCAAGCTCGAGTCGATCGAGAAGACCAACGGCGCGCAGATCGTGATCCTGATCGTGCCGACGGCGCGGCCGGAAGACATCGCCTCGTTCGCGCAGCGCGTTGCGGCCGACTGGAAGCTCGGACGCAAGGCAGTCGGCGACGGCCTCCTGCTCACCGTCGCCAAGAACGACCGCGACGTCAATATCCAGGTCGCCGCGACGCTGCAGGGCGCGGTCCCAGACGTCACCGCCGGTCGCATCATCCGCGAGCACATCCTGCCGGCGTTCAAGGCCGGCGATTTCGCGGGCGGCCTCAACGTCGCTGTCGACAGGCTCGGCGCGCTCGTCGCCGGCGAGAAGCTGCCGCCGCCTGCGGCCAACGCGCAGTCCGCGCGTCCGCGTCCGGGCGCCGGCTTCAACCTGCAGGACATGGCGCTCTTCCTGTTCGTCGGCGTGCCGATCCTCGGCCGCCTCCTGAGCAGCGTCATGGGCCGCAAGCTCGGCGCGCTCGCCACCGGCGGCGCGGTCGGCGCGATCGGCTGGTTCCTGACGACGAGCGTGCTGATCGCCGCCGGCGCCGGCATCGTCGCGCTCTTCGTGGTCGGCGTGATGGGTCTCGGCGGCTCGCGCGGCGGCGTCGGTCCGATCATCTGGGGCGGCGGTGGCGGATCTGGTGGTGGTGGCGGTGGTTTCGGCGGTGGCGGAGGCGGCTTCGGGTCGGGTGGCGGCGGCAACTTCGACGGCGGCGGCGCCTCGGGGCGGTGGTGATGGCGCACTGGCTGGTCCGCCTCCTCAAGCATCGCCTGCATGACGAAGGCGACGCGACGCGCGCCCTCGGCGCCGATGCCGCCGAGCGCATCGCGGCGCGCGTCGCTGCCAGCGAGAAGCGCCACAGCGGCGAGATCCGCGTCATGGTCGAGGCCGGGCTGCCGCTCAGCTACCTGCGCCGTGGCGCGACGCCGCGCGAGCGCGCGGTGGCGATGTTCGGCAAGCTCGGCGTCTGGGACACCGAGGCCAACAACGGCGTCCTCGTCTACCTGCTGCTGGCCGAGCGCGCGATCGAGATCGTCGCCGACCGCGGCCTGAACCGGCACGTCGATGCCGCTGAGTGGCAACGCATTGCCGACTCGATGCGCGAGTCGTTCCGCACCGGCCCGCTCGAGCCCGGGCTGGACCACGCGATCGATGCGGTCGATGCACTGCTCGTGCGCCACTTTCCGCTGAGTCCCGGCGCGCGCGACATCAACGAGCTGCCCGACGCGCCGATCGCGCGCTGAGGCGTCGCGCCGTGAGCACGCCGCCCGGCACAGTCGAAGCGCAGCTGGCGCTGGCGATCGGCCACGTCAACGCCGGCCAGGTCGAGTCGGCACTTCGGATCTGCGAAGCAACTGCGGCCGCCCACGCGCCGAACCCGGCCGTGCTGCAACTCCTCACCGTCCTCCTCCTGCAAAGAGGCGACGTGGCACAGGCCCGCGAATGCATCGGCGCGAGCGTCGCGATGCGTCCCGTCCACGGCCCGTCGCGGCTCGTCGGCGGTGACGTGGCGCACGCTGCCGGCGACATCGAGGCCGCGCTCTCGCATCGCCGGCGTGCGGTCGAGCTCATGCCCGATCGTGCCGATGCCGCTTTCGCCCTGGGCCGGACGCTGCACCCGAGCGATCGGCCGAGGCCGCCGGCATCAGTCTGCGCACGGCGAGGTAGTGGAAGAAGCGCTTCGAGGCGCTGGGCGATCCGGGTTTGCTCGATCAGAGCCCCAGGCCGCACAAGACGCGCACGAGTCTCAATGGTGAACTCATCGAGCGCATCGAGGGGTTGCGCCGCGGTTGCGAAGGTTCGACGGGCCGAACGCGATCGCGTTCCGACGATGTTCAGACCTTCGCTAGCTCACGACACGGCCGCTGGCGGCGTCGACGACGACGACACGCAACTCGCCCTGGGCGGCGAGGACCTTGACGCGCCAGACGACCTTGCCGCCGGCGTCAGTGCGCTCGACCGCGAGCACGCGGCCCCTGGCGACACGCTGGGCTACGGTGGCGGCTTCGTTGCGGCCGACGTCGGCAAAGGCCGGCAGCGACGAGCCGAGGACCAGGGCGCAGAGAAGGGGCTTGAGTAGCTTCATGTGCCTAACGTCCCACAGGTTCGACCGACACCCGGACCGGCACGTACGCACCGGGCC
>Ga0123337_10002332_pt1 | contig 21892 bp, 14 predicted proteins | sample frozenSSSSmetaG_FD_89792 | JGI IMG/M metagenome (GOLD analysis project Ga0123337, IMG submission 89792) | Glacier valley bacterial and archeal communities from Borup Fiord, Nunavut, Canada, to study Microbial Dark Matter (Phase II) -... | ecosystem: Environmental > Aquatic > Freshwater > Ice >...
AATCCAAAAAAAGACAAAGACGCCATCTCAGAATGCCCACCTAACACGCCTGAATGCAGAGCCCGCCCCTTAAGTACACCCATGCCCACCCAACGTACACCCCTTTCCGCCCATCTCATCTACTCCGAGTTCTCCCGCCACCCCCCATCCCCATACATCGCCATCGTGCTCAGGAACTCCCCCCCCTGCCCGCCCCCCTCCTCCTCCTCCTTCGCCCTCTTCTCCCCCACCCCCCTCTGCTCCCTCTCCCTCTCCCCCGCGTCCTCGTCCTGGTTCGTCAAGTCCTTAAACAGACTATCCATCCCCATCCCGACCCCGACCCCCGTCCCCATCGCATCGCGCACCCCCGCCTGCCCATGCGCATGCCCATGCCCATGCAGCGGCCCCCCAAACGCCTCGCGCAGCGGACTATGCAGCCCCCTCGCGTCCAGCGTCGGATCGCCACCGCGTCCCAGCGCAGCCCCCGTGAACGGGCCCTGGTGCACATGTCTCTCGCCATACGCCCCCCCGAGGCCACCCGGCCCCATCGGCGGGCCGGGCATGTACGCATACCGGTCATTCGGGGCCTGCATGTACCCCATATCATAGAACGGCGCCACGCGCTGGTGGTCGTGGACATGCATTGCCGGCCTGCCACCATAGGCGCCCCTGTCCGGCACCATCCCATTCCCCTGTCCCGGCTGCGGGAACTGCGTCGGCGGCAGCGAGTAGCCCGTCGGTGTCCCCGAGTTCGAGCGCCCGAGCGCCGGCTGCAGGTTCGGCCGCGGCGCGCTCTGCGGCTCCGAGGACTTGCGCTTGAACGCGTGCTGCTTGGTGCGCAGCGCCTGCGGCAGGTTCTCCGGGTCGTCGACGCCGTGCTGCGCCATCAGCTTCTGCAGCTTCGTCGGCCGGGGCTTGCGCGTCGACTTCGACGTCTCGAGCACGGGCGGCGGCTCGGGGGCCACGGGCGACCACATGTGCAGCTGGGCGCGGAAGTAGTTGGTCTCGCGCACGAGCAGGATCTCGGCGCCTTCGATCTTGCGCAGGTAGAAGCGCTGCGTCTCGGCTTCTTCCGAGGTCGCCATGATGGGGTTGCAGAAGGGCGCGACGTGGTTGCGGAAGTCTTGCGCGTTGTCGATGATGCGGCCGAGCACGTCTTCTTCTTCCGGTTGGAAGGGGAGGGTCTGGATCTCGTTCTGCCACTCGATCAGGTCCTCGAGCTTGGGTCTTGCTGCGTCTCGCGGGATCTTGACGCGCCAGTCGCAGATGGGACAGGTGTATTTCTCGTCTTCTTTAACTTTGCCACGGGCAATCTTGAGACATTTTCCGTGATACCTGCTAATTGTCAGCAAGGAACTTCTGGGATAGGAGCATTAGTCTTACCATTCGTGACACAATTCACACTCAATCATCATTCCGGCCTCGACTCTGCGACAAATACAAAATACCTCGCGGAACCGTGGATCTTCCCAAGTGTGCATCTTGCCATCCACAGGACTGGGTTCTCGAGACGCTGGCTCGGCTGGCATTCGCGGCTTGTCGTGGATGATATCGAAACAGTCGAGATTACGCTCAAGCACGTACTCCATATGCGTCTTGAGAATATGCAAAGGAGCATTTGCTTTTCCGAAGAGTTTCTTGCCCTTTCGCATCCAATCCTCATGGCGCTTCTGTTCCTTTTCAAGATCCAGAGTACCACTTGGCTTGCTGTTCAATTCCGCAAGAGCTTCCATTGTATCACGAACTTCAACATACTTTGGCCGCTTCGTGATGTCCGGGTCTCTGCTGCGATCATACAGAGAAATGATCTGGCGTTGTGCCTCGCGCTGCTTGTTGAGGATCTGGTCCACTTGCGCCAAGGTCTCTGCCGAAACCGGTAGAGCAGCTGCTTGGGCTTGGTTCGAAAGCGCTTCTAGCTGCGGATAATGGATAGACTCAACAGACATAAGCTCCTTAGCTTTAGCCTCCCAAGCTTCGCCGGCCTCCTTTTGATCCTTGAAATGTCGAAGAAGGTTATGGGCGGTAGGGTAGATGTTAAGCTTCTCGGCATCATTAATGAGCTCAGTAACCTCCCCTAGTGATAGGCATTCTTTGAATGCTGCCTTAGCACGATCGTCCCATTTGTTCTTCTGAACCACTTCGTGAAGCTTGTCAATTTCTGGCATATCGACATTAAGTCCTCTGCCACGTTCGAGCAGCTCTTCAAAGACTTGAGTGGAGCGGACGCTTTGGTTTTCAAGAGCGATCTTCGCATCGCGCTGGAAGCTAGTGATGGCTTCTGCACGTTCACGGAGTTGTGTGATTTCGGGGCAGTCAAAACCAAGGTCATCCGCACCTTTGAGCAGCTTTACCACGTTTTCGACCTTCCGTAGCTCGCGCTCGCGCTCCTCCATCTCGGCAGCTCTGCTTCCTTTGCGCCAGTTCTTCTCACTCTTCCTACGGTTTTGTTGTTTGCGAACAATGTAGCTTGTAGCCTCCTCCACCCACTCATTGCAGCGGTCGACGAATGTCTTTAATGTTGGAAGCGAAGGGAGATCGTATGGAATACGTTCGCCCTCATTCAGAAGCGCACGAAGCGCCTTTAATGACGGGGTTGCATCTTCCTCGAGTAATTTGGTGACCTTATCTTCCCAGACTTCGGGCAAGCGAGCCTTGTCAGTGACCTTTTGATAAATGGCATTGATGGCATCTCCCGTGCGGCGGTAGTGAAGAGTGTGATTCTTGCCACCATATCGTTGGTCCTCTGGCAATTCGCAACATTCGTGATTACCCGCATGCAAGAGGCATAGAACCTTGCCCGACTTCTCGCACTTATACCTTGACAAATATGCATAAGCCTTGCAGTAAGCGCATTGATATTCTTCCTCAGGAACATCTTTTTCATCTATTTCGAACTTGGTGTGGCAACTAGGTCCTGCATCGTCGATCACTTCAACTAGAGGGCAACGGTGGGGATTCTCGTGATGTTTGTCGAGGAATCCTCTTCGAAGTTCTAGCTCCCGATCACGCATACGCTCAAGTGCTGGTGCAAGCCATTTCGCCGTTTCAATGGTCACGCCGTTGGTGGCATGGCCTTCAGCAGCAGTCCATAGAAGCTCATCGTGGGAGAAGCATGGTTGCCGTCTGAATTGCTGAAGTCGGTCAATGCCAGCCTCTCCAAACGGTTCCCAATCCTTTGGCGCAAAGTTTACAGCCTCATTGAAATTGAAGCCGTGATTGAAACCTGCATGATATGCTTGTGGAAATGTGATGACGAATTGACCAGCACGCTGATCAAGGGCATATACTCGAACGCCAGCCTTCTTTAATTGTTCAGGCGTTAACAATGTTACAAGCTGGAACAAAAGGTCCGGTTGTGTCTCAAAAAGTTCTGGGACGGCTTCGCGCATTGCGTTTTCGAATTTTTCGGCATCCTCGGCAGGAATGCCGTACCACGTTTTAGTCGAACCGAAGTGTTGATAATTGGCAGAATAAGCATAGTGGTCCTCGTTGTGCCAACAGAAGGTTGAAAATATCATGCCTACATATAACCACGGCACAGTCATGCCTGAAATATCAGACTTGATGTGTCGGAATAATGATTCCGGATGTAGAGGCATGATATTGAGATTCCAGGGGTCGGTCGAGTAAGGATCTCGAGGATTCCTCTCAATCGTTGGAAAGCCACTGCCATGGGTTGTCGAATGGATGTCAGCTCCATATTCCACCTCCACTGTCTCCTCGAGACTAGCGACTAGTCGCCAGAATTCTCTTTCGATGTCATCCTCGGTAACTGGTCGTGGACAATTGAGAACTGGATCAAATGGCAATCGATTCTGGAAATAGCCCTCCTTGAAGTCTGCTGCCTTGTCCTGGAACTGCTTCAGAGAGTAAATTCCTCCTTCCTCGAAACCAAACTGGCCATCGCCGACAAGACATCTTGGACAATTCCAGTCGTAGTCAGGTTTATGAGTGAGTGGAGGATCCAAGCATTGCATATGATAACCATGATCGCATGACTCGCAAATCAGAAGCACGCCTGCTTCTTCCCCCTTTGCACAATTCTCACATTTCTCTCCGGGAGCGAAAGATCCTGGCTCGCCTCGTATTCTTGGTGCCAAGGGCCTCAAAAAGCTCATATGCGATCCTGCAACCGTTGGCACTGCATCCTTCTTCAGTCTTTTGCTGCGTCGGCCACTGGTACCTCCATCACTATCATCACGTGAATGCCCGTTTTCTTTCCGAGAGTCCAGGCTGTCGTGACTCATTTGACGTTTAAGGGGATTGGATGTGCAGCCATTCGTTAAGGGCGTCGAACCGAGACCGGATGGTCGGTACTCTGGAGTATTCTTGGCGGAAGACATCGGGCTATCGACAGTTCGTCGCGGAGGAGTGAAACTTCGTTCAGGTTCTCGCTCGCGTCGATGATTATTCATATTTACAGGTGTAAAGCTAGCCTGAGCAGCATTTACGGGTGTAAATCCACCAATGTTAACAGGCGTGAAGCCCGATGTCGGATGTGGTGGCCCAGGAGTAGATTGGTTCGAGTAGTTCGGGGGATCGAGCATAGGGATATCCCTCAGCTCATTCGCACTTCGCATAGAGGCATTCAGCGCATCGGAGGCACGTATCGCAGGCGAATCGTCCCGGAGACTCGAAGGCGTGTGCTGATGTGACTTCTTGAGGGGCGAATTTGCCGGAGATGGGGTGAGCGGCCCGCCATACTCATATTCCAGCTGTGCCTGAACTCCGGGCTTCGCGTGGCGCAGATACTCCTCGTATGGGAACAGCCATCGTTGATATGAATTCTTGAGCGATGTCGACAGAGATGACATAATCTTGCCGCTGTAACCAAGGTCACGCCCGATTTCAGCCCATTTTTTCAGCTTGCAGACCTTCTCGAAGCCACCCCTCGACTCAACAGCCTTCTTCAGCTTAAACAGATCCAATGGGCGCTTGTCGACACTCGGAAAGCGGTTGAGGTTCGTGCCATGCTGCTTATGGAATTTCGCGAGTTGATCCAGATATGTTAAATTCGCTCTGGTGCCTATAGTACGTTAGGGACTGTTGGTGGCATTGGTTCGCATGCAATTGCATGTGCCGGGAATCTGGTGTACATACTGCCTTCGATGGAATTCAGCTCTTGCTTTCGGGTTTTGAAGTGGAATTTCTAGAGACACCTTAGCATCCAGACGCAAATTGATTGAGAATTGAAGAGCCCGGCAAGACATCTGTGGAGGATCCGAGAGCAAGAGAATTCATACCTCCGTGTCGATTGCGAAGCCAGGGTTCCAGGTCTCAGGTGGAATGATCTTGCAGATGCCGTACTGCGACGCCTCGGGCGCAATCTTCTTCATGTACTGGAAGGGATCCTTGAATTCTTCCAGCGTCGGACGATATGTCGGCGCCTCCTGCAGTCCATGCGGGCGAATCTTCTTGGTCGTCTCTCGGCTCGCTGTTGGCTGTCCTCTTCTCTCGACACTCGACAGGTCCAGAGGCGCCGACTTCATGGCGCTCAGGTGTATCGGCGCAGGATTCGGGCTATAGACATTCGCATTCGCGGCCCCCTTCGCTCGGGTCGACGTGGTGTTGCTGTTCGTCGCGCTCGCGGGCGAGGCTCGCATGGCTGCGGCCGAGGAGGCAGCGGTGGATGATGTTGGAACCTGCACCATTATCACCGCAGGTCCCCTCAGGAATGGCCTCGAGATAAGTGTGTCGTATTCAGATGTTCTGGTGGCGTTTGCTTCTTATAACGACGGCATTGGAGCGAGCGTTCGCATTCGAGGGTGCGGATGTTGGAAGTTGGATGTTCTCGAAGCTTGGATGGTGCGGGACCTGACTGGGACCTGACTTGGAGAGATGAAGGCGGGCCGAAGGTGAATATGGCAGCAGAACACGGTACAATGCTAGTACATATTATACAAATTGAGAAAGCAGAAGTGAAGGTCGACCTCGTGGATTGAGTATTCGAGTGGGAGATGTATGTATGTATGTACGTACGTATGTATGTACGTACGTATGTATGTATGTATGAATGTATGTATGAATGGGATGGTATGGGATGGGATGAAGTGAGAGTAAAGAGAGAGAGTAGTAGTAAAGAGAGAGAGGCCTGTGGCTTAAGGCAGGGTAGAATAATCGGTACGGCAGAAGACCAGTGCTCCAGCTGCGCTCCAGCACCCAGCGCTCGCAAGCGCAAGCATCAGTGTATCTGTATGTGTATGTAAGCGTGGGAGCAGCACAGAGGGCCCGTCTCCACGCTCGTCGACGCTCGGCCAAGGCAAAAACGAAGGCAATCCTGCATGCGGTTTAGCGCCGTATGGCGGTATGACGGGAGGTCGAGAACAATAAAATGCCATGCATCTCATACATCCCAAAGTCCAATGCCATGTCTATCTATCTATACTCCGTATATGTCTTGTCTTATATGTCTTGTCTTATATATCTTATATGGCTTATGTGTCCTATATGTCTATATATTTATTCTTTATTTAAAGAATAAACAGTACGGTATATCTCTTTTAGCACGAAATCATCGCTTGTCACGTGTTTGTTTGCCATGTCGTCTTCTCCCACTGAGTTTTGGTTTTTGATAGTGGCCTGGTCTCCAAACTAAGAGGGTTCGCTAATCGGCCAATCAGAGGCCAGAAGCCTTCGGATGCGACATCTGACGTCCAATGCCTGTGCTTGTGCCTGTGCCTGGCATCCGAACCTCATCCGAACCGCTTCTCTTCTTCAACCTCTTCCCTTCTTCAACCTCCGCATATCCTGTCTTGCTGACTCGCAGCATATAAAAAATTACTTACATGTATCTACTTGTATCTACATATATGCATAAGCACGATTCCGAGAATCCTTTGGTGCTGTGAAAGTCTCCCGCGGATGGAAATGGCTGTCGACACGTTCATTCGAGTCTTCAGGTGCAGGCATTGACAGGCACTGACAGGCATGGCATTGGTGGCTGCTTCAGCGTGACTACCGAATCTCGAGAACCAGCAACCAACAACATCTCCATCGCCGGGAATATCAGCTCAGCTCTGAGCCTGCTTTGAGCCTGCCCTGAGCCTTCTCGGAGCCCTCACCTCACTACTACTACCCCCACTACAAAACACCACAACAGGAGACATACATACACAATAATTAATGCCTCTCCATCGTCCTATTCCAGCATTCTACTGCTGCTACCTCCTCCGCTCCACCATCCGCCACACCAGCCTCTATGTCGGCTCCACCCCAAACCCTGTTCGTCGCCTGCGGCAGCACAATGGAGAGTCCAAGGGCGGCGCCGTGAGGACCTCGCGGCATACGATGAGACCATGGGAGATGACTGTCATAGTCACGGGCTTCCCGAGTCAAATCGCCGCTCTACAATTCGAGTGAGTCTCCTCTTTGTTGTTGTCATTGTTGCTGTTGTTGTTGACGCGTCACGTGTGCTGTACCCAATATATCAAGATCACGTGTTTAACCTCGTACCCCTTTTCTTCCCCCTTTCACATCATATTCCTTCTTTCACTACCACTCATAATATTCTCTAACAAAGCTATCCAGATGGGCCTGGCAGAACCCCCACCTGACAACCCACATCTCACCCTCCTCGCGCCTCGTCCTCCCCAGCAAAACCGGGCGATCCAACCGTCCGCGCCGCCCCCGCTACACCATTCCCTCCCTCCTCTCCAACCTGCACCTCCTCCTCCGCGTCCCCTCCTTCGCGCGCTGGCCGCTGGAACTACGCTTCTTCAGCCGCGAGGTCCACCAAGCATGGCTGAAATCCTGCTCGAAGACGCCCACCGACCTGCGCCGCAGTCTGCCCATCACCTGCGACTTCCCCCCCACCACGGCTGAGAGTAGCAATCCTGTCGCGGCGGAAGACATGGAGGTGGGCACCGCAGAGGAAATCGGAGAGCTGAGTATGAGCCAGGATAAAACCCATCCCATCCACGCCCTCCCCATCACCTACGATCACCTCTCCCCCTACCTCTCCAAGACCAGCGAGATCGTGGCCTTCGAGCAGGAAGGCTCATGCGCCGTCTGCGCTGAAAGCCTGCGGCACGACGAGGGCATCTACGCGATCTGCCACCACCCCGGGTGCTCCGCCGTCTCGCACCTCGCGTGTCTCGCGCGTCACCTCACCTTGACGGACACGAGAGACCAGCAAGAGGCAGACGTGCTTATCCCGATCGAAGGAAGATGTCCGTCTTGCGGGGGGGGGGCGACGTGGGTTGATATCGTCAAGGAGGCTACGCTGCGGACAAGGGGGGAGAAGGAGGTTGCGAGACTGATTAAGAAAGCGAGCGTTAAGGCTGACAAGGGGAAGAAGGCGGGAAGGACGGGGAAGGGCAAGGAGGCTGTGGCGATGTCGCAGGCGACGCAGGTGGAGGGGACGGATGAGGATAGTGGGTTGGAGGATTTTGATGAGCTTGATGAGCTTGATGACGTGGATGAAAAGGGGAAGCTGCACGAAGAGAATAGGGTCTTGTCGTCGCCGATAGCGCGGATGGCGAGAGCGAGAGGCGAGGAGATCGTGATTGAGGATAGTGACCAGGACTCTTGGGCTGACGCGCTGGAGTTGGACTAGGGCGTTGTATGATAGAGTTCGGATTAGAGGGGAACCGGAGTCCAGGAACAGGGCTTTTTGGACGGCGAAGCAGGGAGAATTGGTTGGATCATTAAAAGCGTTTATACCCAAAACAGGATTGGAGAACTATGGATACACAGCGCACAGAGGTTTAGCTACCGAGTTCTGCATATACAATGAAGTTCAGGACACGAAAATGCATTGACGAACAAAGACGGTTCACTCAAGATAGATCTTCCTTTCCATTTCTTGACACGCTCGACGAGCTAGCTGCGCTCTGATATGCAATACCTCCCCAGCTTCCGAGCCGGTTCGCCTCCAACGCCCGATCCATGCTCGTCCCGCTCCCGCTCCCGCATCCCCCCTCCCGTCGCCTACAACAGCCCCTGCTTCTGCAAATCATAATACACCTTCTCGGGCATGACATTTCCCTCTGCATCCTCCATCTGCACGACGTCCCTGCCGCCCTCCTCGCGCCTCCTCTCGCGCTGCAGCTTATCCCACAGCTTCAGCGCGTCCTCGATGCCCGTGATCTCGCGGAACAGCGCCGTGTTCGTGACGCCGAGGCACTTGAGCCCGTGGATGTGCCGCGCCTCGTTGAAGTGCTTGTCGAACGCCCGCCGCCCCATGTACACGAAGTTGCCGCAGATCTCGCACGGGAACTCCACCCCGAGCCCGTGCAGCTTGTACAGCCAGAACGGGATCGGCTTGCCGTCCCACGCCAGCGGCAGCTTCAGCGGGTTGTACACCCGGTCCTCGCCCTCGCCCTCGCTCTCGTCCCCGGACTCGCCCGCCGCCCCGCCCCCCGGCCCCCCCGTCTCCGCGAACAGCGCCTCCAGCTCCAGCTGCCGCTCCCGCTCCGTCATCCCCGCCTTGCGCTCGACGTTGACGCGCGTGTCCGCCCGCTCCTGCGTCATGGCCGCCGCGAGCCGGCGCACGCGGTTCTCGCGCTCCGCGATCGCGCGCTCCTTCAAGCGGAGGGAGGAGGCCGGGCGCGCGGCGCCCTCGGCGGGAGGCGGTGCGGAGGCGTCGGCGAGGCGGGCGGCGCGCTGCGCGGCCGCGCGCACGTGCTTCTTGCCGGCCAGATGGGCCTTGTGGACGTTCGGGTTGGCGAACTCCTTCTCGCAGTCGGCGCAGTAGATGGCGGCGTGGTTGGCGGGGGCGGGGGCGCTCTCGAGGGCCCAGCCGGGGAGCGAGGAGGTGGCCCAGGAGGCGTCGAAGTCGGCGTCCCAGGTGGCGAAGAGGGCGTCGAGGTTCTCGAGCGGGCGGGTGCGGCGCATGAAGGAGGCGAGGTAGGAGGCGAGCTCGCCGACGTAGGTGAAGTATTGGTCGGTCATCTTGTCGGGGCGCTTGATGGCGCAGACGGGCGGCGAGAAGACGTCGAAGATGTCGAGGTATTGCAGGTAGGAGGGGCGCTTGATGCCGGGCAGGTTGACGTAGAGCTCGTGCAGGCCGGTAAGGTCGAGGAAGCGCCCGTACGCCTCTTCGCCCGTGAACATGTTGTCGATCTCCGACACGAGCGCCTCGCCCTCGGCGGGGGTCTTCTTCTTGTAGGCGCGCTCGAGGTTCTCGACCGGCTCATTGGGGTAGCGGTGGTGGAAGGATTTGATGTCCGAGAGCTGCTTGTAGAACTCGCCCAGGGGGTCGCCGGTGGATATGTTTTGGATCTCTTTGCTGCGCGCGCCGTCGGCGTCTTTGTAGATGTCGAGCAATCGTTTTGACTGGTCTTGTATGCGGTTGAGGAAGCCTGCTATCTGATGATCGCGGTTTAGACGCTCACGAACCTGCAGGTTGTAGTTAGCAATAGCTCAGTATCGAACGTTTGGCCAGGAGCTTACATGTCGTGGCTCTTCTGCGACTCTATCTGCGATTCCCTGCTCCAGCCTCTCCAGGTCCTCGTGCAGGAACCTCTGCTCCTCCAATATCATTGTGGCGAAGACTTCTGTCCCAATTCAGATACAAAGTTTCTGCTGCGAGGTGTAAATACCAATTATCGATTCGAAAATCCAATGCGACGCGGTGAGGTGAATATTGCAAGGTTGATACGTTGACGGTGGCCAAATTTGGAGACGTGACCGTGACATGGAGATTTCCTCAGCCTGCGCTAACTATTTCTCCGCCTTGTGAGATCCCCGACCTTGGAATTTTGACGACAACACAAACTCGACCACAACACGAACCTGCCATTACACCTTACAGCCTCCGCATCTACCACAAATTCAGAGTCGGACATTACACATCATGGCAGAAGGAGGCATTGACCGTAAGGCGGAGGAGCGGATGGAGTTTACGACTTCAAAAGAGGTCGAAATTGGTAAGGCTGAGCATCTCTTTGACCCGCCCGATGATTCGAATAACTCTATCATCTCGAGCGACAGGCTTGAAGCACCTATATAAGAAAGCTGCTAACATCTCGCAAGCTCCTACCTTTGAGTCCATGTCCTTGAAAGAGAATCTTCTCCGTGGCATCTACGCATACGGCTACGAATCCCCCTCCGCCGTGCAATCGCGCGCCATCGTACAAATCTGCAAAGGCCGCGACACCATCGCCCAAGCGCAATCCGGTACCGGTAAAACGGCCACCTTCTCCATCAGCATGCTGCAAGTGATCGACACCGCGGTGCGCGAGACGCAAGCCCTCGTGCTCTCCCCAACCCGCGAACTCGCGACCCAGATCCAGTCCGTCGTCATGGCACTCGGCGACTACATGAACGTGCAGTGCCACGCCTGCATCGGCGGCACCAACGTCGGCGAGGACATCCGCAAGCTCGACTACGGCCAGCACATCGTCAGCGGCACGCCGGGCCGCGTCGCCGACATGATCCGCCGCCGCAACCTGCGCACGCGCCACATCAAGATGCTGGTCCTCGACGAGGCCGACGAGCTGCTCAACCGGGGCTTCCGCGAGCAGATCTACGACGTCTACCGCTACCTGCCGCCCGCGACGCAGGTCGTCGTCGTCTCCGCCACACTGCCCTACGACGTCCTCGACATGACGACGAAGTTCATGACGGACCCCGTGCGCATCCTCGTCAAGCGCGACGAGCTGACCCTCGAGGGCCTCAAGCAGTACTTCATCGCCGTCGAGAAGGAGGAGTGGAAATTCGACACGCTGTGCGACCTGTACGACACGCTGACGATCACGCAGGCGGTCATCTTCTGCAACACGCGCCGCAAGGTGGACTGGCTGACGGACAAGATGCGCGAGGCCAACTTCACGGTGTCGAGCATGCACGGCGAGATGCCGCAGAAGGAGCGCGACAGCATCATGCAGGATTTCAGACAGGGCAATTCGCGGGTCCTGATCTCGACGGATGTGTGGGCCAGAGGTATCGATGTCCAGCAGGTCTCGCTGGTTATCAACTACGACCTGCCGAGTAACCGTGAGAACTACATTCATAGAATTGGTCGTAGCGGCAGATTTGGACGCAAGGGTGTGGCGATTAACTTTGTGACAAGTGAGGATGTGAGGATCTTGAGAGATATTGAATGTAAGCGCTTTCGACTCTCCTCTATATGATGATAGGTTGGGCTAACATGATACAGTGTACTACTCGACTCAGATTGATGAGATGCCGATGAACGTCGCGGATCTCCTGGCTTAAATGCATGTTGGAGATAAGAACAGTGATAAGCAAGGACAAATGGCCGGCGTCAGGACGACGCTTGGACAGCGTGGGGGGCCTATAGGGCACAATTGGCGCGGAGGAAATGGGACATATGTCCAAAAAGTGAGGATCTCCACGCTCATCTATCTCAGCGTATATGTTTGATATAACGGGAACCCTGCTGACGTGCTGTCTCCGCGATGCTAGGTACTATGAGATTGATACCAATATTAGGAGGGACCCGGGAGTGCTGCGTCTGGAGATGATGGAGATGTCTTCCGCTGTGATTTTCGGTGGTGCATGGTTTGCTTTAACGGCTGTTGTAGTTATGTAGTCGAGGAGGAATGGATGCATATGATGCAAACCATATTTTTGTAACTGTCAAGTCTCACATTCCACATGTCTTGATCCTGTGATTTTCCGGAAACGTCGTGTTATCTCTCCTTCCGAGATGGGAAGACTGCAGTTCCATGTTTCCAGTCACATGTCTATGTCCCATTGCTCTTGGTCCAACTCCTTTTTAAATAATGACAAGCTCCCTTACTTTTTGCCCTCCCCAAGACCGAAGAGAAATCCACAAAAGCCTACTAAAGTTCAGCGCGGTAGGCCAGACTAAAGAAAGACGGAGACGGAGGACCTAGGTAGGTGGTTATATATAGTATGGGGTGGGATCTTTTCTAGTCGTTTGGGACCCTGGGTGTCTCTGAACCTGAGAACCTCGATTATGCTTGCGATTTCGCGACTCGTGTTTATCCATGGGATTTCTGGAAGAGAAAATAAAGACCCCCTGTTAGCTATTTCCTTACTTTCAACCAACCCCTCCTGAAGCAGAGAGATGCGGTGGTGAGAGGGAGGTAGGGAAGGGAAGAGGGCGAGAGGCGGGGGGTAGCGGGAGAGAGCGCTATGGTAGAGGGATACCGGTGAGAGGGTCATGATCGCAATGGGAGAGTTGTATCTTAAAAAAGAATCGGGGTTAAGGAGAGTGTTGTGGGTGGGAATATTGCAGTACTGGGGCAACAGATTCACGCATTCGACGTAGTCTGTAGATCATCCATAGATTCAAATATTTTGCGATGATCGAGTGAAATGAGGCGAATTGGAGATTTTATACCTCTGCTCGACCGGACCTTCTTTTCTCAAGGTGAGAAATCTCAATGCGGATGAGCTCGCGGGGAGGAACAGCGGTATCCAACTTGACGCTGCCAGAGCTACGACCATTCACACTACCTAATGCTTCAGAAACGAAGAAAGGTGGAAATGATAAAATATGATATATGATATGTGGCATCTAACTCATCAAAAATATCAACATCCTACCAGGTTGTCCAGCAAAACACCAACATTCATTTAAATATAGACATCCAAACGCCGGGAATTTCACCTCCCCTGTGTCTTTCCATCAAGTCCCACCCTTCCTGCCCGTTCTTGCATCATTAAACGCCTCTACCGCCGCCTCCGCCATGCTGAAATCCTCAAAATTCGCATTCACCGGATCTCGATCAAGCAAATACGCGAACCTCGTCACATTCCCTACTATATACCTCGGGACATCCAGGTTCCTCTCGATCTTATCATAGACCTCATCCTTCCTATCAAAGAGGTCCAGGCCGTTGCGGATCTTCCGCACAATTGCCGCCTTGTCGCGGAACTCCTGCTTATTGTAGGAGGTGTGCGAGAAGGATGACATTTTGTTCAGCAGCGTGGACAGCCGGCTGAAGCACGAGGAGCAGTGCCAGGCGGCGCCCCAGAGATCGGCGGAGTCGGTGATGCGGGAGATGAGGGGTCCGTCGTTGTTGCGCAGGTCGGCCGGACGGATGGTGGTGGCGCCTGTGTAGATTGTTGCTTGCGGGTGCGGCCAGTCCGGGCCGCGGTGCTGCCATTGGAAGGAATAGTAGTAGAATTTGCTGCGCAGTGTGAGGCGCTTTGGGAATGCGCAGGTTTTGAGGATGGTGATGGTGTGCGGGCGTGGGATCTCGTCGATGTCGGAGACGAGGAGGACGTCGTCGGAGTGGATTGCTTGCGGACCCGAAAGGAAGGGGATCACTTGGTCATACATGGCGTTGCGTTGCAGGTCCTCATGGTCCCAGGTGCGTGTGGAATCGAGGTCGGAGTCGAGGACATGATGGATTATTTGGTCGTGGAAGGGAGCGAAGCGGTCCCAGTTCTCTTTCAGGTGCAGGGGTTTGTCGAGGCCGGTGAAGGTTCTCGGTGCCTCGACGATGACAAAGTAATCGACTTGCTGATGCAGCGTGTTCAGTCGGATTTCGAGCCAGTCCAGCTCGTCATTTATCATGAACAGGTCGTAGACTTTTCGTTTCCTTTTCTCGGCGTCGGGAGAAGGGAGGTAAGGCTTCCATTTGTATTCCGCGCAGAGTTCTTGCGGTGTCTTCTCCGGGACGTAGGTATTTGCCTGGCCATCAATATGGCCCAGCTCGGCTTCCCAGGCAAGGAACGAGGGCGGAATCTCATGGCGATGCCATTGTGACAGGCGGGAGTTGTACAAAGTGACGGTCGCAAGGAGCGCAGCGAGCAAGAGGAGGATGTGAGTGCGGCGGCGTCGGGGGACGAGTGAGATCATGGTATATAACTTGAGAAAACAAACATCGCTCGGAAGATAAATACAATGCAAATGACAATGGTAATACAGATCACAGATCACCACAGTAGAATTATTGTACAATGAGCTCCATTGACAGAGACAGAGACAGAATATGGGCAGTAGTCGACAAGGCTGTGGACGAAGTCCGGATTGCGGCTGAGCGGGAAGGGCTGAGTGTCCTGTCCTGACAGCCTTGCGCTAACGTGCCAATTTGGGACTGTGGAGCAGGGTCTCCTTGTGGGGTCTAGTGCGGGTTGAGCCGGGATCAATTTACGCGACTTGGGGGTGGAAAGATCGCGTCTCCTGTAAGTCAATCACGCGTTCAGACGACCATTGATGCTCATGACAACGCCAAATCGCAACCTTATGGTGGTGAATTTGTATTATATTTAAGGCATCACCAATATTGTACGTTTATGAGTCTTCAGAGCAGTATTTGGAGTTGAGTTTCTAGCCAGTTTTGCTTTGCAATGCTGGATTCGACAATGGCAGACTCGACTTCACCGAGGTCACGGTCGCTGAAGAGGCAGCACGACGATTCCAACGCTCCTTCAGAAACGATCGATATGACTTCACGGAGTAAAGATACACCTTCTAGACAGCAAACGTCTTCTTTATCCTCAACACCAAACAACTTCATCCGCGCACAGAGTCCTGCCCACAGCGATACTGGCTCATTACTCTCTGATGCTGGAACTCATACGCCGACTCTCCTGCCGAACTCACCTCAACAACACACTGCCTTCTCGGCACTCAACGGCATGGCTCAGCCTCCCAACAAGAAAGTGAAGCTCACCTTCGCGGAGCAAGAGCAGAGGAAGATCCTGAAGGAGATCCAAGCCCGCGAGGAGCGAGCCAAACGGGAGATGGAGAAGCGAGAGAAGGAACAAAACAAAGCCAGGCGAGATGCAGAGAAAGAGGCTAAGAAACGGCAGAAGGAAATAGAACAGGAAGAGAAGAAAGCGGTGAAGGAGGCTGAGAGGGCGGAGAAGGAGGAGCAGAGGAGGGCCAGGGAAGCGGAGAAAAGAAAGAAGGAAGAAGAGAAATTGAGGCTAGAGGAGGAGAAGAGGAAGAAGGAGAGAAGCCAGCAAAAGTTGAATGCGTTTTTCATCAAGCCGAAAGTGGAGAAGAAGCAGAAGGAAGCCAGTCCGGAACTGAAGGATTCGACAGCGACGCTCTCGGATGTGAAGTCGCCGAATAAGCACAGCGAGACCTCGGAATACGACAAAATATTCCGGCCATTTTGTGTTCGGAACAATATCACAGTAGCTCCGATCACACGATTTGAAAGAGATGATTATGCTACAAAACGATTGGAGAAGGAACTCGACGCCTATATTAGCGGTTCGAAAAGCATCAAACATCCCAAGTCATTCGATGCAGCCAATGCTTTCAATATGCCCGAGATTTGCTTTGCACGGCGTGGTAAATGCTGTGTGCCGGTCAAACACATCATGTCACGCATCCTAGGCGGTTCATCACGACTAATCGACCTGACTACCGACTCCCAAAACCAACAAATCAAGAGCACCCGAGCCCTGCTGAAAGAGGTGCCCTACAAGATTCTGAAGTTTGCAGAGGACGTTCGGCCTCCATATACCGGGACATACACCAAGGAGCCTGTGTCAGGGATGAGGAAATTGGCAAGAAATCCAACCAAGCGAGATCTGCCTGGTGTCGACTACGATTATGACTCTGAAGCTGAATGGGAAGAGCCTGGCGAGGATGAAGAAGATCTTGCTTCTGAAGGCGACGATGAAGATGATGTAGATGGAGAGGAGGATCTTGATGGCTTCCTTGACGATGCGGACGATGAGCTTACCAAGTCGCGAAAGCTGGTCATGCAAGGAGATTTGGAGCCTAAGAGTACGGGGATTTGCTGGGAGGATGAGAAAGGACTGTATCCGAATCCTGAGATGCACGGGTTTGCGATGGAGATTATCAATGGTACGTTTGCCCATTGTCACTGCTCAACATGGGACAAGCGACTAATCAAATCGGCACAGAAAATGTGAAAGCCGGAACCCCAATTGATCCTCGCGCAACCCACTATTGGGCGTCTCCCTCTCCGGCGCCTTCTACTATGCACCCGCCCCGCGTTCCTCTACACCCCATGAAAGGCACGTCCGCGACCGTCAACGGGCCCTCGGCCAAGACCGTCAAGATGTTTGGTCTCTCGATATCCTCCGACAGCAAGTCCGCATCCACATCGCACACCTCCAAAGGTCCGAAGAAATTCGTCGCCGCCGAAGATATGAAGGCGTTTCGCGATGCGGTGCAAGGGAGTGAGCTGAGCAAAATAGGACTCATCGAGGTGCTGAACAAGCAGTTTAGTAAGGTGCCAAAGAGCAGTATTAAGAACACGCTGGAGGCGTTTGCGAGGCGGGAGGGGGTGAAGGAGGTCGATAAGCGGTGGGTGTGGAAGGAGGAGGGGGTGAAATGAAGAAATGAAGGGGCATGGATGTTTAACAAAGTATTTTTGGGATTGTCGGGGAAAGAAAGAACAAGATAGCCTTGCTGTATGTTGGAAGCATTGGTAAGGAGTATCAGAACTGAGTATGGACGAGGAACTTGTTGCTCAGATATTGCTCATCGCAAAACAAAAGGCACCGGAGAGTCGAGACTTCAGGTCGAGGAAGGCAGGCCAAGGAGTTTTTGGAGCGGAAATGTTGGTGGAAGAATGGTAGTGAGGGGTCGCAGACCGAAGAGATATAGAGCTAGATGCACGAGACAGTGTTAGTCTAGCTAAAGCATGGATTTTCAAAAGTCTGACTTTCTATTAATATTTGATCTATTTTCAATTCCAACGTGCCTGATTAAGATGGCACGATCAGCACTTCATGTGGTAGATTGGCCATGTTCAACTATAGAACTACCTCATTACTCCTTTAAAGGAGATACGCACGTGATTAATATCGATCGGCCTTCAAGGATACCTCCCGGCTCGTCCCTTAGGCAGATGGGCGCTAGGACATGTCGGCTGGCTGGCAACTTTAAAACGACGATGTGCATCGCGTGTCTCCTCGATCTTTGTCACCTATTTTAAGAATCGATGATGCTCTGCTATAAGAAGAAATCAAAGACGAAGACATCAAAAACGGCGAGGTCCATTTTCATAATCATCATCATCATCATCATCATATAGCAATGAAAGGCAGAGACGAAAGAGACGAAAGAGCCAAGGAACATGTGATTCCCGCCCGGGATATGATATCGCGACATGGCATTGATGGCGTTAATCTCCGTGGATTATCCTCGACCAGATATGGCTCTACATGATCGGTTTGAACAGGCCCACGGGGAGGGGTAAATGAGAGCTGCACAAGACCGACTTCCCCTCCTGCTCCGGAACACAGGACGCCTGAGGAGTAGAATACAGCAGCACCTCGTCTATAGCACAGCACGGTATAGATGGAGTATAGAGCTGTGTATAATGCTATGGCGCCATGAAGAGCCAAGGAGAACAGGCTACGGCGATGGGATGGGCTTATGTCATGTGCTCATCGTAGGTAGGTACGTACGGTGGTATTGACACCGTAGAGGAAGCTGGGAGAGCAATGCCGAGGAGCTATGGATATGCGGTATGCGGTATGCAGTATGCAGTTACAGTATGCAGTTACAGTATGCAGTATGCTTCTAGAAGGACGGATGGTGACATGAGGATGTTGGCCATGCACGCACAATCATTCCTCCCTTAATCATTCCATTCTGCTGTCTACAATACCATATATAATACCATATATAATACCATATATAATACCATACATGTATTATCCATACTCGCCAAGAACACCGCCAAGACTACAGTCCACCTCTTCCTTATCGCGGGTGGCAGATCGCAGCTTGGCTCTGCCCTGTCTACGCAGCACCTACCAGCATCTACGATCACGATGTCTTGACTCCTTCCTTCTTCAGATCCATCCAATCTACTCCCACTCCAAGCACGACTTCTCCTCTCTTGCTCTTCTCTTCTCCTCTCCTCTCCTTCTCTTCTTCCCCCTTTCTCTTCTTCTCTCTTCACTGCAGCTCGGCGCGACATGGCGAATGCTTGCCGACACCTGCCCTGCGCCCCTCTGCCATGCCATGCCATGCCATGCCATGCCATCTCCTTGGACCTTCTCCATCCAGTAATGCCGAACGAGACCTTACCTGTGATATAGCAGTATAGCAGTGCTGGCACGGATGCGCTGCTTGCAATAGGCAGGACCCTCTGGATGCATGCGCTGCAGCTCGCGGTCATCGATGTGCTCATGCATGATGTGCGGGCCAGGACAGGACGTTTGAGTAAACACAAGGTAGGGAATGATATTGCGATACTGCGCTTCCCTACATGTCGTTATCCGTTGTGCATGTTGTGCATGTTGCGCGGGGAGTTGGGAGTTGGGAGCTGGGAGAGCTACCTATCTATATAAAGCTTCTGGAGCTCCCAAGCTGGGTTGCTCGCCAGCTGCTTTCTCTGTGGTTCCTGAGCTTGTTCAATTGGCATCATGAAGCTCTCCATCTCTCTCGCTGCGCTCCTCGCGACTCTTGTCGCTGCTGTCCCCACACCAGGCGGAGGTCATGACGGTGGAAAGCCAGGCAACGGGCATGGAGGCGGCCACCATGGCCCACCATTGCCTCTCGTGGACTCGGTACGTTCTCTCCCTAGCCAATGTACTTTCACTTCACAGCATCTAACACTTCCTCAGAAAAAGCTCCGCGGATTGATCAAGGAGCGCGCCCTCCTGCAGAAGGCCCAGAAACTGCTGGACTTCTCCGAGCTCAGTGGCACCCCGCGCACGCGTGTCATTGGATCTCCAGGACACAATGCCACCGTCAACTGGGTCTATGATACTATCTCCAAGCTCGACGACTACTACAGCGTCTACATCCAGTCCTTCCCCGTCGTCACCAACAGCGGCAACATCACCGTCAACGGCGTCCTGCTCGACGCGGCACCCATGACATTCACCGCCGCCGGTCACCCGATCGCGGAGCTCGTGCCCGTCGCCAACCGGGGCTGCGCCGCTGTAAGTCCCCGCCCTTCCCATCCATCTCAATACGCAACTAACGCAATTACAGGAGGACTACCCCGCCGCCGTCGCTGGCAAAATCGCTCTCATCTCCCGCGGCACCTGTACCTTTGGCTCCAAGTCCCTCCTCGCGGGCGCCGCGGGCGCCGTCGGTGCCGTTATCTACAACAATGTCGACGGCGTCGTGCAGGGCACCCTCGGCGAGGCCGGCGCCTATCCATCTACCATCGGCATCTCCAAGGCCGACGGTGATGCGTTCGTCGCCGCCATTGCCGCCGGAACTCCTCAGACCGCGGAGATCTTCATCGAGCTGCACAGCGTGACGACGTACAACGTCGTCGCCGAGACGCTGGGCGGCGACCATGAGAACGTCGTGCACTTGGGCGGGCACTCGGACTCCGTGAGCGAAGGACCAGGCATCAACGACAACGGCTCGGGCTCCATCGGCATCCTCGAGGTCGCGCTGCACCTGACGAAATTCAGGACCAACAACGCCGTGCGTTTCTCGTGGTGGGCGGCTGAGGAAGAGGGCCTGCTCGGCGCGATCGCCTGGGTGGAGGCGCAGCCGCAGGCGGAGCTCGACAAGATCAAGGTGTACCTCAACTTCGACATGATCGCGTCGCCGAACTACGTATACGCCATCTACGACGGCGACGGATCGGCGTTCAACGTCACGGGGCCCGCGGGGTCGGCGCAGGCGGAGCACCTGTTCGAGGACTACTTCCGCAATATCGCGAAGGTGGCGACGGTGCCGTCTGACTTCGACGGGCGCTCGGACTACGGCCCGTTCCTGGAGGCGGGGGTGGCGTGCGGAGGCTTGTTCACGGGGGCGGAGGGCCTGAAGACGGCCGAGGAGGCGGTGTTGTTTGGGGGAGAGGCGGGCATGGCGTATGATGTCAATTACCACGGCAAGGGCGACGATGTGAAGAACTGCAATGGCACGGCGTTTGAGGTTAACACGAAGGCGATTGCGCATGCGGTTGCGGTGTTGGGGAAGAGCACGGCGGTGCTGGATGCGCCGCTGAAGAGGCGCGGTGGCGTGCAGGCGCGGGCGAAGGGGGTGAAGCCGCAGAGAGTCGGCGGGAAGTTCACGTATTAGGTGAGTGGGTGGGGAGGGGGAGGTGGTGGGTGGATGGGTAGATAGGGGGTGGGGAGGTGGAGATGTTGTGATATTTGAATGGCAAAGTGTGGTTTATATGAAGAGTAAATGGAGACTTCCAGTTGCTTTGGGTTGTCTAATCGCCGTTTTGGTTCTGCTGAGATGTTTATGGGTCATCAGGGCCATGTGGAGAGGGATTCGGGATTTTGGTGATGTGATGTTGATCTTGATCTCGTGGCCGTGGATGGCCATGCATGGGTGAGGGAGGTGGGTACGTAAGTGGTGAGCTATGAAAATGCCATCAAGGGTCAGGACGTCTCCGACTTTCATGAGTTGCAAGTACACTCCTCCGTCTGTAGCATGATCTGTTCTCTTTGAAGGACTTGGTATCGTGCTGCGCGAGAACGTTCGGTTCTCACTTCATGCATGTCTCACATCCAGAGCATGCACAAGAGTATTCAGTCCAATAGCCGACTGATGCCTGGATAGGCACCGCCCATTTAGGCATATATATAGTAGACAGTAGATAGATTTAATAGTTTAGCTAGCTTCTATTCCACATGCTTCTATCACATTCTCTTCCGTGCCCACGGTGTTCACCGAATACTGTGTCCAGCATATCGTCTATAAGGCGTTCCTTCTTGTGCTGCGAAGACGATCCTCTTGATTCCCCGTACGAGAGAGCACTGGAGCGCGCCTACCTACCGCAAGACCTGTCCTGAGAAGAAAGTCAGGGTGGGGAGTCGAAGTCTCATATTCGCATTCGCAACGTCAGGGATCGACGGGAGGAGTCGAGGCGGAGGGATGGAAATGGGAAGTTTTCCCGTCTGGCAGGGAGAAATAAGAGACTTCTACGTATCACTCCTGCAGTCTTCAGACCTTCACAGGAGGGGGGGATCGCCGGCAGTATCTTATTCTTCACCGACGTGATGTTTCCAAAGACATCCTCCTGTCCCCCCCCCCCCCCCCCACCCCCCACACAACCCACCCCCGCTCCCAACCCCCCACTCCAACCCCCCACACACTCTCCACCAGTCCCAC